>Ga0302320_10009002_pt1 | contig 21546 bp, 12 predicted proteins | sample Bog_T0_3_FD_202130 | JGI IMG/M metagenome (GOLD analysis project Ga0302320, IMG submission 202130) | Peat permafrost microbial communities from Stordalen Mire near Abisko, Sweden - Bog_T0_3 | ecosystem: Environmental > Terrestrial > Soil > Wetlands > Peat | place: Sweden: Abisko, Stordalen Mire...
TCAAGCGAGAAGATCTTCCCGATGGGACTTCGGCCCTGGGGCTTTTCGCAATGCGCCTCGCACAGCGCTCCGAGTCCGCCGCCGATCCAAACGTCCGGCTTGTTGGCGGAAAACGTCTCGACCAGAGTTTTCTGGCCGATCTTCCAGTCGCGCCGGGAATGCAGATCAGCCTTTACAGTGAGGCCGGCCTGAATCAAAATCCAGAAGTGTCGGTGACGGACGCAGCTCCTTCGGCGGCTGCGTCGAGCCCCGTCCCGTTCAATCCCACTCATTTGGTAGGAATCAATGACGAAGTTTCTAACGCGGCCCGCTATCAAACCCTGATCGACGCAGCCCGCCGGAACGGTCAGCAAACGAGTTCCATTCTTTACCTCACTGATCGCCGTGAAGACAGCGTAAACGCAACCGCCATCCCCCTCAAGAGCGACGATGGAACCGTGCTGGCCGTGCTCACCGTCGCCATCTCGCGCAGCGGCATGGTTCAGGCGCAGCAGCATATTCGCGCCATCGCCTACACGGTTGCAGCTGGTGGCATCCTGTTCGCCATTATGTGCAGCCTGTGGATCGCGGCGCGCATCTCGCGGCCCATTGAGCAGTTGGCGCGTGCGGCCGAGCAAGTGGCCAGCGGCAAATGGGAGGCGCGCGTTCCAGAGCGTGGCCGCGATGAGGTGGGCGTGCTGGCGCGAAGCTTCAACCACATGACGGCCCAACTTGTGGGGCAGCGTGAGCGCCTGGTGCAAACCGAGCGCGTAGCCGCCTGGCGCGAACTAGCCAGGCGCCTTGCCCACGAACTTAAGAACCCTCTGTTTCCCCTCCAACTGACAGTCGAAAACCTTGTGCGGGCGCGCCAACTTCCAGAGGATGAATTTGACGAAGTCTTCCGCGAGAGCACGCAAACCTTGGGTATGGAGATCGCTAATTTGAAGACCATCATTGCCCGCTTCAGCGACTTCAGCAAGATGCCCAAGCCGGAGTTGGAGCGGATCGACGCCAGAGATGCAATCGAGCGCGTACGCTCCCTTTATGAAGCGGCGGGCTCTGGTGCAGACCCAAAAGATGCAAAGATTCAGTTCGACGTGCAGCTCTCCACAAAGCCTATGCCGCTCGATGCCGACCCCGAGTTGCTCCATCGCGCGCTGAGCAACCTGATTCTCAATGCAATGGACGCTATGCCAGAGGGTGGCACGTTGACTCTCAGCGCTCAAACAAAGGGTGAAACAGTGGAACTGCGCGTGGCCGATACGGGCGAGGGCTTGACACCTGAAGAATGCGAACGGCTGTTTACCCCGTACTATACAACCAAGCAGCATGGCACTGGGCTGGGCCTGGCGATTGTGCAATCGGTGATTGCCGATCACGGGGGCTCCATCACTGTGGAGAGCCGCGTGGGCGGTGGCGCTACGTTTGTGATTACCCTTCCAAAGGCGAGCGAGGCCAGATTATGACCGCCAAAGCAAAGATTCTCATTGTCGATGACGAGGCCAACACGCTGGCTTCGCTCTCCCGCGCCTTCCGCCTCGCGGGCCACGAGGCCGTGGTCTGCGACAACGCAGCCCGCGCGCTGGAACTGGCCCGCACACAGCCCTTCGACCTCATCCTCAGCGATGTGGTGATGCCCCGCCGCGATGGGCTGCTGCTGCTTGAGGACCTGAAGACCGCCGGCGTGGCCGCGCCTGTAGTGATGATGAGCGGCCAGGCGCACATTGAGATGGCAGTGCGTGCCACGCGGCTGGGCGCGCTTGATTTTCTTGAGAAGCCGCTCTCCACTGAGAAGCTATTGGTCACCGTTGAGAACGCCCTTAAGCTCACCCGCCTTGAAACCGAAAATGAGGACCTACGCACCCGCGTGGGCAAGCACGCGCTGGTCTTTACCGGCGAAACGATGCGCCGTGTGATGGCGCAGATTGAGCGCGTGGCCGCCAGCGAAGCGCGCATCTGCATCTACGGCGAGACCGGCACCGGCAAGGAACTGGTGGCACGCACATTGCACGAGAAGAGCAACCGGGCAACTGGGCCTTTTGTCACGCTCAACTGTGCCGCCGTTCCCTCCGAGCTGATTGAGAGCGAACTCTTTGGGCATGAGAAAGGTTCCTTCACCGGCGCTGCGCAGCGCCACACAGGCAAATTCGAGCAGGCGCATCGCGGCACGCTTTTTCTCGACGAAATCGGCGACATGCCGCCTGCCATGCAAGCTAAGCTGCTGCGCGTGCTGGAAGAGGGCGAGGTGGAGCGCATCGGCGCGGACAAGCCCACCACCGTGAATGTGCGCGTTGTGGTGGCCACGCACCGCAATCTCGAGCAGTTAGTTGAATCCGGCGGCTTCCGGCGCGATCTCTATCATCGCGTCGTTGTCTTTCCCGTCGAGCTGCCCCCACTGCGTCGGCGCATTGAAGACCTGCCCGCGTTGGTCGATCACTTTGCCCGCCAGGTGAGCGCGCAAAATGGCTGGAAGCCCGTTCCCTTTGCCGACTCCGCCATTGCCGCGCTCAAGCAGTATGCATGGCCGGGCAATATCCGCGAGCTGCGCAACGTCGTGGAGCGGCTTCTGCTGCTGGCCGGAGCCGAGGTCGACGCCGAAGCCGTCGACCTTGCGCTGCCCGCCGCCCACGCCAATCATGGAGCTACTGCGGCTTCAGTCCATGCCTCCAGCACCGAGATTGGCGCACTATCCGAGCGGGTGCTGACCTTTGAACGCGCAGAGGTACTCAGGGAACTGGAGCGGCACAACCGGCACATTACGCAAACCGCCAAAGCGCTCGGCCTGGAACGCAGCCATCTTTACAAGAAGTGTCAGCAGTTAGGAATCGACCTCAAGAATATCGAGTAGCGACAGCCTACACTTCGGCTTGTTGCGCCAGCGCCGCCGCAGCCGCCTTCACCCCGCGCAGGTCGATCTTCCCCGTTCCCAGCATGGGCAACGCATCCACATGGAAGAACTGATTCGCGCGCGGCTTCCACAGCGCCGGCAGATCGCACTGCGGCAGCTTCTCCAGCACCGGCGCCAGCTTCTCCGCAGACAGCGTTGTGATTACCACAATGCGCTCGCCCTTCTTTTCGTCGGGCAGCGCCGTCACGGCAAACACCTGTTCGGTTACGCCGGCAAGATCGTGCAGCTTGTCTTCAATCTTGATGTGCGGCACCATCTCGCCGCCGATCTTGCTGAAGCGCGAGAGCCGGTCCGTGATGGTCAGAAAGCCATCCTCTTCCATCAGCGCCACGTCGCCGGTCGTGTACCAGCCGTCGCGCAGCACCTCCGCCGTCTTTTCCGGTTTGCCCAGATAGCCCTTCATAACGTTCGGCCCCTTCACCAGCAGCATCCCCGCGGTTCCCGGCGCAACCGGCTCGCCGGTGTCGAGATCCACCACCTTCACCGTCACGCCTGGCAGCGGATGCCCGATCTTGCCGCGCCGTCCGCCCACCTGGCGAAAGCCCGGCGCGCGGAAGTCGCGCCCATTCACCGTCACCACGGGCGAACACTCGGTGCAGCCGTAACCCTCCAGCGGGCGAATGCCAAAGGTATCTTCGAATGCCAGTGCGACGCGCTCCGGCAGCTTTTCCGCACCCACCAGCACATATTGCAGGCTGCCAAAGCTCTCTGGCGAACAGCGCCGCATATACGCTTGCAGAAAGGTCGGCGTAGCGATAAGGAAGGTCACTCTGTATCGCTCAACCAGTTCGCCGATCACCTTCGCGTCGAGCGGGTTGGGATGGTAGACCACGCCCACACCGTTCGCCGCGGGCATCCACAGAGCAGCCATGAACCCGAAGGAATGAAAGAATGGCAGAATGCCGAGAATCTTGTCGCGCCCGCCGAGCATGAAGACCTGCGACACCTGCTGAATGTTGGACATGATGTTGAAGTGCGTGAGCATCACGCCCTTGGGGTCGCCGGTGCTGCCGCTGGAAAAGATCACCGTGGCCACGCGATCGATAGCGGCCAGATTGCGATCGTCCGTTCCGGGCACGCGGGACAAGGCAGCTTCAGCGCGACTCGTTCCGAGCGCCGAGTGCAGCAGCGCGGAAGGCACAAACCACGCCAGCCACAGGGCCGCCAGCTTTTCGCCAAAACGCGGAGCGGCCAATGCATCTTCGAGAAAGAGCGTCCGGCCAGGGATTGCGAGATTGGGAAACCGCTCGACAAAAGCTTTTGAAGTAATGACCACATCCACGCCGCACTGCTGTGCGCAGGATGCGATGACTTCGCTGGATGATGTGTAATTGAGATTGATGGGAACGCGGCCCAGCAGCATGAGCGCGTAGTTGGTCAGCGCTCCGCCGACGGATGGAGGCAGCAGCATGCCGACCATGTGCTGCTCGCCGATCTGGTTGCGCAGCCTGCGCGCAATATACATGGTCTTGCTCAGCGCCGAAGCAAAGCTGACTGTGGGAGTCTTGCCGTCGGCCATCATGAAGCGCAACGGGTGAAGCCGGGCCGTGCGCACGAAGGCGCGATCCAGTGTCTTCATGCGCCGCTTGCGCCGCTGGAATGCTTCCGCGTGCAACTCCTGCACCGATGCGCGCACCTGAATGGCCGTCGATGTGGGCGCCATGGGTGTTCCAAAGCTCACTGTCACGGGATACGGAATGCGCCGCGGCATCTTCCACAAAAAGCGGCCTCGCTCAAAGCTGAAGATGCTGCCCCACACACCGTCCAGGTTCACTGGAATGATCGGCACATCGACGCCCTTCATGATGCGTTCGAGGCCACGGCGGAACGGCAGCAATTGCCCGGTGCGCGTAATCTGCCCCTCGGCAAAGATGCACACAATCTCATCGTCGCGCAGTGCGTCGCTGGCCATGCGCAATGAGCGAATCATGTCGCGAGGCCGCTGTTCGCTTGAGATCGGAATCGCCTTCATCATCCTGGCAAAAGGCTTGATGATCCTGTTCTCATAGATGCCTTTGTACATCAGGAATCGAATCGGCCTGTCGGTTGAGGCAATCAGCAGCATAGCATCCACAAACGACATGTGATTGCACACCAGCAGCGCGCCCGTCTTCTCAGGGAAGTTATCACGCCCCAGCACTTTCACACGATAGATGCTATGGGTCAGGAAGAACAGGATCAACCGCCCAAACCACTCCGGCAGAAGCATCAGCACATACACGGTGCCCGCAGCAGTAATCAGGGACGCGGCAACGATCACTCCGCGTGGATCGAGGTGAATGTACTTTGTGAAGACATAGTAGACGCCCGAGGAGAGCGTGATTCCGACAAAGGAAAGTAGATTGGACGCGGCGATGATGCCGCCCTTGTCTTCTTCTTTGGGACGATGCTGAATCAGCGCATTGACCGGCACGGCATAGAAACCTGCCCAGAATCCCAAAATGGCGAGCAGCGCTGCGGAACCGGCAATGCCGTGATGCATGCCGCCGAGAAATAGTCCGGTGACGATCATGCCGATCGAGCCGAGGGGGATTAACCCGTACTCGATCTTGTTGCCGCTCACGTATCCAGCGACCAGACTGCCCAGGCCGATGCCCATGGCCATTGCGGCGCTGAGCAAGCCGGTTTTGGAGGGACCGATGTGCAGCACATCCGGGCCATAAACAAAGACCGTCAGCGACAACAGCGAGCCGAGAAACCAGAAATAGGTATTGCCGGCAACAGCGAGAAAAAGCGGCGGGTCGCGGCGCATCAGCGTTATCTGATGCCAGAGATCGCCAACGAAATTGATCCGAAATTTCTTTTCAGGTGCGGCTACGGGAACTCGATCAATGCCGATGCTGGTGGCGAGTCCACACACTGAGAGCGCCAGAAGAAGATAACCAGCGTAAACTTCGCGTCCCTGGAAATGCTCCGCCAATGCTGTGCCGGAGACGGTACCGAGAATGATCGCCAGGAAGGTGCCCAATTCGATAACACCGTTGCCCCATGACAAACGCTTCGCGGGCAGCAACTCCGGCAGTAATCCGTATTTGGAGGGTCCAAAGAGCGCCGCCTGTGTCGCTACCAGTGTTAGCGCTGCGAGGGAAATTGGCAGCCTGTGCGTGGCCAGCCCCGCAAGGGCTACCAGCATTGAGGTAATCTCCATCCCTTTGGTCCAGATCGTGATTTGCCGCTTGCTAAATCGGTCTGCCAGCCAGCCGCCGGTCATGCTGAAGAGCACGAACGGAACGGAGAACAGCAGCGTGGCCATCGAGACGAAACTCTCGCGCTGATCCTTGCCGAGACCCATGCCGACAATGATCGAAAGCAGCAGGTAACGCAACACGTTATCGCTGAAGGCTCCTTGAAACTGCGTGACGATCAGCGCCCAGAAGCCGCGCTCACTGCGCGGTGCAGCGGGCATTGCGGGCAAATCCATGGCGTCAGGATTGGAGCTGTTCTCGGTCATAAGATGGACTCGGCGAAGTTTTGCCGATTATAGCGCGCCCCGGCTCGCCTTGTTTCGGAGGCCGTTTCTTCTGGTTCGCAATACGTATATCTATCTACAGAGCTCTCTCGCGCACACAGGACGCGCCGCCTTTTGCGAGCCGGTCTTCGCTGCTAAACTGAAAGTCCATGATTCTCCCGTTTGTCCGCGAGGTTTTTGCGGAGCTGGAGCACTCTTCCGGGTTTGAGCGCGTACGAAGGCATCTGAGCCTCGGTGCGGGGCGGAGACGTGTCTCTGGCCTGACTGCTACGGCGCGTTCCCTTTACATTCCCTTGATGGCCCGGGCAGCGCGTCAGCCTGTGATTGTGGTGGTAGCCGACAACAAGGCGGCCGAGGCGCTGGAACCGCTGTTGCGCGCCGGGTGCGATCTCACCGGCGCAGTGGACCCTGCGCAAGTGGTGCGTCTTCCCGCCCACGATGTTCTTCCTTTTGAGAATCTATCTCCTCATCCCGACGTGCAAGAGCAGCGCGCGGCGGCCTTGTGGAAGCTAGCGACCGGAGCGGTGTCCATTTTGATTGCGCCTGTTGAGGCAGCGGCTCTCAAGCTCTTTGGCCGCGACTACTATGCCGGGCTGGCAGTGATGCTCAAGCGCGGCGAAGAGGTGGACGTAGAGGTGCTCACCGGGCATCTGGCTGCTGTGGGTTACACACAGATGGACCTGGTAGAGATGCCGGGACAGTTTACGCGCCGGGGTGGAATTCTCGACGTGTACTCGCCAGAGGCCGACCGGCCGATCCGCATCGAGTTCTTCGGCGACGAGATCGAGACCATCCGGAAATTTGATCCCGAAACGCAGCGCTCGCAGAGCGGGCTCGATGAAGCCCAGTTGCTGCCGCTGACTGAGACCCCGGTGACGGAGCGGCTCCTGGCCGCAGTGCATGGGCGGCTGAACCGCGCTCGGGTGGATGGCGAGGACGAGGAGATGGCTTCCGATCTGGCCGCTGCCGGCGGAGTCAGTGTCTTTCCGGGGTGGGAGTTCTTCTCCGCAGTGGCAGGAGCTGATAAGTCGCTGCTCACTCTGCTGCCCAAATGCGCTCTATTTATTGACGAGCCGGCCATGGTGCGCAACCAGATCGATCGCTGGTGGAACAAGGTCGAGCAGAGGCACGAGAGGTCGGGGATCGGGTCGCTGATTGGGCCTGAGGACATCTATCTGCGGCCTGAGATATTGCAGGCCTCGCTCGACGCGCACATGGGCCTCGACCTGGATCAGTTGGGCGTGATCGATGTGCTGGACGAGGACAATACTCTGGGCGAGATTGAGCTGAACACGCGGCCAACGCTCCGGTTTCATGGATCGATTCCTGCGCTGACCGAGCAGTTGCGGACCATGATGGCTGTGGAGACGAGGATTGTGCTGGCTGCGCCGCATCAGGGCGATGTGGAGCGGCTGGCCACCATGCTGCGCGAATATCAGATTCCCTATAGGCTCGGCAGCCGGAATCCACATCCTGGCGAAACAGTGCTGGATGAGGGGAGTTATCTGGCCGGCGATTTGCGCGTGCCCGTGATCGTGCGAACGCAGATTTCCGCGGGCGTTAGCTTTCTGGATTCAAATCTTGTTCTCTTCGGCGCCAATGACTTATCCGACGATGCGGATGTGGCGGCGCGCCCTGAGCCGAAAAGATCGAAGACCGCTGCGTTTGTCTCCGATTTCCGCGACCTGGGTGTGGGCGATTACGTGGTCCACGTGGAGCACGGGATTGCGCAATATCAAGGACTAAAAGAGATCGTCCAGGACGGGCTTTCCGTTGAATTCATGATTCTTGAGTTTGCCGAGCAGGCCAAGCTATATGTTCCCCTGACCCGGCTGGACCTGATTCAAAAGTACCGCTCGACAGATACAGGGCCCGCGCCGGTGCTGCACCGCCTGGGCTCGCAGCAGTGGACCAAGACCAAGGCCCGTGTGCGCAAGGCCATGCAGGATATGGCCGGTGAGTTATTGAAGTTATATGCCGAGCGGACAACTGCCCAGGGAACGGCTTTCTCAAAGGATAACGAGTTTCAGCGCGAGTTTGAGGATTCTTTCGACTATAACGAGACAGACGACCAGCTATCCGCGATACGGGCCATCAAATACGACATGGAATCGACAACGCCGATGGACCGGCTGCTTTGCGGCGACGTCGGTTACGGAAAAACCGAAGTCGCGATGCGCGCTGCGTTCAAGGCCGTGCAGGACGGCAAACAAGTGGCCGTACTGACGCCCACGACGATTCTGAGCTTTCAGCATTTCGAGACATTCAAGAAGCGGTTTGCGCAGTTTCCCATCAACGTTGAGATGATCTCGCGCTTCCGAACAGCGAAAGAACAGAAAGACATTGTCGAGCGCGTAGAGGCCGGCAAAGTTGACATCCTGATCGGCACGCACCGGCTGCTGTCGAAGGACATCAAGTTTCAGGATCTAGGCCTGCTGGTGGTGGATGAAGAGCAGCGATTCGGCGTGCGGCACAAGGAGCGCCTCAAGCAGATGCGCAAGGAAATCGATGTGCTGGCCATGAGCGCCACGCCGATTCCGCGTACGCTGCATATGTCGTTGGTAGGTCTAAGGGATATGAGTGTAATTGAAACGCCGCCGAAAGACCGCATGGCAATTCAGACCGTTGTCGCCAAGTTCGACGAGAAGATTGTGCGATCTGCTGTCGAAGTGGAATTGGAGCGCGGCGGGCAGGTTTATTTTGTGCATAACCGCGTGGAGTCCATCTATGACATAGCAGCGCGGATTCAGGAACTTGTGCCTGCCGCCCGGGTTACAGTGGGCCACGGGCAGATGGGCGAGACGGAACTTGAGAGGGTCATGCTGGCTTTCATGCGGCATGAATACGATGTGCTGGTGGCAACAACCATCATTGAAAATGGATTGGATATTCCGCTGGCCAACACCATGCTCATCAACCGGGCGGACCGACATGGATTGAGCGAGTTATACCAGTTGCGTGGCAGGGTGGGTCGCTCGAACCGGCGTGCCTATGCCTATCTGCTGATTCCGGCTGAGAATGAGTTGACTGAAATTGCGCGCCGGCGACTGGCGGCACTGAAGGAGTTCAGCGACCTGGGCGCTGGCTTCAAGATTGCGGCACTCGACCTGGAATTACGAGGAGCAGGTAACATGCTGGGCGGTGAGCAGAGCGGGCATATCGAGGCGGTGGGCTTCGAGTTATATACGTCTATGCTGGAGGCAGCTGTAAAGGAAATGAAGGGCGAGAGCAGCGAAGAGCGCCCTGCCACGCAGCTCAATCTTGGCATCGCGCTGCGCATCGACGAGAGTTATGTACCTGAAGAGAACCAGCGGCTGCGGCTCTATAAGAAGATTGCCGGCGCAACCAGCGAGGCGGGGCTGGCCGAGGTTCGCGCGGAGATGGATGACCGGTATGGCGCTCCACCCGATGCGACCGTGTTCCTGCTTGAGGCGGCGTTGTTACGTCTGGAATGCGAGCGGATGGGTATTGCTCAGGTCGATCGCAAGCGCGGCGAACTGCAGATTCGCTTCATGGAGAATGCGGCGGTGGATCCGGCGCACTTGATGCGATTGGTGGCGCGGAATGCCAAGCGGGGCGCTCAGTTCACGCCGCAGGGGCTCTTGAAGTATCCTTTGGCTGCAACACGGCCCGATGAAGTGTTGCTTGAGATTCACGAAGTGCTTGGCAAACTGGAGCCCGCGCCGGTAACAGCATGAGATGTCTATCTCGACCAAGAGAGGCATGATGAAGAAGTTTCTTTCGGCTTTTGCGATTGGAGTTTGTATGTCTTCGGCTATAACTGCTCATGCTGCGGATGAGACCTGGAAGCAGCAGGTTGCCAAGGTCTCGGACGAGTATTTGGATCAAGTATTTCTGCGCTACCAGCCAACGCAGGGAACGCTGGTGGGATACCATCAGTTCGACACGCAACTGGAAGATTACTCGCGCAGGAATATCGACGCAGAGGTTGCCGACTTGAAAACCTTAGAGAAGCGCATCGAGGCGATCCGGCCGGACGATTCTGCCGCCGCTTTTGTCTCACGAAGTGACCGCGAGATCGTACTTGCCAACATTCGTGGAAGGTTGCTGACCCTCGAGACAATCCGCCCCTGGGAGAAAAACGCGGACAACTATTCAAGCACTTGCGCGAATGGAGCGTTCACGCTGATGGAGCGCAAGTTTGCTTCGCCAGACGAGCGGCTGCGCTCACTCATTGCGCGCGAAAAGCAGATGCCGGCGCTGCTGGCGGCTGCGCGCAGGAATCTCAACAATCCGCCGCGCGTCTTCACGGAAATCGCCATCGAGCAGTTGCCGGATATTGTGAGCTTCTTTGAGCACGACGTACCAACGGCTTTTGCCGATGCACAAGATCCAACGCTGAAAGCTGAGTTTACGAAGACGAATGCAGCTGTGATTGAGGCGCTGAGGAGTTATCTCAATTGGCTGACGACGGATCTGCTGGCAAAGTCGAACGGCGACTTCCGCATTGGCGCGGATGCGTTTTCAAAGAAGCTTCAATATGACGAGATGGTTGATCTTCCGCTAGACAAGCTGCTGGAGATCGGCTGGGCGGACCTGCGCAAGAATCAGGCACACTTCAATGAGGTTGCCAAAGAGCTGGAACCAGACAAGACGCCGGGCGCAGTGCTCGAAGAGTTAGGTGCAAATCATCCCGCTCCCAATGAACTTCTTGACGCCTTCCGCGCTACCTTCGACGGTCTGGTCAGTTTTATCCGCTCGCATCATATTGTGACCATTCCATCCGATGTGCGGCCGATCGTGGAAGAGACACCGCCCTTTATGCGGGCAACGACCTTTGCCAGCATGGACACACCGGGCCCGTTTGAGTCCCATGCGACCGAGGCCTACTTCAATGTGACGCTGCCCGACCCTTCGATGAAGCCCGCGGAGGTTGAAGGCTACATGCATTCCTTCAATGTGGGCACAGTGATTTCCACGGCGGTCCATGAGGCTTATCCAGGACACTATATTCAATTTCTCTGGCTGCCGCAGGCGCCGAGCCGTGTGCGGAAGCTGCTGGGAGCAAACACCGACATCGAGGGTTGGGCACACTACACTGAGCAGATGATGCTGGACGAAGGATATGGCCAGCCAGGAGCTGGCGCGAAGGATGAGCGTGAGTCCAAATTCCTGCGGCTCGGCCAACTGCAGGATGCGCTATTGCGCAACGCGCGCTTCATTGTCGGCATCGAAATGCACACAGGTAAGATGAGCTTCGATGAGGCTGTGGCGTTTTTTCAGAAGGAAGGCTACCAGTCGAAGGAAACGGCACTGGTTGAGACCAAGCGCGGCGCGAGCGACCCAACGTATCTCTACTACACACTGGGCAAGCTGGAGATCATGAAACTGCGCGAAGACATGAAGAGGAAGCAAGGCGCAGCATTTTCGCTTGAACAATTTCACGATAACTTCTTGAAACAGGGTTTTCCGCCGATCAAGATTGTGCGGGAGGCACTGCTGGGGGATAAGTCGCCGGCACTGTAGGTAGGGATGCAGATCCTCAGGTTTCGCCCGCCGAGGTAGACGAGATCTCGACACTCAGCACCAGCTAAGAGTTCTATTATGAAGAGGAAGATGAAATGACTGGACAGGTACGCAAGGCAGTTTTTCCGGCAGGGGGATTGGGTACACGTTTTTTGCCGGCCACCAAGGTCATTCCCAAAGAGATGCTGGCGCTTGTGGACAAGCCCATCATTCAATACGGGGTAGAAGAGGCGATCGCGTCGGGGATCGAGCACATCATTATCGTCACGGGCCGGGGCAAGGGCGCGATGGAAGACCACTTCGACCATAGCTTTGAGCTGGATGCGACCCTGGAGCGGCGGGGTAAGCACGAACTGCTGGCGGTATCGCGCGGCGTCTCCGCATTGGCGCAGATCAGTTATGTGCGACAAAAGGATCCACTGGGGCTGGGGCATGCCGTGCTGTGTGCTAGAGACTTAGTGGGAAATGAGCCTTTCGCCGTGATGCTACCCGACGATGTGATCGACGCCGATGTGCCGTGCATCAAGCAGATGATGAATGTATTCGACGAAGAAGGCGGTTCAGTACTGGCGGCGCAGACCGTCGAGGGGCCGTCGATCAGCGCTTATGGAGTGCTAGCTGGCTCTCAGAACCCCGATAACTGGCGTATCTATAACTGCACCGGAATGGTGGAGAAACCGAAGTTTGAGGATGCGCCTTCAAAACAAGCCATCATTGGCCGCTATGTGCTTACTCCGCGCATCTTCGAGTTATTAGAACAGACCACGCCTGGCGCAGGAGGCGAGATACAACTCACTGACGGCATCAAAGCGCTGCTGAAAGAGGAAAAGGTCTTCGGCTACACCTTTGAGGGCAAGCGATATGATGCAGGTGACAAGTTTGGCATGTTACAGGCGACGGTGGAATTCGCGTTGAAGCGGGCCGATCTCGGGCCGCAGTTTCGCGAGTATTTGAAGGGGCTGGCGCTGTAATCAGAGACCAGGGGTCAGAGATCAGGGACCAGGGGTTGTGCTGTAAAAGGCAGCAAGGCAGCGGATCAGTATGCTGGCTTGCTGCTTTTTTATCCCTTCCATTTAATGTTGCAGCCGATGGATGGTTGCTGGTCTGTTGGCACATCTTTACCCGTAAGTACAAGGTCGATGGCGGCGCGGAGGTCTTCGCCGGTGACGGGAACTCCGTTGCCGGGACGGCTGGAATCAAACTGACCGCGATAAACAAGCTGCATGTCGTTATCGAAGAGGAAAAAGTCAGGCGTACATGCGGCCTTGTAAGCATGTGCCACGGCTTGCGTTTCATCATACAAATAGGGAAAAACAAAGCCGAATGTCTCAGCCTGCTGCTTGAGTCCAGCGGGGCTGTCAGCTGGATGTGTATTTACATCGTTGCTGCTGATGGCGACGACGCCGATGTGCTGTGTAGCATAATCCTTGCCGAGTGCGGCCAGGCCTTCATTAATGTGTTTGACGTAAGGACAGTGGGCGCAGATGAACATGACCAGCAGTCCCTTCTGTCCGTGGAAGTCGTCGCGGCGGACGGTTTTGCCGGTCACGGCGCTGGCGAGCGCAAAGTCGGGTGCGATGGTGCCGAGCGAGAGCATGGTGGATTCGGTCAGCGCCATAAGAAATTCTCCTCAATCTATGGTGTGTCCTGGTTCGTGGTTTCCCACCCTTGGCACAAAAAAAGGACGTGCCAAGGATGGGGCACCCAGAGTTGTGCTAAAACAGCGGCGCCTGCCGGCCTGGCATCGTCAGGCCGAAGTGTTCGTAGGCGAGGCGTGTGGCGACGCGGCCGCGCGGCGTGCGGTCAAGAAAGCCGATCTGGATGAGAAACGGCTCGTAGACCTCTTCGAGCGCGTCCTGCTCTTCGGCCAGGGTAGCGGCTAGCGTGCTCAGGCCAACGGGTCCGCCATCGTATTTCTGGATAATGGCCAGCAAGAGCTTGCGGTCGATTTCGTCAAAACCGTGCGCGTCCACCTCAAGCATGGTGAGGGCGGCGTTGGCAGTGGGGCGGTCGATTGTGCCCGTTCCACGTACCTGTGCGTAGTCGCGCACGCGGCGCAGCAGGCGGTTGGCAATGCGTGGAGTGCCGCGAGAACGCAGCGCTATTTCTGCCGCGCCATCCTCGTTGATGGGCACGCCCATCACTTCGGCGGAGCGGGAGACGATGAAGCGAAGTTCCTCCTCGGTATAAAACTCGAGGCGCAGCAAGATGCCGAAGCGGGAGCGCAGGGGGGAACTAAGCAGGCCGGGGCGCGTGGTGGCGCCGATGAAGGTGAAAGGACGAATCTCCATGACGTGGGTGCGAGCAGCCGGACCCTGGCCAATGATGATGTCGAGCTTGTAGTCCTCAAGCGCGGTGTAAAGCTTCTCTTCCAACACCGGCTGCATGCGGTGGATTTCGTCCAGGAATAGTACTTGCCGCTCGCGCAGATTGGTGAGAATAGCGGTGAGGTCGCCCTGGATTTGCAGGGCTGGGCCGGAGGTTTGCTGGAAGCCGACATCCAGTTCATTGGCAATAATGGTGGCCAGGGTGGTCTTGCCCAGTCCAGGGGGGCCAAAAAGGAGCACGTGGTCGAGGGCTTCACCGCGAGACTTGGCGGCTTCAAGGGCTATCGCAAGCTGCTCTTTGGCTTTGGACTGTCCGATGAACTCGCGCAGCCAGCGGGGCCTCAGTTTGAGTTCAAAACCCTGCTCTTCGTCGGCGCGCGAGGCGCTGACGAGCCGTTCGGGAGTGTTGTCTCGGGCAATGGCCATGCTGGAAGAAGTGTAGCCGTTGCAGGCCGAAGCGGCAAAGCGAGGCTGGATTGGCAGCGTTCAGGCCGGTCAGTACCTGCATTGGAATGCCAGCATGTTCCGTTTCTGGGTATTCTGCACGCCGTTTCGCCGCTACCGATTCCCCACCCTCGCGTCGGAACTGCGGCGCCGGGCAGCTTCGTTGACCCTCTTGGTTCTGCATGACAAAAAGACGTTCTTAAGGATTTGGCGGTTTGGCAACAAGAGGATGTACAATTAGCGGTGGAAAAGGGTATGCGGCTTTGCTGCAAAGCGGCGGAGCCGGAACCGGTCAGAAACCTTGGAGGTCGTCGATGTTCGATCGTACTTTGTTGAAAGCACTGATGCTGATCGGTATGGTGCTGCCAATTGCCAGTTGCACTTCGCCTTCATTGACTTCCATCACAATCAGTCCCAGTACGTTTACGACCACGCTGGCGGTGACCGCATCTGGGCAATCTGCCCCTCCTAGCCAGCAGATGTGGACGCAGTACACGGCCACAGGGTCCTACAGTCACCCTGGTCATCCAGCAATCACGAAAGATATCACCGACGAAGTCACTTGGTTGTCCTACACTCCCTTGCTGGTAACCATCAACAGCTCCGGAATAGCCACGGTTTCAGGACAAGCAACAGGGTTCTCGCAGATTGCGGCCAGCATGCCTGGATTCAATGGCGACATTATCAGTAACGCTTCGACCTTCACCGTGAACTCGCCAACCAATGTCACAACTTCGGATGTCACCTCGCTTGCCTTTACTCCAGCTAATCCGACAATCACTTTAGCAAAGACTAAGACACTAGGGTTGACGGTAACCGGAACAACCGGGACAGGGCAGACGGAGAATCTGACGAACTCAGTCACATGGACATCGAGTACGCCACTTGTTGCCACGATCGGTCCATCAAACGGAAGTGCCCCCGGCCTTGTCTCGGCGATCAATGTGGGTACTTCTGTCATTGTTGCCACATACACGAATTCAGACGGTACAATGGTGACAGCGTCCACGATCCTCACCGTTCAGTGATTAGTAGCCATGACACGGAAAGCCGCCCTTCGGGGCGGCTTTCTTGCGTTTACGGGGACACGTTGAGGCTTGCCGCTGAACGCTACACCGGCACGTTCACCCGCGGCCAATAGCGAAAGGCTCGGAAAGTAGCCTGCCCTTGCCCGCATGCGTAGATAGCGGGGCGGACATCGAGAAAACCGCCCAGGACGTTGTGGTGCAGCCCTGAGACTTCCGCCGAGGACTCAGTCCTTTGCCAGGGCTGCCCAGGCAGCCGGTAGTAAAAATCCACCTCCTGGCGGTCGTTGACCACGCGGAACGTGGCGCGAGTTGCTCCCTTCTCCGTGCGATTCTTCACTGAGCCGCTGGGAATCCTCACCTCGATTCCTCCGGGTGTGATGAGGATGCCGGCGGTGTGAAGGGGGTCGTAGAAGAGCATCAGGCCGGCCTCGCAGCCAGTCGAAACTTCAATGTCGATCTCAACGGTGTAGGAGTGTCCGCCGACCGCGGTGGTCAGGGCGCTCGAATCGGCCAATGAATTGCCCCTTGCCTGCAATGTGAGTGCGCCCTTGCCGGTGGTGAAACGGGCAGGCTCAAAATCCCGCCAGAAGCCCCACTGAAGCCCGAGGTCGGGGGATGTAAAGTCGTCGGAGGGATCGATAAAGGGCAGCTGGCTCGAACCCTTGACCGGCAGCGAAATGGCCGAATCCGCAGTGACGCCTTGCGGAACTCGGAACCAGCCGTCCGCGGTCCACTCGATGGGCAGGAGCAGCAGTTGGCGGCCCAGCGTACGATAGCCGTTCTCATAGGAATGGACGGTCATATACCAGCGGCCATCTGGAGTATCGACCAGGCGGCCATGCCCCACCGAAAGCCAGCGGTCATCCCGTGAGGGCGTGTGCACCACGGGGTTATACGGCGAGTACTCCCAGGGGCCGTCGGCATGGCGGCTGCGGGCGGAGATCACGCCGTGACTTGTGCCTGGGCCGGCGGTGCCGCCTTCGGCCACATTCAAATAGAAGTAGCCATTGTGCTCCAGCAGCTTGGGGCCTTCCAGGCAGGTGCATTCCATGCGAATCGATGTAGGCATGGGCCAGGCGTCGAAGACTTGGCGCGGAGGCGTCTTGACCGCCAGGCCGTCCGGTGTGAGCTCTGCCATGCGTCCGCCGGCCATGTGCAGAAAGCGGCGGCCATTCTCGGCGATGTGCGCGGGGTCGATTGCCTTGATGCCGAGATCGATAGGCTCACTCCACGGGCCGGTGGGGTGGTCGGCATGGACCACCCGCAGGCTGCCATCCGCCGGAAAATAGATGTAAAAGTGGTCCTGGTACTGGCATAGGTAGGGCGCCCAGACCGTGCCGTAGTAGCGGCGCAGTGCGGCGGCTACCGGACGCCAGTTGATCAGGTCGCGAGAGTGCCAAATGAGGAGGCCGGGCGCGTAGTCGAAACTGGAGTGGGTGAGGTAGAAGTCGTCGCCGACGCGGATGGGGCTGGCATCGGGGTGGTCGCCGCCCAGGATGGGATTGCTATAGGTAGTTGCTTGCTGAGAGAACGCGAAGCGGGTTTGGGCGGCAAAGGCAAATGCTGTGGATGCGATAGCGGCGTTCCGGACGAAACAGCGGCGGGTAAGCATGGCTGGGCCAGTTTACCTTTGGCGCTTGGTTGCGGTAAAGCATTCAGCGCGGAGAACAAAAGAGCGCGAGTAGGCAAGTTGGCGGACGCCTCACTCTGTTGGATCGCGGGGACAGGCGTTTAGACTGGAACCTGCCCATCGACCATGAAATCGCCCCGGTTTAGCCGCATCCGACGCTTTCGCTTCAATCTACCGCAACGCATTGCGGCGGGGTTGCTAGCGATTTTCCTGATCCAGGGGTTATGGCTCGTCGGTCACCAGACACTCACCGACCGCGACTATCAATATGCGCGCTGCGGGCGCGAGATGTGGGAACGGCCATCCGCCGTGCCCGGCTACTTTACTACCTGCGGCAATATTCACGACGGGGTTCTGGGCTACCGGTTGGCCGGCCTGCCCCTCACCCTGAACCTCTGGGTAGAGCGTGGGCTTGATCTGCTTCGCAAGCCCGAGGACCGGGTGTTGCAGACCGGAGGGGAAGTTAGCACCTGGGAATTGCGCCACCAACTGACCCATGTTTTGCTGCTGCTGCGCCTGCCGTTCTTGCTGGCCGGAGCCATGCTCGGCGCCGGGTTATGGTGGGTCACGCGGCGGCTCTATGGCAACCTGGGCGGCTACACTGCGCTGGCGCTCTACTGCTTCTCTCCCGCAGTGTTCAAGGCCTGCCTAGCGCCGAACGCTGAGATTCTTACCGCGCTGGGCGTTTATGGCGGAGTGTATACCTGCATTGGCGTGGCTCACGCCATGCAGGGACCGCGCAGCAAGTGGAGGCCGCGAATTGTGCTGCTCATAGCTGCCTTTGGCCTGGCGGCGGCTTCGCATATCGCGGCGCTGCCGGTGGTGGCGCTTTTGGGACTTGCCGCCATGCTGTGGGTGGCCGAGGGGCGCAGGAGCCAGGTGCTGCCCGTTGTGCTCGTAGCCGTAGCTGGAGCGTTCCTGTTTGTGTTCGCCTGCTACGGATTTTCGCCCGATGCGTTCAGCTATCTCTTCCGTTCGCAGGCGGGATTCTTGTCGGTCTCCCTCGACCCGGCCAGACGGTTCTTCTCCGCCCTGCCAAATGCCGGAATCACGGTAGCCGCCGCAGCATCCCTGGTGCTGTATCTGGGACTGCGGAAGTCGCGCTACTTTGGCAACACCGCTCCTTTGCTCTGCTTCTTCGCGTTGATCCTGCTCGTCATGACGAACGGGCCAGGCAGTCCATGGCTATGGGCCCTGCCGTTTCTGCTTACCTTCGTCGGCGGAGTCTTTGCCGATGCCTATGAAGGGCCGCAAGGACGGCTGATGAGGTACGCCTCCGGGTCGATTCTTCTGTTGCAGGCTGTCTTCTGCGTGTTGAGCCTGCCGGGGCTGGTGTGAGCAGCGGAGCAGAAAATGCACTTGACGACATTAGGCATTTCAGAGCATAATGTGACTTATGCAATGGCCTGACCGGGAGCAGGGTCTGTAGTGTAAGAGGAGGATTATGCTTCCCGATTTGGAAAGGCCGTGGGTGGTTGAGTTCCACCCGGAATTCTCATGTGAAGTCCCCGGATTCTCGGATTCTGTCCGGCGCGAAATCTACTCGTTGGTCGGATTGCTGAGAAAGCTGGGTCCGCAACTTGGCAGGCCTCAGGTGGATACGCTGAAGGGATCGAAGCACCCGAATCTGAAGGAACTCCGCTTCCGCGCCGATAACGGTGCATGGCGGGTTGCCTTCGCGTTTGACTTGCACCGTCAGGCCATTCTGTTGGTTGGCGGCGACAAGTCTGGAGTCTCAAAGGACAAGTTCTACCGGACTCTGATCGACATCGCTGATCGTCGCTTCGATCAGCACCAACGGGCGATTTCAGTGAAGAAAGAGAAACAGTAATGGCCTATTCAACGGTCTCTCTTGAAGAAATGCTTGCCAGGGAATCGGAAGAGTTCAGGCAGTCCGTCAAGCAGCGCACGGCCGAGTTAATCGCCGAAGAACTGAACCTGCGTCAAGTACGCCGCCTGCGCAAACTCACCCAGGCCCGTCTCTCGAAAAAGCTAAAAATCGGCCAGGAAGGAGTTTCTCGGATCGAGAAACGTACAGACCTGTATATTTCGACGCTGCGCAGCTATGTGGAAGGCGTGGGTGGCAAGCTCTCGATGGTCGTCGAATTTCCAGATCAGCCGCCGGTGGTTTTGGCGGGATTCGGCTCGGGCGACGGATCAAAAAAAGCCAAAAAGAAGGCCGGAAACGGCGCCAAATCCTAGCCGAAAACGGGCCGCGCCGCCTGAGCATTGGCTGTCTTCTGCGGGAGCCTTGCAAAGAAGTCATAAAAGCAAGCAAAATAAGGACTTATTTATCCGCGTTCGCCTTGCTGAAACCCGCCCCGCCCGCGTAAAATAGAAGCACAGCCTGCGCATTCCGGCCCTGCTTTCACCGGACCTTATCTGCCGCCTTGCAGCGGGCTGAGAAAAACCTATGGCAGACGATCAGAATCCCCTTCTCCCTCTCGAAGGCGGCACGCCGCCCAATAGCGGCACCAACCTCATCCCCATCAACATTGAGGAGGAGATGCGCCGCTCCTATCTTGACTACTCGATGTCGGTCATTATCGGCCGTGCGCTGCCAGATGCCCGCGACGGGTTGAAGCCCGTCCATCGCCGCGTCCTCTACACACTCAGCGAGATGGGCCTCGAGCACAACAAGAAATATGCCAAGTGCGCCAAGGTCGTGGGCCAGGCGATGGGCGTCTACCATCCGCACGGTGACTCGGCCATCTATGACACGCTGGTGCGCATGGCGCAGCCCTTCTCGTTGCGTTATCCCCTTGTGGATGGGCAGGGAAACTTCGGCTCGGTCGACGGAGATCCGCCTGCGGCCATGCGTTACACCGAATGCCGCTTGATGCGTATAGCCGGCGAGATGCTGGCCGACATCGAAATGGAGACGGTGGACTTTACGCCGAACTACGACGAGTCCACGTTCGAACCGACGGTGCTGCCCACGCGCATTCCCAACTTGATCGTGAATGGATCCAGCGGCATCGCCGTCGGCATGGCGACCAATATTCCGCCGCACAATTTAACTGAAGTCGTAAACGCGGCCATCGAGCTGGTGCAGAATCCCAGCGCGGGCCTGGCCGAGGTACTCAAGCACGTCCAGGGCCCGGACTTCCCCACTGGCGGTTTCCTCTACGGCAAGTCCGGCATTCCGCAGGCCTACAAGACCGGTCGCGGCCGCTTCATGATGCGCGCGCGGGTGGCCACGGAGAACCTGACCAAGGAAAAACAGGCGATCATCGTCACCGAAATTCCCTATCAGGTAAACAAATCGAAGCTCATTGAGCGCATCGCCGAACTGGTCAACGACAAGATCGTGGACGACATCAGCGATGTGCGCGACGAGAGCGACCGCGACGGCATGAGAATTGTCATCGAGCTCAAGCGCGGCTCTCAGCCTGAGATTGTGCTCAATCAGCTCTACAAGCACACGCAGATGCAAGAGAGCTTCTCCATGATCTTCCTGGCGGTGCTTAACGGGCAGCCGCGGGAGCTCGGCCTCGACCAGGCCATTCGCTGCTTCATCAATCACCGTGTTGACGTGGTGCAGCGGCGCACGGTCTTTCTGCTTAAGAAGGACCGTGCCCGCGAGCACATCCTCGAAGGCTACAAGATTGCGCTCGATAATCTCGACACCGTGATCAAGATCATCCGTGCCTCCGGTTCGCGTGTCGAGGCTCGCGAGAATCTGTATGCGTGGGGCAAGGGCTCGGAGATTGTGGTCACGCTCGACCGTGCGCGCCTGCCTCAGGAAGAGAAGGGCCTGACGCTCCGCCAGATCGACGCCATTCTCGAATTGCAACTCTACCGCCTCACCCAGCTCTCCATCGACGAGCTGCTCAAAGAACTGGAGCAAGTGCGAGCACGGATCTCCGAGTACGAAGCCATCCTGGCCAGCGAAGCCAAGCTGCGCGCGGTCATCGTCAAGGAACTGGAAGAGGTGCGCGACAAATATGGAGACGCGCGCCGCACCCAGATCGTGGACGAGAGTGCCGAATTGCAGCTTGAGGATCTGATCGCTGACGAGCAGGTTGCCGTCACCGTCAGCCATCAGGGCTACCTGAAGCGCACGCCCATCAGCATCTATCGTCAGCAACGGCGTGGCGGCACCGGACGCACCGGCATGAAGACCCGCGAAGAGGATTTCGTCGCGCAGTTGATTGTCGATTCGACCCACGCGTTTCTGCTTTGCTTTACCAACACCGGCCGCGTCTATTGGCTCAAGGTCTATGAGATTCCCGACGTCAGCGCCGCGGGCAAGGGCAAGTCGATGCAGAGCC
>Ga0302320_10009003_pt1 | contig 21545 bp, 18 predicted proteins | sample Bog_T0_3_FD_202130 | JGI IMG/M metagenome (GOLD analysis project Ga0302320, IMG submission 202130) | Peat permafrost microbial communities from Stordalen Mire near Abisko, Sweden - Bog_T0_3 | ecosystem: Environmental > Terrestrial > Soil > Wetlands > Peat | place: Sweden: Abisko, Stordalen Mire...
GCATTTCGAGCTTTTTCTTTCAACTTACTCAATTAAATCACGCTTGTTGAAGGACTAATAGCGCATGTTACGTGAGCGGTGTGAATTCATATGTCAGTGCTTCCGCAAGCAACCTGCCAACCACAAACAGAACGGTGGCATTTTGGTTCGATGCCTACGACGTCACTAAGGGACGGAGTCTTCTGGGTTATGGCGGAGGTACATGTGGTTCGTCCTTCTTGATGAACATCAATAATCCTGACGGTGGGGCGAACAAGTTTGAAACCCAGGGACAATGCAGGTCTAATCGTCTTCTCACTCCGCTAGGTAATACCGTCGGACAATGGCATCACTGGGCGGTGACGTTTCTGGGTAATAGGATCACGATGTTCCTAGATGGAATTCAACTCGGGACGACAAATACGTTCTCTATGCCGACAAGCGTGGTTGGTAAAAACTTGATTATCGGAATGGCTGTGGCACCCAGCGGCACTGGGCCATACTCTGATAGCAACTTGGCTCCGTTTATCGGCGTGATTGACGACGTTCGCATTTACAACCTTGCCCTTTCCACCAACGAAGTGCAGCAGTTATATGCTTACGAGTCGCAACCTGTTGTCACATTGAAGAAGGCCGTCAAGCCCTCGTTTTCCAATTTGTACATCGGGACGAATTACCAGTTGCAGGTTACCAGCGACCTGACTACTTGGACAAACAGCGGCTCGCCCTTCACGCCAACCAACAGCGTCATGGATTACCCGCAGTATTTTGACGTAGCCAACTGGGGCCAATTGTTTTTCCGTGTGCAGACCTCGCCCTGATTAGAAACGGGCAGTCCCGCACAATCATATAAATTGCCGGTGAGGCGGCCCAAGGCAGCGCATGTCTTTGCGGGCGTCATGTACATTGCGCCGTTGTTCATATGAACAATCTGGCCAACTCGGGTGGTATTGGCAAGGGCGGTATCCGTGCTTCGCAATTAAAACGCCCCGGTTTGTTTTCGACCTGTTTAGGCCGACTGTCTCTTGCGCAGTATGCGCAGCACGCCCGCTCCGAACGGCAGCTACATCAGAGCGCCTGCGATGTAAGTGGAAGGCTCGGGAACGGGTGTGAAATCAACCTCAAAGCCCATCTCGTAGCCTGAGTAGGGCGGCGGGCTGCTGACAATGCCGAAACCCACCAAAGCTGCGTCTGGAGTTACTGAACTCGAAACAGTCGGAATGGCATTTTCCGTCGTGAAAGAAATGTCTGTGGAACCTGTACCTTGAAACTCAAGGGCGTAGTCCTTGCCCCCCACCAGCGCATAAGTGGTGTCCGACAACGTGATCGCACACACTTGCGTCCCGACCGGAACCGAAATTGTCCCCAAGGCTTTGGCCGCACCGTATGCTTATTCCATTTCTGATTTGCCGTTGTCCGTTGTCCAATGTGTTGCTCTTCCTGCTGTAAATCACCCTGCCACGAACAACCATACAGAATCAACGGGACCGCATCTACCCAATCTTGGAACATCATTAGGCACTTTTGGGACATCAGAAGCGGGGCTAAGCCTCCCCGCCCCCGTCCACGCCCATCCGTGAAATTCGTCGTCCCGCCCTGCGGGATCCCCGTTTCCTCCCCTGCCGCGCCGAAGCTTCAGTGTAGGCGGGTGTGCTCTTTGCGGTAAAATTGTCCCCGCCCTCATCCGTGCCCATCCGTGCCATCCGGTTAAAAATTCGGTTTTTTTTCGTGGAAGACGCTTATTCCGCGGTTGGGTTCGCCCCATCACCCCACCAGTTTGTACCCCACCCCATGCACGGTCTGCAAGCGTCCGGGTTCCTGGTCGCCCAGCTTCTTCCGCAGTTGCACGATGACCTGGTCCAGCGTTCGGGTGGTGCCGTAATATTGCACGCCCCACACCTCGTTCAGCAACTGGTCGCGCGACAACACCTCCCCCGTGCGGGCGTGAAAAATCTGCAGCAGCTTCAATTCCCGCGCCGTCAGTTCCTCCACCGTCCGGCCGCGTTTAAGCTGGAACGTCTTCGGGTCAATCTCCGCCGCGCCGATGTGAAACACCGCCGTGTCCCCGGCGGCGGCGGGGGCCGTGCGGCGCAGCAGCGCCTGCAGCCGCGCCAGCAGCTCCCGCACCCCGAACGGTTTGGTCACGTAATCATCCGCCCCCAGGTCCAGCCCGATGACTTTGTCAATCTCCTGGCCTTTGGCCGTGAGCATCAGGATGGGCGTGGTGATTTTCCGCGCGCGCAGTTCCTTGCAGATGTCGTAGCCGCTCGCGCCCGGCAGCATCACGTCCAGCACCACCAGCGCCGGCCGGCCCTTGATCACCGCCGCCACCGCCGCATCCCCGCGGTTGCAGGTCGCCACCTCGTAGCCTTCGCTGGTCAGCACCTCCTCCAGGCCCAGCAGAATGTGCGGGTCGTCCTCGACGATCAGAATTTTCGTTTTCATGGGTTTCCTTCCGTGAGCGGCAGACGCAGTGTGAAGCTGCTCCCGCCCCCCGGGCGCGGTTCGTAGGTGACCTCCCCGCCGTGGGCGCGCGCGATCTGCCGGGCGATGGTCAGCCCCAGCCCCGAGCCCTGGATGCCGCTGCCCAGCGAGTCGTGCGCCCGGTAAAATTTCTCGAAGATCTTTTCCCCGCTCCCGCGCGGCACCCCGGTGCCCCGGTCCAATACCCGCACCACCACGTGGCCCGGCCCGTCGGGCGGCGGCGGCGGCGTTGGGAGGCTCCCGGCCGGTGGCAGGAGGCCGGGCCGGCGCTCCGCCTCCAGCGTGATTTCCTTCCGCTCGCCGGCATATTTTTCGGCGTTGGACAACAGGTTCACCAGCACCTGCGACAGCGCGTCCGCGTCGCCCCGCACCGGCAGCGCGCCGGCGGGCGGTTCCGCGTCGAACTTGAATCCGTTCGCCTCCAGATGCGGCCGGAACGTTTCCACCGCGCCGCGCACCACCTCGGCCAGGTCGCACGGTTGGAAATGATACCGCTTTTCACCGCTCTCCAGCCGCGCAAAATCCAGGACGTTGTTGATGAGCCGCGTGAGCCGCGCGGCCTCCGCGCTGATGATGTGCAGATACGACTGCTGCCGGGCCGGATCGCGCACCCGGCCCTCGGCCAGCAGCTCGGAGAACATCCGGATGGAGGTCAGCGGCGTCTTCAATTCATGCGAGACGTTGCTGACAAAATCGGTCTTCTGCCGCGCCAGTTTCAATTCCGCGTTGAGGCTGCTCACAATCAGCAGGCTGCCCACGCCGATGGCCAGCACCAGCACCCCGATCAGCAGGCCCAGCGTCAGTTCGGCCGTGCAGGCCGCCCGGGTGAGCTGCGCCGGATCCACCAGGTACGCCGCCACCTCCCAGTGCGGCAGCGCCTCGCCGATCTCCGTGGCCACCAACGGCAGCTTCCACGCGGCCCGAAAATCCGGCCGCGACCGCAGGACCGGCCGGGCCTTGTCATCCAGCAGCACCAGGCAGACTTCATCCCGCAACGCCGGATCGGCCTGGACCAAATCCCGCATCGTGTCCATGACCCGCCCCAGATTCAGCTCGGCGCCAAAGATCAAATTGGGGTCCTGGTTCAGCCGGTGCCAGAACATCAGCTTGAGCTGGTTTTGCAGAAACCGGGCGAGCATCCCGTCCGTCTGGTCGCCGATGAGCTGGCGGAATTCCGCCTCCGCCGGCACGATTTTCGAGAGATTGTCATCGGCCGGCGGGACGGTGTTCCCGCCAAAATTTTGGACCAACACGTTTTTCGGATTCACCGTGCGCGCCTGCGCCTTGCTCGCCAGATAATTGGGGACCGCTTCCGCAGGGGCCGGCTGGGCCTGACCGTTCGGTGGCAGACTGTGCAGCCCCGTGACATTCTGTACCGGGCTGACCTGCGGCATGCTGTTTTGCATGACGATATTCTGCCCCTGGCCGATCTGCGCCGGCTGTTTTTGGTTGGACCCCAGATTCTGCCCGGCATTGCCGGCATAGGAATTTGCCGTGGCCACGCCGACCACCCCGTTGTTATTGACGTTCCAATACACCTCCGCCGCTTCGCGGTTGCCCAGAAACGCGCTGTTATCCAACAGAAACTGCTGCGCCGCCACGCCCGCCCCGGGCTGAGGACAGGTGATCTGGCCGGCCAGCGTGACGCAGAACCCCACCTCCGCCAACGGCCAGCGCTGCCGGAGTTCCCGGTCAAACCGGGCCGCCGTGGCGTAAGCGCCATTGATTTCAGAGGGCCGGGCCGCCTGACCGACCGCGCTGACGGCGGGATTGTTGCTGGCAAAGAGGCTTTCCGTCACCGCGCCGAACTCCTGTTGGTCCTGGATGAGCCGGGCGTTGATGTTCCCTGCCAGGGCGTCGGTCACGCGCTGGTACAGCAGCGACTGCTGGCGCTCCAGCAGGAACTGCTGGTCCTGCAGCGAGCGCACGGCCAGCCAGGCCAGCACGAGGCTCGGCACGAACACCGCCACCACAAATACCAGGGCTACTTTTCGCATGGCTGACCTACATCATCCGACTTTTTCCCCCGCCCGTCCAGCGCGGACCGCCGTCCCGGCGCGCGGGGCAGGGCCGATTCAAGAACGCGCGCAAACCGGGGCGGGGACGGGTCGTCCCCGTGTTTTCAAACTCCCCTGTCGCGAAACGACCCCGGAAAGTAGCCAGCCACGAAGTGGCTGGACTGAACCGTTCCGCTAAACCGGCCTCGTCCTGTAAGGACACTTTATTTCATACTTCATAATTCATCCCTCCCGCCTTACTCCTGCGCCGCTTTTAGCATCAATTGATACCCCAGTTCCGCCACCGCGTTGGTGTTCCCCGGCCCCAGCGCCAGCGTCAACGCCGGCCAGGCAAAGCGGCCCAGCTTTTGGACGGTCTGTCCGGCCTGTTTCCGGGCCTCCGCATCCCCGGCCTGCGCCCGCGTCAAATTATCCAGCAGTTGCGCCGACACTGCCGGCGTGATCACTTCCGCCCGTCCCACCATCACCCGCACCAGCTCCTCCGGGCGGGGATCCAGCGTCATCGGCAGAATGCCGTCCGTCCAGCTTCGCGGCAGGAGATACAGCACCCGCGTGCCCTCCTCGGTGAACCACGAATCCCGCCACGTCTGGACCATCGCCCTCGCCTCCGGCGCAAACAACCCTTCCGCCATCAGCGCCGCCTCCATCTGCGCGCCGATTTTCGCCTGGAATTGCGCCAGCGGATAATGCTTCCACCCGCCGTCCATGTCCGCCACCGTCCGGGTCCCGCCCGCCGCCAAATCAGCCACGGGGAGAAAGGCGCCTTCACCCGCCGTCACCCGCATCACCAGCAGATGCGCCAGCTTTTCCGTGCCCGTGTTTGCCACCACGGTGCGACGTTGCGCGTCCACCGCGACCTGCAGCGGGGTTTTGAAGCTGCCCGCGCCGCGATAAAAGAGAAATTGCTCCGTCTCGTTCGTGCCGCCCCGCTGGCCGGTCGCATCGGTTTGGACGAAATCCGCCCCCGCCACCCGCGCTGCAAAATAATGGCTCCCTTGCGTGTCCGTGGGCAGCCGGCCTGCCAGCCCGGAACCGGCCCGGCCCGGCGGTGTCAGCGTCAAGTGACTCCACGTCACCCGGCTTTCCCGCAGGCTGGCGTCCGGCGGCGGGGGGGTGGCATTGGTCCAGGCGGACGTCACGGACGGGCCGATCTGCGAGGCCTGCGGATACCATTCCGTGATCGCCCCCGGCGGGAACCCGACACTGACATCCGCCTGCAGGGTCCGGTCCGAATAAAAATAGACCACGGGCGTTTCCATCCGTTGCAGCGTGACCATGGCGCTTTTGCCACCCAACGGAATGGTGGTGGGATACACATTCAGCCCCGGCCGGTTCCAGTTATAAACGAAGCCGGGCAGGGCCGAGCTTTGCAAGGGACGCCAGTCGAGCAGTTTGCCGTCGCCGCCCTGCACGGACGTAAACGTGCCCCACTCGTGAATTGTGTAATGACCGGCCGTTTGTGCCCGCGCCGTGCCGGCGGCCGTCAACCCCAGGGCAACCAGCGTCATTGTGGCCGTGAATCGAACCAACGATGTAAGTTTCATGCCTCCAGTTAACCCGAAATTGTCCCCGGGTTGTCATTAAACGGTCAAAGATTTGTAAAAAATTTGTAAGGCCCATTCCCGGGGCGGCCCGATTCCAGAACGCGTGCAAACCGGGGCGGGGACGGGCTCGTCCCCGCGTTATCAAGCTTCCCGGTCGCGAAGCGACCCCGGAAAGAAGCCAGCCACGAGGTGGCTGGACTGAACCGGTCCGCTAAACAGGCCTCGTCCTGTAAGGACACAGGAAAATGAATCTAACGTTTATAACCCTTTAACGGTTAAACGCCTCACCGCGCTCGCCACCGAACCAATCGCAATACTCGCCGCTTAACGAAACTCGAAACTCGAGACGCGAGACCTGAGACCCGAAACCAGATAGAGTGCACTTTCAGGCCGCAGCCGGCGCGGGGGGCGCATCCCGAAGTTGTGGGCGCATTATTTTGTTCATTTTTGGACCGGCCTTGGGAATAATCAGGCGAACCGACAACCCCTATGAAATCCAATCACTCCTCTGACCGGGCATTAACTGCTGCTTACGAACTGGCCCGGGAACGGTACGCGCGCCTGGGTGTGGACGTGGACCGCGCCTTGAAAACCCTCGCCACCATCCCCGTTTCGCTGCATTGCTGGCAGGGCGATGACCTGGGCGGCTTCGAGACTTCGGGCGGCACCCTCGGCGGCGGCTTGGTGGCCACCGGCAATCATCCGGGGAAGGCCCGCACGCCGGACGAACTCCGCGCCGACCTGGAAAAAACCTATTCGCTCCTCCCCGGCAAACACCGGTTGAATCTGCACGCGTTCTACGGCGAATTTGGCGGCAAAAAAGTGGACCGCGACCAAATCACCCCGGAACATTTCCGGAACTGGATCGCCTGGGCCCGGCAGAACGGCCTCGGCCTCGATTTTAACCCCACCTGTTTTTCCCACCCCAAGGCGGCTGATGGCTTCACCCTTTCCCATCAGGACCAGGGCATCCGCCAGTACTGGATTGAACATTGCCGCCGCGCGCGTGAAATCGGCGCGGCCATGGGCAAGGCCCTCGGCAAAACCTGCATCACCAATGTCTGGATACCCGACGGCATGAAGGACACGCCGGCGGACCGGAAAGCCCCGCGCGCCCGGCTGGCCGAATCGCTCGACGCCGTTTTCAAGAAGCCGATCTCCCCCAAGTTGAATTTGGACGCGGTGGAACCCAAGCTGTTCGGCATTGGCAGCGAAAGTTATGTGACCGGTTCGCATGAGTTCTTGTTGGGCTACGCCATCAGCCGCGGCAAGGTGCTGACGCTGGACGCCGGTCATTATCATCCCACCGAGGGGATTGCCGACAAGATTTCCAGCGTGCTGCAATACCTGCCGCAGATCCTGCTGCACGTCAGCCGGGGCGTCCGGTGGGACAGCGACCATGTGGTGATTTTGAACGACGACCTGCTGGCGATTGCCCGCGAGATTGTGGCCAACGATTACCTCGGCCGGGTGCATATCGGGCTGGATTATTTTGACGCCAGCATCAACCGCGTGGCGGCCTGGACCATCGGGGCGCGGAACATGCTCCGGGCGCTGCTGATCGCGCTGCTGGAGCCCGCCGACCGGTTGCGGGCGGCGGAGGCGGCGGGGGACTTCACCACCCGGCTGGCGTTGCAGGAGGAGGCCCGCACCCTGCCGGCGGGCGCGGTTTGGGATTATTATTGCGCCCGCCGGGGCGTGCCCGTGGGCGAGGCATGGCTGGCGGAAGTGAAAGCCTACGAAAAAGAAGTCTTGTCCCGGCGGCCATAAGCTCACCGTCTAATTTTCCAACACTATAAGTTAATAATTATGGCAAATCCATTTCTGGGCGTCGTTCTGCACTGGCTCGGCGGTCTGGCCTCCGGCAGTTTCTATGTGCCTTACAAGGGCGTCAAAAAGTGGTCCTGGGAAACCTACTGGCTGGTCGGCGGGTGTTTCTCCTGGATCATCTGCCCGTGGTTGTTCGCCTTTATCATGACCAACGACCTGTTTGGCGTTTTGGCCAAACAATCCTTCGCCACCCTGGCGTGGACGTATCTGTTCGGCCTGTTGTGGGGGTTGGGCGGACTGACCTACGGGTTGACCATGCGCTATCTTGGGCTGTCGCTGGGCACGGGGGTGGCATTGGGCTACTGCGCGGCGTTCGGCACGATGGTGCCGCCGATTTTCAAATATTTGACCCCGAACTTTCCTGTGTTCGCCAGCGGGGTTAGCATTGTGGACATTGTTCACTCCACCTCGGGTCTGGTCACGCTCGGCGGCGTGGGGGTTTGCATGCTCGGCATCGCCATCGCCGCCTTGGCCGGTTACACCAAGGAGGCGGAGATGCCCGAGCAACAGAAAAAGCAATCCATCAAGGAATTCAGCTTCAAAAAGGGCCTCTTGGTCGCCACGTTTTGCGGCATCATGAGCGCCTGTTTTGCCTTCGCCCTGCAGGCCGGCAAGGACATCAACGCCGCCTCGCTCGCCGCCGGCACAAATGCCATCTGGACCGGACTGCCCGCGCTGCCGGTGCTGTTGCTGGGCGGGTTCACCACCAATTTCATCTGGTGCCTGATCCTGAATGTCAAGAACCAGACCGGTTACCAATACCTTGCGTCGCAGGTCCGGGCCGAACACGCCCATCATGGCGGCACCGACGGGGGCGCGCCGGGTCCGGTCGCCACCGGGGCGGCGGCACCCGCGCCGGCGGATTTGCAGATTCCCGTGTTGAGCAATTACCTGTTTTCGGCCCTGGCCGGCACCACCTGGTATTTCCAATTCTTCTTCTACACCATGGGTGCCACGCAGATGGGCAAATACGATTTCGCCTCGTGGACGCTGCACATGTCCAGCATCATCATTTTCGCCACCATGTGGGGCTGGATCTTCCACGAATGGAAGGGCGCCACCAACAAGGTGCACCGGCTCATCACCGGAGGCATTGCCACACTCATCCTGGCCACCATCATCATCGGTTACGGGGCGTATTTGAAAAGTCACGGCTCTTAAGAAGCTGGGGAGCGCGCCCGCCCCGGGCGTAGCGGCGGACGCCCTCTTCCGCCGCCGCGAGCGCGCCAGCCCTCTCTGCGCCTTAGAGCCTGTCTGAAAATTGAAAGGGGTTCTGCGGCAAGGGATTTTGGCTGTGGACAAGGCGGCGAGGCCGGCGCATCCCCGCAGCGGGCTGTAAGGGCCGAGCCAACGCAGTCCACGGGCAAAAGACCTGCCGCCCGGAGGGTTTTCGCAACAAGGCCGGTCTGGCGGCGTTGCTTCTCGCTCATCCCGCAGAGCGGGAAGAGTATGCTCGTCGCGCGTTGCCATACCGGCCTTGTTGCGAAAACAGAACCCCTTTGAATTTTCAGACAGGCTCTCAGGATTTTGTTTGAGCCACTTTGCCCGTTGGACTATAAAGAGAAGGGAAAATATGTCAGATGAATGCGCATCGCCCAAACCAAAGCTGATTCAGGGCTTGTGGCCTCACGAGATTGCCTACTTGCTGTTGTTGAGCGGGGCGTTGTATTGCTCGTTTTGCTCGCAATATCATACCGAGAAATGGCCCCAATATGTGTATGAAGCCGCCTTCCTGGCGGCATTGCCGGTGCTTTGGCACCGGTGCCGCGAAGAATGGCGGCAACTGCCCAACCGCGGCTTTTTTCTGGCGTTGACGCTGGTCTGGACGGCTTTGTTTCAATGGCAGGGTCTTTCCACTTTCCAAGTGCTGGGGTCGCGCTCTTTGTTCGGCTGGTTGTTCAATGTCTACAGTTCGCCCTTTGTGGATGAGGAGCAGGGGATGCTGATCCCGTTTGTGGTGCTCTTGCTGGTGTGGTGGAAACGACGGGAGCTGGCGGTGCCACCGCGTGGCTTGTGGTGGCCGGGCCTCGGGCTGGTGGCCGCCGGCTTGATGTTGCATGTGTCGGGCTTCATCGTCCAGCAGCCGCGTTTGTCGGTGATCGGATGTTTCACCGGGCTGTATGGTTTGATGGGAATGGCCTGGGGCCCGGGCTGGCTGAAGGCGATTTTTTTCCCCTACTTTCTGCTGGTCTTTTGCGTGCCGCTGGGCGCGCTGGGCGAGGTCGTCACCCTGCGCTTGCGCATCTGGGTGGCAACCATTGTGGCGGGCATTTCCCAGCTCGGTCTGGCCCCGGATGTGCTGCGCGAGGGAACGCAGTTGTTTGACGCCCAACATACGTTCGCCTATGAGGTCGCCCCGGCCTGCAGCGGCATCCGCAGTGTGATGGCCATGCTCGCCCTGACCACCATCTACGGCTTTCTGGCGTTTAAACCAGCCTGGAAACGGCTGCTGATGGTGGCGTTGGCGGTCCCCCTGGCGGTGTTGGGCAACGTGGTGCGGTTGTGCCTGACCATCATGGTGACCGAGGTGTTGGGGCAAGGCGCCGGCACCGCGGTGGAAAGCAAATTGGGTTTTGTCACGTTTGCCGTGGGTATCGGCTGCATTTTGGTGGTGAGCCGGTGGCTGGAATCATCCGAAGGCCCGCCGGCCGGTCAAGCGCCGCCTGACGCCGGCCCCATCACCGGCGCGGCCGCGCGGAAAACCTCAGAAATCAAACCGGCCGGCGCCAAACCCCTCACTCCATGAACCGCCAAAAAACCTTTATGGCCGTGGTTTTCATTTTGCTGACCGGCGCCACGTCCGGCCTGCTGTTGCACGCGGGCGCCAATCAACGGCTGGGGGATCCCGGAGTGCGCACCCGGCCGCTGCCGGCCACGCGCAATCTGGCGGTGATCATGCCTGGCCGGTTGCCCGGCTACTCTTGTCTGGTCACCAACCAGCCGGACATGGTCATCCAAGCCTTGCCGACCGACACTAGTTTTGGAAGAGGCGTGTACACGGCCCCGGACGGGTTTTGGTCCTGCGCCAATGTGGTGCTGATGGGCACCGACCGTTCCAGCATCCACAAACCGCAGGAGTGTCTGACCGGGCAGGGCTGGAAGCTGGATGACGCGGCCGCCAAGTTGGAACACATCCGGATGTTGAAGCCGTTGCCCTATGATCTGCCGGTCATGCGCCTGACGGGAACCCTGGAAATTCAGGGGCATGGGGAGGTCAGGACCGCGCGCGGAGTGTATGTCTATTGGTATGTGGATGGGGACAGGCTCACGGCGAAAAACTCGCAGATGATGTGGTGGATGGTGCGGGATGTGTTGCAGACCGGAGTGTTGGACCGCTTTGCGTACGTGGCCTATTATTCCCTTTGTGAGCCAGGACAGGAGGACGCCACTTTTGAACGGATGAAAGCCATCATCACCGAAACCGTGCCGCAATTTCAACTTGTGCCCCGGGCACCGGGCGGGGCCGCCGCCGGCCCCTAGCCCGACCCAGGCATTGCCATGCTGCGCCGCAATCTCCACATCCGGATGCAACTGCATCAGTTGGCTGACGCCGGTTTGTTCGGCCTGAGCTTTTACCTGGCGAACGTCCTCCGGGGCAGCCCGGTGGTGATTGACTGGCTAAATCTGGACCCCATTCCGCCGGAAGCGTATCAAAAATATCTGTTCTGGCTCTATTTTGCGCTCATTCCGAGCGCCCCGTTGGTGCTGGAATCCCAAGGCTTTTATAACCGGCCGCTGACCGGCCCGCGAAGCGCGGTTTTATGGCCGCTCTTGAAGGGTTCCCTCATTATCACTCTGGGGCTGGTGCTGGTGGTTTACATGTTTCGCCTGGGGGTGAACCCCCGCACGGTGCCGTTGTTTTTTGGCGTGATCAGCTTTTCGCTGATTTTCCTCAAAGAGGAAATGATCCGCCGGGTGATGAGCAGCAAACTCGCGCAAGCCCAATACAAACGGCGGTTCATTCTGGTGGGCATTGACCGCGAAATTGCTCGCCTCCGTGCGGAAATCGCCGAACGCGCCGACCCCAGCGTGGTGATTGTGGCGGAAGTCAATCTGGTGGAAACGCCCGTCCAACAATTGGTGGCCGAATTGCATCAACATTCGGTTTTTGGCGTGATTCTAAGCGCCAAACACACGAATTTTGAGCAGGTCGAATATGTTATCCGCGCCTGTGAACTGGAAGGGGTGGAAGTCTGGCTGGTGGCGGACTTTTTCAGCACTCAGATTTCCCGCACCAGCCTGGACGAATTGCTCGGCCGCCCGCTGCTCATCTTCCGCACCACACCGGAGGATTCTTGGCGGATGGTGGTCAAACAGGTGGTGGACCGGCTGGGCTCCCTCATCCTGCTGGTCGTTCTCTCCCCGGTCTTTTTGTTGATCGCCTTGATGATTAAATTCACCTCGCCTGGCCCCATCTTGTTCCGGCAGCAACGGTCGGGCCTCAACGGCCGCCCGTTCACGATTTTCAAATTCCGGACCATGGTCACCAACGCCGAGCAGTTCCAGCACGAACTTTCCGCGATGAATGAAATGTCCGGCCCGGTGTTCAAAGTCACCAATGATCCGCGCATCACGCCGGCGGGAAAGTTTTTCCGCAAATACAGCCTCGATGAGTTGCCGCAACTGTTCAACGTCTGGCGCGGCGAAATGAGCCTGGTTGGGCCGCGCCCCCTGCCGGTGGATGAAGTCAAACGCTTCGAGAATCTTTCGCACCGCCGCCGCCTGAGCGTCAAACCCGGCCTCACCTGCCTCTGGCAGGTCAAGGGCCGCAACCAGATCAACGATTTTCGCGAATGGGTCCGGCTGGACCTCGAGTATATTGACAACTGGTCGCTGTGGCTGGATTTTAAAATATTATTAATGACGATTCCCGTCGTATTCCGGGGCACCGGTGCCAAATGATTTTTCGCGCCCGCCATTTCGAGTTCGTCTTTCCGGGCCCCGCGCTGGTGATGGGCATTGTCAACGTCACGCCCGATTCCTTTTTTGACGGAGGCCGGTACTTGGCCCCGGACGCCGCGGTAAAGCACGCGTTGGAACTGGCCGCCCAAGGCGCGGACATTCTGGATGTGGGGGGCGATTCCTCCCGTCCCGGCACCCAGCCCGCCGGCGAGGCGGAAGAGCTCGCCCGGGTGATTCCCGTCATCAAAGCGCTGGCCGCCCAGACCAAACTCCCCATCTCCATCGACACCACCAAGCCCGCCGTCGCCCGCGCCGCGCTCGCCGCCGGGGCCAGCATTGTCAATGACGTGGCCGCCCACCGCCGGCAGGACGCCCTGTGGCGGGTGGTGGCGGAATTTCACGCCGGCTATATCTGCATGCATGCCCAGGGCGACCCCGCCGCCATGCCGGCGGCGGCGTCTTATCAAAATGTGGTGGCGGAAGTGGGCCGCTTTTTTTTGGATCGTCTGGAGCAAATAGGTTTTGCCGGGGTGCCCGCCGAACAAGTAGTATTCGACCCGGGCATCGGCTTTGGGAAGACGCTCGAACATAACCTGCAGTTGCTGGCCGGCTTGCCCGGCCTGGTCGGCTTGGACCGGCCGTTGCTGCTCGGGGTTTCGCGCAAATCGTTCATCGGCCGGTTGCTCGGGACGCCTTTGGCGGAACGGCTGCCCGCGTCCCTGGCCTGCGCGTCCCTGGCGATCGCCGCCGGCGTCCAGCTCATCCGCGTCCATGACGTCGCGGAGACGGTGCAGGCGGTCCGCATGACCGAAGCGGTAATGGCCCTGAGAGAATGATGTCATCGTATTTCGAATTAATTCAATCGATTTGGCGTCCCGCGCTGGAGGTTTTGATCCTCGCGGTGACGATCTATTATGCCTTCCGCTTTCTGCGCGGGACCCGCGGCTGGCCGGTGGTCATCGGCTTTGTCGTTGTCTTGCTCGCCTTGACCCTGGTCACCACCGTGCTGGATTTGAAGGTCCTGCGCGTGTTGTTGGGCACCTTCTCCGCCTTTTTCGCCATCGCGGTGCTGGTCATCTTCCAGCCGGAACTCCGCCGCTTGCTGGCGGAACTCGGCAACCTCCCGCTCTTCGCCAGCGCCAGCGAACAACGCGAGAGCATCGAGGTCATCATCCAGACCGCCGAGCGCCTGGCCGACATCCGCATCGGCGCCCTCATCGCCATCGAACAAACCATCCAGTTGCAGGAGGCCGTCGAGTCCGGCATCCGGGTGGATTGTGAGGCCACCCCGGAAATGTTGGAGACTATTTTCTTTCCGAACAATGCCATTCATGACGGCGGCGTCATCATCAAGGGGGATCGCATCGCCTATGCCGCCTGCATTTTTCCACTCACCCAGCGCCAGGACTTGAACAAATCCCTCGGCACCCGGCATCGCGCCGCCATCGGTCTGAGCGAGGAAACCGACGCCGTCATCGTCGTGGTCTCCGAGGAAACCGGCATGATTTCCCATGCCTACAAGGGCCAGTTGGTCCGCGGGGTGACCCCGGAGGAACTCCGCTCCTTCCTCACCTCCGTGTTCGTCCAACCCGCCCGGACCCGCGGTTTTGCCGCTTGGTTCCGCCAGCGGTTCGCCGAACGTTACAAACCCGGCCCGGCGGTCATCATCAAACACGAACCGCGACCGCTCCCCAAGCCCGGCGCCAAATGAAGCCGCTGTCATGAGAAATTTGCTCACCAAAGATTTGGGCTGGAAGTTGTTTTCCCTGTTCCTGGCCCTGTTCATCTGGTTGACCGTTCACCAGATCAACGGCGAATCGCAATCCCCGGCCGGGCCGGTCTCCGGGAGCCGCGTCACGTTCGAAAACCTGCCGGTGTTGATTGTTTCCAGCGCGTCGGACGTCCGTGATTTTCGCGTGTTCCCCGGCACTGTTTCGGTCACCGTCGTCGGCCCCCCGGAGGTCATGGCGGGCTTGCAGGCCGGCCAGGTGCGGGCCATGGTGGACCTGACCGATATTGTCCCGTACAAAGATCTGCCGCGCCGCGTGGACGTTTCCATCCCGGCCGGCGTGACCTTGGTTTCCGTCCGGCCGCCCACCGTCGGCGTCATGCTCCCGCCACCCGCTCATAAATGATTCCGCGCACCGCTTTTGTTCATGAACATCCCCCATAAAATCTTCGGCACCGACGGCGTGCGTGGCACCGCCAATGTCGAACCCGTCACCGCCGAAACCGCCCTGAAACTGGGCCGCGCCGCCGCCCATGTGTTTAAAAACTTGGAGCCCCGTTCGCACACCCAAGGGCGGCGCCAAATCGTCTTGGGCAAGGACACCCGCCTCTCCGGCTACATGCTCGAAAACGCCCTCTCCGCCGGCATTCTCTCCTCCGGCGTGGATGTCCTTTTCATCGGCCCGCTGCCCACGCCCGGCGTCGCCTATATCACCCGCAGCCTTCGCGCCGACGCCGGCATTGTCATCACCGCCTCGCACAACCCCTACACCGACAACGGCATCAAATTTTTCCGCGCCGATGGTTACAAACTCGACGACCGGATCGAAGGCCAGATTGAACAACTTGTCTTCAGCGGCGCCATTGAGAACATTCAGCCCCAGGCCCCGGAAATCGGCAAGGCCGTGCGCATTGACGACGCCCTCGGCCGCTACATCGAGTTTGCCAAGGCCAGTTTCCCCAAGGGCCTCACCTTGGAAGGCCTCCGCATCGTCGTGGACTGCGCCCACGGCGCCGCCTACAAATCCACCCCCTGCGTCCTCCGGGAACTCGGCGCGGAACTCGTCGTTACCGGCAACCAGCCCACCGGCCGCAACATCAACGAAAATTGCGGCTCCATGCACCCGGAAACCCTCTGCCAGAACGTCGTCCGCCACGGCGCCCACCTCGGCATCGCCCACGATGGCGACGCCGACCGCGTCCTCCTCTGCGATGAACAGGGCCGCTTGATTGATGGCGATGACATCATGGCCATCGCCGCCTTGGAAATGCTCGCGGAAAAAACGCTCGCCCGAGGGACCCTCGTCAGCACCGTCATGAGCAACGCCGGACTGGAGGCCGCCATCCGTGCGGCCGGCGGCCGGTTGCTCCGCACCGCCGTCGGCGACCGGCATGTCATCGATGAAATGTTGCGCGGCGGCTACAACTTCGGCGGCGAGCAAAGCGGTCATCTCATCTTCCGCGATTACGGTACCACCGGCGACGGCCTGGTGGCGGCCCTCCAAATCCTCCGCATCATGAAAGTCCGGGACCAGCCCCTCTCCCGGTTGGCCCAGTGCTGGACCCGCTTCCCCCAACTCGTGACCAACGTCCGCATCCGGGAGAAGCAGCCCGTGGAGCAGCTCGACGGCGTGTCCCGGCTCGTGGCCGCAGCGGAACAGGATCTGACGGCCCAAGGTGGCCGCCTCCTGCTGCGCTATTCCGGCACGGAACCCAAGATCCGCCTCCTCGTGGAAGGCCGGGACCCCGCGACCCTTGAGAAATGGTCGCGGCTGATCTGCGATGCCATCCGCCAGCAGATCGGCGGCTGAACCGCCCGCCGGTCCGCAACCATTGGAGGGCAATTAGAAATTCACGATCTTCATGCCCGCAATGCCTTGCACCAATTCCACCACCCTTCTCCTTCAATCCCAACCACTTGCCCAGAATTTACAATCACCGGCCCATCAAATCCTCCGTAGCAGCCGGGATGACGAGGCCCTGATTACCCCTTTTCTCAAATCATGAAATTTCAAATTCCACCCACAGCCTGCTGCTGTCCGCTTGGCCCTGCGGAAAGCCCGTTGGACTCTGGAGTTTGGCAAAAGTTATGGTGGGTTGGCTTCGCATTTTCGGGGCGTTTCAATCAATTTTCAATTTCGCCTCGGGTGCATAAAAACTGCGGCCGCCTGGCGTTGCAACAATCGGATGAGGTCGCGGGTCGAAGGGCGGGCCGGTTCCGTATTGCGCCACGCCGGCAACGGGTCGAACGCGCCTGTGCGCCGGTCACCGAACACGCACAGGCTGCTCCACAAGAGCGTGCTGTAGCAGGCCACCAGAAAGGCGGGGGCCCGGACGACGGCTTGGGGATGGCGCACTTGGGCCTGGCCCACGCCCAGGAGGGTTTTCTCATCGCGGAAATTGACTTCCACCTCCCAGCGGGCCAGGCAGGCGGCGATCAATTCCGCCGCCGGGGTGGTCAGATCCGTGGTTATCAGAAACGCCGGCTCGCGATATAAAAGTTTGCCGCCTTGGCGCAGCCGATAGCCCGGGGCTTTGATCAGGACCAGGCGGCAAGATGCCACCAGCTACGGCAGGCGGGACGCCCGCCGCTTACAAAACGCCGCACCTTCCCGGCAGTTACAATTGAAATCCATGGATGTGTGTAAGGTGCAGGGCAAGCGGAGCGCAGCCCCGCTTGACGCCCATATGGCCGTCTGTCATGGTGACGGTCAGAATCATGAACATCCACGCCGCGACCGAACAATACGAGCAGTGGCTGGGAAAACGCCTGCCGCTGCTCAAGGCTGACCTGGCGCTCAAGCATCGCCGCATGGCGGAGGAGCCCTTCGCCTTTTTGCGGGCCACTTATTACCGGTGGGTGCAACTCTGGCCGCAGGTCTGTCCCCGGCTGGCCGACGCGCCCCCGGTGCTGGCGGTGGGCGATCTGCATGTGGAAAATTTCGGCACCTGGCGCGACCTCGAGGGGCGGTTGATCTGGGGCATCAATGATTTCGACGAAGCGGCCCTCCTGCCCTACACCCACGATCTGGTGCGGCTGGCCACCAGCGAATTGCTGGCCATCCGGGCCCGCCACCTCCCGGTGTCGCCCGCCCAGGTCGGCCAGGAACTGCTGGCCGGCTATGCCAAGGGCCTGGCGCTCCGGGGCGAACCGTTCGTGCTGTCGGAACGCCATCCGTGGCTGCGGGACCTCGCCACCAATGAACTGCGCGATCCGGTGCGGTTCTGGGCCAAACTCACCGCCTGGCCGGCGGCGCCCGGCGGCCTGCCGGCCGGCTTGAAGCAGAGCGTTGCGGCCTCGCTGCCCCGGCGCGGCCTGGCGTGCCGCGTCCTCCACCGGGAGGCCGGGCTGGGCAGCCTGGGGCGCCAGCGTTATACGGTTGTCGCGGAATATCAGGGCGGCTGGATCGCGCGTGAAGCCAAGCCGCTGGTGACCTCGGCGTGCGCTTGGGAGTTGGGCCGGACGACGGCCATTCAGTATGCCCGCATCCTGAACCGCGCCATCCGGGCCGCCGATCCCTTTGTGTCGCTGCCCGGCCACTGGCTGCTGCGCCGGCTCTCCCCGTATTGCAGCCGGATTGAACTGGCCGATCTGCCCGAACGACGGGACCACCACAAACTGCTCCGCGCCATGGGCCGCGAGACCGCCAACATCCATCTGGGCACGCCGGCCCAAACGAAGGCGATTGAACGGGATTTGAAATCCCGCCGCCCCCATTGGCTCCGCCGCGCCGCGGCCGACATGGCGGAAGCCGTGCTGGCCGACTGGCGGGACTGGGCCGGCCGGTGAGGGTTCGAGGACGGAACGGTGGAACGGAATGGCGCGGCGCCTCCCTAAGTTGTTGTCGGATTTTTGTACCGCGGACTTCCAAGTCCAATGCCAGCAGCTTTTGCCGACCCACGACCACTGGAACCATCGTATTACGGTGAGTCTGACGATGATTCTCCCTCTCCCCAAGGGAGAGGGCCGGGGTGAGGGGGAACGGATGCCACCTGTCGCAAATCTATATCTTGTGACCACGATGCCGGTTGAAAACCTGCTGGCATTGGGTTTCCCAACCCGCAGGCCCGCCAAATTGGCGCCCGCCCAACCGTACCAACAACATTGGGTTGCACGGGCAACGCCGGAGCCGTCAGATTTCCGATTGGATTTTTGGCCCGGATGGTACACTGTAAGGAGGTGATCTTGTCCGCTCCCGAACCTATTCGCGACGCCGCGCCGGACGCGCGGCTGGCCGCCCGGCTGCCGCGCTGGCGCAAAGTGCCGTTGTACCGGGCCGCGTTGCAGTCCGGGGATTTTTTCCGGCTGCCCATCATTGGCAAAAACGAGCTGCGCCACAACTTCCCGGCCAACTTCCTGCTGCCGGGGCAGAATCTCGACACCCTGCTGCAATACAAAGAGGTGGAAATCGAGCATTCCTCCGGCACGTCCGCCGACCGCACGGCGGTGTTGTTCCGGCGCGGTTGGTGGGATGAGCAGGAGGCGCGGCTGTTGCGGTTGAATGCGTTCGTGGCCGGGGTGCTGGACGAATATCCGGAGGCACGCCGGGTCACCATTGTCCCGCCGGTCTGCAACGGCCTGGTGTGCTTTTCCAACTGGAACTCGCTGGCGGCGCGCACGGTGGGACGCACCTTGTACGTGAACCAGGCGCGCATCCCCTTTTTGCTGTCCGAGGATGAGTTGGCGCGCATGGCGCTGGAAACCGCCGGCTGGGCGCCGCAATTCCTGGACGTGGATCCGGTGCAAGGCGCCTGGTTTGCCTTGTACTGTGAACGCCGGGGGCTCCGGTTCCCGTCGGTGAAATTCATCGTGTGCAGCTACGAATTTGTGAGCGTGGTGCACCGGCGGATTTTGGAGCGGGTGTTCGGCGTGCCGGTCTTCAACCTCTACGGTTCCACGGAGACCGGCCACCTGTTCATGGAAAATGAGCGGGGGGAGATGCGGGACTGTCCCGCCGCGGTTTATTATGAAGTGACGGAGGAAGACGCACGGGGCATCGGGGAACTGGTGGTGACCACGCTCACCAATGAGATCATGCCGTTGCTGCGTTACCGGCTGGGGGATCTGGTCGAGAGGGTCGGTGGGCCGGACGGGACGGATTACCGGGTGCATGGACGCGGACGCGATGTGCTGCTCGGCCGGGCCGGCCGGCGGGTGACCACCTGGGACGTGGACCAATGTTTTGCCGGGATCGGCGGCCTCGCGCATTACCAAATGCGCCAGTCCGCACACGCTGAGTTCATCGGTCAATTCATCCCGGACGGTGCCGGGCCTTCGCCGGCGGAGCTGGCCCGGGTGCGGGAGCGGCTGGCGGAATGCCTCCCGCCGGCGGCGGACCTGCGCCTGGAGCCGGTGGAACTGCTGCCCCCCACACCATCAGGCAAATTCCGGCTGACGTACCGGGGGTGAACCGTGAACCCACCCACCCAAACCAACGACGTCGGAGCCGCCCAAGCCGCCGGATCCCCTGACCCGACCGATCCATTGGTCAAACGATTTTTGGAGCACCTGACGGTGGAACGCGGGGCCTCGGCCTGCACGGTGCGGAATTACCGGCAGGCATTGCGGGAATTTTGCCGCTGGCATGAAACGGAGGCCGGCGGACCGCCGGTGTGGGGCGAACTCCAGCGGGACGATTTCCGCGGTTACCTGCGTCATCTGGGCCGGCAACAGCTCGGGCGGGCGTCAATCCAATTGCGGTTTTCCGCGCTGCGGACGTTTGGCAAGCATCTGGTGCGCCACGGGGTGGTGGCGGAGTCGCCGGTGAAGAATCTGGCCCTGCCCAAGCGGGAGCGGCGGTTGCCGAAATATCTGACGCTGGCCCAGATGAAAGAGTTGCTGGCCGCTCCTGGGAGGTTGTTTGCGCAGGTGGCGGAGGAAAAAGGGCGTGGCCGGCCGTTTTCCCGGACGGCCGCGCTGCGTGATGCGGCGGTGTTGGAACTCATCTATTCCTGCGGCCTGCGGATCAGCGAATTGTGCGGGCTGCGGGCGGAGGATCTGGATTGGAACGAACAACTGGTGCGGGTGCGCGGCAAAGGCAAAAAGGAACGGCTCGCGCCCGCGGGCGCGCCGGCGCTGGCGGCCATCCAAGCGTATTGGGCCGTGCTGCCCTTGGTGCCCGCCGGGCCGATGCCGGTGTTTCTCGCCGAGACGCGGAAACCGGCGCCGCTCCGACCGCTGCAGGTGTCGCGGCGGTTGAAGCACTATCTGGCGTTTGCGGGGCTGGACCCGGGGCTGACGCCGCACAAGCTGCGGCACAGCTACGCCACGCATCTGCTGGAGGCGGGGGCGGATTTGCGGAGCGTGCAGGAACTGCTGGGCCACGCGCACTTGGTGACCACGCAGATCTATACGCATGTGACCACCGAACGGCTGAAACAGGCGTATGACAAGGCGCACCCGCGGGCGTGAAGGTTGCCCCCGCGGCTGGACGCCGGGCAAAAGCGGGAAGTGGAGGAGCGGGAACTCAGAATTTAAGCCGTTTTCGGCGTCGGAAAGCTGCGCCCAAAAGCAATGGGGGGGTAATAAACGTTCCCTCCACCAACCAAAAGTTGGTGCAAGGGTATTTTTATTCCTAAACCACTATTGGCGAGCAGTTTAGGACAACAATAAGGGCCGGAAATAACCAAAAACAACCATAAATAACCAAAATAACAGTTTCATTTTTTGCCAGCGGGCGCTGTACATCTTCTGGGTTGCGTTGCGCGGTGGTTGCGGGGAACATCGCCGGGTGCAGCGGCTGGGCAAAAATCATGGCGGCTATTTCGGCGAGACAATTGACATTCGCGCCGTGTTGCGGGATTTGCAGGCGGCCGCCCAGGCGCATGGCTGGCGCTGCGAATCGTTTCATCAGACGGACGGTTTGGAGTTGCTGGCGTTGCACCGTTCCGTCGCCCAACCCGCCGGGCGGGTCTATCTTTCCGCCGGCATCCACGGGGATGAACCGGCCGGTCCGCTGGCCCTGCGGCAACTGCTCCAGGCCGATGCCTGGCCCGCGCGGCTGGAATTGCACCTGTGCCCCTGCCTGAATCCAGCGGGCTTCGTGCGTAATTCACGGGA
>Ga0302320_10009005_pt1 | contig 21540 bp, 17 predicted proteins | sample Bog_T0_3_FD_202130 | JGI IMG/M metagenome (GOLD analysis project Ga0302320, IMG submission 202130) | Peat permafrost microbial communities from Stordalen Mire near Abisko, Sweden - Bog_T0_3 | ecosystem: Environmental > Terrestrial > Soil > Wetlands > Peat | place: Sweden: Abisko, Stordalen Mire...
GCACTCCTCCTGGAATGGCTATGCCGCGCCAGAAGCGCGTACCGAAGCAGCATGCAGACGCCTGAAGCAGCGACTCCTTGATGCGGGCAGTGTAGACCGCGGGAACCGCGCAGCCGACGTCGCCGCAGAGTGCGCCCAGGTCGGCAATGTGGGCCACCATTCTCTCCAACTCCAGTCCGAGCAAGCGAATTGACCGGCCGCGTGGCGGAACAGAAATGCCGAATGCGTTTTCGACGGATTGGGAGAAGGCGACGGCGTGAGAAAAGCAGTTATCGCCGGAGACGCTCTCGGCGAGCATGACCCCGTTCGCAAGGGTATCGCCCTCAAAGAGTTTCTCAGTACCTTTATACGTATAGAAGAGACGCGGTTCGAGATGGAGAACCGTATCGCCCACGATGCTGAACCTGAAGTGGCCGGGCTCAATGATTCCGGCATGAATGGGGCCGACGGGCAGCTCGCAAACGCCGACACCCTGCGCCTCAAGAAAGCGGTAGTCGGCAAGGTGCGAGACGAGCGGACGCAGATCGGGGTGGCCGTCGATCTCGATTCCGTAGCGGTCGTGCAACTCGCGCTCATACCAGGCGGCCGCTGGCGAGACCGGCGTGGCGGATTGAAGCGCGCCCGTAACCGGAACGCCGATGATCCGATACTCGCGGTTGACGTCGGCAATATAGCGGACACGCGCTGCGCCACTGTCGTCCGCGGCCGCAAAGATCGAGACCAGGCGCGCCTTACCGCTTTCAAGAAGCCGAAGCACGGCTTCCACACTACTCTCTGTTTCTCTCGGCGTCAGGTTAGCTCTCATTGCAGGACCACCAATGCTCTTTGCAACAGGTTTGCGAAAACGCGCGGAATGCAGATGCCAAACACAATCAGATACGTTGTACAAATGCCCATGACCGCGAATTGGGAGGGCAGCGGCTTGAGCCTGGCTGGCTCCTCGGTTCGTTTGCCCGCCAGCATACGTTGCACGTGGTGCAACAAAGCACCGAATACGACGGAGAGCACCAGAAGCAGCAGGATCGCGATGAAATAGCGGGAGGCGGTAAACGCCGCAGTCAAGATCATGAATTCGCTGATGAACAGGGCGAAGGGCGGCATGCCGGCGATGGCGAGGGCGCCCACCACAAGGCCGGCGCTGGTAAAGGGCACTGAGCGCGCCATGCCATGTATGCGCCTCATCCGCAACGTGCCGAAACTCTCGCGCACGCTGCCGGCGGTAAAGAACATGAGCGACTTGGCGATGGAGTGATTGAAGGTGTGCAGCAGCGCCCCCAGGATGCCCAGGGGTCCGCCGATTCCGATGCCAAGGGCGACGATGCCCATGTGTTCAATGCTGCTGTAGGCGAGCAGGCGCTTCAAGTCGCGCTGGACCACCATGAGGAGTGCGGCGACCGTGATGGACAGGCAACCGAAGATCAGCAACAGCGTGTGACTGAAGGCGCTGCCGATGGCGTGCGATGTGATGGTGTCGAAGCGCAGGAGCGCATAGAGGGCGCAATTGAGCAATGCCGCGGAGAGCATCGCGCTGATCGGGGTTGGCGCTTCAGCGTGCGCATCGGGCAGCCAACTGTGCATGGGAACAAAGCCGATTTTTGTGCCGTAGCCAACGGCTACGAAGACGAAGGATAGCTTAACCAGGTCTCTAGTGGCGGCGAGGCCAGGCGCGGCATTCATCAGCACGCTCCAGTCGAGCGCCGATGCAGGATTGACGCCGCTCTTGACCGCGGCAAGGTAGAGCGCGATGGTACCGAAGAGAGCGAATGCAATGCCTACCGTGCAAACCACAAGGTACTTCCAGCCCGCTTCGACTGCGCCCTTGGTGTTGTAAAACCCAACCAGCAGCGCCGAGGCGAGGGTTGTGGATTCTACGCAAATCCAAAGCATGCCCAGGCTCGCCGAGAGGTAAACAGCGATCATGGTGAAGGTAAAGAGAAACGTAAGGCTGTAAAACCAGCGCGGCGAAGAGAAGCGGCCGGCTGGGATATGGCGGAGGTAGCCGATGGAGTACACCAGAACGAGCGCTAGGATCACGGCGATGTTGAGCAGGAAAAAGGCGGTGAGGCCATCCGCGCGCAGATAGCGCCCGAATTGCACAACTCCTGCAGAGCGGATTCTCCAGACTGCATTTGCGATTGCCACCATTTGCAGTGTGCCCGCGGCGATAGCCACACGAACCGCGCGCTCCGGCTCTTTACAAGTGAGGACGATCAACGCGGCGCAGAACGGAACCAGAAGCAGAAGAAGCAAGGTCATGGCATCAACCCCTCAACCGGCGCAACTTGGAAACATCCAGATGCTCGAAAGTGTCGCGGATGCGAAAGACAAACAGCCCCATCAGGAAGACGCCCATCAGCAGGTCAAAGAAGATGCCAATCTCGATCACGAGCGGCATGCCGTAGGTTGTGGTGAGCGCGGCCAGAAAGATTCCATTCTCCAGCACCAACAGGCCGATAACTTGCATGAGGGCTTTTTTGCGGCTGACCATAAGGAACGCGCCAGCCAGCAGCAGGGCAACGGCAGCGGCAAGCAGATCCTCATCCAGCCGCAGAGTTTTTGCATAGGGCACCACGACATGGAACGACAGAAGAATGAGCCCGGCCATGATGAAGACCGACTGCGCGCCCGTCGTCGAAGAGGCGACATCCTGCGAGGCCTTCAGGTCTTTTACGATGCGAAACAGTGCATAAGGTATCGCAACAACTTTCACGACGATGACCAATGCGGCGACCGCATACGCTTCAGCCGACTTGCCTGCGTAAGCCAGCGCCAGGATCTCCGCCGCCATGATTGCCGACTGCGTGCTGAAAAGGATGATGCACGTGGAGATTCGCTTGGCCGCAGCCATCATCAACAGCGTAATGAACAGGAACACTGCCGATGAAGCCAGTGCCTTTGCCGCCGCAAACTCAATCAGACCCATGCTTACCTCATTAGCGCAGTAAACGCCACTGCGAGAATGGCCAGCGCCGAGGCCATCCCCAGAAAATCGGGAACCAGATACATACGCAACTTGGCCATGCTGCTCTCGATCACCGCGATAGCAACCGCTAGCACAGCGAGCTTAAATACAAATGCGAGCGGAGCCAATACGAGGGCGGCAATCGAAGTGGATGTCGCCATGCCCCAGGGCGCAAACACCCCAACCAGCATCGCCATAATCAACGCGAGCTTAACGGCGTTGGCCCACTCAATGAGCGCAAGGCTTGGACCGGAATACTCCAGCACCATGGCCTCGTGAATCATCGTCAGCTCAAGATGCGTGGCAGGATTGTCGACGGGGATGCGTCCCGTTTCAGCAATTGCGACCAGGATCATGGCGCCGAGAGCGAACCCGTAGACCGCCGACAGATGCAACGGATTTTGCCGCACAGTGGAGAGCACGATGCCCGACATGGTAACCGTGTGCGCGAGGATGGCAACGGAGACTAGCGCCAACAGCAGCGGGGCTTCAGCCAGAGCGGAGACCAGAGCTTCGCGGCTGGCGCCCATGCCGCCGAAGGAACTGCCTCCGTCCATCGCTCCGAGCATCAGGAAGAATCGTCCAATCGCCAGCAAGTACACGAGAAGAATGAAGTCGCCACCGGCACCGAACAATGCGGATGGATGCAATACCGGTATAAACGCCGCGGCAGTTACCGTGACGGCAAATAGAATGACTGGCGCGAGGCGGAAGAGCCCAGAGGCAGTCTCAGGCACCAGATCCTGTTTGCGAAAGAGCTTCAGCAGATCGGCATACGGACGCCAGACGCTTGCGCCGCGGCGATTCTGTATCCGCGCCTTGACGCGAGCCACTACACCGCGCACCAGGGGAGCGATGGCTACGAGCAGGAGCGCCTGGATCACATCGAGAGCAAGGTTCATACAAACCTCATAAAGACAAGCAGGGCAATGAGCGCCAGGAAGATATAGAGCAGATAAACCTGCACGTTCCCCGTTTGCAGTCTTCGCAACCTGGCGGCCATGCCGACGATCGCATCCACGGCGGGACGGTAGAGCGACTTCTCAAACGATGTGGTGCGAACCGAGCGGTAGACGATCGATTGGGGGAAGTACGGCTCATTTGCGTACAACACCTCGACAGTCCGATCGGGCTTGTAGGCTCTGGCGAAGACCTTGCGCAGCGGTTTTGAAAACGCAGCAGAGGAGTACTGCATGCGGCTGCTTAATGTGGGGAGGCCGCAGGCCCAGGTAGGGGTGATGCGCTTGATGCGCCGGAAGCCGGTAACCGCTATAACCAGCACGGCGATGCAGGCGGCGATGAACGGAAGAGTATGCGCAATGGGAATCTCGGCCTCGGGCAGCCCAGACGAATGCAGTAACTCTTGCGCCATCGCCGTCAAGGGGCTTAGCACTATCCCCGGCATGAGTCCGATGGTTACGCAAGCCGCCGCAAGCACAGCCATTGCGGCCTGCATTGCCGTGGCGACTTCAGTTGCGTGCTCCGCCGCGATGCTGCGCGGACGCCCGAGAAACGCAACGCCGTAGAGCTTGGCAAAACAGGCCGCGGCGATTGCGCCAATCAAGGCCAGCACTCCGGCCATGAGCGGCAGAATGGCGGCACTCGCAATCCCCGGCAATTCAGAGCCTGCGATGAAGCTGCGAAACATGAGCCATTCGCCGACAAAGCCGTTGAACAACGGCAGCCCGATGATCGAGCAGCAGCCGATCAGGAAGACCGTTCCGGTCACCCGCATTCGCTTAAGAAGACCGCCCAAGAGTTCGATATCGAGCGTGTGCGTGGCATCTGAAACGGCCCCTGCGCCGAGGAACAGGAGACTCTTGAAGAGGGAGTGATTGAGGGCGTGCAGTAAGGCGGCAACCAGCGCCACCATGGCCCACGCCGGCGAGTTATTTGCCATGAACACCAGCGCAGCGCCCAGGCCGAGATAAATGATGCCAATGTTTTCAACGCTGCTGTAGGCAAGCAGACGCTTCAAATCGTGCTCTGTAAGGGCATAGAGAATCCCCAGCACACCGGTCACAGCGCCGGCCAGCATAATCAGGTATCCCCACCAAGCCGGACCGCCGCCGAAAAAGTCAAACGCGAATCGAACGAATCCGTAGATTGCAGTCTTCAGCATGACGGCGGACATCAACGCGGAAACAGGGCTAGGCGCAATGGGATGCGCCTTGGGAAGCCAGAGGTGAAAGGGAACGATGCCGGCTTTCGTGCCAAAGCCCACAAAGAACAGCAGAAACACTGCGGTGCGCAGGCCCGCCGGCATGGTTGCAGCGGCAGCTCTTATGGAGACGAAATCCAACCCTGGTGCGTGGGGAAGAAATAGAAGGAAACTGGCGAACACAGCCGCTGCGCCCGCATGCATCATTACGAGATAGATGAAGATGTTGTGCCGTCGCCGCTCAGAGTCGCCATCGATCACAATAAGGCCGGCCGAAAACAGCGTCATCAGCTCCCACCCGAACAGGAAGGCAAATGCGGTTGAGGCAGTGACGACGAGCGACATTGAAAGCAGGAAGAGCGACAGGAGAGCCCACATCCAATCGGCTTTCGTTCCGCTGTAATGGCGCTCAACATACGGGATGGAAAACAGTGCGACAGGAGCGCCAACTGCGCAGATGATGAGCAGAAAGAATGCGCTCAGCCGGTCAACAGCAAACGCAAAGGGAAACAGTGTCAGCCACGACAGGTCCAGCGCCAGCCTGTCTCCCCGCCAGAAACTCATTCCGGCGACGAACGTTCCAACCAGCAGCGCAAGCAAAAAAAGCAAAGAGGGCAGCGCGCGCGTTCTGCTGCTGCGCCGGCAAAGCAGTATCGCCGCTGGGAGGAGCAACAGCACGGTCAGGAACGAATTGAAAGCAAGTTGAACCATAGGATGTAGAAAGTGACCCCCGCGGAGCCGGGCGCGTCTCCTTTTCCGATCGGGCCCAGAAAATCAGGCGCAAGTGAACTTTATTTCGGCTCAGTTGGGTTGAGCTGTGTAAGCAGATCCCTGATGTTGATGAGTTGGTTGTTGAAGATCTGCCGCGCGTCGGCAAGGAGTCGAATGACTGCCGGGTCGGAGATGGAATAAAAGACGTTTTGCGCTTCCTTGCGGGCGACGACGATATTGCTCTTGCGCAAAACTGCCAGTTGCTGAGAGAGAGTGCTCTGCTCGACAGCGAGCCGCACGCTCAGCTCGCTCACGCCGGCCTCGCCTGAGCACAGGGAATCGAGAATCCTGATACGCAGCGGGTGGGCCAGGGCCTTGAAGAACTCCGCCTTGAATTGCGCCATCTCTGACATTTGTATATATGAATATATTCATATACACATCCATAGTCAATTGGAAAGGCTCCGGCTAAGCGTTCCTAGAAGACGAGCACTCGCAAAGTGATGGAACCAAGCGGTATGAGCTGATTATTAACCTACATGTAATCTATGCTTTGAGAAGAATCAGCGAGTTGATTGTCATCCTCGTTACGGGAGTGCCTTGTGCAGAGCGATTACTGGCGCCCTCGTTGAATTCTGCTATACCGACGGCTTCGCCGGGGGCGTTTACAGGGGTCTTTCTACCGTTGCTGCCTCTACTGCCCTGACCGCCGGGTATCGACTTCGAGGCATGGAAGATGAGCCGGGAAGCCTGACTTCGACCAGGCATCGGCATCGCGGGATCTATGCATGTGACATGGATCACCGAGAAAACTGACTGTCATGGTAGGCTGGGTGCATGTTGCGGGGCTCTTTTCAACGCGCGGCGATGGCCATCCTCCTGGTGGGGATGATGATTGCGCCGCTTGGAATCTGCCTGCGACCGAGCCCCAAGGTTGCGCACAGTTGCTGCATGCAGACGGAGTCCTCGCATTCCTTGCATGCCGATTGCTGCATAGTCAGAGCGCAATTGCCGGCTATTCCGGCTGCATCGAACCTGCCGGGCACAAGCCCGTGTGCGGCGGTGCACGAATATTCGGCGTGCGTGGAAAAGACGGCCGTGGATGAGCATTCAACCGTCGTAGTCATTCCTCCGCTCTCTCCGCCGACCGGCGCGTTCATCCTTCGAATCTAGTTTTCTAAAATCCGCTGCGGCTAACCGGCGTGCGCACTGTTGCGCCCGGATTTTTCTTTCTGCCCACTTCTCACGCGGAGTTGACTGGTGAAAACCTATCGAATTGCAGCGCCCTTCTTGCTGGCGCTTGGACTTTCCTGCTTTGCACAAAGCGGGGCGGGGCGCATGGGCGTACCCGCAAACACTGCTCCCGACACCGTGGCTGCCATCACGGTTGAAGAAGCGGTCACCGAAGCCTTGGAATCGAACCCGCAGATCCATGCGGCGGTGCGGCGCCTGTCTCTGGCTCAGTCAAAGAGCGGAACGGCAAGGAGTCTGGACGATCCGATGCTCATGGTGCGTGATTGGGATACGCCGTTGAGCAAACCCTGGGATTTGAACCAGGCGCAGTTGATGGTCTCAGTCCAACAGACTTTGGTGAGCAAACAGAAACGCGATCTCCGCGCCAAAGTTGCCGGCGATGACGCGGAGATGGCCGCGAGCGATCTTGAGTCGCTGCGTCAGCAGGTTGCCGCCCAGGTGCGCAAGGCATGTGCCGACCTGAAGCGTAATGCGGAAGAGATGAAGCTGCGCGATCGGCAGTCTTCGCTGCTGAAAGAGGCGCTGGCCGCGGCTTTGGCGCAGTACACGACAGGCCGCGTTCCTCAATCCGATGTGCTGCGCGCGCAAATGGCCGTTACGCGGCTGGACGAGCAGCTGATCGAGCTTGAGCAGGAACGCGACGCGGCTCTGGCTGAGCTGGACACGCTGATGGGTCGGCGCGCCGATGAGGCCGTGGCGATAACGGGCGAGTACGTTCCAACCGTGGCGATGCCCCCGCTCGACGATCTGGAGCGCCTTGCCATGGAGCACCGGCCCGAACTTGCCGGCCTGCGCAAGAGTGTCGGCAAATCTCAGGACCAGGCACAGGCAACACGGCTGGCCACGAAGCCGGATTTCACTGTGGCGCTTGGATACATGCTGATGCCCACCGGCTCCGCTGCGCGCAACGCATATATGGCCGAGCTGACGATGAACCTGCCAGCGCTGAATCGAGAGCGGCATGATGGCGAAGCGAAGCAGGCCGATGCCGCGACCGCGGTTGCCCAGGCCGATCTTGAAGCACAGACCACAGCGGTGTTTCTTGAGGTGCGCCAGGCGCAAATCGCAGTCACGGCGGCAGAGAAGCGAAGCAAGATCTATCGCGACACACTGCTGCCGCAAGCCGAGGCAGCCTTCAAAGCTGCGACCGCTGCCTACCAGAACAATCGAACGGAATTCTCATCGCTGATCGATAGCCAAAACCTGCTACTCGATATTCAAACAGCTCTTTACAAGGCTTCAGCAGACAGAGACGCAGGCGTGGCCGATCTTGAGCGCGCTATTGGAACCAAACTACCCGACACAACCAGCCCGGAGAGGAACAGCAAATGACTTCAAGAGAAACCAAACTGATTGGATTGGGAGCGGGAGCCGGAACGCTGCTGGTGGCGCTGATTGTCGCGCTGCTTGCCGTGCGCGGCGAGCATATTTTCGCCGGCGAAGCCAAAGCGGGAGCGATCCCTAACACGCCGGCACAGGCCGCCCGCCCCGTGAAGCCGCAGGATGTGGACACCGGGACAATGCCCGGAACTACCGTCGAACTGTCCCCTGCCGAGATTACCGCAGCCGGAGTTCAAGTGGCGGATGTGCGAACGGCGATGCTGAAGACGGACATCGATGCGTTTGGCCGAGTGGAGCAGCCGGAGGCGCAACTGGCAGCGGTGAGCACGCGCATGGGTGGGCGCGTGGACAAGCTCTACGTTCAGTACACCGGCGAAAAAGTGAAGCGTGGGCAGCCGGTTGCCGACATCTACAGTCCGGAGGTAGCAACAGCTATCGAGGAGTACCGGCTGGCGGAAGAGAACCGCAACGGCTTGCGCGCGTCTGACGATGCTTACGCGCGCGCGCAGGCGGATGCGCTGGTGAAGGCGAGCGAACACCGGCTTGAACTCTGGGGCATCTCGAAGAGCCAAATGGAAGCTCCGGCCGTTACAGGCGTGCCGCATGTCACCATGTATGCCTACGCTTCAGGCACGGTGGTCGATCGCAAGGTAACGCAGGGCCAATATGTCAACTCAGGCGACACTCTGTTTACGGTGGCCGACCTGAGCGAGGTTTGGATTAAAGCGGACGTCTACGAGGAACAGCTAGCGCAGATCCGCACCGGACAGCCGGTTGACATTACCGGCGAGTCGCTCTCGAACCAGACCCTGCACGGCCACGTCGACTTTATCGAGCCCTCCGCAAACCCGCAGACGCGCACTGTTTCAGTGCACGTGCATGTAGCCAATCCATCGATGCGTCTGCTTCCCGGTATGTTTGTGAACGCTACATTTGTCAGTCGCGCGGCGCAGGCTTCGGTCGTTGTTCCGCGCTCTGCGGTCCTCGATACCGGCACGCGCAAGATCGTCTATGTGGCGCGGCCTAATGGAGTGTTTGAAGCACGCGAGGTGGCAGTGGGCGCACCTTCTGAGGATCTGTTCCCTGTTACCAGCGGTCTCGCGGTGGGTGACAAGGTCGTGCTGAACGGTAACTTCCTCATCGACTCGCAGGCTCATCTGAGTTCCGGAGTGTCAGGCCTCTATGGAGGATCGAAGGAATTTGCGAACTCGCCGCAGGCACAAGGCGCAGGCTCCAAGCCAGGCAGCCAGCAACCGGGCACGGCCAAGATCGAGTTCCACTCCGATCCCGATCCAATGAAGGCCGGTGGAGATAACAGCTTCCAGGTAAGGCTCACCGGGGCCGATGGAAAACCTGTTCCCGATGCCAGTGTGACGCTCACCCTCGTTATGCCTGCGATGCCCTCAATGGGCATGCCGGAGACGAGGAGCACGATCGCGCTGACGCCGGCGGCAGACCATGCAACATACACGGGAAAAGGGCAGCCGGGAATGGCCGGTTCCTGGACCGTGATTGTTGAGGCGAGCAAGAACAACAGTGTGATTGCAACACTGCACACACACATGACCGCAAGGTAGGAGCAGCGATGATCAACCGCATAATCGAATTTTCAATGAAGAACCGTGTGCTGATCCTTGCGATCTATGCCGCATTCGCCGTCTGGGGCTATTGGGCGCTGCTACACACGCCTATCGATGCCATTCCCGATTTGAGTGAGAACCAAGTGATCGTCTTTACCGACTGGCAGGGGCGCAGCCCTCAAGAGGTCGAAGACCAGATCACTTATCCGCTTACAGTCAACCTGCAAGGCTTGCCGCATGTGCGCACGGTACGATCGGCTTCGGCATTCGGATTCTCGATGGTGAATGTGATCTTCGAGGATTCAGTGGACATTTATTTTGCGCGCACCCGCGTGCTTGAACGCCTGAGTCTCGCGGGCAGTTTTTTGCCCGCGGGCGTAACGCCGCTGATGGGGCCAGATGCGACGGGAGTGGGTCAGGTCTTCTGGTACACGGTTGAGGGGCCGTATGACAGCGGCACACTTCACTCGGTTCAGGACTGGTTTATCAAGTACCAATTGAATTCAGTGCCCGGCGTGGCGGAAGTGGCCAGCGTTGGCGGCTTTGTGCGCCAGTATCAGATCGATCTGGACCCTACGAAATTGCGCGCTTATAACGTCTCGCTTGAAAACGTGGTCTCCGCCGTAGAGCGAAGCAACAACAATGTCGGCGCCAAAGTGGTGGAAGCAGGCAACACCGAAGAGATTGTGCGCGGCATCGGACTCATTCGTGGATTGAAGGACATTGAAGAGACTTCGCTTGGCGCTTACAACGGAACTCCGGTAACGGTGGGCAATGTGGCCAGCGTTCAGCTTGGCCCCGAGTTCCGCCGCGGCGTTTTAGACAAGGATGGCAAGGAAGCAGTTGGCGGAGTCGTCATTATTCGCTACGGAGCCAACGCGCGCGAAGTGATCAATGCCGTCAAGCAGAAGATCGGCGAGATTCAGCCTGGGCTGCCCGCAGGCGTGAAGATCGTTCCCTTCTACGACCGCAGCATCCTCATCGATCACGCCGTGGATACGCTGCGTCACGCATTGATTGAAGAGTTGATTCTCGTCACGCTGGCGCATGTGCTGTTCCTCTGGCACTTCCGCAGCATTCTGGTTGTCACCATTCCATTGCCTCTGGCCGTGCTTGGCGCGTTCCTCTTCATGAAGGGCGCAGGCATCTCATCGAACATCATGTCTCTCGGAGGCATCGCCATCGCCATCGGCGTGCTGGTGGATGCAGGCATTGTAATGACGGAGAATGTCATTCGTCAGGCGGAGCAATATGAAGAAGAGCATGGCAACTATCGCGAGCATATTGTCGAAATCACGCTCAACGCCGCGCGCCTTGTGGGCCGCCCCATTTCTTTCGCCATGGTCATCATCATCCTGGCCTTTGTTCCGGTCTTCGCACTCACTGGAATGGAAGGCAAGATGTTTCATCCGCTGGCCTTTACCAAGACGTTCGCCATGGTGGGCTCAACCATTCTCGCCATCACGCTTGTGCCGGTGCTGTGCAGCTTTCTTATTCGCGGCAAGCTTCACCGCGAGGACGAGAACCCTATCATGCGCTTTCTGCGCGCCCTCTACCTGCCCGTGCTGACATGGGCACTGCGGCATCGCGCCATCACCCTCGGTATTGCACTGGTCTTCTTTTGTGCCGCAATTTACACTGCCACGACCATAGGGTCGGAGTTTATGCCCCCGCTCAACGAAGAGACGGCGGTCTTTATGCCAATCACCGACCCGCGCATTTCTCTGACGCGGGCAACTGAGATTTTGCGCCAGCAGGATGCCATCATTGCCGCAGACCCTGCCGTTGCAATGGTCGTGGGCAAGGTGGGACGCGCGGAGACATCTACAGATCCCGCGCCAGTGAACATGAGCGAGACCACCATCACCTTCAAGCCGGTTTCGCAATGGCCCAAGGGACTTACCAAGGACGCCATCCTCGCGCGTCTTGATGAGAAGCTGCAGATTCCAGGCGTCACGAATATCTGGACGCAGCCCATTCGCAATCGCATCGACATGTTGTCCACCGGCATTCGCACGCAGGTGGGCATCAAGGTGTTCGGACCGGATCTCAACGTGATTGAGCAAAAGTCAGAAGAAATCAAGGAAGTTGTTCGCAAGATTCCCGGAGCGGTCGACCTCTATGCCGAACGAACCACCGGTTCACCTTACCTGGAGATGACTGTCGATCGCGCCGCGGCTGACCGCTATGGGCTTAACGTTGCAGATGTCGAAGATGTGATTGAAACCGCAATCGGCGGAAAGAATCTGACAACAACCATCGAAGGCCGGCAGCGCTTCCCGGTGCGCGTCCGATACGCGCGCGACTTTCGCGAGAATCCTCAGCAACTGGGTGAAGTCCTCGTCACAAGCAGCAACGGCGCACAGGTTCCGCTGGACAAAGTGGTGACACTCAAGACTACGATGGGCCCTTCCATGATCTCCAGCGAAAACGGCCTGCTGCGCGGAGCAGTGCTGCTGAACGTGCGCGGCCGCGACGTTGGCGGCTTTGTCGAGGAGGCTCAGCGGGCAGTCGCGTCCCAGGTAAAAATGCCGCAGGGCTACTACGTTGAGTGGAGCGGCCAGTATGAAAACCAGATCAGCGCGCGGAAGCGTTTGGAACTCGTGATTCCGCTCGTTCTTCTTGTGATCTTTGTCCTGCTCTATCGCACGTACGGTTCTCTCAAAGAGGCTGCGCATGTCCTTCTGGCCGTGCCCTTCGCGCTCACCGGTGGAATCTTCCTGGTCAAAGCAATGGGCCTTAACTTCTCCGTTGCCGTCTGGGTCGGCTTTATCGCGCTGTTTGGAACCGCCGTGCAGACTGGCGTGGTGATGGTTATTTATCTTGAGGAGGCAGTGGCCCGCCGCACCGCCCTTGAGGGTCGCCTTACAAAGCCAGGTTTACATGCCGCAGTGATTGAGGGAGCCTTGTTGCGCCTCCGCCCCAAGGTGATGACCGTGGCGACCGTTGTTGCCGGGCTGCTGCCTCTGCTCTGGTCAACACGTACTGGAGCCGAGTTCATGAAGCCGCTTGCGGCACCGGTCCTGGGAGGAATGGTCAGTTCGCTGCTCCACGTGCTCATTGTTACGCCGGTCATCTTTACCTGGCTGCGCGAACGAGAACTCGCGAAGTGAAGGGACGGTTCATTTTCACCCGAAGGGATAACCACGACTCTTGATATCGAGAGAACACGATCAGCGCATCATCGCCAGAGCCGAGTTGAGGCGGATCGGCTTGTGGTGGAATTTGAGAGCAGCGGGCTGATGCGGCAGATCCCTTGTGCGCGGCATGGGTTGTAGGTGGCGGTGCTGGAGCGGTATCGCAGCCACTGCGCATTGGAATTGGTGAGTGCGGTTTGCACTCCGAGGGAATGAGAAGCGAGCGAGAGGGCTGGTTGCGTCGACCATACCCCACGATGGATGGTCAATCACCTTTCACTTGCCTTTCATCTTTGCCGCCGCAGGGTCGTGTTACCGTTCTCTCGTCTTCAGCACTCCCCAAGACAAGACGCGGAGGAATCCTATGGCAGTCAATGCGAAATCGACCCCCAAAATTGAGCCAACCCCGGCAAATGCAGGGCGCGCGAACCGTTCCGGAATCGCCCTGGCCGGGTTAGCGGCAGCAGCAGGTCTCACCCTTCTGCTGGCAACCGGTTGCAGCCTTTCAGAGGAAGGAAAGGCGGACACCACCAAGCCAGCCGCTACAACCCAGGTTCAGAGCTTTGGGGGGGTGGGCAGCACATTTGTTGACCCGCTGTTTACCTATTGGTCCAGCGACTACGCAAAGGGTCACCAGGTTCAGATCAACTACCGGGCCATTGGAAGCGGTGCCGGCATGAGCGAGCTGAAAAGAGGAAATCCAACTTTTGCCGTTACGGACGCACCGCTCGACGACACGCAGCTTAAAGATTATCCGCAGCTTCTGCAGGTTCCCATCACGGCTGGGCCCGTGTGCGTGACGTACAACATTCCGGGCGTGACAACAGCGCTGCGGCTGAGTAGCAAGACTCTTGCCGGCATCTTCGCGGGAGACATCATCAGCTGGCAGGATTCTGCGATTGCGTCAGAGAATCCCGGTGTAAAACTGCCGCACGCCGCAATCATCGTGGTCCATCGCACGGATGGGAGCGGAACAAACTTCATCTTTACCAGCTACCTGAGCAGCGTAAGTCCGGATTGGTCAAAGAAGATCGGTCACGGAGTTTCAGTAAAGTGGCCGGCCGGCATCGGCGCGGAGGGCAGCGGGAATGTACTGAACCTGGTGAGGAACAACCCAGGGACGATCACCTATCTTGAACTGAACTTTGCGAAAAGAGCAGGGCTTCCGGTAGCGCTGATCCAGAACAAGGCCGGTGAGTATGTGACGCCTAGCCCGAAGAGCGCCGAGCTGGCGGTAAGCGCCTTCAGCGACACGCTCGAAAAGGACCTGCGGGCTCCCATTGTGGACCCACCCGCATCCGCAAAGGGCGCTTATCCAATCTCCGGCATGTCCTACGTGCTGGTGCCAGTGGACGATAGCGTCGTTGGAAACCGCAAGGCATTCAAGGATTTCCTTGAATACACGATCAGCGCCGGACAGGAGGCGTCGGAAGAGCTTTCGTATGCAAAGTTGCCCATCGCAATCCAACAGCGGGGCGATGCGCTGCTGAATGAAATGACGGACAACGGCAAACCCATTCAGTAAATGAGCCTATTCGAGAGGTGGGATCAGCAGGGGACCGCACGGTCCCCTGCTTTTTTGTTTGAAGGGGAGAAGCTACCGCAGGCTTTGGCGAATGATGCGTCCTTGAGAAACGCTCTTCCAGAAGAGGAGCGTTACCAGTTGAGCGCTTGCCGCCGGCTCGGGTTGGAGGCTGGTTCAGTCTGCTGCGGTTCGTCAGGAGGCGTGGGTTCAACGGATTGCGCTGCCGCCGATGGAGGCATTTGCTCGGCAATAGCCCCTTTTCGCGCAATGCGCAGAGCGGTTGCAAGTTGTTCAAGATCAGCGCCGGAGGCAGACTGCACGGGGACGATGCGCGCGACTGGAACCCCATTTTTTTCAAGAAGAAAGGAGGTTCCTTGATAGTGCGCCCGATTGATACAATCGGCGAAATTGCGGGCCGCCTGGGTGACGCTGATGACCAGCTCTCTCATAAAATCAGATTAGCAGATTCTAGGGAATCGGCGGTGCGAAGGCCTGGATTTTTGAATTTGCTACTCGCCTGCAAGCTGGTCAAGCAGGGCATCGAAGTCTTCCAGCCGCGCGTACTCGATGATGACCTTGCCCCGGCCGCGATGGTCCTCAATGCTGACCTTTAGTCCCAAAGCCCGCTGCAGACGCTCTTGAACATCGCGAATGTTGGGATCGATCGGAGGGACCGGCTTGGGCTCCTTTTTGATGGCGCGCTCGGGGTGCAGAAGACCCTGGACATAGTTTTCAGTCTGGCGAACAGAAAGCGAAGATGCACCGACGTGCTGCGCTGCCTTCTCCATCTCCTCGGCGTGCTCAAAGGCCAGCAAGGCGCGGGCATGTCCGAAGCTCAGCTCGCCGGACTCGACGCGCGTTTGGACTGAGACAGGCAGCCGCAGAAGGCGCAGGAAGTTGGCAACGGTTGCGCGGTCTTTGCCTGTGCGGACGGCCATCTGTTCCTGCGTCATGTGGAACTGGCGGGAGAGGCGATCGAAGGCGCGGGCCTGGTCCATGGGGTTGAGGTCAGAGCGCTGCAGATTTTCGACGATGGTGATCTCCATCGCCTGCTCGTCGGAGACCTGGCGCAGGATCGCCGGGATGGTCGGTTTGCCCGCGGCCTGCGAGGCGCGCCAGCGGCGCTCACCGGCGATGAGCTGGAAGCGGCCGTTGGCGAGAGGGCGCACCAGGATCGGCTGCACGACTCCGTTTGCGGTAATGGAAGCGGCCAGCTCAGCCAGTTCGGCCTCGTTGATTTTGGAGCGGGTCTGGAAGGGATTGGGATCGATCTGGCCGATGGGGATTTCGCGGGGGCGGCCGCCTTCTGGCTCTGCCGGCGTGGTCCCAGGTGCGGACGATGGAGATGGCGCGGGCGTGCGCGGGAGGAGCGAGTCGAGCCCTTTGCCAAGGGCGCGGCGCTTTGGGTCTGTTGCAGTGATATTCATTCTTTAATCCTTCTTTTCCAGCTTGGACTACCGTGCTTCAAATACGAGAGAACCGAACCAGGATTGGGTGAAGACTCCAAACAGGCCGATGGAATCGCGATCAGGAATAGGGCCAAAAGGCGGTCTTGGCTCCGGGCCTAGCCGTCGAGCCGACAGCCTTTCGCTCCAGACTGCGCGGGCTTTCCATCTGGTTTCTGGCAAGGAACTCACCGGTCAGCTCAAAATATGCTTCCGTGCCGCGTGAGCGGGGGTCGTACAGGGCGACGGGCTTGCCATGGCTTGGCGCTTCAGCCAGGCGGACGTTGCGCGGAATCACGGTGCGGAAGAGGCGGTCCTTGAAGTACTCGCGCAGGGTCTCCGTGACTTGCTGGGCAAGGTTTGTGCGGTCGTCGTACATGGTGAGCAGGACACCCTCAATGTTCACCGTCGGATTGAAGGCGGCGCGGACGCGTTCGAGAGTTGAGATCAGTTCAGAAACACCCTCAAGAGCGAAGTACTCGGCCTGCATGGGAACGATCAAAGACTCAGCCGCACAGAGGACGTTGAGGGTGAGCAGATCGAGCGCGGGCGGGCAGTCGAGGACAATGAGGTCGTAGTTCGCCTTCTCCGGCTCGAGGGCGCGGCGCAACCGGAGAGCCCGGTCATCGGCGGCGGCAAGCTCAATGTTTGCGCCAGTAAGATTCTTGGAGCCCGGCAGCAGCTGGAGAGTATCGATATCTGTGGGCAGGATTACCTGGTTGGCAGGCTGATCGCCGACGATGACGTCGTAGATGGAGTGGCGGTTGTCGTCCCTCTGGAACCCGATACCTGAGGTTGCGTTTGCCTGGGGGTCGCAGTCGACGAGAAGGGTCTTCATGCCCTCCAATGCGAGACACGCCGAGAGATTGATTGCGGTGGTGGTTTTGCCAACTCCGCCCTTTTGATTGACGATGCCGAGTATCTTGCCCATGGCTTTTAAGAGTAAAAGGGAAGGCCTACACGGGATAGGCAATTGACTTGTGGAGAAATCGGCCAAGCTGTGGAAAGCGTCTGGCGGGCGAGGCTCTGACCAACAGGCAAGCATATGAAGGGCAACGGGTTCGCGTGTCGGACAGATGGAAGGGTAAGCGGGGGTCAAAAACGGCGGAACGGTGGAAAACTAATGGGATTTTGGGGGCGGAGAGGTCTTTGTCGGGGGGCAATTCCGTTTCGGGATTGTATCGTTTTGGGCAGAATTGGTGTGTTCCACGTGGAACAATGCTCCCGCCAAGCCGCGCGAGTGAGGCAATGTTCCACGTGGAACATTGACCTTGATGCAGTCCTGCCTTCCTAAGTGTTCCACGTGGAACATGCACTCTCCATAGTTATTGGCCTCCGCTCTTTTGACCCTCCCCACTGGAACTCTTTTCTATGCCACTTCGTACCACCCAAGAGGCTCAAAATGCAGCAAGAATTCTGCTGGCCATGGGTTCAAGAGCAGGTGGCCCACTCAATCGATATCTGGAACCGAAGCGCCGCTCCTTCGCTCCACACCAGCCGCAGCTACTCCCAAAGAGAACAGCAGCAGCGTGAGAGGGCCTTTCATAAAAAGCTCGCCACCGCAGAAAGTCAAATAAAAAAGCATTACCGGTCCTGCGCCGTGACAACTGATGCCTGGAACCGACTGGCTCCTGTGTTTACCTGCTTCGCCGAAACAGCACTGGACCTCGAACCTGAGGCTGTCCGCCTTGTCAACGACAGTTTTCTGCCAGCAGCGAGAAAATTTGCTTCTCTGGCCAAGCAATTCGACGCAAGCCTTGGCGTGGCCGAGATTGTCCAAGCCTGCCGCAGCGCCTGGACAGCCTGCGGCCTGCAAATCATGCTGGGCGACCGCATGGAAGTCTCCGCGGCAATCCTGGCCTACAGCCTCCTCTATCCCTATAGCGACAACTACATCGACCGCTTCGACGTGTCACTCCAGGCAAAACGCCGCTTCAGCCAGCGCTTCAAGGATCGGTTGTGTGGTCGTAAACCGCCTTGTCTTAACCACCGCGAAGCCGCGATCTGGACCTTGGTCGAAATAATCGAAGGGCAATTCCCGCGCCAGCACTATCCCCAGGTTTACGACTGTTTGCTCGCAATTCATCGGGCGCAGGAAGAGAGTATGGCGCAATTGGATCTATCCGGCGGATGCACTGACATAGAAGTCCATCGTATTACCGCTGCAAAGGGTGGGACATCCGTATTGACTGACGCTTGCCTGGCTCATGGCTCCCTCAACGAGGAGGAAAGCAGCTTCGCTTTCCTTTGGGGCGTCCTGCTCCAATTGGGCGACGACCTCCAAGACGTGAGAGAAGATTGGCAGAACGGGTCCGCCACTGTCTTCACCCGCGCCCTGGCGTCGGGCACGCCGCTGGATGCGCCTGTGGCCCAATTGCTCAACTTCAGCCACAAAGTTGGAGCCGAAATGGAGATGCTGCCCAACGCCTCTCCTGTCCTGCAAAACCTGATGAAGAGAAGCTGGCAATCGCTTATCACCTGCGCAGTGGCGGAGTCGCACAAATTCTTCACGCCGGCCTTTCTCCGCAAGGTGGAAACTAGCTCTCCATTCCGTTTCAACTTCCTCCGCGAACATCGCGCAAGACTCGCGCGACAGCAATATCTTTGGCCTACTCTAATCGAATACGCAGAAGCACCGGAGCTTGCGGCGTCGATTCCTTGCACAGCCCAACCGTTCCTTGGGCCTTCTCAGCAGACCGAAATCCCGCTCGGAACACTGCCGCCGCTCACGATGTAGACTTGTGCCGATCTCGTAAGGAGGCATGATGGATACACCAACCGCATTTATTGGTAAAGCAGTTGCGCCGACAGAAGAAGAACTACGAGCCGTTCTGGGCGCGACAGCCGAGCTTTGGGCGCAATTGATCGAATGGTTCGCTGGGCAGGGAGTTGCAGACACAGAGTGGCATTCCTACTCAGTTAAGGCTGGCTGGGCGCTGCGAATGAAGCTCAAGAAGAGAACGATTGTCTATCTTGGTCCATGCGGAGGCTGCTTTCGGGTCGCTTTCATCCTAGGCGATAGAGCGGTTGCCGCGGCGAGGCAAAGCGATCTCTCCAAAGCCACGCTCAAGCTATTGGATGAAGCGCCGCATTACGCTGAAGGGACCGGAGTGCGGTTGATCGTGAAAGCCCAAAAGGACCTTGCAGCGATCAAGAAGCTGGCCCTGATCAAGCTGGCAAATTGATCTCATTTTGCCCAAGCGCGAGCACGCGGCTTTCGCCCCCCAAGCTGGGATGGCTGTCGGCCCAGGCGAAGGTCTCTCCAGCAGCAACCTGCAGGGCGTCCAGTTCAGTCGTGGTGGTCATCAGTGCGAGCCAGCCGCCGGGAGCAACCAAAGTGGCTGCCATGCTGACAGCTTCGGCCATCTTGTCTACGGCGCGAAGCGTTACACAATCGAAGCACTCATGAAGCGTCTCCGCCCGCCCCGCGTGAACCCGTGAATTAAGGCCCAGGATACGAACGGCTTCCTGCAGAAACGCGGCTTTCTTGCCTTGCGACTCTGCCAGGGTCACCAAAATCTCAGGGCGGCACAGGGCGATGGGAATGCCCGGAAAGCCTCCGCCTGAACCGAAGTCAAGCAGGCTAGCAATACCGCTGGGCAACGCACGGGCGCAGGCGATGGACTCGACAAAATGCCGCGCAAGTATCCCTTCTTCCGATCGAACGGACGTGAGATTGATGTGCGTATTCCAGCGAACAAACAGCGAAAGATAGTTTTCAAATTGCACTGACTGGGATTCACTTAGCGGATCAAGAGCTGCCTCGGCCAGAAGGGCATTCAGCCGAAGAGTCTGGAGCGAACCGGGAACCGTCATTGTCCGGCGACCCGACCCGAGCACTGCCAAGAAACGCCGGGCGTCGTCCACTCAGCAGCGGCGCGGACAAACTCAGCGAAGAGGTCGCGGGAGAGCCCGCTTTGTGTGTAGGTGCGTTCCGGGTGCCACTGGACCGCGACCACGAAATGGTCCTCGGCATCAAGCTCGACCGCCTCGATCACGCCATCTACGGGGGACACTGCTGCGACCAGCAGCTTGTCACCTGGAACACGAACCGCCTGATGGTGGCTTGAGTTCACCTCCACTTGAAGCCCCGCGCCGGCGGGCAGCAGTTGGCTCAGCCTGGACCCCGCGGCAATTAAGACAGGATGGGCGTTGACCACCTCGCGGCCTGGGCGGTGATTAACCTGAGTCTTCAGATCCTGGATGAGGGCGCCATTCCTCCACACATTGAGCGACTGAGTGCCATGGCAGATGGCGAGGATCGGCTTGCGAAGATTGAAGGCGTCCTGCAGCAGCAGCTCGTCGACGGCAGTGCGCGCCGCATCGGCAGGGCCGCACTCCGGCTGTCGCGCTTCGCCGTAGCGCTCCGGCTCAACATCGAAACCGCTGCCCGGCAACAGCACTCCCTGCACTCCGGCCAGCAATTTGGCTACGCGCTCCTGCGGCTCGCTCAAAGAAAACACCAAGGGCGTTGCCCCGGCAGCTTCCAACGCGGCCAGGTACGGAGGAAGAGAACGCTCGTTGTACGCCTTATCAGCAGCCGTGGGTTCGGGGATGGCAATCGTCACAGTCATTCCAACTCCAATGTGAGACCCAGAGCGGCGCGTCAATCCACCAGCATTCCTTTGCGCTCTGGGACTTCACCCTCCTGAACAGATTCGCACGTTGTATCGCCGGCATCCAACAGCAGCTTTTGAATGGCGGCACGAAGCCGGGCCGTCAACTCCTCGGTCTGCCGCACCGTCATGCCCTTGGTATCTATAGGCTCACCGGCGCTCAACGTGACAACCCCGGGATAGAAATGACGCGTATGCATCGGCAACAGATCGTAGACGCCGCTCAGAGCGATGGGCATGAGCGGCACCTGGGCGCGGATGGCAAGGTATGCTGCGCCGGAGAGAAACGGCTTGAGCTCTCCGTCGACCGTGCGGCCGCCTTCAGGAAAGACAAACAACGGCATGCCCGCCCGCAGAGCCTTGACGCCGACCCCAAGGCTAGAAACCGTGGCTTGCGGATTGGCGGTGTCGATGGGAATCTGGCCCGACCTTTGCAGGTACCAGCCGATGAACGCAATCGGCCACAGCTCCTTCTTTGCCAGAATGCGGAACTGGCAGGGAATTGAGGCAAAGATCACCGGCGTGTCCATGTACGAGGTGTGATTGGAGGCGTACACGGCCACCGAGCAGCGGCGCAGATTCTCAATACCGCGAACCCGGAGCGAACTCCCCGAACCCGACACCAGCGCTCGCGCCCAGAACCGCGCAATCTTATGCTGCAGCCTGCCCTGCTTATCGGCGAACGATACAAGCAGAGACAGCGATCCGCAGACCACTGTAATCACGGTGAGCAGTGGAATCTGCAGAGCATTGGTGCGCCAACGATGAAACCGTGGCATCGGATTGGGCCGGGAACTCATCGGCTGCC
>Ga0302320_10009006_pt1 | contig 21540 bp, 18 predicted proteins | sample Bog_T0_3_FD_202130 | JGI IMG/M metagenome (GOLD analysis project Ga0302320, IMG submission 202130) | Peat permafrost microbial communities from Stordalen Mire near Abisko, Sweden - Bog_T0_3 | ecosystem: Environmental > Terrestrial > Soil > Wetlands > Peat | place: Sweden: Abisko, Stordalen Mire...
GGCGGCGGCCGCGGACCTGGCGCCGGCGGGCCCCAGTAGCGAGCCGTTGCACAGAATGAAGAAAGTTGAGGCCCGGGCGCTCTGTCCGGGCCTCTTTCTCTTGGTGCGTAGCGTGTGCGTAGGAGTTCGCCGGCTTGGGTGGCTACTCACTGGGACCAGGGGCATGTCTGCCGCCTATTTTCCGACTCGCAAACCTTCCCTTTGCGATGGGGTGTGCGCAGCCATTGGGGCAGCAATGCCGGCGCCTGCGTGCCGCCCATTGCCATTGGAAGCGTTCTTATCCGCATACATCCGCAAGTCGGCTGCGATGCACAGGGCTTCCATCTCGCTGGCGTCATCGGGGAAGACCGCGATGCCGATGCTGGCACCGATCTGCACCGTGTGATCCCCTAATTTGAACGGTTCTTTGAGCAGCTTCAGAAGCGATTCGCCAACCCGCTCAGCATCCGCCCGGCTGGTCGGCTCCTCCAGAATGACGCAGAACTCGTCGCCACCCGTTCGTGCCACGGTATCCGAGCGCCGCACGCGACCGGCAAAGACCGAGCTCACGCGCTGCAGCAGCAGATCCCCGGTGTGGTGTCCCAGCAAATCATTTACCTGTTTGAACTGGTCCAGATCCACCAGGAGCAGTGCTGTGTTCGAACTGGTACGTCGGGCGCGCTCCAGGGCGCTGGACAGCCGGTCCTGGAAGAGCCTCCGGTTGGGCAGCCCGGTGAGCTCGTCGTGCAGAGCGAGAAACTTGTTGTGCTCAATCTGGTCCTCGAGCAGCAGCAGGATCATGCCCACCGCAACCACGTATTTGGGCAGATTCCAGACTTCGCTCTCCAGATGCACCTGGGGCGCGAATGCTTCCATCATGGGCGAGACGACAAAGACGGACGCCCAGGCAAGGAACCCCGCAATGGTGATGAATGCACCGGCCGTCCTCCGCCAATACATGCAGCTGAAATGAATGCAACATCCAAAGTAGACAGTGAACAAGAGGGCGTTCAAGGCCAGGCCGCTGTCATCGCCGCCGCGGAATTGAGAGATGAGGAGAAAAGCGGAGAGTCCGCAATAGAGGCAGACGATTGACCAGCGCAGGGGGTGGTTCAACTGCCGGACCGATATGAGTGCGACTGCAAGTGGAAGAGCGCCCAACAATCCCGCGGCAAGGGCTAACGCCCAGGCAGGCGGCTCGGCGGCGGAAAGGACAGCGATATAGAGCGCATTGGTCCCCAGCAGCGTGACGAGCATCCATGGGCTGGAGCGCGCGCCGCGGTAGGGCACTGAGGCCCACATGAAAAGCACACCAGCCCAAATCAGAGCCGTCAGACCGATAAAGGTGGCAAATATGCCCCAAGAACCTGGAACAGGCAGGAACATGAGAGCGGCAAAATGCAACGCAATCATGATCCAGCCGGTAAGCCAGAGGTTAGAGACATGCCTTTGGCCGTGCCGCGCCACAGCGGCGAAGGCGCAGGCCAGCAACGCAATAGCCCCCAGGTCGGGCAATTTGCCCCAATCCACCACGCTCACCTCTGGATTAATGTTCGCTAATGAATAGAATCGACTACTTTGCTGCCTTTACCATAACTCTTTCGTTTCTCTGCTGGAACTTCGGGGTGCACTCGCGTAACCGCAAGGAAGAACCGCGCCCCGTTATCGATTGGATGACAGCGGTGAATTTCCTGCCGTCTTTAGCCGATATCCCCATTAAACTCAAAACGATGGCTGCGAGCATGTACATCGTCGTTCAAGGGGAAGACCCCGGGTTTGACATCTTCGTCAATGGCCAGGCACTGGCGCGGAACGAAGACGCCTTGGAGAAACTGGCTGGGCGGCTCAAGGTAAGCCCGCTGCTCGATTTCTTCTCCGCAGACGAGAATTCCATGGCAATGCTGCTCGAGCAGGGAGCAGGGAACCTCGATTGGGCCCGGCATCTACCCCAGCCCCAGTGGTTCCAAGCCTCAGCCGGTCTGAAGACAGTCCATGCGCTCATCCATTTTCTCACTACCGATCCCGCTTCGCTTGGCTCTGAGACGCTGCCTGTTTTGCTTGAACTCCGCGAATACGAACGCGTGCTCAGCAAGACCGCTCTCTCTGGGCTGCATTGGCACCTGGCCGTGAGCTGGCGCTAAAGTCCACCCCTGGATCTCTCCAGTCCATGCTTTCCTCATGGAACAAACGAATGGGCCTGTGCCGATCTGGCTTCCGCTAAGCAGCGCTGCCTACGCGGCGGATTTGCGCGCCCACACCCGCCAGCTTCTGTTCAATGTGTTCGTAGCCGCGGTCCATGTGGTATACGCGTTCCAGGGTAGACTCGCCGTCTGCCACCAGCCCCGCCAGCACCAGCGATGCGGAGGCACGCAGGTCCGAGCACATGACCGTTGCCGCGGAGAGCCGTGTGGCCCCGCGCACGGTAGCGGTACGGCCATCCACTTTGATGTTGGCGCCCATGCGCACCAACTCCTGCACGTGCATGAAGCGGTTCTCGAAGATGTTCTCCCTGACCATGCTGACGCCCCCAGCTTGCGTGACCAGGGCCATGTATTGCGCCTGCATGTCAGTCGGGAAGCCGGGATAGTCCTCCGTTGAGATATCTGCCGCGCGCAATCGGCTGTTGCCCCGAACGCGCACCGTCTCCGGACCCAGCACATCCACCCGTGCGCCGGTCTCTTGCAGCTTGGCAATCACCGCGCTCAGGTGCGACGAGTTGCAGTGTGCCACGATCAGGTCGCCACCGGTGATGGCCCCCGCCACTAAAAAGGTACCTGCCTCAATGCGGTCGGGATTGATGCGATACGTGGCTCCGTGCAGCCGGCCGACGCCCAGCACTCGAATGGTCGAGGTCCCGGCGCCCTGGATCTTGGCGCCCATCGCGGTCAGGAGGGCCGCCAGGTCCGTCACCTCGGGCTCGCGCGCGCAGTTCTCCATCAGCGTTTCGCCCTCGGCCAGCACGGCCGCCATCAGCAGGTCCTCGGTGCCGGTGACGGTGATCTTGTCGAAGACAAGGTGCGCGCCCCGCAGCCGGTTTGCGCGCGCCTCCAGGTAGCCGTGCTCCTGGGTAATGGTTGCGCCCATTTTTTCGAGGCCTTTGATGTGCAGGTCGATGGGCCTGCCGCCAATGGCGCATCCGCCGGGCATGGCCACACGCGCCATGCCAACGCGGGCCACCAGCGGCCCCAGCACCAGCGAACTGGCGCGCATGGTCTTCACGATCTCGTACTTGGCTTCCGGCTCTGAGAGCGTACGACAGCAGATGGTGGTTCGGTGCTGCTCGCTGCCGTCCCCGAGCTGGACCTCCGCCCCCATTGACACCAGCAGCTTGCGCTCCGTTTCGATGTCGCGCACCTGGGGAATGTTCTCCAGGGTGACCTCGTCCGCGGTCAGGATGGCGGCGGCCATGCAGGGCAGTGCTGAGTTCTTTGCGCCTGAGACGCGAATGGTGCCCACCAGCGGATTCCCGCCACGAATGAGGTATCTATCCATGAATCTCCCGCAACTCCTGGAGCGTATTTCAAAAATCCGCTTTGTGTCAGGGCACGACTTCAGTCGTGCCGAAAAAAGCCTGGAAAACAAGGGGTTTTAACCCCTGAGGGGTTACGAGCGAAGAATTGCGAGCAGTTTTGAGACACGTCCTAGCCTTCTAGTGTAAACGCGGATGGCGAGGGTCGTGAGCGTTCCATCCCTTTCCAGGTTCAGCAACTAGCGGGTTATACTTGCCGCATTCGCATGAAAGGCTGGAAGAGCCGCGAGAGGGGGATGGGATGAGACAAGCAGGTTCCAGGTGCTGGGCGATTGCATGGGTGGTGTTTCTAGCCGGGGTCTTGGTAACGCTTGCAGCGGCTCAACCAGGCATCGTATCCGTACCGGCCCCGCCCGCATCGGCTGCAAAGCCCGTTCCAACCATCGTGGAGAAGGACGGCCGCTTTGCCCTCATGGTCGATGGCGCCCCCTACCTGATGCTGGGCGTGCAGGCCAACAACTCCAGCGCCTGGCCGGAATACTTGGGCAAGGTGTGGCCGGCCGCGGAAACGCTCCATGCCAACACGGTCGAGCTGCCAGTCTACTGGGAACAGCTTGAGTCCGCGCCGGGCAAGTACGACTTCAGCGTTGTGGACCTGATTCTGAAGCAGGCGCGCGAGCACCGTTTGCGCCTGGTGCTGCTCTGGTTCGGCACCTGGAAGAATGGCAGCTCCCACTACACGCCGGAGTGGATCAAGCTGGATCAGGCAAAGTACCCGTTCGTCCTGAACAAGGACGGCCGGACGGTAGATTCACCCTCGCCCTTCTCGCCGGCGCGGCTCGATGCAGACCGGGCAGCTTTCCGCAGGCTCATGCGCCACCTGAAACAGGTTGACTCGCAGCGCACCGTCCTCATGGTGCAGGTGGAGAACGAGGCAGGCGTGTGGGGCGGCGTACGCGACTACGGCGTGGAGGCGGAGAAGGCTTTTGCCGGCGCAGTCCCGCAGAAGCTGGTTGCGGGCCTTGGCAAGCAGCCGGGAACCTGGCGGCAGGTCTTTGGCGACGACGCCGATGAGACCTTCCAGGCTTGGTATATCGCCGATTACATTGAACAGGTAGCCGCCGCCGGAAAAGCCGAATACCCATTGCCTCTCTATGTGAACGCAGCCCTGCGCGATCCCTTCAAGCCCGGCCGGGCGCCCAGCTACGAGTCCGGCGCGCCCACGGACAACAACATCGCCCTGTGGAAGACTGCGTCTCCGTCCATCAGCGTCGTCGCGCCCGACATCTACATGCAGGAATATTCCAAATACATGAAGGTGATGGAGCTCTACAAGCGCGCCAACAATCCGCTGCTGATTCCGGAGACCGGCAACTCCGCGGCCTTTGCGCGCTACGTCTACGCGGCCATCGGCCAGGGAGCGATTGGCTGGGCGCCGTTTGGCCTCGACCTGTCGCGCTATTCGAATCTCACCGAGGGCCCGGAGGCGATGGAAGCCGCCGCCCTCAAGCCCGTGGCTCAGCAGTACGCCTTGCTCGCCCCCATCGCCAACAAGCTGGCCAAGGGGATTCTCGAGGGCAAAGTCCAGGGCGCCAGCGAAGACCCGGACAACCACACCCAGACCCTGGCGTTCGATCGTTGGCAGGCCGTGGTCAGCTACGGCATGCCGTCCTTCGGCAACTGGATGCAGCCCAAGGGCAACACGCCCCCCGATGGCGGTGTGGTCCTGATGCAGCTTGGTCCCGATGAGTTCCTGATCGCCGGCCACCACGTGCGTGTGGATTTCACGCCAACCTTTGTGCCGAACAAGAAGCGCCTCTGGCTCAAGGTGGAAGAAGGCAGCTACGACGCAACAGGAAACTGGAAGACCGCTCGCATCTGGAACGGCGACCAGACCGACTACGGCCTGAACCTGAAGTCGGATGAGAATGTGCTGCTGAAAGTAAGGATGACGACGTTTTAATGAACTCGCCCGGCAGCAGCCGGATAGTTGGCTGCTGCCGGTATTGAATTGCTACAGCTCCAGCACATTATCTTCAATCGCCAACCGCACATTGCCGTCCGACTTGGCCAGCCGGCGCACCGCCTCCGGCTTGTCCACCTTGGCCTTCAGCATCACAAGCGCCACCGGCACGCTGCGCCCGGCGCTCTTGATGGTATGCACGGCGGTTTCGCGGTCGATCTTGCAGGCGCTCATCAGGATGCGGATGCCGCGCTCCACCAGCTTCGAGTTCTGCATGTGCACGTTGACCATGAGGTTTTCGTACACATAGCCCATGCGGGTCATGGCGCCGGTGGTGATCATATTCAGGATCATCTTCTGCGCGGTTCCGGCCTTCATGCGCGTGGAGCCGGAGATCACTTCCGGACCTACATCCGCGATGATGGCGATATCGGCGGCAGCGGCAAGGGGTGTGTCGTGGTTGCAGGTAACGGCGGCTGTGTGGGCCCCGCGAGCGCGAGCATAGGCAACCGCAGCCACCACATAAGGAGTCCGGCCGGAGGCGGAGAGCCCCACCACCACATCCTTGCGCGTGGGTCTGCGGCGGGCGATGTCTCGCTGGCCCAGCTCTTCCGAGTCCTCATTGACCTCGACGGCCGAGGCCAGAGCCTTGGGTCCGCCGGCCATAATGTACTGCACCTGTCCGGGAGCAGTGGAATAGGTGGGCGGGCACTCCGAAGAGTCCAGAGCTGCAATGCGGCCACTGGAACCGGCGCCAATATAGATGAGCCGTCCGCCATCCCGCAGCCCCCGAGCCACCTGGTCGATTACCTGGGCAACCTCAGGGAGCGCCTTTTTGACCGCGGCCGCTACCTTCGCATCCTCATGGTTGATGATGCGGGCGATTTCGATTGCAGATTTGGTGTCAAAACCTTGAGAAGCCTCATTTTGGCTCTCAGTCGTCAGTTGTTGCAGCAAAGAGGCCTGATCTTTCTTTGGTTCCTCATTTTGGGCGGCGGCAGGCCCTTGCGTCGTCGAGCTGGTAAGCATCGCGTCTGTCCCCAAGTTTTCATTGTATCTGCAAACCGGTCAACTCCCGCCAGAAATCTCCAAGGCTGACTCGGCGGGCCGGGTCCACGCTGCACCAGGGTTACAACGCAGCTCGAATTGCATTGTGAAACGCGGGGCGGACCTCGCGAATCAACTGGCTCTGCCGGTCCGGCCAGGTGCGATTGGTCAGCAGCACCACAGCCACGCCGGCCTCAAGGTCAATCCAGAGCGAACAGCCGCTGAAGCCCAGGTGCCCGATCGTCCGCGCCGAGAAAAGGCGGCCCGAAGAAGAGTCTTTCGAGGGCGTATCCCAACCGAGCGCGCGCGAACTGCCCGCCGGTCCTTGTCGTTCGGCAAAGTGAGCAACGGTGGCGCTGTCAAAGAGCCTGGACCCGCCCGCATCGGCACTGCCTGCCGGTTGTGCATCCAGGATAGCGCCGGCAAAGCGCAGCAGATCCGGCACGTTGGAGAAGAGACCGGCATGCCCGGCAACGCCTTTCAACCGCCATGCATTCTCGTCCTGCACCTCGCCCTGAATCCGGCGCATACGAAAGGTGGTGTCTTCTTCCGTGGGAGGGATCGACGGCCGAGCTCCGGCAGGAGGGCAGAATCCAGTTGCACTCATCCCAAGCGGCCCGAAGACCTCCCGGCGGGTCCAGGGAGCGAGGCTCTCTCCGGCCACAACCTCCAGCGCCTTTCCCAACAGCATGAAGCCCGGATCGGAGTACTCGGCACGCGCCCCCGGTTCAGCTTCCAAAGGCAGTTCCAGCAGGGCGCGATAGAGTGCCGGAGCGGTAACTGCGGACCGGAACAGCTCCACATAGCCCGGCAATCCGGAGTTGTGCGCCAGCAGGTGGCGCAGCGTCACGTTGCGGGCACGGTCACCTGAAGTTCGTCCCACGACGAAGCCGGGGAGCAATTCGCCCAGAGGCATCTCCAGGTCAAGCAGGCCTTGCTGCCAAAGGAGCATGGCCATCGCCGTCGTGGCCACCACTTTGGTTACGCTGGCGACGTCATAGTCGGTATCCGCTTCGACGGCAGGCGAGGTTTCATCGTAAGTGAAGCGGCCCAACGCGCCGTGCAGTGCATCTTTGCCGTCTTCCAGCACTCCAAAGGCGCAGCCGGGGAAGGCACGGGCCACAATAGCATCGGTCAACACCTTGCAGGCGGCCGCAAACCGTGTGCGCTGGCCAGCAATCCTGTCTGCATTGGATAAGATGTCTTGCATCGTCGCTGATTTGCATCGTACCGCGAATCAGGCCTTTCCACGAGTGCGGCATCCCATTTTTCGTGCCACATCCAAAAGGACAGGCTATCCTTGGGGGCGAGTGATTCGTCTACCACTACAGAAGATCCCCGGAGGGACCTCATGCGCCTGCTGCACGGATCGTTGACGGTTGCAATCATCCTGGGCCTCGGCTCCTGCACTGCCAGGTCGCAGGCGCCGGTCCCGCCTGAGTCTGCGCCGCCTGCGCCCGCGCAGGCCGCCCCGCCTGCCGAGGCCCCGCCGGCCGACGCTCCTGCGGCTGCTCCTGCAAAGAAGACCTACGTGGTGCCTGCCGGCACAAAGGTGCTGCTGCAGTTGCGCAGCGCGGTGAACACAAAGAGCGCCAAGGCAGGCGATGGGGTTTACCTTGCGTCCACGTTTCCCGTGGTAGTCGGGAACCGGGTGATGATCCCGGCCGGGGTGTATGTGCAGGGCGTGGTGGACCAGGTGACGCGGGCGGGCCGTGTGAAGGGCAGGGCACAACTGGATATGCACTTCACCTCGATGATCTTTCCCAATGGCACGGTTGTGGAGGTTCCCGGGATGGTGAACAGCCTGCCAGGGGCCAGGCAGCAATCGGTAAAGGACAATGGGGAGGGGACCATTGAACAGGCCAGTGACAAGACGCGCAATGCCGCGAAGGCGGCTGAGATTGCCATTCCGACTGGCGGCAGCGTGGGATCCATCGGCGGTCTGACTTCGGGCCATCCCCTCGCGGGAGGGCTGATCGGAATCGCGGCCGGAGCGGCGGCGGTTGGCCTTGTATCGCTTTTCACCCGCGGGGCCGATGTGAACATTGAAAGCGGAACTCAGGTGGAGATGATTTTGCAACGGCCGCTCATCCTTGAGGAGGAAAACCTCAGCGGCGTCACGGCGCCCGGATCGGCTCCGGCGCTGGTTCCTGCGGCCAATCAGCCCAAGCCGATGGAAAAACCTGGCCGTACACGTGTCCTGTGCCCGCTTGGAGGCCTTGGTTGCGAGTAATCTAAGAGAGAGATGGAAACGGTTTCCCAAATTTCCCCTGTATATGACCCGAGCGCGGCTCCTGAAGCCAGCCCCGGACAACCCCTACCTCCCGTCCAAACCCCTGCGCCTGTGCAAAAGAGCTCCGGTTTTGGACTTTGGGTGCGCGACCTGCTGATCTCCGCGGCAGCCTCGGTGCTGATCATTACCTTTCTGTACCAGCCTGTCCGCGTGGAAGGCACCAGCATGTTGCCGCGGCTGGAAGATCGGGACCGGCTGTTCATCAACAAGTTCGTCTATCGCATCTCGGCCATTGAGCGCGGGGACGTAGTGGTATTCCGCTACCCGCGCGACCAGGAGAAGAGCTATATCAAGCGCGTCATCGCCCTCCCCGGCGACCGGCTTCGGATTGAGCATGGCCTTCTCTGGCTCAACGGCAAGGCGCAGTTGGAGAGCTATGTCCCTGAGGAGTATCGCGACAGCCGCTCCTACCCCGAAATGGTGGTGCCTGAGGACAGTTACTTCATGATGGGCGACCATCGCTCCATCTCCTCCGATAGCCGCGAATTCGGGCCCGTCGAGCGCTCGCTCATCTACGGCAAGGCGGTGTTTGTCTACTGGCCGGCCCGTGATGCGGGAGTGGTCCGCTAGCCTACTGAAGCATGGCGGGAAATCCACCGGCACAAGACACGCCGGGCCTGTTAGAATCGATTGAATCCACTCCCCGGAGACGCGATGCAGGCGATACTGGCGCTCGAAGACGGGCGCATCTTCCGTGGCCACGGCTATGGGCACCCAGGCGAATGCAGGGGCGAGGTTGTTTTCAATACTTCCCTTACCGGATACCAGGAAATCGCTACAGATCCCTCCTACGCCGGGCAGATCGTCGTTCTGACCAACCCCCAGATCGGCAACTACGGCACTTGCCAGGCAGACAACGAGTCGGCCAAGCCCTATATCGAGGGCCTGATCGTTCGCGAGTTCTCGCCGATCAGCTCCAACTGGCGCTCGGATCAGGTCACCGACGAGTACATGGAACGGTATTCCGTTCCGGTTCTCGCCGAGATCGACACCCGCGCCCTGGTCCGTCATCTGCGGACCCACGGCGTCATGCGCGGCGTGATCTCCACCTCAGAGTCCAATACGGATCTGCTTGTTCAGAAGGCCAGGAGCCTGCGCAAGATGGATGGGACCGACCTGGCGCGCGTGGTTTCCACCAAGGTCGCCTACTCCTTCGACGCCGATGACACCCGCAACCAGTCCGATGAGCCTCTGCTTGCGAGCCCCCTTGTCCAAGAAGCGGAGATGCGGAGCACCCTTCATGTAGTAGCTTATGATTTTGGCATCAAACTCAACATTCTACGTATGTTGACACGCGAGGGATGCCGCGTCACGGTGGTCCCGGCCGAGACCTCTGCCGAGGATGCCTTCGCCCTCAAGCCCGACGGCGTGTTTCTTTCCAACGGCCCCGGGGACCCGGAACCTGTCGACTACGCAGTCCGCGCCATCCGCAAGTTCCTGGGCCGCGTTCCGGTCTTCGGCATCTGCCTCGGCCACCAACTCACCGGCCTGGCCCTTGGCGGCAAGACGTACAAGCTCAAGTTTGGCCACCATGGCGGCAACCACCCGGTCCGCAACAACACCACCGGCAAAGTCGAGATCACGGCCCATAATCACAACTTCGCCGTCGATCCAGACTCCATCAACTCCAGCGAGGTCGAACTGACCCACGTAGACCTGAACGACCAGACGCTCGAAGGACTGCGCCACCGGACGCTGCCGCTCTTCAGCGTCCAGTACCACCCCGAGGCGGCCCCCGGCCCCCACGACTCCCACTATCTGTTCCGCGACTTCCGCACGATGATGGAGGAGTGGAAGGGATGAAGAAGTGGCTCCCAATCCTGGTTCTAGTTGCAGGGTTGGGGAGTTCTTTTTCCTTCGGTCAAGGCTCAAGTAGCTCTTCGCCCTTTGACAGGTACATCCAAAACACGAGGGCTGGTCGATTTGAACCCGCTCTTGAGAGACTGGCTGCTCATTGCGGTTTGACGCTGAACCAGGCTCGGGTCCGATTTGCGGAGCGTCCAGATGAAGTTTGGAGCCCCGTTCGGCGATTTCCCACCGCAAGAAGAGATCAGCAAACTGACTTTTTCTCGACCGCCGCAATTTGGCGAACTGAAAACAAAGCCGTAGTTGAGATCTGGCGGATGGATTCGGAAGCTGGCGACCAGACCCGAACCTTGTATTGCATTCATGACAGGGAAATCCTGGCAGGAGAAGAGGTTCATTGGGTCTCAGAGAATGAGAACGAAGATGGATCGATTGATCCAGCGTGGGGTTACGAAGTGCGTTGGACGGTGGAGAAGGGGAAGTCCTTCAAAGCAACGCATGAAGGATTTGTAGACAAGAATGGAAAGCCTGCGGCAAAGCCAAAACTGGGCAGCGACGCACCAACCACTTTCGGGTTGATTCCTGAAATGCTCAGATGGAGTGATCTGAAATTGCCGGAATTCTTGTTGAAATGAAGTGATGCAAAGACTTGGAAGGGCACTTTCTTTCCCGTGCCGCAAACGGATGAACCCGGTTCGATAAAGGTCAAAGAGAAGAATGCCACGCAGAAATGACATCCAAAAGATCCTCGTAATCGGCTCCGGCCCCATCGTCATCGGCCAGTCCGCCGAGTTCGACTACTCCGGCACGCAGGCCTGCAAAGCTCTCAAGCAGGAGGGCTACGAGGTGGTGCTGGTCAACTCCAACCCGGCCACCATCATGACCGATCCCGACCTGGCCGACCGCACTTACATCGAGCCGCTCACCCGCGAGTACGTCGAAGAGATCATCCGCATCGAGTCGGAGATGCTCGTCAATGGCCCCGGATTGGCCTCGGGCGGCAATGGTACGGACGAGCACGGCGCGAAGCGTCCCGGAAAGTTCGCCCTGCTGCCCACCGTCGGTGGCCAAACCGCTCTCAACCTCGCCGTCGATCTTGCCGACGCCGGCATTCTGGACAAATACAACGTCGAGCTGATCGGCGCCAAGCTTGAAGCCATCAAGAAGGCCGAAGACCGCCTGCTCTTCAAAGACGCCATGCTCCGCATCGGCCTCGACGTATCGAAATCCGCCCTCGTCAACAACCTCCGCGACGGGCTCGACTTCGCCGCCAAGCTCGGCTTTCCCGTTCTCATCCGCCCCAGCTTCACCCTCGGCGGCACCGGCGGCGGCATTGCTTACAACCGCGAAGAGCTGCTCGAAATCCTTGCCCGCGGCCTTGATCTTTCCCCGGTCCACGAGTGCCTCATCGAAGAGAGCGTCCTCGGCTGGAAAGAGTACGAACTCGAGGTGATGCGCGACCTCGCCGACAACGTCATCATCATTTGTTCGATCGAAAACTTCGACCCCATGGGCGTCCACACCGGCGACTCCATCACCGTGGCCCCGGCGCAGACCCTCACCGATCGCGAATATCAGAAGATGCGCGACGCGGCCATCGCCGTGATGCGCGAGATCGGTGTGGAAACCGGCGGCTCCAACGTGCAGTTCGCCGTCAACCCGCAAGATGGCCGCATGACCGTCATCGAGATGAACCCGCGCGTCTCGCGCTCCTCGGCTCTCGCATCCAAGGCCACCGGTTTCCCCATCGCCAAAATCGCCGCCAAGCTCGCCGTCGGCTACACCCTCGACGAGATCCCCAACGACATCACGCGCAAAACGCCGGCCTGCTTCGAACCCACCATCGACTACGTCGTGGTCAAGATCCCCAAGTGGCAGTTTGAAAAATTTCCCGGCGCAGACGATACGCTCGGCCCGCAGATGAAGTCCGTCGGCGAAGTGATGGCCATCGGCCGCACGTTCAAGGAAGCGCTGATGAAGGCGTGGCGTGCCCTCGAGACCGGCAAGAAGACCGGCGCTGAAGTGCTCGAACCCCGCCGCCTCACCCAGATGCTGGTCACGCCCAAGCCCGAGCGCCTCGGCTACATCCGCTACGCCTTTGAGCGCGGCATGAGCGTGCGCGAAGTCGCGCGCCTCACCACCATGGACCCCTGGTTCCTCCATCAGTTGCGTGAGATCACGCTGGAGCAGTCGGCCATCGCAAAAACCACTCCAGAACAAATCAGCACGGAGCACCTGCGGAAGCTCAAGCGCCTCGGTCTCAGCGACGAGCGCATCGCCACCGAGTGGAAGCTCGAAGGCCACGCCGGCACGCAGCAGGTGAGGGAACTGCGCGAGAGCAAAGGCATCAAGCCGGTCTTCAAACTCGTTGACACTTGCGCGGCGGAGTTTGAATCCGTCACGCCCTATCTCTACTCGACCTACGACGAAGAGGACGAGGCGCCCCCGACCCAGACCCCCAAGATCATCATTCTCGGCTCAGGCCCCAACCGCATCGGCCAGGGCATCGAGTTCGACTACTGCTGCTGCCATGCCGCCTTCGCACTCAAAGACGACGGCTACGAGACCATCATGGTCAACTGCAACCCTGAGACCGTCTCCACGGACTACGACACCAGCGACCGCCTCTACTTTGAGCCGCTGGTTCTTGAAGATGTGCTCGCGGTCTACAACCATGAAGCGCAAACCGGCGCCCAGATCGGCATGATCGTCCAGTTCGGCGGCCAGACGCCGCTCAACCTTGCCAAGCGCCTGCTTGCTGCCGGCGTGCCCATCATCGGTACTTCGCCGGAGTCCATTGATCTGGCTGAAGACCGCAAGCGTTTCGGCAAGCTGCTTGAAGATCTCGATATTCCCCAGCCTGCCGGCGGCACCGCTACCAGCGTGGAAGAAGCGCTTGCCGTTGGCGAGCGCATCGGCTACCCCGTGCTGGTGCGCCCAAGCTACGTGCTCGGCGGCCGTGCCATGGTCATTGCTTATGACGCGCAGGCCGTCGCCCAATATATGACGCAGGCTGTCGAGTACTCGCAGGAGCGCCCGGTCCTCGTCGATCACTTCCTCGAGAACGCCGTTGAAGTCGACGTGGACGCCCTCTGCGACGGCGAAGATGTCCTGATCGCCGGCATCATGCAACATATTGAAGAGGCAGGCATCCATTCCGGCGACTCCTCCTGCGTGCTGCCTTCCGTCAGCATCCGCGAAGAGACGCTCGATGTCCTGCGCACCTACACGCGCAAGCTGGCTCTCGCTCTCAAGGTCATCGGCCTGGTCAATCTGCAGTTCGCCATTCAGCGCGACGCCCAGGGCGAGGACCACGTCTACGTCATTGAGGTCAATCCCCGCGCTTCGCGTACCGTGCCTTACGTCTCCAAGGCAACCGGCATCCCCCTCGCCAAGATGGCGGCGCGTCTCATGACCGGCCGCAAGCTCCGCGAACTGCTTCCCGAACAACTCGCATCCGGCAACGATCTGCCAACCGGAACCCACTACTATGTCAAATCGCCCGTTTTCCCCTGGTCGAAGTTCGGCGGCGTCGATACCGTTCTCGGTCCCGAGATGAAGTCCACCGGTGAAGTGATGGGCGTCGCAGCCACCTTCGGGGAAGCTTTTGCCAAGGCGCAACTCTCGGCCGGGCAGATGCTGCCCACCGCCGGCACCGTCTTCTTCAGCGTCAACGATCACGACAAACCCATGGCCACTGAGCTGGCTCGCCGCTACGTCCATCTCGGTTTCCGCATTGTGGCCACCGAAGGTACCGCCAACGTGCTTGAGGCCGCCGGCCTCAGCGTTGAGCGAGTCTTCAAAGTCAAAGAGGGCCGCCCCAATGTCGTCGACCTCATCAAGGGCGACCGCATTCAACTCATCATCAACACGCCGCGCGGCCAGGACACTTTCTTTGATGAGAAGGCCATTCGCCGCGCCGCTGTGCTGGCCCGCATTCCCACCATCACCACCATCGCCGCCGCCCAGGCCGCGGCTGAAGGCATTGCCGCCCTGCAAAAAAACCAGACCACCGTCTACGCGTTGCAGGAACTCCATGCTGCGTTCAGCATTTGACGCAGCATGGCCGTTGCAGTGCGGATAGGGTCAGGAAGCGAAGTCGAAGGAGGGTCAGCAGATGGACATTCACCCGCCCATGGGACGCGTTGAGTCAATCAAAGAGTTCCTGACTCACATTCTTATCGTGACCATCGGTATTCTGATCGCACTGGGCCTGGAAGGAATCCGCGAGAGCTGGCGATATCACGCTGCGGTCACCGAGGCCCGCGAGAGCTTTCTTGCGGAACTGAAACTCGATCGCAAGCAACTCGCCCAGGATCAGGAGGGCGTGCGCCAGACCGATGCGCAGCTGGATCAGATCCTTGCCGCGATGCCACAGTTGGTCAAGTCTCCAGCCGAGTTGCAAAAGCGAACTGCCCAGTTGAATCCCGGCTTTTACTTCTTCCGCACTACTGCCTGGGAGTCAGCACTCTCCAGTGGCGCCCTTGCCCACATGCCCAGCGACGAGCTCGACCGTTTCATGGACGCGTATCTCAGCTTGAAGAACTATCAGGAAGCTTCTCGGGGAACGGTCCCGGTGTGGATTGAGGTGCAGACCTTCTTCTCAAGCCACCATGCTTTCAACGCAGAGGACGCGGCCAATGCCGAGCAGAAGCTGCGCAATCTCAAAATGGGGATGATGGTTCTTGAGCACCTGGGCCAGGAGATGTCAGCAGGCATTGACGGCGCTACCAAGGCCCAATAGGTTCAGTTCTCCGGGAAACATGGTCCCGCGCATTTGCCGCGCAGCCCTGTCTGCTCATCCTCGGTGCGCGATGAGAACTAGTCCACTGGCTGCTTGCGCTTCAAGCCGAGCTTTGCGCCAATCGAGTAGCCAAGCAGCGCCGCTGCCGGCCATGTGCCCAGGAACGGCCCATCGTTATCGATCAGTCCGCTCGGCGTCGGCAAGCTGAAGAAGGTTCGCGTGAGCTTCTCCGTGGCGTCGCACTGGAAGCATTCATTCGGTCCGGTCGGCATGTCCAGAATCCAAAGGCTGATGATAAGAACCCAGATCAGCCCCACCAGCCACACCGCCGTAGCCATCTCGTCCTGCCTGAAGCGGGCAATCACATGGCCCACCACCAATGGCACAAACATTGACATGCCCAGCACCATCCACTGCGAAACACCCGGCGGGTTCATGGCATAACCCAGGACCATGAGGCCAAGCCACGAACCGAGAGCCAGCAGAGTGTGCACAAAAAACGAGAACGCCTGCCGGGAAAGCCGCGAGTCGTCCCTCTCCTCTTCGGTATAAAGCATTGACGGCATTCGTCCTGCTCCTCAGTGAGTCTCTTCAGCCAGCTAGTTGTTCAGTTACTAAAGTACACTTTGCCGCCCCAAAGGACAATCGATTCTTGCGGCCTCATTTCACCGCGCCAAAGGGCAGCGCATCGCGCGTTCTACAATAAAGCCATGCTGATTGAGGGCGTTTTTGCCGCGGTTACCACCCCTTTTTATTCCGACGAGCGAATCTACTTTCGCAAACTTGAGGCCAATATGGCCCGCTACTCCCGCAGCCTGCTTGCCGGGATGCTGGTTCTCGGCTCCACAGGCGAGGCGGTTGCCCTCGACGATGTGGAATCCCGCGACGTCCTCCGCGTAGCCGCTGAAGCCACGGCGCCGGAGAAAGTGCTCGTCGCCGGCGTCGCGCGCGAGAGCGTCAAGGGCACCGTCGAGCTGGCCGAAGCCGCTGCCGCCTTCCATTACGACGCTGTCCTGGTGCGCACACCTACCTACTATGCCGCGCAGATGACCTCTGCTGCCGTGCTCAACTACTTTCGCAGCGTTGCCGACCGCTCGCCCTTGCCTGTGCTGCTCTACAACATCCCCCAGTGCGCGCCCTATGACATTCCCGTTGAAATCGTCGCCGAACTCGCCCAGCATCCCAACATCATCGGTATCAAGGACTCAAGCGGAAACATGCCCAAGCTCAAGGCGCAGATCGAGGCCACACGCTCCGCTCCCCGGCGTACTGTCACCGTCACGCCCGTCTTCGAGGCGGTCACCGGTCGCATGCTCGCGCCCAGAGTCGAGACCGGCAGCAACTTCGTCTCAGCCGGAGACCTCGCCGGAGGAGCGGCCGTCGCCACGCAGGCCCCGGCAGCCGCGCTCAAGACCCGCACCAAAGAAGTCGGCTTCCAGGTCCTCACCGGTTCCACCGCCCGGCTGCTTGAGTCGCTTGAGGCGGGTGCCGCCGGCGCTACGCTGGGCTTTGCCGCCTGCGCGCCCCAAGCCTGCCAGGAGGTTTACTTCGCCTGGAAAGATCACGACATCAAGCTCGCCCAGCTCAAGCAGGAGCGCATCGCCCAACCCAGCCAGCGCATCGTCGGGCAACTCGGCATCGGCGGCATCAAGCACGCCTGCGACTTTAACGGTTACTATGGAGGCCGCTGCCGCGCGCCGCAGATTCCGCTCACTGCGGACAAGAAGGCCGAGATTGAAGCCCTCCTGGCGGGCATTCGCAACTAGAATCTCGCCCTCGTCGGGAAGGTCGTAGGCAACAGGTTCACAATCCGGGGGGTGAGAGATGATCTCAGTACGAAATGGTCTTCTTGCAATCATGGGTCTCAGCGCAGCGGTAGCCCTGGCGGCGCAGCCGCAAAAGCCCGATATGCCCGTCGAAAAATGGACCGGCAAGACCATCCTGCTCATCGGCGCGCATGCCGACGACGACGCGCTCTCCCACGGAACCCTGGCCATGCTCCAGGCCCACGGCAACCAGGTTTACATCGTCACCCTGACCACCGGAAACGTCGGTACCCAGGACCCCAAGCTCTCCCGCCTTCAGTTGGCCGAGATTCGCCGCACTGAAGAACTGGCCGCGCTCAAGGCGCTGGGCATTCCCCCGGACCATTACATCAACCTCGGCTACGACGATGGAATGCTCGAGTTCGAGGACCACAAGGCCGTCGTAGAGAACCTCGTCTTCTGGATTCGCAAGCTGCGCCCCGATGTCCTCTTTGCCTGGGATCCCGGCAAGGTCTACCAGCGCTGGCACAAGGCGGACCATCGCGCCGCTGCTTACCTGGCTGCCGACGCCGCCCGCGCCGCCATGTGGCGTCTGCTCTTTGAAGGCCAGATCAGCCAGCAGGGCCTCAAAGAGTTCACCATTCCTGAATACATGTTCTACAACGACTATGACTATGAGGACGAAAATCTCTGGGTGGACATCTCCGGCTTTGCCGACAAGCGCATCAGCGCCGACTCAAACTACGTGAGCCAGTTCGGCCCTGGGTGGAACAAATACAACCCCAGCCCCAGCGAAGAAGAGATGAAAGCCATGCGAGCGCTCATCCTGGAGCGCATTCGCACCCGTGACGGAAAGCCCATCGAAGGCTTCCGCTACTATCGCGGCCTTCCCGACGCAATCGGCAAATAGACTGGCCCACAAGCAGGGAACAGACGTCCGGGCGAGATTCTCCCATGCTCCAGCCCTCCGCGGCTACCTTCCCCGCGTCCCCGTCTTTTGCGGCGGCCAGATCAGGTTCTCCGGACCCAGCTGGTTCCTCTCAATAATCGAGGCCAGCACAAGGGACGTTGAGGTCGTCCCGAACGGCGTTAGTCTGTCGATCACGTCCTGCAAATGCTCCACTGAAACCACGTTCACCTTCAAAATGAACGAGTCCTCTCCCGTACCCCGGTGGCACTCCACAATCTCCGGCATGCTCCGGAACCGTTGTGTCAGCTTCACCAGCACATTGCCCACCACGCTCATGCGGATAAACGCTGAGATCGGCAGGCCCACGGCCAGCGGGCTGATCTCCGCCCGATAGGCGCGGATAATCCCCTCATCCTCCATCCGCCGCACCCTTTGCGCCACGGCCGGGGTGGACAGCCCCACCCGCCGCCCCAGCTCGGCAAACGGAATCCGGCCGTCCTTCTGCAGCTCGGTCAACAGCTTCCAGCCCAGCGGGTCCAGCAGCTTTTCCTTCGCGGTTTCTGTCAATTCGCGCCTCCTGGCTCCATCCACTTTACAAACGATAAGTATATTCGCGGAATAGCTAAGAAATCATCTCAGTTGGCTTGAAGAAACTGCGAAATCGTATTGGATTTACATGATTTATATCCTATGCTCGGTTGTTGTGTGAGAACCGCAACAGGAGGCATCCGATGGCAGCAGAAAAGCGTACCTGGGCAGAGCCCTTCAAGATCAAGGTTGTCGAACCGGTCAGAATTCCCAGCCCCGCCGAGCGGAAGGCCGCCATCCGCGAAGCCGGCTACAACACCTTCCTCCTCCGCTCCGACGACGTCTACATCGACCTGCTCACTGACTCCGGCACCTCGGCCATGAGCGACCGCCAGTGGGCCGCCATGATGATGGGCGACGAAGCCTACGCCGGCAGCCGCAGCTTCTACCGCCTCGAGGCCGCCGTCCAGAACTGGTACGGCTACAAGTACGTCGTGCCCACCCACCAGGGCCGTGGCGCTGAGAACCTGCTCTCCAAGACCCTGATCAAGCCCGGCGACATTGTTCCCGGCAACATGTACTTCACCACCACCCGCCTTCACCAGGAGCTGGCCGGCGGCACCTTCGTCGATGTCATCATCCCCGAGGCCCACGACTCCAAGAGCCTGCATCCCTTCAAGGGCGATGTGGACCTGGCCAAGCTTGAAGACGTGATCAAGACCTACGGGGCCGAGCGCATCCCCTATGTCAGCATCGCCGCCACCGTCAACATGGCCGGCGGCCAGCCCATCTCGCTCGGTAATGTCAAAGCCGTCGGCGAACTCGCCCACCGCTACGGCATCCGCGTCATCCTCGACGCAGCCAGGGTTGTGGAGAACGCCTTTTTCATCCAGAGAAGGGAAGTGGGCTGCCAGGACCGCACCATCGCCTCCATCGTCAAGGAGCTCTGCGGGTACACCGACGGCTGCACCATGAGCGCCAAGAAAGATCCCCTGGTGAACATCGGCGGTTTCCTTGCCGTGAACGATCAGGCCATCTACGACGACGCGGCCAACCTGGCAGTCATCTACGAAGGGTTGCACACCTACGGCGGCATGGCCGGCCGCGACATGGAAGCCCTCGCCATCGGCATCGAGGAATCGCTCCACGAGGACCACATCCGCGCCCGCGTCGGCCAGGTGCTCTATCTCGGCCAAAAGCTCACCAACGCCGGCGTACCCATCGTCCTGCCCGTCGGCGGCCACGGCGTTTTTCTGGATGCCCGCGCCTTCCTGCCGCACATCCCGCAGGAGCAGTACACAGCCCAGACCCTGGCCGCGGCCCTCTATCTCGATTCCGGTGTCCGCAGCATGGAGCGGGGCATCGTCTCCGCGGGCCGCAACAAGGAGACCGGCGAAGACAACAAACCTAGGCTCGAGCTGGTCCGCCTCACCATCCCGCGCCGCGTCTACACCCAGGCGCACATGGACGTCGTCGCCGAGTCCGTCGAGTCGGTCTTCGCAGACCGCGACAACATCCGCGGCCTGCGCATGACCTACGAGCCCAAGTACCTGCGCTTCTTCCAGGCGCGGTTCGAGCCGCTCGCTTAGTTGGGGCCCTTAAGCAGCACCCTTCGGCGGCCAGGTCGACTGGCCGCCACTCTTATAGGCCAGATTTCCCAACTGCCCCGCCCGCGCCGCCGCCACACCCGCTTCAACCGGCGCATTCGGATCTTTGCGGGTCTTGATGCATTCAAAGAAGTTATCCATGTGCTCGATGGTCCCATCCTTGAAGCTGTGGCCGCTGGCAACCGGATTCTGCTGCCCCTGAACACCCTCGCGATGCAGGCTGAACCCGCCGCGATCGAGCTTCAGCGTCGCGTCCGTCCCGCGGAACTCCAAGCCTCCGTCGTCAATCGAAGAGCTCATCATCCCCTCGTAGACCACATCGAAGCCCGGATACCGGAAAGCCGCCTGAATCGTGTCCGGGCAATCCCACTGCTCATAGACATACTTGTCGCCCAGCATCATGGCAGTCTTGGGCGTATCGGCCTTCATCGCCCAGTGCACCACGTCAATCCAGTGCGCAAACAGGTCGGTCATCGCCCCGCCGCCGAAGTTCCAGTACCACCGCCAGCGGGCAAACTTCTCATCGCTGTAGGCCTGCATGGGGGCCGACCCCAGCCACATCTTCCAGTCCAGGGCCTGCGTATCGATGGGCCTGGGCGGGTAGGCGCCATAGTTCTGCCACCAGTACGTCCGCACCTGAGTAACCCTCCCGAGCGCCCCGCCCTGAATCAGCGCGACGGCCTCGCGGAAGTGCGTCCAGCTCCGCTGCTGCATTCCGCACTGCAAAATCTGCTTGCTCGTGCGCACTGCCTTGGTCAGCACCGCGCCTTCCTCGATGGTATGAGTGACCGGCTTCTCCAGATAAACGTCCTTGCCGGCCTTCAGCGCATCCACCGCCATGGGCACATGCCAATGATCCGGCGAGGCAATCAGAACCGCGTCAATCTCCTTGCTGTCCAGCACCTCGCGATAGTCGAGGTGGGCCGTCGCGGTTCCGCCGGAGCGCCGAACCACGTCATCCCGCCGCGGCCCATAGACGTCGCTCACTGCAGCAATCTGGAAGGGAACTGGAGTCTTGTCGGCGGCATCCAGCAGGCCGCGGGTCATGCGGCCACCCGCCCCCAGAACTCCAATGCGTAGTGTGTCGTTAGCGCCAAACGCCCGGGCTGAGGCCAGGGCTGTCAGTCCGCTTGCAATCAGAAAGCTGCGGCGATCAAGAGTAGGGCTCACGTCTGCTCCATCCATAAAGAAATGTTGTTTCAACTGCGGGATGGTTTATATAACACTCGTGGGGTGAAAGTCGAGTCTTTTCAGCAGGAAGCGGCGCGTAGAGGGGGTTCGGGCTTATGATTGCGCCCCATTCGCTATGTCTGATAACAGATATTCTGTATAGTGCAGATCGAGATTCGTCCGGCCCTGCCCTTGTAACCCACCAAACAACCTGGCCCACACTGGAAGGGCAACTTCACCACTTCCCTCACGCTATCC
>Ga0302320_10009008_pt1 | contig 21537 bp, 6 predicted proteins | sample Bog_T0_3_FD_202130 | JGI IMG/M metagenome (GOLD analysis project Ga0302320, IMG submission 202130) | Peat permafrost microbial communities from Stordalen Mire near Abisko, Sweden - Bog_T0_3 | ecosystem: Environmental > Terrestrial > Soil > Wetlands > Peat | place: Sweden: Abisko, Stordalen Mire...
TCCCGGGCCAGACACTGACCGTCACCATCTACGGCGCCTACACTGATTGGCAGCCGGGCACGGGTCCGGCCTGCGGCCAGACCGGCACCACCCTCACCGGCGTCATCAACCCCAGCATCACCATCAACTGCTTCCAGGTCCTAAGCCCGACCTCGGCCATCGCCAACATCACCATTGCCCCCAATGCAACTGCGTCCACCAGCGACCTGACGCTGACCACCGGCGCCACCAGCATGTATCCCTCCGGCGAGGTGGAGAACACCACCTTCAGCGTGGTCATCGCCCAGCCGGTGCTGACCATCGTCGATCCGGGCTCCGGCCTGCAGGGCGCAACCAACCTGCTCGTCGACATCCTCGGCCAATACACCACCTTCGACGCCACCACCACCTTTAGCTTCGGCAGCGTCAACTCCGGCGTCACAACCGTAGGGCCGCCCACCATCCTCGGGCCCACCATTGCAACCCAGGTCATCAACATCGCCCAACTGGCTCCGCTGGGCGGCGTCGGCGTCACTGCCACCACACCGGATGCGGCGCCCATCGCCCAGTCCGTCACCGGCGCGGGCTTCTCCGTCACGCCCAGCCTGGCGCTCATCGCTTCCATCTCGCCCAACACCTCACCGCAGGGCACCACCATCACGGTCGATGTCCAGGGCCAGTTCACCCATTGGAACGGCTCCACCTACTTCCAGTTCGGCGACGGCATCGTGGTCACCAGCACCACCGTCAACAGCGCAACCGACGCCACGCTCACCCTTGCCATCCCGGCCTACGCCGGTGAAGGCCCAACCGGCGCCAGCGCCCACACCGGCGGCGAAGACGCCAACATCACCAACGGCTTCGTAGTCACCGCGGGTACGCCATACCTGCTCTCCAGTGGACCGGGTTCGGTTCCGCAGCAGAGCAGTGCCGTGTTCACCATCCTCAGCCAGGCAACCACCTGGTCCTCCGCCACTCCGCCGGTCGTTTCTTACGGCCCGTGGATCACGCTCACCAACGTCAACGTCACCGGTCCCACTTCGTTGACCGTTGAAGGTTATGTGAACCCGCTGGCGCCGGTCGGCTACTACAACCTGACCGTCAGCACCGGAACACAGGTGCTCGGCATCAACAACGCCGTCTCCATCAGCCCCGGTCCCGCGGTCGTCAACAGCGTCACGCCCAACAACGCAGGCCAGGGCGTCAATCTGCCCGCGGTGCAGATCAACGGCATCAACACCCACTGGGCGCAGGGAACCTCGCAGCTCACATTCCCCAACGTGCTCATCAACAGCTACGTGGTCAACTCGCCCACGTCTATCACCGCCAACATCACCGTAAACACCACCGCCCCGGCAGGGGAGGAATCCGTCACGGTCACCACCGGCGGCGAAATTGCATACGGTCCCAACGTCTTCACCGTCACCCAGGACCAGCCTGAGTTACTCGCTGTGGTTCCGAATGGCGGAATGCAGGGCCTGACCTCCAGCCCCGTCACCCTGACCGCCGATTTCACTAACTTCGTGAACGGCACCACCACGGCTAACTTCGGCACAGGCATCACCGTCAACTCGGTGACCGTGACCAGTGCAACGCAGGCCACCGCCAACATCACCGTCTCGCCCACCACCACGCTGGGTTACCGCAACGTCTCCGTCACCACTGGGACGCAGGTGGTGAGCCTGGTCAACGCCTACCAGGTCATTCAGGGACCGGCGGAGATCGTCGGCGCGCTGAATCCTGCCACCGGCGGACAGGGACACACCTACAACGTCCAGGTCACGGGCAGCCAGACGCACTGGGCGCAAGGTGTCACCACCGCGCAGTTCGGCGGCGGCATCGAGGTCACGGGCGTCACGGTGACCGGCCTGCTCAACGCCACGGTAACCATCTTCATTCCCACCAGCACGGCGACAGGCGCCTACAACGTCTCCCTCACCACGGGCGGCGAAGTTGCCACCATCCTCGGCGGATTCACCGTCGGTACCGGCAGCCCGCAGATCTCCGCGGTCAGCCCGCCTACCGGCTCGCAAGGCTTGACCAACCTCAGCATCAACCTCACCGGTCTGTTCACCCACTGGGTGCAGGGAACCAGCATTGCCACCTTCGGTTCCGGCATCACGGTCAACTCGCTCACCGTGAACAGCTCCAACAGCGCGGTCGCCAACATCACCATCAGTCAGACCGCCACCATTGGTTCCTACAACCCGACCATCACCACGGGCGGCGAAGTTGCCACCCTCACGGGCGGCTTCAGCGTCACCGCCGGCGTGCCCGCATTGACCACCGTCGCGCCCGGCACCATCCAGGCGGGCGCCACGGGCAACATCGTCATCAACGGTACGTTCACCAACTTCCAGCTGGCGTTCACAAACGTGAGCTTCGGTTCGGGAATTACGGTCAACTTCATCACCGTTACCAGCTTCACGCAGCTAACCGCCAACATCACCGCCGCGTCCAATGCCGCTGTAGGCGGGCGCACCATTCAGGTGAATACCCTCAGCACGGATCTGCAGATCAGCGGCGCGTTCAACGTTACATCAGGCACGCCTGTCATCACCCAGATCAACCCGAATATCGGCACCGACGGACAGACGCTGAACGTGACCTTGACGGGGCTTTACACCAACTGGATCCAGGGCACCACCACGGTCAGCTTCGGCTCCGGCATCACCGTGAACACGGTCACGGTCAACACCACCAGCAGCCTCGATGCCAACATCACCATTGGCGCATCCGCGGCCCTTGGTCCTTACGACGTGATCACCACCACGGGCGGTGAAGTGGAGAATGTGCCTGCCGGATTCACGGTCCAGGCAGCCGTCATTCCTCCGCCTTCGCTGCTCTCCATCAGCCCCGGAGTCAATGCCGGCGGCATACCCATCAACAGCGCCTTCACGATCGTCTTCAGCCAGCCCATGAACCGCACCACGATCAACACCAGCACCGTCGAGTTCTGGCTGATCAGCAATCCCAGCGGCTGGGTTACGGTGCCGGGCACGGTCAGCGTGGATGCAACGGGCCGCGTGGCCACCTTTACGCCCACCAGCCTGCTGGCCGTCAACTCGCAGTACTACATGCTGCTGACAAACGGTATCCAGGACGCGACCGGCAACACCTTCCCGCAGTACGGCTACGCGTCCTTCTACACCGTTGACAGCGCCAACACCACGCCGTCCACGGTTGTGGCTGCCAATCCGCCCGCCAACGCAACCAACGTCGGCACCAATGTCACCGTCGAACTGCAGTTCTCTGCAGATATGAATCAGGAAACACAGACAGGACTCGTGGTTAGCACCGGCGGCAATCCGGTGCCCGGAACCTGGAGCTGGAATGCGCCCGTCAACTGCTGCTCGTGGGGACCGGGAACGCTGGCTTACTTCACGCCCACCACCGCGCTGGCGGCCAACACCGTCTACACCGTAACCTACGGCGCACCCCTGGCCGATACGGCCGGCAACGGCATCACGCCGGGCAGCTTCAACTTCACCACTGGCGCGGGCGCAGACACCACGCAGAACAACTCCTTCACCAACTTCAACAGCGGTGAGACCAACATCGGCACAAACTTCGCCCCAAAGGTGGGCTACAACAAGCCAATCAACCCGATCGACATCAACCAAGGCACTCTCTTGATGTACAACGCCGACAGTGGCAAATACGTGCAAGGTACAGTCACGGTTGCCCCCAATGGCTTGAGCGCGACGTTCACGCCGCAGTTCCCGTTGCTGCCTGACACGTACTACTACGTCCACCAGAGCTGCGGCGACTACGACATGGACGGCATATATCTGAATTGCAACAACTGGTACTTCACCACCGGCGCAGCGACCGATACAACGCCGCCCACGGTAGTCTCCGTCTCGCCGGCCAACACCGCCACCTCTGTGCCGTTGAACGCCCAGGTGACAGTGCACTTCAGCCAGCCCATCCAGGAGCTCACCCAGTCCTCGGCTTACACCATCACAGTCACCCCGCAAGGCGGCTCGGCCATCGCCGGCACCGCTAACCTGTCCACCGACCTGGTGACCCTCACCTTCGTTCCCAGCAGCGTCCTCACGCCGGGCAAACTGTACACCGTGCAGGTCAGCAACTACTTCGATATGGCCGGGAACGCCGGTGCGACCTTCAGCAGCACCTTCACCACCGCGGCGTCTTCAACAGTCATCAACGTGTCCACCGGCCTGAACGCCTCCGGCCAGTTGATCGCCGCCAACAACACCAACGACGCGCACTGGGTCTACTTCCCAGAAGCGAGTACTCCTTCAGAGTCCACCTTCGGCTCTCCTGCGCTGGGCGCGACAACACCGCTTCAAACCGTCGGGCCGGCAGATACCGGTTGGTGGACAAATTGGGCAGCCAACGGACCAACCTCGGATTGGATCACCATCAATCCGAATAGCGTTACCGGCAACACATTTGGCCTGTACTACACGACCTTCAATATCAGCGGCAGCGTGCCCGCCAATCTCTGCCTGGTGGGCTCCATGGGCGTGGACGACAACGGATTGCTGGCGATCAATGGGACCGCCATCATGTCCAACCTCAACATTTACGGCGGCAGCGGCTATTACGGCGGCTACACCAGCCTCTATCCGTTGAATATTCCGGTTTCGAGCTATCTGACAACTGGCCAGAACGTGCTGGCGCTCGGATGGGGCACGACGGACAACAGCCTCGAGGCCTTCCGCCTCGGCGCCACGATTCAGACCTGCGGCGCCAGCTTCACCGGTGGCCTGTCGCTCACCAGTTCCACGCCTGCCAACAACGCCACCGGTGTTGCCGTCAACAGCACCATCACCCTCAACTTCAACAACGCCCTCGATCCGGCGACGGTCAACGCCAACACCCTGCCATTGCTGATCACCTGGAACGGCGGTAACCAGGTGGGCGCCAGCTACCAGGTCACCGGCAACCAAGTCATCATCACGCCGGACAGCCCGCTCCCGGTGAACGAACAAATGTGGGTCGGCGCCGTGAACGGGCCTTATGACACGGCCGGCGACAGCCTGTCGAACGGCGGCAGCTACACCCAGATCATGAGCTTCACCACCGGCACCACCGCCATTGCGCCCTCCAACCCGTTCCAGGTGACCGCCTTTGCGCCCGCCAACAACGCCACCAACGTAGGCCTGCGCGCACCGGTCACAGCCACCTTCAACCGCTCCGTCAACCCCTACTCCATCAACCCCAACCCCGCGGGCGCCGACTTTGGCCTCTTCGCCGGCGACAGCCAGGCTCCGTGGTGCAACAGCTATTCGAAGTCCCAGGACAACACCACCCTCTCCTTCAACTGCTACGCACTGCCCAGCAGCACGGTGTTGACTGCGGTCCTTAACAGCGGCCTGTCCGATTGGACCGGCGATGCGCTGACTCCCTTCACCAGCCAGTTCACGACCGCTCTTTACGACTCCAACACCAACGCGTCGGTGATCACAACCCGCCCGGGCAACGGCGCCGGCGGCATTGGCGTCAACCAGCCAATCACCATCTACACCAACCTGCCCATCAACCCCTCCACCGCTACCAACGGCATCGAGGTTGCGCAGAATAACGTCGCGGTTCCCGGCTCGGTAGCTGTGCTCGACAGCGGCTATACGCTCGAATTCACGCCCAGCTCGCCATGGACTCCGGGCGCGCTCATCCAGTGGTGGACCGTCGGCAGCGTCCTCGACTCCACCTACAACACACCGCTCAACGGCGACTCGGGCTACTTCTACGTGGCAGCAGGCACCGCCACGCTGGTGCCGGCGGTCCAGGTTGCGTCTCCGCCGCAATACAGCAACCCGGTCGCGCTCAACTCCATCTTCGACGTGCAGTTCAACACGCCGCTGAATCCGGCCACAGTAACCAGCTCCAACGTCTACCTGTACGATCAATCCACAACGCTCAATATCCCTGTCACCCTCTCGCAGCCTCAGCCGAACGAGATACGAATGGTCCCCACTGGCACCCTGCCGGTCAACCATTACCTCTATGTGGAACTGACCACGGGCCTGCAAAGCACCACCAGCGTGCCCCTGGCCAGCAACACGAGTTGGTATGAATACACCGGCACAGCCGTAGACAGCACACTGCCCACAATCGTCAGCGCTGTGCCCTACAGCGGCGCCACCAACGTGGGCGTCAACGATGCGCCGGGCGTGGTCATCAGCAAGCCCATCGATCCGGTCAGCGTCAATCCAACCACCTTCACCGTTTCCAACGGCGGCACGCCGCTTGCCGGAACCTTCTACCTCAACTCCACCGACACCAGGGTACAGTTTGTGCCCAACGCGCCTCTGCCGGCCGGCACTCCTCTGACCATGGCCCTGAATGGCGTACTCGACCAGGTTGGCCACCCCATCACCTTCAGCTCCAGCTTCCAGACCGGACCAGGGCCCGACTTCACAGCCCCAACCGTTCTCTGGAGCAGCGCCAACAGCAGCGAGAGCATTCCCATCAACTCGGCGATCACTGTCCAGTTCAGCGAATCGATGGACGTGACCACCTTTGCCGCCGGTCAGCCCGGCGCTTGCGGCAACTTCTACATCTACGACTACGTGGAGGGGACCTGCATCCCCACCACGCTCACCTGGAACTCAAGCCAGACGATCGCCTATCTGGTTCCAACCACCCCGCTGTCGGCCGGACGCCAATACGAGCTCGTCGTATACGGCGGCACTGATCTTGCCGGCAATCAAGTGAGCGGGTTCGAGCCGACCTTCTACGCCGAGTTCACCAGCGCCAGCTCCGCTCCCACGGTCATCGCCGTTAATCCATCGAGCGGATTCACCGGCCTGGGCACCAACGCGATCATTGAGGCCGAGTTCAGCGGTCCCATCGATCCAACTTCCATCGGCAACGTAACCCTCACCAGCGGCGGCAGCACCATCAGCACCACGCCGGTCCTCGGCTCGGGCGACTCCGTGCTGCAGCTCATCCCGGCAGCCCCGTTGCTGCCTGGCACCACCTACAAAATGAACATCGTCGGCGTCAAGGATCCAGCCGGCAACACAGTGGCTACGGTGACCAACACCTTCACCACCGGCGCGACCTTCGACGTCACCCAGGCAACCGCCATCAACAGCGATCCGGCCGGCGGCACCACCAGCGGTACCAACGTGACGCCCAAGCTGGTGTTCAACAAGCCGCTGAACCCGCTCACCGTCAACAACAGCACCTTCCGCATGTTCCTCGTCGACACCGGCCAGTTCATTCCGCTCACCGTCACCGAATCCACAAGCGGGCTGGAAGTGACCATGACGCCCCTGATCCCGTTGCTGCCCAGCACCGAGTACCATTTCCAGGCCTGCTGCGGCTACCAGGACCAGGACGGCAACCCCGGCATCGAGGTCGACGTCGACTTCTATACCGGCGGCGGCGCCGTCTCCAGCGGACCCACCGTCACTGTGAGCCCGGCCAACGGGACCACCGGTGTGCCGCTGAACGCGCAGGTCTATGTCACGGTCAGCGCGCCCATCGATCCCACCACCTGGACGCAGAGCTCCGTCCAGCTCCTGCAAGGCAGCACGCAGATTGCAGGAACCGGAGCCTTTGTCAACGCACAGACACTCACCTTCACGCCCACCAGTGCGTTGACGGCGGGCACCGTCTACACGGTCAAGATTCTTGGCAGCGCGTTCACCGACGCTGACGGCAACGCAGTGGTGCCGTCAACCACCTCGTTCACCACCGGCACCGTCGCGGCCACGGGTGGACTTACCATCACCAGCACCAACATCGTCAACGGATCGACAGTGACCAGTTACACGCAACCGATCATCATCAGCTTCAGTCAGACCCTGATCCCCTCGACGGTGAACAGCGCCACGCTGAAGGTAATGGACGGCTGGAACAGCTATGAGGCACTGGCCGGCACCTATGCGGTCAGCGGTAACCAGGTGACCTTCACTCCGGCCAATCCGTACCCGGGCAATGGGTCGGAGATCTTCGTCGGCAATTGCGGCGGTCCCACTGACATACTGGGAGACGTATTCCTCAACGGCAGTTGCTATAACAGCCAATTCATGTACTTCTATACACCGGCTGGAACCTCCGACAGCACGCCTTTGACGGTGCTCTCGGTCAGCCCGGCCAACGGCGCCACCAACGTGCGGCCTGACGTGCCGGTCTCGGTCACCTTCAACAAGTCCATCAGCCAGGCCAGCGCCACCATCAACAGCGGCCACAACGCTATGCTCTTCGCGGGCCAGGGCCTGCAGGACGGCGGCAGCATCACAATGTCGGCGGACAACCGTACCATGACATTCAACTTCGGTACGCTCTACACCGGCACTCTGTACACCATCCAGCTGCCGGCCGGCGGCATCACTGACATGTCGGGCAATTCGCTGGCCGCCACCTTCAACAGCACCTTCACCACGGGAACTAACCCCGCCACCGGCAACGGCAGTGTCCAATCCATCGAGCCTGCGGCGAATTCAACCGGCGTTCCGACCGACTCGCTGCTGACCTTCTTCCTCAACCGGCAGGTGAATGCATCCACGCTGCCGGGCAACGTCATCGTCACCGTGAACGGCGCGGTCTACGCCGGAACAGTGACGGCCGTGGCCGACAACTACGAGGTGCAGTTCACGCCCACCACTCCGTTCCCGAACAGCGCAACAGTTCAGTGGTGGTTCTCCGCCCTGGGCACCGTGCTCGATGTGAACGGCGATATCTTTAATGGCGACAGCGGCACCTTCTACACCGCCGCTGCCCCGCCGAATCCAACCACCGCCGTGCCTACGTTGATTGCGGTCGGCCCGTCGTATGGTTCCAGCACCGTGCCCACCAACGCCGAGGTCGACCTGGAATACAGCCAGCCAATCGACCAGACCACGGTAGCCGGCAACGTGAACTTCGCGGGCAACCCCCCGGTCACCATCACGTTCCCGGCGCCGAACATCATTCGCGTAGTTCCCACGACGCCATTCAACGTGTCCAGCAACTATTATGTCTGCACCACTGGCAACATGAAGGGAACCAATGGAGTGTCAGTCCCTTACTCCTGCTACGCCACCAACTTCAACACCAGCGGCGCCGGACCTGACACCACCCACGGCACGGTAACCATCGGACCGCCCAACGGCTCGCCAAGCGTCGGAACCAACGCCTACATCCGGTTCTGGCTCTCCAAGCCGATGGATATTACCACCATCAACTCGACCAACATCACGATTACTGCCGGTGGCAACGCGGTCCCCGGAACATGGGGCTACAACTACACCAACAACGACGTTCGGGAAATCAACTTCTCGCCGGTGAATCCGCTGCCGCCATCGACCGCGATTACCGTCAAGGTCAACCCCGCGTCCGCGACTTCCGATGTGCTGGATTACGCGGGCAACACCTTCACCGCGGCCAGCTCGACCTTCACCACAGCGGCCCTGCCCGACTATACCCAGCCGACGGTCACGCTCGACTTCCCCTACGGGACGGGCGGGATTGGCACTAACGCCTCGTTCACCTGCCTCTACTCGGAGCCCATGGATCCGAGCAGCGCCACCCCAGGCAACACTGAGGTGTACAGCTACGTGACCAACGCACCCGTCCCTGTGACTTACTCGTGGGCTTCGGACTTGATGTCGGTCACCATGACTCCGATCACACCGTTGTTCGCCAACTCCCAGTATGAATACCAGTGCTATTACGCCATTGATCTGACCGGCAACGGCCAGAGCAACGCATACTCCCTCTTCTACACCGGCAACGGTCCAGTCGCAGTCGGACCGTCGCTGGTCTACGCCAACCCGCCCAGCGGCATGACCAACGTGCCGTTGAACTCCATCGGCGGTCCGTGGAACAACACCAGCCTCATGCTGTTGTTCAATGAGCCGCTCTCGACGGAGTCGATGGCCAACATCACCTTCACCCCGCAAGGCGGCAGTGCGGAGCCGATCGCCGTGTATGCGGAGGACGGCAACACCATCGCCGACGTGCAACTGCCCTGGGCTCTGGCGCCGAACACCACCTATACCTTCAACTTCGCCGGCGTCACAGACCTCAACGGCAACCCGGCGCAGGGAACCACCACCAGTTCCTTCACCACCGGAACCGGCTACATCTGGAACCAGCCGACCGAAGTTTCCGTCACTCCGGCCGACCAATCGCCGAGCGTAGCAGTCAACGTAGCGCCCACCATCACCTTCAGCACGCTGATGAACCCGGCGCTGATCGACACCAACCACGTTTACCTGCAGACGGCCGGCACGCACACCGTGATTCCAACCACTCTTGCCGTGTCGGTTGTCGCCGGCGAGACCTTGGTGAAACTCACCCCGATTGTGCCGCTGGTAGAATCGACTATCTATCAGGTCGTCATCGGGACCCCGTACTGGGATCTGTACGACGTGGCCGGCAACAGCTTCACCTTCAACGGCTACACCACCTACAACAACGGCTATGTCTTCTCCACCTTCACCACCGGCACAGCGGCTGCGGTCAACGGCGCCTGCGGCTCATCCAACGGCGGTTCGTTCTCCGCGGCCCCCACAGCCAACCTCTGCTCGGCAGGAACCGCCTCGGCCGTTACCAACCCCGGTTCCTGGACCTGGACCTGCAACGGCCAATACACTGGCACCAACGCCTCCTGCTCCGCCACAGTCACAGGAACCCTGGCCTGCTCGCCCCAACTCTCCAGCCTGCAAGGCTTGTGGCCTGGTACCGACAACACCACCGACTACAGCCCCAACGGCTACAACGGAACCCTGGAGGACGGCGTAACCTACGCGCTTGGCGTAGTGGGTGACGCCTTCAACCTGGAGGGAAATGCGTCCAACCTGGATGAGTTTATCTCCATCGGCTCCACCGTGCCAACCAACCTGCAAATCCAGAATGCCATCACCCTGTCGGCCTGGATCTACCCAACGCAGCTGCCCACCAATTACGGCAGCGGCGCATTGGGCCTCATCATCGGCAGCCAGCACGACGGCACAACCTCCGGCGCGACCATCTTTTTCGATGGCAACACCAACTCCCAGGGCATCACCGGCATTCCGCCCGGCCACATCCAGTTCCAGATTGGAAACGGGAGCTGGCACGAGTACGACACCACCACCCAGCTTCCACTCAACCAGTGGACGCTGATCACGGCCACGCGGACTGCGAACAACCCCGCGCAGATCTACTACAACGGCGTCCTCCAGCCATCGGTCACCGGCGAGTCGGCCTGGAATGGCACCGTCACGTATTCCGGATCATGGTTTGCGCTCGGCCAGCAGAGCGATCTCAACCGGCCGTTTGTCGGCCTGATCAACGATGCCCAGGTCTACAGCGCCGCCCTGACGCAGGCTCAGGTCACTGCTATCTTCAACGCCGGCAGCGGCGGCGTCTGCCAGTAGCAGGGAACTGACAACCCAAACCAAAGCGGGGACCGCCCAAACCAAACGGTCCCCGCTTTCCTTCTTACGCGCAAACCCACACCTCAACCTTCCCAAGGCAGAAAAACTATTCAGCTTGCGCTTATACTTGAGTTACGGAACCTGCCATCACGGCTCACCTGCCAATTCCAACTGGCGTCGAAGAAATGCAGGCGGCCTGGAGCCGCTTCAGCGCGCATCCAGCTTTGTTTGATTTCGGTTCTGCTTTAGAATGTAGTTGTTGATGATTTCAACGGCCAGGGTGGCAATGCAAACGGTTTCCAACGATCCTTCCTCCAACCCCTATCCAACCACTGGCCTCGCGGCGGACGCCGCACAGCCCGAGGCTACCCCCGCGCCTGCGCCGCTCCAGAAAGGCGGCGGCATCGGCCTCTGGCTCCGCGATCTGCTCGTTTCTGCCGTCGCCTCCGTGCTGATCATCACCTTCCTTTACCAGCCGGTCCGCGTGGAAGGCACCAGCATGCTGCCGCGGCTGGAAGACCGCGACCGCCTCTTCATCAACAAGTTCGTCTACCACATCTCCGCCATCGAGCGCGGCGACGTGGTCGTCTTCCACTACCCCCGCGACCCGGAGAAAAGCTACATCAAGCGCGTCATCGCCCTGCCCGGCGACCGCTTCCGCATCGATCGCGGCGTGGTCTGGCTCAACGGCAAGCGCCAGATCGAGCCTTACGTTCCTGAGGAGTACCGGGACACACGCTCCTTCGCGGAGATCGTGGTCCCCGAAGCCACTTACTTCATGATGGGCGACCACCGCTCCATCTCCTCCGACAGCCGCGAATTCGGCCCCGTCGACCGCTCCCTCATCTACGGCAAGGCCGTCTTTGTCTACTGGCCCACCCGCGACGCCGGCGTAGTGCGCTAGCTCCGCCTCCTTTTTGCTGAAAGAGTCGCGAGCAACCAGGCAAGTGCGAGCGAATAGCGAGCGTCTGCCGCACCGCAGGTGCCAGGTGCTAAAATCGATTGAATCCACTCCCCGGAGACGCGATGCAGGCGATTCTGGCGCTCGAAGACGGGCGCATCTTCCGTGGCCTCGGCTACGGCGCACCTGGTGAATGCCAGGGTGAAGTCGTTTTTAATACTTCTCTTACCGGCTACCAGGAAATCTCCACCGACCCTTCCTATGCCGGCCAAATCGTCGTTCTCACCAACCCCCAGATCGGCAACTACGGCACCAACCAGGCAGACAACGAGTCGGCCCGGCCCTATATCGAGGGCCTGATCGTCCGCGAGTTTTCCCCCATCAGCTCCAACTGGCGCTCCGAGCAGGTCACCGACGAGTACATGGAGCGCTACGCCGTCCCCGTCCTCGCCGAGATCGACACCCGCGCCCTGGTCCGTCATTTGCGCACCCACGGCGTCATGCGCGGCGTTATCTCCACCGTCGAATCCAACCCCGAAGTCCTCATCCGGCGGGCCCGTGCCATCCGCAAGATGGACGGCACCGACCTGGCCCGCGTGGTCTCGACCAAAGCACTTTACACCTTCGACGCCGACGACACCCGCAATCAGAGCGACGAACCACTGCTGACCAATGGGTTCATCCCGCACGAAGAGGCCCGCAGGCGCCAGTTGCATGTCGTCGCCTACGACTTCGGCATCAAGCACAACATCCTCCGCATGCTCACCCGCGAGGGCTGTCGCGTCACCGTGGTCCCCGCCGAGACCACCGCCGAAGATGTCTTCGACCTCAAGCCCGACGGCGTCTTCCTCTCCAACGGTCCCGGCGACCCAGAACCGGTCGACTATGCAGTCCGCGCCATCCAGAAGTTCCTGGGCCGCGTGCCGGTCTTTGGAATTTGTTTAGGCCATCAGCTCACCGGCCTTGCCCTGGGCGGCAAAACCTACAAGCTCAAGTTCGGCCATCACGGCGGCAACCATCCGGTCAAGAACTACACAACCGGCAAAGTGGAGATCACGGCCCACAACCACAACTTCGCCGTCGATCCGGATTCCATCAACGCCAACGAAGTCGAGCTGACCCACGTCGACCTCAACGACCAAACCCTCGAAGGCCTGCGCCACAAGACGCTGCCTTTGTTCAGTGTGCAGTACCACCCCGAAGCCGCCCCCGGCCCCCACGACTCCCACTATCTCTTCCACGACTTCCGCAAGATGATGGAGGAGTGGAAGGGATGAGGAGAACCCTCTCAGTCCTGATTTTGTTTGCAGGGCTAGGGAGTTCTTTTTCCTTCAGCCAGAATTCAAACGCTCCGGCTTTACAAGGGAGCCCCCTCGATTCCTATATCGCAGGTTTGCGAGTTCACTCCATGAATAACGCGGCTGCAGGTTTCGGCCAGGTTTGTGGCGTGAAACTCGACGAGGCTGCAATTCGGTTTGCATTCTCCAACAACAACGCCGGAACCTGGGAACTGGTTGACGACCTTCCGAAGGCATACGACGACATCGGGATGGACCTTGTCGACACCGCTGAAGTTTGGAAGAATTCCGCAGGAACTCTAGTAGAAATCTGGCACGCGGCACTGGATGTTGGTGGATTTGGCAGGAGTTTCTTTTGCTTCGATAAGGGCGGACGACTGACTGCATTGGATGCCACTAATTTTCAGATTCCGACTGACGACGGCAAGCCATGGGGCATGCATGAAAGATGGATTCTGAAAAAGGGCGGCTCATTCCGAGCAGCGATTCCATTTCAATTCATCGACCTCGGCGAAAAAGCAATCCCGAAGCCGAAGCTGGATCAAGACAACGAGGAATTTGCGAGAAGCTGGGGACACAAGCCCCCGGCGATCAAGACGCTTAACGATTTGAAGCTCCCTAAGGCACTCTTCAACTGAACTCAGCAGCAGGCCTCGAAAGCAAAGAGCAAAGAACCATGCCACGCAGAAATGACATACAAAAGATCCTGGTGATCGGCTCCGGCCCGATCGTCATCGGCCAATCCGCCGAGTTTGACTACTCCGGCACGCAGGCCTGCAAGGCCCTCAAGCAGGAGGGCTACGAGGTGGTGCTGGTGAACTCCAACCCGGCCACCATCATGACCGATCCAGACCTCGCCGACCGCACCTACATCGAGCCGCTCACCCGCGAATACGTCGAAGAAATCATCCGCATCGAGTCGCAGATGCTGACAGACAAACCCGGCTCCGGCATCTTTGCGCTGCTGCCCACAGTCGGCGGCCAGACCGCCCTCAATCTCGCGGTCGACCTGGCCGACGCCGGCATCCTCGACCGCTATAACGTCGAGCTGATCGGCGCCAAGCTCGAAGCCATCAAGAAGGCCGAAGACCGTCTCCTCTTTAAAGACGCCATGCTTCGCATCGGACTCGAAGTCTCAAAATCCGCCCTCGTCAACAACCTGCGCGACGGCCTCGATTACGCCGGCAAACTCGGCTTTCCGGTCCTCATCCGCCCCAGCTTCACGCTGGGCGGTACCGGCGGCGGCATTGCCTATAACCGCGAGGAGCTATTGGAAATCCTCGCTCGCGGTCTCGATCTTTCTCCCGTCCACGAGTGCCTCATCGAAGAGAGTGTGCTCGGCTGGAAGGAGTACGAGTTGGAGGTGATGCGCGACCTCGCCGACAACGTCATCATTATCTGCTCCATTGAAAATTTCGACCCCATGGGCGTACACACCGGCGACTCCATCACCGTGGCGCCGGCGCAGACGCTCACCGACCGCGAGTACCAGAAGATGCGCGACGCGGCCATCGCCGTCATGCGCGAAATCGGCGTCGAGACCGGAGGGTCCAACGTTCAGTTTGCCGTCAACCCGCAGGACGGCCGCATGACCGTCATCGAGATGAACCCGCGCGTCTCGCGCTCTTCGGCACTTGCCTCCAAGGCCACCGGCTTTCCCATCGCCAAGATCGCCGCCAAGCTCGCCGTCGGCTACACGCTCGACGAGATCCCCAACGACATCACCCGCAAGACGCCGGCCTGTTTCGAGCCCACCATCGATTACGTGGTCGTCAAAATTCCCAAGTGGCAGTTCGAGAAATTCCCCGGCTCCGACGACACGCTGGGCCCGCAGATGAAGTCGGTCGGCGAGGTGATGGCCATCGGCCGCACCTTCAAGGAAGCGCTGATGAAGGCCTGGCGCGCCCTCGAAACCGGCAAGAAGACCGGCGCAGAAATCAACCTCGAGCCGCGCCGCCTCACCCAGCGCCTCGTCACCCCGCAGCCCGAGCGCCTCGGCTACATCCGCTTCGCCTTCGAGCGCGGCATGAGCGTGCGCGAAGTGGCGCGCCTCACCAGCATGGACCCCTGGTTCCTGCATCAGATTCGTGAGATCACCCTCGAACAGGGCAAAATCGCCGCAACATCGCCCGAGACCATCACCGAAGACCACCTCCGCCGCCTCAAGCGGCTCGGCTTGAGCGACGAGCGCATCGCTGCCGAGTGGAAGCTCGAAGGCCACGCCGGCACACAGCAGGTGAGGGAACTGCGCGAAGGGAAGGGAATCCGCCCCGTCTTCAAGCTGGTGGACACCTGCGCCGCCGAGTTCGAGTCCATGACGCCTTATCTCTACTCCACCTACGACGAAGAGGACGAGGCCGCGCCCACCCAGACCCCAAAAATTATCATCCTCGGCTCCGGCCCCAACCGCATCGGTCAGGGCATCGAGTTCGATTACTGCTGCTGCCACGCTGCCTTCGCGCTCAAAGACGACGGCTACGAAACCATCATGGTCAACTGCAACCCTGAGACCGTCTCCACCGACTACGACACCAGCGACCGCCTCTACTTCGAGCCGCTCACCCTTGAAGACGTTCTCGCCGTCTACAACCACGAAGCCCAGTCCGGCGCGCCCATTGGCATGATTGTCCAGTTCGGCGGCCAGACCCCGCTCAACCTCGCCCAGCGCCTGCGCGCCGCCGGCGTGCCCATCATCGGCACGTCGCCCGAGTCCATCGACCTCGCCGAAGACCGCAAGCGCTTCGGAAAGCTCCTCGAAGAGCTCCAGATTCCCCAGCCCCGCGGCGGCACGGCCACCAGCGTGGAAGAAGCACTGGCCATCGGCGAGCGCATCGGCTACCCGGTCCTCGTTCGTCCCAGCTACGTTCTCGGCGGACGCGCCATGGTCATCTGCTACGACGGCGAAGCGGTCGCGCAATACATGAAGCAGGCCGTCGAGTATTCGCAGGAGCGCCCTGTCCTCGTCGATCACTTCCTCATGGACGCCACCGAAGTCGATGTCGACGCCCTCTGCGATTCCGAAGACGTGGTCATCGCCGGCATCATGCAGCACATCGAGGAAGCCGGCATCCACTCCGGCGACTCCTCCTGCGTCCTGCCCGCCGTCAACATCCGCCCGGAGACACTCGAAGTCCTCCGCACCTACACGCGCAAGTTGGCCATGGCGCTCAAGGTCGTGGGCCTGGTCAACATCCAGTTCGCCATTCAGCGCGACGCCGAAGGACAGGACCACGTCTACGTCATCGAGGTCAACCCGCGCGCATCCCGCACTGTGCCCTACGTTTCCAAAGCCACCGGCATCCCGCTGGCAAAGGTTGCCGCGCGCCTCATGACCGGCCGCAAGCTCCGCGAACTGCTTCCCAGGCAGCTAGCCGCGGGCAAGGACCTCGAAACCGGCGCCTTCTACTATGTCAAGTCGCCCGTCTTCCCCTGGAACAAGTTTGCCGGCGTGGATACGGTGCTCGGCCCCGAAATGCGCTCCACCGGCGAGGTGATGGGTGTGGCAGCCACCTTCGGCGAGGCATTCGCCAAGGCGCAGCTCTCCGCCGGCCAGGTGCTTCCGACCAGCGGCACGGTCTTCTTCAGCGTCAACGACCACGACAAGGAAGCAGCCATGGAACTGGCCCGGCGCTACGTCCACCTGGGCTTCAAGATCGTCGCCACCGAGGGCACGGCCAACGCGCTTGAGAGAATTGGCCTCAGCGTCGAGCGGGTCTTCAAGGTCAAAGAGGGCCGCCCCAACGTCGTCGATCTCATCAAGGGCGACCGCATTCAGCTCATCGTCAACACCCCGCGCGGCCAGGACACTTTCTTCGACGAGAAAGCCATTCGCCGCGCCTCCGTTCTCGCGCGAATCCCCACCATCACCACCATCGCCGCAGCCCAGGCCGCTGCTGAGGGCATCGCCGCCATGCAGTTGCAGCGCATCACCGTCTACGCGCTACAACAACTGCATGCGGAGACCAACGCATGAACGCGGTTCGCGCCTCTACAATGGGACCATGCTGATTGAGGGCATTCTCGCCGCCGTTCCCACGCCGTTCTACCCGGACGAGCGCATCTACTTTCGCAAGCTCGAAGCCAACGTCGCGCGCTACTCGCGCACTCTGCTCTCCGGAATCCTCCTGCTCGGCTCAACCGGCGAGGCCGTCGCGCTGGACGAGGCCGAATCGCGCGACGTTCTGCGCGTAGCCGCCGAAGCCGCCGCGCCGGATAAAGTCCTCATCGCCGGCGTCGGGCGCGAGAGTGTCAAGACCACGGTGGAGCTGGCAGAGGCCGCCGCCCAGTTCTGTTACGACGCCGTCTTGGTCCGCACCCCCACCTACTACGCCAGCCAGATGTCCCCGGCCGCCGTGCTCCATTACTTCCGCAGCGTGGCCGATCGCTCGCCTTTGCCCGTTCTGCTCTACAACATCCCCCGCTGCGCCCCCTACGACATTCCCATCCCTCTAATCGCCGAGCTAGCGCAGCACCCCAACATCATCGGCATCAAAGACTCCAGCGGCAGCCTTCCGCGCATCGTGGCCAGTGTTGAGGCCACGCGCAACGCCCCGCGCCGCACAGAGACTGTGACCCCAATCTTCGAGGCCGTAACCGCCCGCATGATGACCGCAAAGCCCGAGGCAGGCGGCAGCACGTTCGTCTCTGCCGGCGACCTGGCCGGCGGCGCAGCCGTGGCCACCGCGCCGCCCGCCGCTCCCATCAAGACGCGCGCAAAGGAAGTCGGATTCCAGGTGCTCACCGGCTCGACCTCGATCCTGCTCGAAGCTCTTGAAGCGGGAGCATCCGGAGCCGTCCTGGGTTTCGCCGCCTGCGCCCCGCAGGCCTGCCAGGAGGTCTACCTCGCCTGGAAGGATCACGACCTGAAGCTCGCCGCGGAGAAACAGCAGCGCATCGCCCGTCCCGGCCAGCGCATCACCGGCGAACTCGGCATCAGCGGCATCAAGCACGCCTGCGACTTCAACGGCTACTACGGTGGCCGCGCCCGCGCCCCCTTGCTCCCCGTCACCGCCGAGGAAAAAGCCGAAATCGAGTCGCTTCTGGCCGCCATCCGCAACTAGAATCGAAGGCATTCATCAGGCTTTGAAAGGGCACGGCCGGGTGCCCCCTGGGCGCCGAGCCACAAGAGGCTAAGAAAAGCCAGCGCTTTAGAGGCCGCGGAAAAACTCGTTCGGGCGGTAGGCCGGGGATTTATCCCCGGCACTACGCCAATCCAGTCAACGCGAGCTTCAGACCCTGCGGTATTCTCTCCGGGTGCATTCTCTGGAAACATGGCTTTTTCCGCAGCCACTTTACCCCCCGAGGGGCATTTCTTCGCAGGAGCCATCTCCCCCTTCGATCGGAATCACCGCCGCATAGTATAGTGCTACCGGCAACTGATTCTCAGATCGGGGTAGACATGAAAACGATGCGGAATGCTCTTCTTGCTCTTGCGGTTCTCTGCATAGCGGTCGCTCCGGCAGCAGCACAGACCCCAGCCCAGAAGCCGGACGCCCCCGTAGAAAAGTGGACAGGCAAGACCATCCTCTTCATTGGCGCCCATGCCGACGATGACGCACTTTCCCACGGCACGCTGGCCATGCTCCAGGCTCACGGCAACCAGGTCTACATCCTGACGCTGACCACCGGAAACGTCGGCACACAGGACCCCAATCTCTCCCGCCTCCAGCTGGGCGAGATCCGGCGTCAGGAAGAACTGGCCGCGCTCAAGGATCTGGGCATTCCCGCGGACCATTACATCAACCTGGGCTACGACGACGGCATGCTGGAGTTTGAGGACCGCAAGGCCGTCGTGGAAAACCTCGTGTACTGGATTCGCAAGCTCCGCCCCGATGTCCTCGTCGCCTGGGACCCCGGTAAGGTCTATCAGCGCTGGCACAAGGCGGACCATCGCGCCGCGGCCTACCTGGCGGCGGATGCGGCACGCGCGGCCATGTGGCGTTTGCTTTTTGAAGGCCAGATCACCCAACAGGGCCTCAAAGAGTTCACCATTCCCGAATACATGTTCTATAACGACTACGATTTTCAGGACGAAAATCTCTGGGTCGACATCAGCGACTTTGTCGAGCAGCGCGTCAACGCCGGATCGCACTACACCAGCCAGAACGGCCCGGGCTGGAAGAACTACAACCCCAACCCCGGCGAAGAGGAGATGAAAGCCATGAGGGAGCTGGTTCGCAAGACCATCCGCACCCGGGAAGGGAAGCCGGTGGAAGGCTTTCGCTACTATCGCGGCCTGCCCGACGCAATCGGCAAATGAGGGCCGAGCCCCGCGGAGCATGCAACTGCGCCGCCCTGAGTCTGGCGAGTCAAAAAGACCTGCAGACACTCCACGCCCTCAACCCCGTCTCGCCGCCCCCGGCGCTGCCGCTAGCAGTGTAAGGTAGTTGTCCACCAGCAGCCCCTCATACCCGTTCGGATTGCCCTTCCAGTCCGTCCAGTCGTAGGTTTCGCCATTCGGCCCGCGCCCCTGGAAGCCGCCGTCCTTGAAGCTCTTCAAAATTGGAAACAGGATCGCGTCCGCCTCCTTGTCCCGTCCCAGCAGCTGCAGCGCTTGAATCGTGTAGTAGGCATAGCAGGCGGAGGCGCCGCCATTTTCAAAAGTCTGAAAGCCATCCGAGCCGTCCTCCTTCTTCGGACCGCCATAGCGCGGGTTCAGATCCACATAGTCCTCGCGCCGGATCGGGATCAGGTTGCCCGGCAGTCCAAGATCGAAGCGGTCGTAGCCCACCGCGCGCATCTTGGCCAACAGCTTGTCCCAGATGCGGTTGCCTTGCTCGGGGGTCAACAGGCCGTAGGTCACGGCCATCCCATTGACAAAGAGAAAGTAGTAGTCGTGCAGCTTGCCGTCGGCGCTCTTCCATCCCGCCAGCACGCCTGTCTCCGGGTTGTAAAACGTGCTCCAGTAGATCGCCTTCAGCTTTTCCGCACGCCCCCGGTAGAATTCGGCATCGCCCTCGCGCTCCGCGGCGGAGGCCAGCGCGGCCATCCCTTGATAAGCCGGGTAAGCCAGGGCATTCGCATAGGCGTCCTGGTGGCCAAAGCCGATCGTGTCCCACCAGTTCGACGGACGCACCGAGAGCTCCACCGGCCATGAGCCCGAATTCCCGCTCAGGGCATATTCCATCAGCCCGTCGCCATCCCGGTCGAATTCAATCATCTTGTCTGCCCAGGACTTGACCATGGTGTAGTTGCGCCTAATCCAGGCCTTGTCGCTCGTTGCGCGCAAATAGTCCGCCGTGGCCATCACCAGGGAAGGGTAAACGTCCAGAAAATCCCAGGCCACCCGCGGCGGCAGCAGGTATCCGGTCATTCCATAGCCGGTCATCCCGCCGATATACCGCTCCAGCGTCTGCCGCACCAAGTCCATCGCCGTCAGCCCCTTGGCGAGCGGCGGCATGCGCTCGGCCATCATGGAGTATTCAAACACCGTGATCGGCGTCGCATCGCTGGCGGAGTTATTGGCCAGCGCCCGTCGCCGGGGATTCAGTTGAAAAATGCTCAGAAAGTCCCGCCGGTAGCCGTCGTAGCGCGGGTCCACGTCGATGCCGGGCCCGTCCGGATAGATCGCCGTCACCTCGAGCCGGTATTCAATCTCTCCGTGCCAGGTCCACGTCGCCGGCGGCAGGGTCACGCGCACGAAGTTATCCCCATGATCCCGCGATGCGTCGTACCCCACCACGGCGTCCTTTGCGGCGCTGGTAATCCGGAAACTCCCGTGCGCCGGGAAATGCAGCACGGCGGGCAGCCGGATCATTCCCTCGTCCGTCACCATGCCCAGCAGCGTGGAGTGCGTGGTACTGGGATCGAAGCCCAGCACCACCGGCTCGGCCGGGTGGTTGGCGGTAGTCGCCGCGCGGATCACCACCCCCGTCTCGCTGAAGGTAAAACTCCACGCTGGCTTCTGGTCCGAGGGGTTCAGCCGGTATTCCACCGTGTCGCCAGCCCGAGTGACGTGATAGTGCAGCCCTGGAGCAGGCAAAGGAAGCATCACGTTCCCGTCGAGCTTGTTCTGCCCCAGCGAATCAACCGAGAA
>Ga0302320_10009010_pt1 | contig 21535 bp, 20 predicted proteins | sample Bog_T0_3_FD_202130 | JGI IMG/M metagenome (GOLD analysis project Ga0302320, IMG submission 202130) | Peat permafrost microbial communities from Stordalen Mire near Abisko, Sweden - Bog_T0_3 | ecosystem: Environmental > Terrestrial > Soil > Wetlands > Peat | place: Sweden: Abisko, Stordalen Mire...
CGACTACCCATCGACGGAGGAAGGTTTGCAGGCACTTTTGACCGCTCCGGCAAACAAGGCGGACCGATGGCAGGGACCCTATATCGAGACTCAGGGAGGGAAGCTTCCGGTCGATCCCTGGAAGAATCCCTATCAGTACCGCTATCCCGGCACGCACAACAAGAGCGGTTACGACCTGTGGTCGACGGGACCCGACGGCAAGGACGGCACGGCAGACGACGTTGGAAATTGGTGAGAGCCGGTTTCCCAGGGAGCGAGCATGAGGGAGAACGAGTGAAGCATGAAAGGACGCCGATAGAAGGCCGGATTGGCCGGCAACGTGGCTTCACGCTGCTCGAGATCCTCCTTGCGATCGCGGTGATAGGCCTCCTTGCGACGACGGTCATCGGGCTGTCCGCACACCTTTTGACGGCGAAGCCATCCACCCCCGACGATGTCTTTTGGCAGGCATGCCAGGCGGCGCGAAAAGCGGCCCTCGAGTCGGGCCGCGATGAGGTCCTCAGCTTTGATCCGAAGGCAAAGGCATTTTCGGTTGGCGACGGAACCGCGGCGAAGACCTTCCCCATTCCGGCTGCGGCCGATGATCTTGCGGTCGATTTTCTCACAACGCAGAACGGGGCTTCCGCCATGCTGCTCGGCGGCACCCTTGTCCAGACGCAGACGATCCCGTCGGTGACGTTCTTCGGCGACGGCACGTGCGTGCCCTTCCAGGTCCAATTTCGCGCGAGAGGAGCCGCGCACGTGCAATCGATCGATCCATGGACCTGCGCCCGCGTCCTGACCCCGCCCGATGCAAACGCCCCAACAGGACCCTGAGGCCGGGGGCGCGCGGGGAGGCTTCAGCCTGCTCGAGGTGCTCGTCGCGCTCATGATTTTTGCCGTGGCCGCGGTCATGCTGGGCTCCGGGTACCTGAATGTTCTCAACAGCTACGTCGTCGTGGGGAAGGGGACGGAGAGCCTGCAGGACATCGCGTTTGCGAGACAGGAATTGCTTACTCAGCCGGACCTGACGGCCGCGCAGGTCGGGGACGAACTCTACGCGCCGACAACGGATGCGGGCAAACCGCCGAACCACGTCAAGTGGACCGCCGACATCAAATCCGCCGGCACCACCGACCTTTTCAACGTGACCCTGACCTGCGTCGTCACGACGGCCGATCCGGCGACGCCGACGCGAACGGTCACGCAGACATTCACGCTTTTGCGCCCGACCTGGTCGGATCCCGCCAATCAGACGAAACTTCGCCAATCCGCGGCGCAGCGGATCGCGGTGCTGCAGGGAAGGGCGCAGCAATGAGCGCAGGCGGCAGGCAGTCAGGCTCGGGGTTCACGCTTCTCGAGATCCTGCTCGCGCTCGCGCTCGTCGGCCTCGTGCTCGTCGGACTGAACACTTTCATCTTCTCGATGGGTGAGCTTTGGGGACGCAACGCCGACGTGCGTCTGTTCGACCAGCATGTGAATGCGGTCACCCGTTTTCTCGAGCAACAGCTGCGGAGGGCCGCACTTCCGCCGGCTGCCCGGGCCAATGCGACGCCGATCATGCCGAAGGAGGTAAGACCGTCAAATGGCGCGCTCGACAAGCTGATCACATTCGAATTGCCGGGCGGGTGCCGGATCATTTCCTGGCCCGACAGGCCTCTTCCGGAGGTCGTCTGCTCGCTGCAGGTGCGCGACCGGCTTGGGCTGTTTCTCCTGTGGCATTCGCGCCTAGAGACGCATTTTGACACGGATCCGCCGCACGAGACGCTCCTGACGCCGTTTGTAACGGCCATGGCCTACGATTACTTCGACAGCACCGTCAAGAATTGGACAACCGTGACCCTGCTGCGCACCGACGCCAACGGCCAGCCGCTCGCACCCCAGCGCCTCCACTTGACCTTCGCCTACGGCAAGCTGTCGAAACAGACAACGGTGCCTGTCCCCACCACGCTGCAGGGCATGCCCAATTTCTGAGATGAGAACGGAGCGCCAATCCAGGTCCAAGGGACAGCCTCATAGGTCCAAGGGACAGCCTCATTGCGGCGGGAAACGGGTTGGCGTCCGGCAAGGCTCGATTCTCGTCATCGTGATGGTGACGTTAATATTTACGGTGTCGGCGCTTGTGGCTTTTCTGGACAAGGCGAGCAACGATCTGCTGGTTGAATCGCGCAGGCGGGTGGCGGATCGGCTGCGCATGGATGCCTATTCGGCCCTGGAGGTCACCCTCGCGGTTTTGGAGGATTTTCGACAGGCGGATGGCGGGCTGCGCACGCCGAACGAGGGTTGGTCCGACCCACTGGGGTGGTCGGGTTGGTCGCCCCAGGATGGAAACTCCGTCGATGTCTCCTTTAAGGACGAGAGCGGGAAATTTCCGCTGATCCATGCGAACCAACAGAATCTGAACGACACCTTCCAGGCATGGGGCATGTCCCAAGGCGACGCGCAACACCTGACCGACGTGCTTCTGTCCTGGATGAGGAAGGATTATGTTCCGGAGACCGGATTGACTCCGGATTATGAGCGAATGGCCTTTCCTTACGATGCACCGCTGCGAACCATGCGTTCCTACGGCGAGCTTGCGGCGATCGATTACGCCAAGGACGTGTTGTACGATTCGGCCGTCCGTCCAAACGACCTTTGGTGGCGGTTTTATAATACTTTCTCGTTGTTTAACTACCGTCAGCCGAACATCAACGCGGTGAACAATGACGTCCTTGCCGGGGTCGGCCAGTTTGATGACACCGCTATCCAGAATATCACCAACTACCTTGCGGGCGTGGGCGATTACAAGGCGACCCCGTCCCTGGGAAAACAGTGGTTCCAGAGCGCCACGGACGTGCGCGGGGTTGTCGGCCAGGTGGGAAAGGTGAATGCATTTGGCACAACGATCGTTGCCCTGCGCATCTTCATAACGGTCCACGACCAGGCTTCGCAGTTCCGCCTCTCGGTGGTTGTCGCTCCGCAGGGTGGAGCGACAACCGTGATCACGACAGCGACAGACGTTAGGAATGCCACGGCAAACGACGATTCTGGGGAGACGACGGCCAGCACTGGGTCGTCCGGCACCAACGCCGCAACATCGGCGCGTTCCAGCTCTTCCGCCCCCACCGCCTCGCAATCAGACTCGGCCGCGTCGAATGCGAACATCCGATACCCTTTTACAATCTTGGAAATTCATGAAAACGATGAAATCCTGACACCTCCTCCGCCTCCATCCCCGGCGTCCTAGCCCTCTCGACACAGAATGTGCGCATCGCCATTTAATTTCCTTCGTGCTGGTCCGCCGCCGCTCCGGGTGCTGCTGCTGCCTGACGCCCTGTTCTTTGTGCGGTCGGTCCCCGTGGTGATCGAGCCTGCCGCTGCCGAAGATGCGGCACAGGTCGCCAGCCAGGTCGAACTGGTTTTGGATGCCTCTTCGCCGTTTGCGCTTGCACAGCTTTATTACGGCCATTTTTGGGCGCAGGGATCCGACCACGCCGTCGTCTTCGCCGCGTATCGGCGAAGGTTCACGGCCGAGCAAACAGCGGCCTGGACCGGGGCCGACCTTGTCCTTCCCGCATTCGCGGCGATCCTGGGGGCCGGCGTCGAACCGGCCACAACGGTTGTGCTCAGCTCGCCGGAAGGCTTGACGGCCGTACGCTGGGACGAGGGGCCTGTCCCCTCCGACGTCTGGTTCCAGCCCGTCCCGCCCGGGGCGACGGACGAGGAAAGGGCGCGAGCCCGGGGCGATCTCCTCCGGCACCGGGAAAGCCGGAATATCATCGACTTGGCGGCTCCCCCGACCGCCGAGCCGCGCCGAGGCGACGGCGAAATCGTTTTCCGATCCGGCGATTTCCTGTCGCGTCTGCCGGCCGAATTGGCGCGCGGCCTCGACGTGCGGGACAAGGAGGAACTGGCTGCGTTGAGACGGGCCCGGGCGCGCGACGTGGTACTCTGGCGGATCGGAATCGGTTGCGTTGCGTTTTTCGGCCTCCTTGCGCTTGGCGAACTTGCCCTGGCCGGAGGCGGGCTCTGGCAGCAGGCCAGGCGCGTGAAATTCAATGCGCAGGCGCCGGTCGTCGCCGGAATCATGACACGCCAGGAAGTCGCGGATCGCATCAACGACCTGTCCACCAGACGGCTTCTGCCGATTGAGATGCTCCAGGCCGTGCACCCGCAGCTTCTCAATCCGCCGCGGCCCTCCATCCTGTTTACGCGGGCGTCCACGACGGGGCTCTACACCCTTACGGCCGATGCGGAGACGCCAAACGCGGGGGAGATCAAGACCTACCAGAACGAGCTGGAGTCCCTGCCCGTTTGCGCGAATGTCGTCATCAAGAATCAACAGACCCGCGACAACGTGGCGACCTTCACGCTGGTTGTGACCTTCAAGCCCGAGGCGCTCAAACCTTTGGCTCCCGCGCCATGATACGCACGCTGCGCGCCCTGTTTCTGTCGAGGCTGCTGCGGGAAAAGATCCTGCTGGTCGCCCTTGCGCTCGTCATGGCCGCACTATGGCTGTCGAACCTCGCCGGCCGCTTCGGCGTCTTCCTTGCCGAGGAGCGCCATACGACGGTTTCGCTCACCGACCAGGCCCAGTGGCTCGCGAACCGCGATGCAGTGGAAAAACTGACCCAGCAATCCGCGCGGGCGTTCAAACCGGAGCAGACGCTTGACAGCACGCGGCTTTTGGCCGCCGTCCAGAGTATCGCGACCAATGCCGGCCTGCATAATTTCAACACCGCGCCGCCCGAGGATGTGAGCACAGCCCAGTTCTCGGTCCACACGCTGCAGTTTACGGTCAACAAGGTGGACTACCCTTCGCTCGTAGCTTTTTATTTGGCGCTGCAGCAGAAGGCCCCGTACATCGGGGTCGAGCAGTTTATCGTTCAGGCGGACAAGGCGATGGCGGAAAAGGGAGTTTCAGACTCGCTCAATGCGACGATGAAGATTTCGTCCGTCGAGATCGCGCGCAAGGCGCGCTGAGCGGCATCCGGCTTCGCATGTTGAAACGTCAGGGCGCCGGAGCGAACGGTCAATTGCACCCGCATCCGGCTCCGCCAACGCCGCGCCCGCCGGACGCGGCTTCGCGCGAAAAATAAATGTGCTCGGCCATCTGCGTTCCCAATGGATCGCGGTCGGGCCGCATTGTGGCGTCGGCCAACGCTGCCCGCTCCCACGGCTGGACTCGCACGGCGTTCACGCTGAAGCACCCGCCCGATCCGGTTGCCACCGCAACGAGTGTGATAATGGCGGCGCAAAGTCTCTTCATGGCTGTGGATTGGTTTTTTCGTCGAGCAGTCTTGCGATTTCACCGCGCAACTCGCTTTCGGTCCGCCCTCCGTGGAAGCCTTTGTGAATGTATCGCACCTGACCGTCCCGGCCTATCAGGTAGCTTGCCGGCATCGCAGGGACTTGGACTTCGCGCACCAGCTTCTGCCCGGAATCGCGGGCGGTGACGAAGGGCGGATTCATGCTTCTCACAAACGTGGCATAGGCGGCGGGGTCCTTGTCCACGCTTACCGCAACAATCGCCAGTTCGCGGGCGGCAAGATCCGCATGGATCCGTCCGTATGCGGGAAATGACGCCCTGCACGGGTCGCACCAGGATGCCCAGAAATCGACCAGAAGCACCTTGCCTTGCATGTCCGCAATTGTGCCATCGAGACCGGCCGCCTGCAGGGATGGAAACAAGTCGCCCACCTTGATCTGGGCGCGGCCAACGGTTGCAAAGGCGAGCGCGGTGCCAACGAAGGCGACACGGAACATTCGGGCTCGGAATTGCCCAGGCGGCCGCATGACGCCCGGCCGGGAGCCGCCAATCTTTGGAGAGTGCGAACGAGGTGGAATCATTTGGAAACGATATACTGGAGAAAGCTCCGCGTCTGGGCGCGCGTTCCCCCGGCCATGAGCATGCCTTCCGCTCCCTCATAGGTTTGGATGAGGTCGATGCCGCCTGGCACGACTAAAACAAAAGCCGTGGTTGAAAGAACCCCCGCCTGCAAACAGGTGCCTGCAATCACCGTCGCCTGGCTGCATCCGTTGGCCACGGGCCAGCCGGTTCGCAGATCGACAATGTGGCCATACCGTCGGCCCCCGACGACGAAGCGCCGGATGTAATCTCCCGATGAGGCGATGGCGCGGTTTCCGTTGAGCGCAATGCTTGCCCACGCCGAACCGGGTTGGGCGGGATCCTCAAGTCCGATATGCCATGCCGGCCTGCCCGGCGGGGTGCCCAGAGTCCGGACATCGTGGCCGAAATCGACGAGTACGTTCGCAATGCCGCACTCGGCCGCCAGCCTGGCGACCATGTCGACGGCGTATTCCTTGCCGAACCCCCCGAAATCGAGCGCCATTCCCGCTTCCGGAAGGAAAACCTTTCCCGGAGCGCGCTGGACCTTCGGCCAGCCGACGAGCCGGCGGGCGCCGGGATCGCGGGCTTCGCGGCTTTCCAGTTCCACAGCGCAATCAGCGGGAGGGACGTCGGATCGAGTATGCCCTGCGTCATGAAATGCAGCGTGTCGCAGAGCTTGAACATCTGCTCCATCTCGGCGTCCAACGGCACCCACGAGCGCCCTGCCGCCGAATTGATCGCGCTGAGCAGGCTGTCCGCTCGGAAGCGCGAGTATTTCGCCTCGAAGGCCGTGACCCATGCGACGGCTTGTTGCTCAAAGTCGCCCGCCTGGCGATCCCCGCCCGGCGCGGCGTATTGCACCTCGCATTGCGTCCCGAGGGCGGGAAAGAAAAGCTTGCGCAGCGGCAGCGAGGCGGTTGTCGCGTCAGGTACGGCGGCCGGAGGCTGTTGCGATTTGACGATCAGGGCCATATTCCGCTCACCAGGATATCTTTGTTCCGACGGTTTCAACTCTCGCGCGGTAATATGCGCTCTGCGGCGTCACTCCATCGGTCCCGCGCTCGCGGTACCCCTGGAGCGCGATATCCAACTGGAGCCAATCGGTCATCTTCCAGATTGCCTTCAGGCCGAAATTGATGGAATCGAGGGCTGAAAGCCGCGCATCCGATGAGTAATGAACTGCAAGGGGGGCCGGGATGGTGGTTGGCAGAATCCCGGAGTCATCCATTCGATAGATGTAGAAATTTGCGGAGCTCTGGCGATAAAGGCGCAAATTGGGCCGCAGGATGAGCTGCGGACCGAAGTGCTGAAACCAAAGCAACTCCGCCGTATTCGCCGTTATGCTGTAGGTGTCGTGGTAGAAGCGGTAGCTTGCCTCGAGCGCCCCGTGCAATCCCGGAAAGGCGCGATTCACCGATGCGAACACCGTGCCTTTGTTGCGCTGGTTCGGCCGGTTTTCGGCGAAGGTCAAAGGAAGGCTGGCGCCCTGGAAGATCTGGATATCCTCCTGAACAAGCTTGTATTGATCGTTCAAAAAGCCGGTTTCACGGCTCCAGGTCAAATCCAGGGAAACAGACGTCAACGGATCGATGAGCTGGTTTATGCCGACGATGATATCGTTTGACAGTTTGCGGCGCCAGCCGCCCGGCGGGAAAAAGACCTCGACGGTGTCATCCGTGCCGGCCGTCCCGGCCAGAAGGGCCGTGTTCTTTTCGTTGAAATCCATCAGCGTTTTCACAGACCACGCGTTGGACGTGTAATCGTGCTCCACGCTTCGGGCAAAGCCTGCGTCCACATTGACATTGGAAAACTGGCGGTACAAATCCCCGTTCCATGCGTGGCGCCTGTCGGTCAACGGCGTTGTGGGGACTTGATCGCTGCCTGCGGGGGCGGGTTCTCCGTTCGGTGTGGCGCCCGCTATCGTATCGACGGTACCCCCGAGCTTGATGTGCATTTCAGTCCCCAAATCCTGTTCAATAAGGGCGCTGGGTTTGCCACGCAGCCCTTCAGCTACACGGTAATCGTCTCCAACGGCTACGGCCCGGTGACGTCGAACCCGGCGACGGTGGCGGTCAACGTCAATGCGTACCTGGCCAACATTTCGGCGAGGGCTTTCGTGGGAACGGGATCCCAGGTCCTGGTGGCCGGATTCGTCGTCAGCGGATCGGGCTCCAAACAGCTTCTGATCCGCGGGGTGGGCCCCACGCTGGCCCAATACAGTGTCGCCGGGCCCATGGCCAATCCCCAGCTCAGCCTTTTCGACATCTCCAATGCGGTGATCGCCACCGACATCGGCTGGAGCAACGCCTCGACGAAGGGCCCGTCCACGGTCCCGGCGACGATCTCCGCGGCCACCAGCGCGCTATTCAATCAACTCTACGCCTTCCCGCTTCCCGCGGGATCGGCCGACTGCGCGATGTCGGCGGGGCTGCCGGTTTCCCAGTACACGGCGCAGGTCAGCGGCGTCGGAGGAACGACCGGCGTCGCCCTCGTCGAGGTCTACAACCTGCCCTGATCGGGACCTGCCCTGTTTAGCCCATCTTGAAGCTGGCGCTGACCTGAAACACGGCGCTGACGATGGCGAAGGCGATGAAGCCGACAAAGACAAAGACGCACAGAAGCACCATGCTCGCGATCACTCCGGTGAACATGCTCAGCCGGTTCGAGATGATCTTTTGGTAGGCGCGCGCGATGTCGCGAAGGCTGGGCACGATGTTGCCCGTGTTTTCCCCGACGGACAGGCGATCGAGAACAAGATCCGGAAAACATCCGGTGCGGGTGATCGCGACGGACAAGGACTCCCCCTCCAGGACGCGGGCTGTCGCCTCCTTGAATGCCGCCCGGTGGACGCGGTTGGAGATCTGCCTTTCGGTCATGCGCAGGGCTTCGGCGGCGGTGATCCCGTTCTCGAGGAGAACGTGAAGCGTCTGGCTGAAGGAAAGGACGGTCTGGGCAACCACAAACGGCCCGACAAGTGGCAGCCTTAGGAGCCACGCATCGGTGACGGTGCGGCCGGACTCGGTTGCACGCCATCGCCAGAATCCTGCGAACCCGAGGAGCAGCGCGCACACGACGAAGATTCCGTAGTGCAGGGTGAAGGTTGAAAGGGCGATCAGGATCTTCGTGGAAAAGGGCATCGTGCCGCCGAGCGAATCGAGAAGCGTCTGCAGGCGCGGCAGCAGAAAGAACAGGAAGAATAGGATCACGCCCCCCGCGACAAAGACCATGAAGACGGGATAGGCGAGCGCTGTCAGAAGCCGCCGCTGCAGCTCCTTTTTCTCGGTCAGATGCACAATCAGCCGCTGGAGCGTGTCGTTGAGCGAACCCGTTGCCTCGCCCGCTTGGACCAGGTTCACGGTGCCCTCGTCAAAAACCCTGGGGAAATCGCCCATGGCCCGCGACAAGGGGGAACCCTCGCTTACGCGCTCCCAAAGCCCGCCGCACAATGTGCGGAGTCGCGGGTCCTTGATCCGCACGGACAGCAGCCGGACCCCCTCTCCAGCGGAGAGGCCGCTCGACGTGAGGTCGAAGAGGGACTCGAGAAAAGACAGGCGTTCCTGCCGGCGCGGCGCCGTGTCGCCGCCGCCGGCAAGGCCCATTTCGATGGGTCCGGGCCTCGCTGAATCCCGGCGCGCAGGGGACCGCTTTTTCTCGCCCGGACCGTCCCGTGCGCCAGCCGCCTGCGTGCCGGCCTGCGCTTCCAATGCGGTCTCCGAAACGCTCACGACCTGGAGGCCGCGCGACGCGAGCATGCGCACTGCGTCCTTCCGGCTTGTCGCCTCGATATCGCCGCGTCTGGCGGTTCCCTGGGGATCGCGTGCGGAATAGGCGAAGCGGGGCATGCTACTTGTCGGAGATCGTGATGACGCGCAGCACCTCGTCGAGGGTCGTGTGACCGCTCTTCACCTTTGCCCAGCCGCTTTGACCGAGGGTGCTCATCCCGTGTTTCCGCGCCGCGTCCGCAAGCGTGCGCGTGCTCTCACGCTTGAGCACCAGTTCGTGCAGGTCGTCGTTGAGGCGGAAGATCTCGAACAGCCCGATCCGGCCGCGGTAACCGGTTCCGCGGCAGCGGTCGCAGCCAACCGGCTGCTTGAGCGATGTGATGAGCTCGGCCTCGGCTTGGTCGCAACCGAGAATGGCGAGCGACTCGCGGAGCTTCAGCTTGCTGACCGGGGCGCTCCTGGAACACTCGGGGCACAGGCGCCGGACGAGGCGCTGGGCGATCACGAGCTCGATTGCGGAAGCGACGAGAAACGGCTCGATCCCCATGTCCACGAGCCGGGTGATGGCCCCGGGCGCGTCGTTGGTGTGCAGCGTCGAAAAGACGAGGTGTCCGGTCAGCGAGGCGCGGATTGCGATTTCGGCGGTGTCCCGGTCGCGGATTTCTCCGACCATGATGACATCGGGATCCTGGCGGAGAACGTGCCGCAGGGCGTCGGCGAACGTAAGCCCGATTTCAGGCTTCACCTGCATCTGATTCACGCCGGGCACCTCGTACTCGATTGGGTCCTCGATGGTGATGATGCGCAGGTCGGTGGAGTTGATCTTGCGCAGAAAGGCGTTGAGTGAGGTGCTTTTTCCCGAGCCGGTGGGGCCGGTGACGAGGATGATGCCGTGCGGATAGTCGAGGACCCGGATGATCTGGGCCTGTTCATCGGCGGTCATTCCGAGCCGGTCCATCGTGTAGGCCTCCTTCCTCTTGTTGAGGAGCCGCAGGGAGACCGACTCGGCATAAATGGTCGGAATCGTCGAAACGCGTATGTCGAGCGTCGTTCCGTTGCCCTTGAAATTGATGCGGCCGTCCTGGGGCAGCCGCTTCTCCGAGATGTTCAGCCGCGCCATGATCTTCAGGCGGGAGATGATGGCATCCTGGAACCGCAGGAGGTTCTCGGGAAGCGGCACCGGAACAAGCAGCCCGTCGACGCGGTAGCGGATCCTGAGCTGGCCTTCCTGCGGCTCGAAATGAATGTCGGTCGCCTGGTCGTCGACCGCCTGGGAAATGACGTCGCTTACGAAGCGCACGACGGCTGCGTCCTCATCGACGACCTCCTCGGCCCGCTGCTGCGTCTCGGGCGCGACGTAGCCGTCATCGCTGTCCTCAAGGGAGCCGGAGCCGACGCCGAAATTCTCGATGATGAGCTGGTGGACGCGCTCGGGCACGGCAAGGTGCCAGATCAGGGGGCGCGACGCGAACGTCCGTATCCAGTCCTCCATGGCGGCATCGGGCGGCCACGCGCTTGCGAGGTGAAGCGGGCGCCGGGCGAGCTCGGCGGCGTCCGGCCTGTCGCCATTGTCCGCGGATTGCGCGGCCCCGGCTGCGCCCCGCTGGATCGGTATGACCTGAAAATCATGGACCAGCCGCGCCGGGAGCACACCGCGCGCATCCGGGTCGGTCTCCAGATTGAGCGCGATGTCGAGATGTGCGGCGTCGGCCAGTGCGGCAAGTGCGTCGCCTTCGGGCATGCCCAGAACTGCGGCGAGGACGGCCACGCGTCCGCCGCGGGGGGCGTCGCTCACGGCCTGGCGCTGCTCGTCGTTCAGGCGGGCGGCGAGCGTCAGGGGGAGGGCGTCATCCGGCTTGCCGACCATGGATCAGTCCTTCTTGAAACGGTCGATGAGGTTCTCGGCCTTCGAGTCGGTGTGCTGGCTCGGGTTGTTCAGGAAATCATTGATCTGCTTCTTGTTGGACATCTCGTTGATGCTCTTGACCGTATCGGCCGTGGAGCTTTCGGGCGGGATGATGTGCGGGCGGATGAAGAAGAGCAGCTCCGTGCGTTCCGTGTCGTTGGTGTGCCCGCCGAGAAGCTGGCTGATGATCGGGATTTCAAAGAGAAACCCGATCTTGTTGTGCGCCGCCGTTTTTGTCGTTTTTTGAAGGCCGCCGAGGACGATCATCTGGCCGTCCTTCACGGTCACGTAGGAGTTGGCCTCGCGGTTGGCGATGATGGGCGTCTGGTTGCCGTTGAGCGTCGCATAGCCGTCGACGTCGTTCACCTTCTGGTCGATCGTGAGCTGGACGTCGCCATTGTCCCCGACCAGGGGCGTCACCGTGAGGTCGATGGCGATTGTCTGGTAGCTCGTCGTGCCGGTGGTCGCGAAGCCGTTGGCACCGGAGACGGGGGTCGAGGTCGTGCTGGAACTGATCGGAATCTGCTCGCCGGATATGGCCTCGGCCTTCTTTCCATGCGCCGTCACGATGACCTGTGACGACAGGACCTTGGTGAGGCTCTTCCCTCCCGCGGAGGTGGCGTTCATGGCGGCGTTGAAGGCAAGGGGATTGACGATACCGTTCGTGAAATCCCAGCCGGCGACGCTGGTTCCGGGTGTGCCGGTGGTGCCGGGTGTGCCGGTGGTGCCGGTTGTCGTGCCGCCGCCAGCCCAGGTCAGGATGTGGGTCGCGCCGCTTGAGGACTGGCCGACCGTCAGCCCGAGGGCCGTAATTCCGCTTTGGTCCGTGTCGGAAAGCGTGACCTCGGCGATGATCACCTCGATCCGCACCTGCGGCAGCGGTGCGTCGAGCTTGTCGATCAGCTCGTGCATGAGCCGGATGTCGTCGACCGTGCCGGATACGACGATCGAATTGCTCCGGTCGTCCGCGATCACGGTCATCAGACTGCTGAACTCATTGTTGCCGCTTGCGGATGCGGAAAGGTTGGCGCCCGGCGGCGCACCGGGAACCGTCGACTGCGGGTTGACCGTTACGTCGCCCGGGCGAAGGGATTGGGAGGAGGCCTTCTGGGCGGCGCTTTGCTGCCCGTTGATCAGCTCGGAGAGCGTCGTTCCGAGGTCCTTCGCGGTCGCATGCTTGAGATAGATGACGTCCGTGCGGACGTTCGATGCGGAATCGATGTCGAGCTTCGCAATCAAGTCGTCGAAGAACGGCCGTTCGCGGGCGTCGCAAAGGACGATGACCTGGTTCGTGCGGTCGTCCGCGGTGTAGACGGTCGTGGTGCCAAATCGGGCCTGGACGGGGCCGGCGAGCAGGGCGCGAATCTTCGTCACAAGGTCGCTCGCCTTCGCGTGGTGAAGCGGGTAGAACACCGGGGCGTTGCCTTCCTTCGGCTGATCGACGGCATTGATGAGCGTTTCCAGGCGCTGGAGATTGGCAACCGTGTCCGTCACGAGCGCCGAATTGGCTTTTTCAAGGACCACGACTCCGCCGCCGATTTGAATGGAGAACATCGACGCCAGGGTGGATCCGAACAGCTCGCTGGCGCGAAGGAACTTCAGCTGAAAGAGCTTTGTGGCGATCTTGTCGCTGGAGGGAAGGTCAAGAGTCGAGCCCTCGATGTATTCGGGCGCCTCGGACCGGGCGGCCTGAATCGAAACGACCTTGAGGAAGTGATCGCCCATGGGCGTGACGGCGAGCTGGTTCAGAGTGAGGAGGGTCTCAAGGGCGAGGATGGCCTCTGACTTTGGCACATGGTTCAAATCGATGGTGAAGCCGCCGGCCACGACCGGCAGGGAACCCGGCCGTATGATGGAGCGGCCTGTGTAGGTTTCGAGGGCGTCGAGGACCGCGTCGATGTCGCCGCCGTGAAGCTTGAATTCGACGAATTCCTCGCCGGATTCCGGCGCGGGGCGGGAAATGTTGATCGGCGCCCGGGGCGTCTGAGGGTACGCAGTCGGAAGTGTCTGGGCCGGGGCCATAAGGGTTGAGACGATGGCCATGGAACCGGCTGAAAGGCAGGAACGAACAAGACGAGGGATCATGCGGGATGGGAGGCGGACGGGACGATGGGCTCGCCGGACACTGCGATCAGAGGCGAAAATGGCAGGCTTGTAAAGGTGTTGTAGGGGACGGTCGCTTCGACGGGAATGTTCCACGCCGCCTTTTGCGCTTTCCCGCCCGCGCCAACCTGATACGCCAATGGGAGCCTTCCATGCCAAACAGTTTCGGCAAATTGTTCACAGTTTCGACCTGGGGCGAGAGCCACGGCCCGGCGGTTGGCGCCGTCGTGGACGGTTGCCCGCCGAATCTGCCGCTGGCGGCGGATGAGATTCAGGCCGATCTCGACCGCAGAAAGCCTGGGCAAAGCGACATCGTCACAGCGCGCCGCGAAGAGGACCGGGTCGAGATTCTCGCCGGGATTTTCGAGGGACGCACGACGGGCGCTCCGATCGCGCTCCTCGTCCGCAACGCCGATGCGCGCCCCGGCGCCTACGATGAGATGCGCGAGAAGTTCCGACCGTCCCACGCGGACTTCACCTATCAGGCGAAATACGGCATCCGCGACCACCGGGGAGGCGGTCGCGGTTCGGCGCGCGAGACAGTCGGGAGGGTGGCGGCGGGAGCGATCGCGAAGAAGATCCTGGCCCTCGCCGGCGGGGTGGAAATGCGCGCGTTTGTCCGAAGCGTGCACGCGATTTGTGCTCCGGAACCGGGTCATTTTCCGACGCTCGAGGAGGTGGAGGCGACGCCGGTGCGGTGCCCCCATCCGGAATCGGCGGCGCGAATGATCGAGCTTATAAGGGAAGCGCGGGCGGAAGGAGACTCGCTCGGCGGCGTCATCCAGTGCCGGGTGCGCGGCGTGCCGCCGGGCTTGGGGGAGCCGGTATTCGACCGCCTTGAGGCCGATCTGGCCAAGGCGATGCTGTCTTTGCCGGCGGCGAAGGGGTTTGAGATCGGCAGCGGATTTGACGGGACGCTGGCGAAGGGATCCGAACACAACGATGCGTTCCGGATGAGCGGAGGGCGTGTAGTCACGGCCACCAACCGTTCTGGCGGAATTCAGGGCGGCATATCGAACGGGGAGGAGATCATCTTCAACGTGGCCTTCAAGCCGACTGCGACCATCCTCCGGCCGCAGTTGACGGTCGACGTCCAGGGGCGCGAGACCGAGCTGCAGGGGCGGGGACGGCACGATCCGTGTGTTCTGCCTCGCGCCGTGCCGATTGTGGAAGCGATGGCTGCGCTTGTTCTTGTCGACCACTGGATGCGCCACGCGGCGCAGAACCGGACATTCAGATTTTGATCTTCATCCTCCGGCAATTTGGTTGAACTGTCGGATTGGAAATGGGTCTGGTGACCGGGGTGCAAAGCATGTCCATGACTGAAAAGGAAAAAAACCTCGTGTATCTGGTGCTCGGTGCGGCAGGTTCGGGCCGGCGCGAAGTGATCGCCGACCTGATCGCGGGGGATTCCGGAGAGAATGGCCGCGCAGTCGTTTTGCTCGAGGAGGGGGAGGCTGCGGATGAGGCTGACGGAAGGCTGGGGGGCGTCGCGCGCTGGCGCTGGAGCGCGGGGGGGGCGATCGACGCGGAGTTGCCGAACGGGGTGGCGGGGCCCGTCTTCTTCGTCTCGAATGGGCGGGTCAATCCGGTCGACCAGGTGGAGGCATTCCAAGCCTGGCTTCCGACGCAGAGCGCGGAGCTGGGGCGGATCATTTGCGTCGTGGATTGCGGGCTCGTGCAGGGGAACCCCACGCTTCTTGCCTGGTATGACGCCTGCGTCCATTTCTCGGACGTCGTTCTCCTGAACGGGCGCGAGGGAGTGGACAGCAAGTGGATCAGGGATTTCCAGGCGCGTTTCAAGGACCAGCGGTACCCCTGCCTGATCGAGCTCGTACGAGGGGGGCGCGTGCGCAATCCGGCGCTGATTCTGGAGCCGTGCGCATTGAGAATTTCGCAGGCTTTTGAGGATGAGCCGGTTTGGGTCACCAAGGATGGCGGCTCTGAGGACGATGCGGGCGAAGACGGCGGTGCCGAAGACAATGATGACGTGGAGATGGTTCCTGCGGAGGACCCCTATTTTGCGCGAAGGCCGGGCGGAAGGCGGGTCAAGGAGATACCGGACATCGCCAAGTTGCTGGACGCGAAACGGACGGCTAGGCCCGGCGCGGGAAACGGAGCCTAGGGCGGTTTCGAAGCGAAACCGTCCCGTGAATCGTGACCTATTTCGCTGCCGCGACTGCGGAAGAAAAAGCCTTGGCTTTTGCCGTTATTGCCGCCCAATTTTTTTCCTTCAAGGCCTTGGCTTCGACAAGCGAGCTGCCGGCGGCGGTGGCCATCGCTCCCGCTTTGAGAAATTCGCCGACATTTTCCGGATTCACGCCGCCTGTCGGCACGAGGTCGATGTGGGGAAGCGGCCCCTTCACCGATTTGATGTAGGCCGGTCCGAAGAATTCAGCGGGAAAGATCTTCACGGCATCCGCCCCGGCTTCCCAGGCGTTGACGATCTCGGTCGGGGTGAGGGCTCCGGAAAACACAGGAATGGAGTAGCGGCGGGCCATCGTGATCACGTCGGGCCTGAGGGCGGGCGTGACAATGAAGCGTGCGCCTGCCAGGATTCCTGCGCGCGCCGTTTCCGCGTCCAGCACTGTGCCCAGGCCAAAAAGGAATTCGGGGAGTTCCGCCGTCGCCTTTTCGAGCATCCGGATGGCGCCTGGTGTCGTCATCGTGAGCTCGATGCTCGTCAGCCCCCCTGCGGCGAGCGCCTTCGCGCAATCCAAAAGTCCGTCGGGACTATCCGCACGGATGAGGGCGATCACCTTCTCAGTCTTGATCTTCGACAATATGGCGTCCTTTTTCATGCAAGGGACAGCCTATGCTGGTGCGTACCGACTGGCGAGCAAAAGCGATGGGAGTCCCGCCCCTGTCAGCGTGCGGCGGACACGGCGGTCTTCATTCGGCGGAGGGCTTCGGCCAAGGTAGCGCGCGAGCACCCGAAATTCAGCCGCACATGCCTGCCGGGTGAATCGACGAATGGAACGCCATCGCTCAATCCGACGCCATGCGATTCGAAGTGGGAGACCGGTTTGGAAAGGCGCATGGCTGTCACGTTGAGCCAGGCGAGATAAGTCGCATCGATCGGCGCTTCCACGCGCAGTTCCGGAATTTCGCGGGCCAGGACATCGAGCAGAAAATCCCGGTTGCCGCGGAGATAGGTGAGGAGTTCCTGCCTCCAGGGCTCGCTGTCGCGATAGGCCGCTTCGCAGGCGGCATAGCCGAGGGCGTTAACCTCGGGCACGATGCCGGCCGCTGCCCGGATAAACCGGGCGCGGAGCGCAGGATCAGCGATGATCGCGAAGGACGTGCCAAGTCCCGGCATGTTGTACGTCTTGCTCGGCGCCATGAGCGTGATGAGGCGGTCCGGAGAAACCTTGGCCATCGTGACATGGCGGTTGCCCGGATCCAGAATGAGGTCGCAATGAATCTCATCCGAGCAAAGAACCAGGCCGTGCCTGGCGCAAAACTCGGCGATGCGGACGAGCTCCTCCGTCTGCCAAACCCGGGCAATCGGGTTGTGCGGATGGCAGAGGAAGAATACCCTCGTTCGTGGCGTCACCGCATGCTCAAGGGCGTCCCAATCGATGAGCCAGCGGCCCGTAGTTGCGGGGACAGCCTCCGTTTCGAGCCGAAGGGGGACAGGCACCGGCACACGGCCCTGGTTTCCCGGGGCCGACGTGAATGGGGGATAAACGGGCGTGAGGCAGAGGATCTCGTCGCCGGCGGAGGAGCAGGCAAGCGCGGTCACATTCAGGCCGCAGACGAGCCCTGGAAGCCAGACGATCCACGCCGGATCGATCGCCCACCCATACCGCGTCTCAAAGGCTGCGGTGACTGCCTCGATCGTCGATTTTGTGGGCCGGGCGTAGCCGAAAACTCCGTGGTCAACGCGTCGGTGAAGAGCCTCGATGACCGCAGGAGGCGAAACAAAGTCCATGTCCGCTACCCAAAGAGGCAGGATGTCGCGGCCCCGGTATCTTTGCCATTTTTGCGAGTCTGTGCCCCGGCGGTCGGGCGTAGTGTCGAAATCGAATTTCATCGGTGAAAGACGCAAGAGGTCGCGGTCGGGTGTGGCTAGGTTCCCCTCACGGCTAACCGGACCGGATGTGGGAGGCAAGGTGTTCGGCGGGCGCCCTCCCGGGGTGCTTGCGGGCGGTGCGGGACAGCGTTTGTTGTGCCCGTGAATCCGCCGCAACAGCCCGTCTCCGGCCCCGTCCTGCTATTTGACGCCGAATGCGGACTGTGCAACCGGGTTGTAAGGTTCCTCTTGCGAACAGATAAGAAAGGAAAACTTAGGTTTTCGTCGCTTCAGGGCCGAATCGGACAGGAATACCTGAGAACTCACGGCCTTCCCAGGGAGGGTTTCTCGACTGTTGTCTTTGTTCCTGACTGGGCAAGGAGGGACAGGCCCGAGTTTCGGCTTCGCGTCGACGGGGTCGCGGCTGCACTTTTCGCCTGCGGCGGGTGGGGAAATATTCTTGGCGCGGTGACTTCAATCGTACCAAGTCGTTTTGGCAATTATTGTTACAAACTTATCGCGCGCCTGCGTCATCGAGCATTCGGCCCTTGGAGGGCCTGTCCCCTGCCGCGGCCTGAGTGGGCGAAGCGGTTCATTGACGGATGAACAGGAGCCGGTGCAGGATTGTGCGATGGTCAGCAACTTGATCGGTTATTTGGTCCAGGACGAGGCAGGTTCGAGGAGTTTTCCCTCATTGAGGGAGTGGCCCGAACGCCTCGTTGGATGGCTTCACGGTTTCTTCCCCGATGTCAGCGAAGGGCTGTTTCGGTGGGTGTCCTGCGTGGCCATCATTGTCTTGGCCGTATTGCTGAGGCGCGGGGTTGCAGGTTTGGCTTTTGGCCTGGTCCGAAGAATTGCAGGGCACGCAAAGACGGAAATCGACGAGAAGTTTTTCAACTCTCTCAAATCTCCCCTCGGCGCGTTGTTGATGGTGTGGGCCGTCTATACGGCGCTGTCCGTCACCAGACTGCCTCCGGCGCTGGCCGAAGATGCCGGAAGGGGTGCGTACGTGGCTTTCACCGCTGTCCTGCTCTGGGGAATTTGGCGGGCAGGAGGAACAGCCCTTGCCCATTTGGAAACGCAGGCGAGGAGCCGTGGCCTTGGCATCGCGACGTTCATGCCATTGGCCAGGAAGACACTCGCGGCACTCTTTTGCATGCTGGCAGTCCTCGTTATCGCCGACAGCCTGGGCGCCCACGTTGAGACGTTCCTCGCGGGTTTGGGCATCGGCGGCCTGGCTCTTGCGCTTGCGGCGCAGGACACGATCGCCAACATGTTTGGCTCGTTTGTGGTCGTGCTGGATCGGCCCTTCATTGTGGGCGATATGGTGCGGATTGCGGGAAACGAGGGAACCGTCGAGGACATAGGACTGCGTTCGACGCGGCTGCGAACCGCGGAGCGCACGTTGATCGTTGTTCCGAACAAGACGGTCGCAAGCGAGGCGATCACGAATCTCAGCCGCATGCCGCAGCGGCGCGTGGAGCAGACGATCGGCCTCCGGCGCGACACCACACCGGAAAAAATAGAGGTGATCCTCGGAGACTTGCGCAGATTGATTCCGGAAGACCCGGATGTGCACCCGGGTTTTGTCGCCGTCAATTTCGCCAGGTTTTCCGAGTCTTCGCTTGATATTCAGATGGTTTATTACACTGCCAGCCCGGACTGGCAGAGGCACATGGATGTGCGGGAGCGGATCAATCTGAAGATCATGCGCGCCGTGGCAGCCCGCGGCCTCGCCTTCGCCCTTCCGACGCAAACCGTCATCCATCAGGCGTCGTGAAAAACCGCAGTCGGGCGTTTGCCTGTACCGCTTGATTCCGAGGGTCATTGCGAGCGTTGTGAACAGGGTGATGGGCCAGTGTTCAGGGGCCATTTCGGCGAGGCTGTCCCTCATGGTTGTGCCCGGATCTGTGCAACTTGACCGGAAGGGGCTATCTGGCATCATAAGGACAGGTGCCGTTTATGAACGCTAGCAATTGGGGTCTACAACGAGTTGGCGTTGGGTTCGCGCCGGCGTCGGCCGGGCGTTCCGGCGCACAAGATCCTTCGCCTTTTCCGCCTTCTGATGCACTGGAGGCTGCAGGCACAGAAGCGAGATGAGAACCTGTTCGCTATTCCTCATTGGAACTGGATTGGCCGTCCTTGGATCGATGGCCCAACGCGGGATCGCACAGTCCCCGAGCATTTCACCCTTTCTTCCGCCCAACGCAGCGGGAGGCGCTGCCGGAGGCCAGAGCGACGCCGGCGGCCTCGAACTGCGCGGCATCATGTCCACGAGGGAGGGGATACGTTACTGCATTTATGATCCGGCCAAGAAGGTTAGCCGATGGGTGGCCGCGAATCAGGCGGGATTTGGATTTGTAGTCCAATCTTTTGATGATAAGCATGATACTGTAATTGTGAGTCAGGATGGGCGGCGGCTGACGCTGACCTTGCGCGAAGCGAAAGTCGCCGTCGGCGCCGGGCTTCCGCCAGGCGTCCCCTCGGTGGTCGGCGGGCCAGGCGGACAGCCAGGCTCGTTCGGGGGCATGCCCGCGCCGGTTCTCAGGCCCACGCCCGAGGACGAACAGAGACGGCTCCAGGCGATTGCCGAGGAAGTAAGGCGGAGGCGGCTCCTGCGCGAGCAGGCGTCGCAAACGGCGGCGCCCGACGCGCCTCGGCAACAATAAGTTTCCGCTTCCAGCCACCAGGCGTTTGCCTACGGTGGGACTCCAAGTGCCGGAGTCACTGCCAGTCTTCGAAGCGGGTCCTTCCAATTGGAAGCTGATCCTGCGTCTGTTCGGTTTGGCGTGGCGCTATCGGCTGCACTGTCTGGGGGTCCTTGGAATCCAGCTCGTCCTGCTCACGATGGGGATGCTCGGCCTGAGCATGACCGGGGTCGGAATCGACTATATCCGACATAAGATCGAGCATACGCCATTGTCCGCAAACCGGTTTCATCTGACGTTTCCGGATGCTTGGCCGTGGATCAATGTGCTTGGGCTCCTTGCTGGATTGATCCTGGCCCTGGCCCTTTGCCGGGCGGTGCTCAATTACGTGTACGCCGTTTCGGTCAATATCCTTGTGCAGCAGAAGCTCGTCGTCGACTTGAGGAGCGAGGTCTACGACAAGCTTCAGCGTCTGAGCTTTCGGTTCTTTGACGCGAATACGACCGGCTCGATCATCACGCGGGTGACCAGCGACGTGCAGGCCGTGCGCAGTTTCGTCGACCAGGTCCTGATTCAGAGCCTCATCATGGTCATATCCCTGACGGTGTATGTCATCTACATGGCGAGCCTGAGCCCGGGCCTCACAGCGGCGTGCCTCGGGACCACCCCGTTTCTCTGGATTATGGCGGCCCGATTCTCGCGGCGGATCCAGCCCGAGTACGCCAAGAACCGCATGCTCGTCGAGCGGATGGTGCAGTACCTGACCGAAAGCATCCAGGGGATCGCTGTCACCAAGGGGTTTGGACGCGAAGCCGAGGACCGCGCCCGGTTCGATAATGCAAATCGCGCGGTCTTCGAACAACAGCGCAACATCTTCTGGCAGGTCAGTCTTTTTTCGCCCGTGGTCGGGTTCCTGACACGGGTGAATACGATGGTGCTCCTGGGTTACGGGGGCTGGCTTGTCGCGCACAACCAGCTCCCTCTCGGGTCGGGCCTGGTCGTCTTCGCCGGCCTGCTGGATCAGTTCTCCGGCCAGGTCAACAATGTTGCCACGATCGTCAACTCCGTGCAGCAGTCGCTCATAGGCGCGCGGCGGGTCTTCGAAATCCTGGACGCGCCGATAGAGGTGAAAAGCGCGCCGGGCGCCATCCGCAGCGCCCGCCTTGAGGGTGCAGTCCGCCTGGATGATGTGTCTTTTGGATACAATAAGGCGGCCGAGCCGCTTTTGCGCCACATAAACCTCGATGTAAAGCCGGGAGAGTGCGTCGCGATCCTCGGCGCCACGGGGGCGGGCAAGAGCATCCTCATGGGACTGATACCGAGGTTCTA
>Ga0302320_10009013_pt1 | contig 21530 bp, 16 predicted proteins | sample Bog_T0_3_FD_202130 | JGI IMG/M metagenome (GOLD analysis project Ga0302320, IMG submission 202130) | Peat permafrost microbial communities from Stordalen Mire near Abisko, Sweden - Bog_T0_3 | ecosystem: Environmental > Terrestrial > Soil > Wetlands > Peat | place: Sweden: Abisko, Stordalen Mire...
GTTGGAGAGGGTCCACTCGCGCGGCGGCGTGTTGTTCTTGAGCGCGGCGTTTTCCGCGGGCAGGCCGAAGGCATCCCACCCCATGGGATGCAGCACGTTGTAGCCCCGCATCCACATGTGCCGGGCTAGCGCATCGCCAATGGAGTAGTTGCGCACATGCCCCATGTGCAACTGCCCGCTTGGATAGGGCAGCATTTCGAGCACGTAGTATTTCGGTTTGCCGCTCGTTGCCGGCTCAGCCGCGTAGAGCTCAGGGTTCGCAGCCCATCGTTTTTGCCATTCCGGCTCGATCGCCGCCGGATCGTAACGCAGTTCTTTTTCTTCTGACATAACTCTCTAAGTGTAAACGGGCGTGAGCGCAGGGCAATCGCATTTGAAATGTCATAGTGGAGATTCGTTCGGACAAAGGGCTTTCAGACCGTCTTTTGGAGGGAGCAGGGGCATTTATGCCCCTGAAAAACTATTGAACAGGAAACGGCTTTAGCCGCGGGCCTTTCAGCGTAAAGCGATGCAATGCCCGCGCCTGAAGGCGAGTGTATTCGCTGCCTGCATCAGGGGCATAAATGCCCCTGCTCCCTCCTCGCAAACTCCAAACAACAGAGCGCAGTCAGCGAAATTTTCAAATGCGTTTGCCCTAGGCGTGAGCGCGAAGGGTGCTGCCCGGGAATTCTGAGCGGCAATTCAGCTTTCGTTTACCAGGCTCTTCAGCACGCGCACATTTCGTTCCTCGTCGCCCGGTTCGTCAACCGGAGTCTCGGCGATGAACGCTGCGTGGGCAAATCGCGCGTCGTTCAGCAACCGGCGAAATGGCTCAACCCCCATGGTTCCCTGCCCTATATGCTCGTGGCGGTCGAGCTTTGATCCGCGCGCGGCTTTCGCGTCGTTGCAGTGCCACACGCGCACGGCGCTAAACCCCACCGTCGCGGCCACCTTGACCATGGTCTCTTCATAGCCCTGGGCCGTCACCAGGTCATAGCCGGCAACGTGGGTGTGGCAGGTATCGAGACAAACGCCCACCGGAGCCGCAGGCTTCAATCGCTCCACCAGTTCGGCAACTTGCTCAAAGCTGCCGCCCAGTGAGAACTCTGCGCCAGCCGTGTTCTCAATCAGGATGCTGAAGCCCGTTCCCTGCCAGGGCAAGCCATCGATCGAGCGTTCGATCGAATTGGCCGCCAGCTTCAGGCCTTCGTCGCGCGTGAGTCCCTTCCACGAACCTGGATGCAACACAAGATACTCCGCGCCATATTGCAGGGCGCGTTCAATTTCTCCGCGAAACGCCGCGATGCTCTTTTCGCGAACCTCGTCCGACTGGCTGCAGACGTTCACCAGGTAACTGGTGTGAATCACCAGCGGACCCACATCAAGCTTGGCGCGCAACTCGCGCATGCGCTCAGCCTGTTTGGGATCGACCTTCGGCGCGCGCCACATGCGCGGGCTCGACGAAAAAATCTGGAACGTGTTTGCGCCGATCTCCCGCGCCCGCTCAACCGCGTTTGAAGCTCCGCCCGCCGTGCCAAGATGTACACCAATCCTCAATTCCATTGGAACAGTGTACAAGCTGGACAACCCGCACGGGCACTGCACTCAACCTCAAAACAACAGGATGCATCTCTTCGCTCTCGCTGCGTGTGGAATTGAAAGGTGACTGCGACAGTAAATGCGCCGTAGAATGAATGCACCCGGCACGCGTACCGGATCGGGAGGCTCATGTGGACTTCGGCGCTGTTAACCTGAGAGCTGGAGCACGCCTTCGCACAGCCATGGTACTGGCCATTGTTGCCGACGCGGTACAGCTTATTTTTCTGCCGTTGTTTGTGGAAGGCGCGCCATCGCCGGTCGACGACCTCCTCGATGTTGCTATGGGAGCCGTTCTCACCTACCTGCTCGGCTGGCATTGGGAGTTTCTTCCGTCGTTTCTGGCAAAGCTTGCTCCGGGAGTCGACCTGGTTCCCTGCTGGACCATTGCAGTCGCGAATGTCTATCGCAAAACGAAGCGCATCGCAGCGGCCATGGAGGGAATTCCGACCGGAGGCCCTTCGCAAACCGGACCGCGAGCGCAGTAACTCACGCTGGAGCGAGCAGCATGTCCGCATTTCTGAATAGCTCACTACGGTCCTGAGAGCGGGCGTTCATTTTCCTGCTGAACAACTGCAAGCGGCGTAGCTCTGGGCAGTGTAGTTATCGAGCGCGCAAACATACTGCGGCCAGAAGATGCTTAGCTGCGCAGACTTGTCGCCTACAAAATAGTCGCGAAGATACGATCGGCTCTCTGGCGTGGCTGCACGTTGGTCGGCCTTTAGGCGCTTCACCAACTCATCCACTGCTGCCGGTGTGTAGCTGGGCTCATGGTAGGTTTCGCGGTAGTCGTACTCCGTTGCCCATTGCGTGGCAATACCGGTCTGATTTGACGCTGCAATCACACGGTAGTCGCCGATCGACGCAGTCTCCGCATTCACCTGAGCAATCGTGAACGAAGGGTTGTTTCCGTCGACGGGCGAGATAGATGGAGTGATCTTGACGGCCACGCGATGCTTACTCGCATCATCACCCTCCGGCTCCAAGAGACGCATCTCATCCATGTGTGTGTGGGCAAAGACTCCGAGGCGCACCACATCGGCGTACTCCACCATCAGGTCAGCCATCTTGTCAGAGGCCAGAAACCGCACCGGCTCCCCGCTGCCACAGATGTTGCCCGCCTTCCTGATTGTCGAATAGGGATCGATCCCCGGCGGGATGTGCCCGACAACCCAAACCCTCTCGCCTGCCTGCCGCGCCTGTATGAGCTGGTGCTTCATCCATTCCATTTCATCGTTTGCCGCGGTGGGATCAGACTGGCCGCCGCAGGCGCGATATTTGCCAGAGAGAAACACATCGTTCAACACAATGAGACGGGTGTTCCTCATCGGCGCTGCCATCTTTACGGAGTAATAACCGCCGGCCGCAAACTCCTTGGCGGCCAACTGCCGGTCCGCCTCAGAAAGGTCTTCGGCCAGGAGCTTGCCAGCCGCCGCGAGAAAACTACTGTTCGCATCCAACTGATAATCGCCACAGTTTGAATCGTTGTTTCCCAAGGCCGTGTACACGGGCATGCCAGGAAAAGTGGTGCGCAGCTCTCTGGCAACAAACGCGAGCGTCTTCAAGACGAATGCGTCGTAGTCGCCGGGTGCGGCATTGGGGAAAGACGCGGCGTACCTGCAAGTGAAGTTGTGGGCGATAAGATCGCCGGCCACCAACATGAACTTTGCGCCGGGCTCGTGGCTCTTCATCGCCTGCAGGCTGGAATTGAGCAGCGCAAACGGCGTGTCGACGCCCTTGGCGTGGCATTTATCCTGGAGCGCGTCGAAGGCCGCAGCCTGATCCGGCGAAGGCGCGGCGGCGAAGATCGACTTCCACTCAGCTACCGGCGCGGCGGCAAGCGCCTTGACCTTGCCTGGATCGTGAAACGGATCGAAGTGAATATCGCTGATAAGCAGCGCCGGGAAATCGCGGCTCGCCGACTGCGCGGTACGGTCAATGGACGGCTGAGCAAGCGCAATCTGCGCGGGCAAAAGAACGGCGACGGCCAGGGCGACGCCGGCCAAGTGCGATGAGCGGATAGAGGTACGCAGCATAGGGTTCATTGTCGATGATTTCATGGTTTCGAACAAATGATAGAGGACTGACAATACACTTCTGTGAATCATGGAACGCAGCTTTGTAACCAGCAAGGGCGCACTTCCGGTCCCAGTCTTGCGTTGGCGGTGTAATCCGCTGCATGTGCGGCCGTTGCTGGTGATATTCTCGGCTCGTGAAGTCCCGTCTCCCCATCACGGCCATGCTCATGCTGATTGCCGCGGCTGCAATTGGCCAACAGCCGGCTCAAACGCCTGCTCCGGCTGCGGCGGCGGGGCAAGACCGGGTGCTGGTGCTTCAGGGCATAGGCCGCGGCGTTGCCCCCATCGACGGCAACTGGCAGTTCCACCTGGGCGACGATCCGCGCTGGAAAGACCCTGGGTTTGACGACTCGAAGTGGGAGAAGCTCCTAACCAACGATGCAGGTGGTTGGGGCGACCAGGGACACCCATCCTACACAGGATTTGCGTGGTACCGCCGTCACCTGGATATTCGTCCAACGCCCGGCTCGACGGGCAAGTACAGCGTTTTTATTGAGGAGGAACAGGACGCCTACGAGCTGTACTGGAATGGAAAACTGATTGGGCAGTATGGCAAGTTGCCCCCTCACGCGTCCTGGTATTACGGATCGTTCCCACACGCGTTTCCTCTCACCGGCACCGATTCCGGCGTGCTGGCCGTGCGCGTTTGGAAGGCTCCGCTCGATGCATTCGATGAAGCAGAGGAAGGCGGCATCCTCAATCCCCAGGTGGGTGACCCCAGTTCGATTTCGCTGAGAGAAGAAGAACACGAGTGGCTTACGATTCGCGGCGATCTATTTGACTACGGCCTGGTTCTGCTGCGAGTCTTCATCGCATTCCTGTGTCTGGTTCTTTGGACCCGGAATCGCAAGGAAAACCTGTTTGTCTGGGTGTCGATTTATACCGCAACGCCGGTCGCCATCGACATTATCAATCGCCTATTTCGCATTCCCTTCCCGTGGAACGTTGCGCGCGCACTCAATCAGCCGATTTACGTGCTTTACCTCATTTCGATGTGGTTTCTGCTGGTGTGGCTGCTGCGCCTGCACGATTACAAGACGATGGTTCGCTGGACACGGGTGTTGGGATGCGTGGCTATGGGAGCGGGATTGGCCGATGGCATTCTCGCTTTCTTCTGGGCATCGGCCACGCTCTCAATGCAGTGGGCCGACGGAATTCTCGCCGCGTTTATCGTACTGATCCAGGCATACCCGTTTGTGGTGATCGCCGTAGGCTTGCGGCAGAAACAAGATGCGTCCCGATGGGTTGTGGCCATCGGCGCTCTGATCTTGCAGTTGATCTATTGGCTTGAGGCTGCCAGCGCGCTTGGCCAACGGTTTACGCATTGGTCCTTCTTCGATGATTTCATTAATCAACCTCTCTTCAATATCCAAGGAGTCTCTTTCTACCCGGAGAAAGTCGTTTCCCTGGGTTTGTTTGCCGCCATTCTTTACGCCGTTTATCGCTACGCTCTTGAGCAGCAGGCACGCCACAGCGTAATGGAGCGCGAGATACAAAGTGCGCGCGAGATTCAGCAGGTGCTGGTGCCAGAGGCCCTGCCGGCCATTGAAGGCTACGCCGTGACCAGCGCCTACCAGCCGGCTCTGGAAGTGGGCGGCGATTTCTTCCAGATCATTCCCAACCCCGACGGCTCAACGATGGTGGCTTTGGGCGACGTAAGCGGCAAGGGCCTGAAGGCTGGAATGAATGTTTCGATGATTGTGGGCGTGCTGCGCGCCGAGGCAGAAACCACGAGCCCCGCAACGGTGCTGGGCGCTCTGAACCGCTGCCTGGCTGGCCGCATGGCGGGTGGATTCGCGACGGGCATGGTCTTCCGCGTCGACCAGGATGGGACAGTGACCTTTGCGAATGCCGGCCACCTGCCCCCATACCTGAACGGGCAAGAGTACCCGCTGGACGCGAGCCTTCCGCTGGGGCTGATTCCCTACTCCGACTACACGGAGATCACGATGCAATTGCAGCCGGGCGACCAACTGAGCGTTTATACCGACGGACTGCTGGAAGCGACGAGCCCGACCGGAGAGCTGTTCGGCTTCGATCGAATGAACGCGCTGTTTGCAAACCGCCCGACAGCGCGGGAGGCGATGGATGCAGCGATCGCCTTTGGCCAGGAAGACGACATTACGGTGCTGACAATTACGCGGCTCGCCGCCGGCGTTGAATCCACCACTTCGCTCTCGGCGCCCGTCCTTGCACCGGAGGGCGCTGAAGCCTGACCCGAGACGCCGCCAAGCTGCAACGGAAAAAACAAATGGGCCGGGACCGATTTGATTCGGTCCCGGCCCATGCTTTGTTTGTTGAGTTACTTCGTTACTGTGTACTTGAACGTTGAGCTGGAGATATTCCCTGCGCCATCCACCGCGTAAACGGTGAATGACTTTGCTCCAGTGGACCCGGTATTGAGGCGAGTCTTCAGCGTACCGGTGTTGTAGGTGGTTTCCGGTGCGTAGAGGTTCAAGCCGCAGAGCACAACTCCAGAGCCGGTGTTCTCATTGTTCACGGGGCTATTTGCATCGGTGCAACTGTAGCTTGCAGTTACAACCGACCCAACCTTGAAGGACGTGCCCACCGGGCTGGGTGTGATTCCAGTAACCTGCGGAGCAATGGTGTCCACGTTCACCGGATAGGTGTAAAAGCTGGTGGACCAGGGGCCCGGATTCGGATTCTGATTGCTCGGAGGTTGAGTGAACAGCAGTTCCTGAGTGCCGGCACAATCCTGCGCGTAGTAATGGAGCAGGTATTTGCCGTCAGCCAGGGGCACGCTGCCGGGGTTAGTGACCGTTTGCACGGGAGGCATGAAGACAGGCTGCGACTTTGCAGTCAAAAGCCCGGTGGGACAGGTAGTGCCCGACGGCACAAATGTGTCGTTGACAATCGGCTCATTTACCGGCACTGGCGGCGGCGTGCCCGCTGGAGCAATGCCGTAAGTGATGCCCTTGATCGGTTGCGGAATGTAATTGGCCGCACCCGGCAGGGCCGTGAACTTGCCTCCCGAAAAGACACTGGCACCCTTTGAGAGGTTTGGCGGCTGGCTGAAGAAATACACATTCGGCGTGTTCGAGTTCACCCAGTTATCGGGCCACTCGCCAGCGACGAAGACCGAGGTGTGATCCTCAGGCACGCCATAGATGCTGATGAAGGTGGAGTTGGGATTGGTAGTAAGTCCTGTGCCGCTGAATTTTCCAGGACCGCTGAAGCTATCGAGCAGGTTCTGAGGGCAAGGCAGCGTTTGCAGGCCAGATGAAGGATCGAAGCCGCAGTTTGTCTCAGAAGGCGTGCTGTTGCCGGGCCATGTATCGCTTGCCATCAGGAATCCGATACCTTCCTGGAAGACTCCGAAAGGCGTGTAGATCGCCTGCAAGCTGAATGGCGGACCATCGAAGACGTCTTGAACAACTTCGTTCTCAACGACGGAAACCGGGCAGTTGGCGCCTGACGGCGTTGAGTTATTCGGCGTGGTGCACTCAAGTGTATAGAGTTTGCAAGCGGGTGCAAGGTTCGGATTTGTTCCGCCGTTCGATGTAACTTCGCCGGCCAGTTCTTCACCCGTGTGGATCAAGCAGTTCGACGTTGCAAACGAGGTTCCAGGAACATAGTTCTTCTGAAAAAGACCCGGATCCAACGGCAAATCTCCAGACTGCGGCGTGGCTACTGTTGGGGAATCTGAAGATAAAGTGTTTGCCGCCTGGCTCACGTCGTAAACAAAACCGACATTCTGCCCAGTGCCGGTGTCGAAGTTGAACGATTGCGTCACTCCCTGGTTCGAGGAGGTCGTGATCGTATTGCCTGACACCGTAGCGGGGCCGGTAACTCCGTTCTGCGTGCAATTGGTGGTAAGGAAGATGGTCGAGCCGGTCAGAACAACGCCCTCGTCGTCCAGTTGGATATTGACGCTCTGCTGTCCTGTGCCAGTGGTGGACAGGAGCGAGCTGATATCGATGGGAGCAATGCCGCCGGAAAAATCAGCGGTTTGGCCTGCGCCAGTATAGCCGGATGGAATCACGAAGGTGTCGGTGTCGTTTCCGGTCAAGATGCCATCGCTGGCGACAGTCTCATAATTCCCGTTGAAACAATTCTCAGACAAATCGGTAGCCGCAACGAAAGGCTGAGCGCAGACATTTGTCGGAATACTGGCCACGCCCCCGTTCGGAGTCACGGAGACAATGATGTTGTTGTCGACCAGCAGACTCCCGCCGGCCTGCAGGGCTTGCGAGCTATTCAGAGCGGGTGCCGAACCCTGAGCATTCATGAGCGGACCGGAGAGCGTGGCAACGATAGGGCTGGTTGTGCAAGTGAGGTTTAGTGTCGTGGTCTGGAACCCGTTGGGGCTGGAATAGGTGGCGCTTGACAGGGATTGCCGCGTGTCTGCCGCACTGAAGAGTTGAATGCTGGTTTGCGCTGCCAAACCGTGCGCGAGCAAGAGCAAACCAGGCACAACTGAGACAAGCCGGGTGGGGAACAGATTCTTCATGAGGGTTACGCTCCTTGGGGCGTTGCTGCTGATGGCTTCAGATCAACCTCCACCGTATTCTGAGGTCTACCGCGCTTGCACAAATGCGGAACTGGAATCTGGACGACTACCGCTCAGATACGGAAACTGAATGCGTGCGGGGATGGCAGAACAATCACCTCTCCGCTCATTTGCGACGAAGTGGACCTTGCCGGTTATCAACTCCCAACCGGACGGTTTGACACAATGCCTGAAGCTGCCTTGTCAAAATACAAATGAAGCTGAGAAGTGAATTAAATTTGCTGCTTTGGAGCCCGTATCGAGAGGAAGAAGCCCAAGCCGCGAGGGAAGATTGAGAACAACGCGCGCTGTCTCGCGTTAACTAATCCTTATCTATAACACGTGCACTGTCAATACCGTATGGTGTACCTCGTGGCGTGAGAACGGTAACTGTGGATGCGTGACCAAAGTTCGACCACGGTGTAGCCTATCTGCTATCGTCCCGCGAACATAGCTTCGACTTTTACCCAATATTCATGAACACGGCGCTGGGCGTTTCATATACTCGTCTGGACATGCCGATCGACGATCCCCTCAAAGTTGAAATTGAAGCAGGAAAGACGCCCACTACGCGGATCATCCGTCTCACCGGGCCGCTGACACTGCGCAACATTTTCGATCTGCAAACGCAGTTTCGCAACGACCAGCCCACACCCTTGAACATCCTCGACCTGACTGGAGTTCCTTATATGGATTCCGCGGGCATGGGAGTGGTTGTGAACTACCACGTCCACTGCCAGAACAAGGGCGGCAAGCTGATTGCGGTTGGGGTAACTCCGCGCATCATGGAGTTGTTCAAGATTACCCGCGTGGACGCAGTGATTCGCATGGCAGCCACGGTCGAAGAAGCCGAAGCGCAAGCCTGAATCTCCGGCGTAACCCAGCCTCGCCGCAGTTCGAGCGGAGATGAGCTTAAGAGAGTTGCGGCAACTCGCGTTGTCCGTTGCCACACATCTCCAGGGTCTTCGCGGAGCTGCGTTATCGTTTGTAGGTACATATGGTACTGGCCTGCGCCAGAACGTGTCCCCTTCCTGCCGACTCCAGATCCATTCTGCTTGAACCTGCCCGCAGGTTGAGCACTTTATCGAGTGCGAATAGCCTGAAGTAGTAATGATGAACCCGGCCGCGCGGTGGACAAGGCCCGCCATACCCGATCCGCCCGAAATCATTTCTGCCCTGGCAAATGCCTCCGCCCAGACTAGTCAGAGCTGGAAGCCCTGCCGGCAAGGCTGACATCGCTGCGGGAATGTTCCAGGCAATCCAATGAGTCCATGTGCCGCCGGGCGCGTCAGGATCCTCGACGATGAGCGCAAAGGACTTCGTACCCCGAGGAGCGTCTTTCCAACTCAGAGATGGAGAAAGATTGGCCCCGTCGCAGGTGCAGGGTTGCGGAATCTGCCCGCCCTCAGAAAATGACGCCGATCGGAGAGTGAATGACACAGCCTTCCTTCCCGCAGTCTGCTCTTTAATAATTAGGCCCGTGGAAAAGTGAGCAGCTCGCTCTCGCGTCAAGACACGCCGTGATTGTACCGGGAATCCCCTGCTCCCGTGCTGTGAAATTCACGCCAAACAACGATGTTCGAGTGGGGAAACCCTGTTGCCTTTGCGGCGCTGGCGCTCAAGGCTGGGTCAAATTCCCAAGGAAACCGGCAGCAGAAGAATCCTCTTCCAAAGCATTGCGCAGGCACAGTAGAATTCATGGCTTGTGATGTTCTTCGCTTGGCCCCCGGCCATGTGCACGCCGGTCAATAGTGGTGCGCTAAAGAGACAGATTAGGCTATAAATTGCGAATCATAGGAGTAAGACGTTGAAAGCCGCATCGATACCAACACATTCATTGCACTTCGGGCGGAACGCCTTTGACCTCCGTAACCAGCTCTGCAAACAAGGTTTGCTGGCGGTTGCGGTTCTCGCACTCGCGTTTGGCGCGTCCTTTTGCGCGGGCGCACAGCAAGCGACCGATACTGTGGGCACCGCGCCAAAACCAAACCCCGGGCAGTCGGCCGGAGCAATGGGGCAATCCGGCGGCGGGATGGCAAGTGCCGGGCCGCAGGAAGCTCACTTCGACAATCAGCACCGGCCCATCACCGCCGGCGGATTCGTCAAGAATGGACCGATCGTCTTCCAGGACATTGCCGCCGCGGCCGGACTCACGAAATGGCATCACGGAACAGCCGCTCAAGACAAGCACCTGATCCTGGAAGAGAAAGGCCCCGGAGTTTGCCTGCTGGATTACGACAACGACGGCTGGCTCGATATCTACCTTGTAAACGGCTCAAACTACGAAGCTCTGGATGGCAAGGCCCCTACGCCACATGCGGCCTTGTTCCACAACAACCACGACGGAACCTTTACGGATGTGACGGAAAAGGCTGGCGTGGCCAACGACAGATGGGGTTTTGGATGCGTGGTTGGCGATTACAACAACGATGGCTGGCCCGATCTTTACGTTACCAACTTCGGAAAGAACCGCCTTTACCGCAACAACCACGACGGAACGTTTACCGATGTGGGCGAGCAGGCTGGCGTGACGGTTGGAACCTGGTCAACGGGTGCAACCTTTGGCGATTATGACGGCGACGGAAATCTCGACCTCTTCGTTGCCGGCTACTTGCAGATCGATCTGGCCCACCCTCCGACCCCCGGCTCAAAAGAGGTGAACTATGCCTTTTGCCAGTATCGTGGCGTAAAGGTGTTTTGCGGCCCGCGCGGCATGAAGGGCGAACACGACCACCTGTTCCATAACAATGGCAATGGAACATTTACCGACGTGAGCAAGAAACTGGGCGTAGACGATGCCAACGGCTACTACGGTCTTGGCGCGCTGTTTGCCGACGTAAATAACGATGGCTGGCCTGACCTGATGGTGGCCAACGATTCCACTCCGAATTATCTGTACATCAACAAGAAGGACGGAACGTTTGAGGATCAAAGCTACGAGAGCGGATTCGCTCTGAACAAAGATGGCCGTGAGATTGCCAACATGGGCCTGGCTGCAGGCGACTACGAGAACAACGGACATCTCTCGATTGTGAGCACCGACTTTGTCGACGACTATCCGGTGCTCTATCAGAACGATGGGACAGGCTTTTTCACCGACGTTAGCTATCAGGCCGGCATCGCGGAGTCTTCCATCCCCTTTGTGAAGTTTGGCGACGGTTTTCTTGACTATGACAACGACGGGTGGAAGGACCTTTTTATTGTGAACGGCCAGGTCTATCCCGAGGTAGACCAGAACCCCGGATGGGGGCAAAGCTACGCGCAGCGCCCGTTGCTCTATCACAACTTGCACAACGGCAAGTTCGATCTGGTGCCGGCGGTCGAGGGCACAGGCCTCGCCGTAGTGAGCGTTGGCCGCGGCGCTGCATTTGGCGACCTTTTTAACGACGGCAAGATCGACGTGGTGATGAACAACATGGATGGGGTTCCCAACCTGCTGCGGAATGTGAGTTCGGAAAATCACAACTGGGTAGAGCTGAAGCTGGTGGGCGGACCAAAGAGCCCGCGCGATGCTGTGGGAGCAACTGTCTATCTGACAGCCGGAGGAATTCGCCAGCGCGGCGACGTGCTGAGCGGCGGCAGCTATCTCTCATCCAATGATTTTCGCGTTCACTTTGGTTTGGGCGACACGGACAAGGTGAACGAAGTGGAGATTCACTGGCCCAGTCACATAGTGGAGAAACTCAAGCTAAAGGCGATTGATCGCATCTTGACGATCGAGGAAGGCAAAGGAATCACCGGAGAGTTGTGCACGTCCTGCGCCGGCGCAAAGAAGTAAACTCCTGCGTCCCACCTCAGAGAATCCTTGACTTGTTTCTCTTCCGTTTGATATCTCTTGCGGGGCAAGTTTTCTGAGTTGCCGGGATTCAACTACCAAGGCAAAAGAGACGCTGTGGGCCATGCGCCAGCACGCGCCGTTTAACGAATGCGGATTCTTTGATGCACAAAGGCGGGTATTCTTTGATGAAATGCACTCTTTTAGCCGCTGTACTTGCGTTAACTTCCAGCGCCTTTGCACTCGATGGCCAGCCCGGAATCCATGATCCGTCCACCGTTATCCAGGACAACGGCAAGTACTATGTGTACGGCACCGGCGGCACCGGCCTGGTTTCAGACGACGGCTGGACATGGCACGGAAGTGCTGCACTGCCGATCAGAGGATTAGCGCCAGACGTGATCCACATCGGCGACCGTTTCTATGTGTACACTGCCACCGGCTCCGGCGGGGCTACCAAGGCAGACGTTCACATGCTCTGGAACAAGACACTCGACCCGAATTCCCCTGACTACAAGTGGAATGAAGGCGGCATTGTCGCGTCGTCCGACGGCGAGGAAGACAGTAACGCCATCGATCCCGGGGTCTTTCTTGACCCCAACACCGGCAAGATGTGGTTGGTCTATGGCTCGTATTTCGGTTACATCCGGCTGGTGCAGCTTGATCCCAAGACGGGCTCGCGCATCAATCCCAAGGACAAACCCCGCAACCTGGCGATCAACTGCGAAGCCTCAGACATGATCTTCCACGATGGCTGGTATTACCTGCTGGCCACGCACGGTAGTTGCTGCGCAGGCGCAGACTCGGGCTACAACATTCGCGTCGGACGCTCGCGGCAGGTTACCGGTCCTTTTGTAGATGCAGAAGGCGTCGACATGATCGAGGGCGGAGGCAAGCTCTTGATCGGTTCGGGGGGACGTACGATTGGTGCAGGTCACTTCGGACTCCTCAATCTCGGCGACGGCGTGCAGAAGTTCTCAATGCACTGGGAAGCCGATCTGGACCGAGGCGGAGCAAGCGTCCTCGATATCCGCCCACTGATATGGAAGGACGGCTGGCCGGTTGCCGGCGAAAACACAAAGGCGGGCACGTACGAGATTGAATCAGTGCATACCGGAACGGCACTTGAACTTTCAGTGGAGGGATCTCCGGTTGGCGGACGGCCGATGCGCGGACCCAGACGGCCACCGGCGGCAGCTCCCGGCGCTGCAGGTCAGGCTCCGGCCGGGCAGAGTGCGGCAGCACCAGGCGCAACGACGCGCGCTGGTGGATCTGCACCGGGAGCACCGGGCGCAGGACCTGGAGGCCCTGGCGGAGGAATGTTCGGAGGCACGGGGCGCGTGATTCCGCCGCAGGATGTGGCGGAGGTATCGAAGAACTGGCCTGCTGGCAATATCGATGCGCGCATGGCTAATTACCTGTGCCAGGCCCAGCAGAAGTGGGATATTTCACCCGCTCCGAATGCGGGCGGTTATCCTGGCTCACCTTATTTCAAGATCACCATTGCCGGAACCGATCGAACGCTGGCTGCCACAGAACAGGGCGAGCTTGTGGTTCTGCCCGCTTTCACCGGCGCGCCTGAACAACTGTGGCGCATCGACCAGTTAGCCGACGGATCCTATCGCATCATGCCCAAGTCGATCCCCAACTCCAACGAAGCGATGGCTCTTTCGGCAGTTGGCGCAAGCTTTGCGACGCTTTCCAAGTTCGATCCGAAGAGCGATAAACAGCATTGGCTGCTCAAGACTCCATAACCGCTAATCGACTTTCGATGGCCAACAAGAATCATTGTGTGCGAAGGGTTCCAAATGAATGTGCTGCGTAAGTGCTTCGTATTCTCACTCGCCGTTTTGTTTTCGGCGGCGCTGCTGCAGGTTCCTGCCTTCGCCGCTCCAGCTGCGGTTGTTTGGCCATCGCTAACGACTCCAACCACTCCGTCGAAAGCGCCCAGCGCCCAGGGATTCATCCAACGCTGGATGATTCTGGAACCGATCCGCGTGAACGGACTCACCGATGCTGCGGTGCAGGCGCAAGTAAAGAAGGAATATTTCCCGGATCAGTACACCGTAATTCCGAAGGATGGCGACAAGGAGACAGTTGGCGACAGCGCTCTAACTTGGCACGCCGTGGATACGATCAACTACAACGTCAATCTCTTCCACTTTGCCCACGCTCTCGGCAAGCCCACGAGCGATGTCTTGTTCTGGGCTGTGACCATCATTAACAGCCCAGAGGAAATGCATAACGTTCGTCTGGCCATCGGCTCGAACGCGGCGTCGGTCTGGTGGCTGAACGGCGAAGAGGTAATCGGGATTTATGGCGATCGCCAAACAGTGATCGACGACGGCGTATCCAAGCGACTCACACTCAAGAAGGGTCTGAATATTGTGCGCGCTGCGGTGGTGAACGGCGGCGGAGCAACCGACTTCTGCGCCCGGCTTCTGGACGCCGACGACAAGCCGATCAAAGGAATCACGATCACCTTGAGCGAAGATCGCAAGTAAATCAGCCCCAAGCGCTCAGTGCAAATTCCCTGCTCCAGGATTCGCGGGTTACTGCCTGGTCTCATCGGCTCTTGCGAAGCTTGTTCTGACTTGGCTCAATGCAGGCCAACGTGCCCGCCACGCTTCGTCAATTGCCCTCGGTGAGCGGAACGGCATCGTGTGCAAAGACGGCGATGTAGAGTCCCGATATGAGGATGAGTGCGCCGCCAAGGATGACAAACACCTGAGGTTTGTCGCGCCAGATAAGGTACGAGAGAAGCGATCCGGTGAGCAATTGCGTGTAGTGATATTGAGAGACGTTCGCTGCCGAAGTGTGCTTGACGGCGATGTAAAAGCAGACCGTTCCAATCGCGCAGAACAATCCCATGGCGAAAAGCCCGCCGGCGATACCAGGCGTTAGCGGCTCCGCGTGGAAAAGCATGATTGAGAAGCCAACTGCAGCGGAAACCAGGCCGGAGACAAAGGTCAGGCTCTCTGGCGATTCGGTTCTGGTAAGCACACGAGACCAGACCATATTCACAGAGAAGCAGGCGACACAGACCATACAGGCAGCGACGCCGATCCAGTCGCCTCGGTTTGCGTGCCCCCATGGCTCTATGGCGATAACAACCCCCGCAAACCCGGTGACGATGGCCAACACCTTTTGCCACGATAGTTTTTCTCGCAGAAAAATGGCAGAGAGCAGCGCGATAACCATGGGCGATGTGAAAACGAGGATGTAAAAGACGGTGAGCGAAAGATGGCGAAGAGCGACGGCCACGCCCATGTTGTTGCCTAGATCCAGGCAGGCTCTAGCCAGTTGACGCTCGATCCTGTGCGGACGCAACGCTCCGGGGTTACCTCGCACCAGAACGTAGGCAGCCAGAAACATGGACATGAACAGGCCGAGAAAAGCCACAATCTCATATGCTGGCAAGCCAGCTTGACCAACCAGCTTGATGGAAGTGTCGGCAAAAACCCAGAAAGTGAAACAGGCCAGAGCAAAACCGATAGCGCCGAGCCGAGTAACCGATGGCTTCATCGCGCACCGGTTGAAAACAGGCTGATGGGGCGAAATATATTTTTGATTTGCACAGGAGATAGCATAAGTGGTGATGGCCGCAAGGAATCAGGCTCGGCGGCTCACTTCCAGTTTAGACGGTGGAGTCAGGTGCCGCAGAATGTGTGCTCGACGCGCTCTTCAGGGCGGGCAGGAAGCGTGAATCGCTCGCTACCCGATCTGTTGTCGAAAGGGTGAGTGACGACTGCGAGCAATTCTTCAAACGGCCCAAAATCCTTCTGTTCGACGGCGGCCTTGAGCGCGGCTTCAACCAGGTGGTTGCGCGGAATGCAGGCGGGGTTGGCCATCCACATGGCGTTTACGCGGTCCTCAACCGAAATGGGTTCCTGTTGCAAGCGGAGTCGCCAGTGGATGGCCCAGGCATCGTAATCTGAGGGCGTGGTAAAAAGCTCACGAACCGCATCGTCATGCTCAGGCCCCGCGGCAGCCTGGCATAGGCGGCGGAAAGTGAGTGTGAAGTCGGCACGATTGGCAGTCATGTGCCGCAGCAGATCCTCGGCAAGAGCTGCATCGCCCTCAGCCGGAGTGAGAAGACCGAGCTTGCGACGGAGACCACTCAGACGAGCTGCTTCAAACTGCGGAGCGAACGCCGCAAGAGCATCATTCGCTGAGACCAGAGCGGCCTCGTCGCCGCCTGACTCTTCCGCGAGCAATGGGAGCAGTGATTCGGCAAGGCGGGTAAGATTCCAGAGAGCGATGCCCGGCTGGTTGCCAAAAGCGTAGCGGCCCTGCTGGTCAATAAAGCTGAAAACAGTAGCCGGGTCGAATGCATCCATAAACGCGCATGGACCGTAATCGATCGTCTCGCCAGAGATAGATGTGTTGTCGGTGTTCATTACCCCATGGATAAAGCCGACCAGCATCCACTGCGAAACCAACTGCGCGTGACGGGCGATGACACCATCGAGCAGTACTCGAATGGGCATGGGGGCTTGCGCAGCATCAGGATAGTGGCGTCCGATGGCGTAGTGAGCGAGCGTCTTTAGAGCGTCGGTGTCGCGGCGGGCTGCGAAATACTGAAAAGTTCCAACGCGAAGATGACTGGCTGCCACACGTGTGAAAATAGCGCCCGGCAACACGGTCTCGCGAAATACAGGTTCTCCGGTTGAAACGGCCGCCAAGGCTCGTGTTGTCGGAACTCCAAGAGCGGCCATCGCCTCGCTGACGAGATACTCGCGCAAAACTGGTCCGAGAGCTGCGCGGCCATCGCCGCCACGGGAGAACGGCGTGCGGCCGGCGCCTTTGAGCTGAATGTCGTAGCGCTGTCCGTTGAGTGCAACGACCTCACCAAGCAAGATGGCGCGGCCATCACCCAGTTGCGGAACGAACGAGCCGAACTGGTGACCGGCATAGGCCTGGGCGATGGGCTCAGAGCCCTCGGGAATGCGGTTGCCAGCCAGGATCTCGACGCCAGCCGGGCCGGCCAGCGCAACAGGATCGAGGCCTAAACTATCGGCAAGTTCGATATTGAGCTTGATGAGCCGGGGAGCGGCAACTGGAGTCGGTTCACAACGGGCATAGTAGCGATCTCCCAGACGCGCATAGGTATTATGGAAGCCGAAGCGAATCTGGGAAGCAGCGTCGGAGTTTGGGACGGCAGTGGAGGCTTCTGGGGAAGTCATCTTTATTTTGATGTGGCCAAGTTCTTTCTGGTCGCATGGTATCAGCTTATTGGCGGCGCAGACCGAGAAGTTGTTCCGGGCAAACCGATCAAGCCACGCGCAGGATGGTGCGCTGGTGGTGAGCGAGATGCCGGAAATAGTGCATCTGGAGACGATTCGGCTCGACGCGCGGCCGATCATGGCAATTCCGGGGTGGCACCTCAATCAATTCTTCGTTCGGCTCTTCAGGCTCCACTTTTATTCGGAGAAGCCAAAACACGCACAACTCCTGTGAATTGGCGCGCAACCCGCCTGATTTGCCTCTCAACAGTCGTGATTCGATCAACACCACCGGCACTTGAATTGAAAGGGTGATACGCTAAAGACTACTCGTAGAATCCGATTTGGTGTTCTTGCCTGTTCTGCTAATCCGCTCAACTCGCAATCAATTCCAACTGAGTTCAGCGATAATTCACGCAACAAAGGAATAGGTTATGGAACAGGGAACAGTGAAATGGTTTAACGACGCTAAGGGGTTCGGCTTTTTGAGCCGCGCCAACGGCGAAGACGTGTTTGTGCATTATTCAGCCATCAAGAGCGAGGGATTTCGTTCGCTTCAAGAAGGCCAAGCGGTGCAGTTCGACGTGGTAAAGGGGCCGAAGGGCTGGCAGGCCGAGAACGTCCAGGTCGCCTAAGTTCAGTGAATAGCCGGGAAGAGGTCGTCACCGGCATCTTCCTGGTTCTCGCCGATTCCCTGCTGTTGAAAAGAGTGGGTCCCTGTCTGGCAACTCAAGACGGAATTCTTCTGGCATCGTAATCGCAACCAATCAGTCAATGCGTTCAAACGCGGTACGCGCCTGCATCCTGGGCGAAAGGAACCTATGTCTAACGATCAGCAACTCATCTGCAGCGATTGCGGGCAATCATTCACATTTACTGCTGAGGACCAGGAGTTCTTCCGCGAGCGTGGTTATTCATCACCTAAGCGCTGCAAATCATGCCGTCAAGCCAAGAAGAACGATCAGTCAGGCGATGGCAGAGCCCCGCGCAGTTCATCGCAGAGCACATCCGTGGTCTGTGCCGGATGCGGACAGCAAACGACTGTTCCATTCGAGCCCCGAGGCGACCGCCCTGTGTATTGCCAGACCTGCTTTCAGAGCCGGAAGACCAGCTCTGGCGGCGGCGGCCGGCGAAGCTATTAACAGGGTCCGTTAGGACTTTGTGTTCGCAGTATGCCTGGCGCTGTCACCTTTTTTGATGTGAGGAAGGTGACGGCTCTGGGCTTCTGCCAGACTGAATTCGTCTGTTTTTGATTCAATCACTTCATCACTGCGCGATAGTGACTTTGAGCCAGAATTCCTTCCTGTCTTTGCTGGTCTGACCCACACTCTGCAATCTATCGTTCATCTCTGAGGAGTCACCCATGAAAAAAGAAGTGCCGCACAACAAATATTTCCTCAGGTCGCTCCATCAGGAAATCGATCTCTACGATCGCAAGCTCGCCCACCTGGTGAAGTATGTTCAGTTCGAGTCGGTCGCGGATCGCGAGGGAGCCGAGAACAAGTTACTCGCGAAACGGGCCTCGCTGGCCGTGACGGCCAGGCAACTGGTTGCCGACGGGGTGGAATTCAGTCCGTCAGAGCTCCCCAGGTCCTTCCGCGAACAGGAACAAGTCAGCTCGGAGAGCTAATCCTGGCACGCTAACAAGCGGATACTGTCTTACCTTTCCGCTTAGTTGCGATTGGCCTATTGGATTCAAGGCCTACCTTGATTCACCGCCAGAAGTTTCGCGACCGGCTTCCGCAGCCGTCTCGATCCGACGTGGAACAAGTCAAGACTTCCCGGCGACGATGCTTGTTTCACGCCACTCAACTCTCCGCATTGAGCTCTTAAGCTGACCAGTTAGCCGCTACGGGATCACCTTGCCTGCGCAATGGTGGTGAGTTGTTGACGCACAGTTGTATTGGCAAGGGGAAGACTGACTGTAATTCGCGCGCCTCCGATGCCGCGGTTTCCGACCTCAACCGTTCCGCTGTGCGCGCGGGCAACAGCATCGACAAATGCCAGGCCAAGACCATGACCAGTGGAAGCCCTTCCTTTAACACGGCGAATGAAGAGATGCTCCAGCACTTCGGAATCGAATCCGCTGCCGTTATCTTCAAACACCAAGCTTGCCATATCGTCATTGCAATGTAATGAGATATCGACATTCGATGCGGGACCGAGATGTTTCAGCTCGTTGTCGAGCAGGTTGGCAATCATCCGGTGAATGAGGCCTTCATCGCCTGTCACGACAATTCCCTTCTCGTCGCTTAATTGGATGCGCAGCCCTTTCTCAGCCATTGATGGTTCGTAAAGATCGACCATTGTCTCAAGAAGTCGGCTTAGATCGATATCAGTCCGCGTCAGACGGAGCGCGTCGGCACGAGCCTCTGCAACATCGAGCGACTTGTTCAGGAAATCGGTGAGTTGGTCAAGCTCCTCGATTGCCGAAACAATCGGTTCAGTAAGCTCTTCGTTGTTTGTGTCAGACAAGAACATTTCAAGTTTTCCACGAATGGCGGTCAGTGGGCTGCGCAGGTCATGGGCTAGCGCTCCGGTAATTGTGTGGAGCTGGTGCATTGAGTTTTCAATGCGCTCGAGCATGCCGTTGAGGGTGTTGGCCAGTTGGCTGACTTCGTCGTTGCGGCTGGTCGTCGGTACTCGTTCGCCTAAATCCGAGTGGCCAATCCTCGATGCCGCCTCCGTAATTCTGCGAACGTGACTGAGCATTCTCCGGCTGGCAAGGAACACAATGCCGAAGCCCAACAGGACAATCAGGAGCCACAAAAGGAAAAAACGAAGGCGAAGATTCCTCAGTACACGCAGTTGATCCCGCTCTGAAAGGCCGAGATAAATATGGCTGCCATCGTCAATGCTGATTGAGGCAACGCGGAATGGAACGCGAAAACCGGGAACGCGGACATCCGTAGGTTGCTCGGGCAGTATTCTTGCGGCCCGAATCGCCTGCAAGTGCGCCTGCCCGTCGCCGGCACCGACCCATAGCTGAAGCGTGCCCCCCGCGCCGGTCTGAAGGAAGAACACCGAATCGCTGACCGTGTCTTCCGATGCCTGCTTATTCGGCACTTCGTGTGCCGCCAACTCGGCAACTTCACTGACGACGCGGCCATAAAGGGCATTCTTCGGCGTCCGCTCCGCCACGTCGCCCAGCACTTCTACTTCGCCTGAAAGCCATGCATCGCTTCTGCGCTGAATGTCGCCGGATACAAATTGGTGCAGAAATACAAAGACCGCCAGCGTACCGCAGGCAAACGCGATGGTGGCCCAGAAAGAGATGCGCCAAGCCGCACTGCGTAGAGCGGGCTTATCGGTCTTTGAGGACATAACCCACGCCTCTCATGGTTTTGATGAGCGGCTGCTGTCCGGCGCCATCTACCTTTCCGCGCAGCCGGTAAATATGTACGTCGACCACATTGGTGTCGGGAACAATACGCATGCCCCATACCTGGTCAAGAATCATCGACCGCGTGACAACGCGCCCTGCGTTTCTGCACAAGTATTCAAGCAAGACGAACTCCTGCTGCGTGAGTTGCAAAACATGTCCCCCGCGAGTAGCTTCCCTGCGCAGCAGGTCTAGCTCAAGATCCTGCACGCTCAACAGTGTTGCCGCGCCTTGCGGAGGACTATTGCGCTTGAGCAGGTTGCGAAGCCGCGCCAGCAGTTCAGCGAGAGCAAACGGCTTGGTCAGGTAGTCGTCGCCTCCCTGCTCCAACCCACGCACGCGATCGTCTACCGACCTCCGCGCCGAGAGAATCAGTACTGGCGCTCGAATACCCAGATCGCGCAGTCGCAGGATCAGGCTAATTCCGTCCATGTCCGGCAATCCAAGATCGACGATCAGAATGTCGAATCTGCTTTCGACACCCAGCCGCTCAGCCGTTCTCGCGTCGGGCGCAACTTCCACTTCGTAACCCGCTTCATCGAGCGAGCGCCGCAGGAAACCCTGTATATCGGTTTCGTCTTCCACAAGCAGGAGGCGCATGATGAAATCTTAGTGCATCGATGCCACGCGCATATAGACATACGCAACTCGATTCTGTCACTGAAGCTCGAACCGCTTGCGCCAACATGACGACTTCCGATTCCAGAAGCAGATCGCTGCCTACGAACTGCTGATCGTTGACGAACTCGGCTATGTGCCGCTGTCGAAGAACGGCGCCGAGTTGCTCTTCGAGACCTTCAGCCAGCGCACGAGCGCACCTCGACACTCATCACCAGCAACCTGCTACTCGACCAATGGACTGAGATCTTCTGCTCTGAGCGAATCACCGGTGCTCTGTTGGACTGCATCACCCACCACGTCCACATCCTGGAGACGAACACCGAATGCTACCATTTTTATAGCGTGCGTGTTTTGTTTGCACCTT
>Ga0302320_10009014_pt1 | contig 21530 bp, 13 predicted proteins | sample Bog_T0_3_FD_202130 | JGI IMG/M metagenome (GOLD analysis project Ga0302320, IMG submission 202130) | Peat permafrost microbial communities from Stordalen Mire near Abisko, Sweden - Bog_T0_3 | ecosystem: Environmental > Terrestrial > Soil > Wetlands > Peat | place: Sweden: Abisko, Stordalen Mire...
ACACGCCAAACGGTCACTCTTATTGACTAACATTCGCGGATTTCATTCAAATAAATCGTCACAATTTCCGAGTGAAAGTGCCTCCAAAGGAAGTTTCCTGCCAAACACTACCTATGAGAAACGGCGCTTTTCGACCCGTTACATAACCGTTACATCCCGTTACATGGGTGCGGCAGTGGGCGGTGGCGGACGTGCCAATGGCTGCGACCGGCCTTGCGGCGGGGGGAAACCGCCTGCACACCCGCTACACCGCTACATCCGTTGATTACCAACGACTTACAACTTGCCGACCCGCTACATTGTAGCGGCTCCAGGCGCTACAATTCTTGGGAGTCCCGATTCCGAATCGGGAACCGCCCTGCCATGAAGAAATTTGTCGTGCGCCCGCGCCGGCAATAAACCCCGGAGAGGTTCATGGGGAGGCTTCCGATGCAAGTGCTTGTGCCGCAACACTTTAACGCGAAGGCGGGCGACGCACAGGTGCTCGCAAACAGTCGTCACCTGGCCTCCGTGAATAAAATGACTCCACCAAACGTGTATATAGGGGCAACTGCCGCGCATGAAGCCGTGCCGTCGCCCCAAAATCAATATGAAAGAAGACAATATGAAACAAGACTTTGATTTCTCATTTAGTATTCCGCGAAAGCCCACCGGGCCAGTTGTCGCCCTTTCGGCGGAAGAGGCGGAGACCATGCTTTTGAAGAAACTGGACGAATCAAAAGCCGAGCCGACCCGCGCCCTTCGCCAATTGGCGTGGTTTTACAGTTCCAGCCACCAGCATGAGAAGGCTCTGGCGCGCCTTCGCCAACTGATGGATCTTCTTCCAAATCCCGAGGACAAGGCCGCGTGCGTTTTGAACATGGGTGCCACGATGGAATCAGCCGGCGACTTTGCGGCAGCGGTTCGCTACTACAAAGAAGCGTCCGCGCTTGAACCGGCGGAAACGGCCACATGGTATCTCATCCACAACAACCTCGGATTCTCGCTGAACAAATTGGGCCGGTTTGACGAAGGGGAAGCCTATTGCCGGCAGGCAATCAAGATTGACCCCACCCGGCCCAACGCCTTCAAAAATCTCGGCATCGCCTTGGATGGCCAGGGCGAGTGCCGGGAAGCTGCCAGATGTTTCGTCGCAGCCACGCAGGCCGATGCCGCCGACGAGCGGGCATTCCATCTGCTTGAGGATCTGGTCCAGCAACATCCCGAGCTGGAGTATGAATTCCAGGATGCAATCGCCGCCTGTCGGGAAGCGATTGAATATGTGAAGACGCAAACCCCGGACATGCAGCCCGTCGTCCATCGCGGCTGGCGAAAACGGGTGACTCTGCTCCGCTGGAGGATTGCATCAATCTTCCGCCGCTTCAAAATCCCCCGGCCTATTACGGCAAAACGCTTTACAGCATCGGAGGAAAGCCCTACAATTCCAGGCAAGCCTTGAAATTCATCATCCATCGCGGAGCTGAGGAAATCGGTGGCACCTGTCTTGAGGTGTCGTCCGATACCACTCGGATCATTCTCGATTGCGGCTGGCCATTGGACGATCATGGCCTGGTCACGCCTCCGCCTGTGCCGGGCTTGTTCGCTCCTGGCCCTCCACCGCAAGCCGTCTTGCTGACCCACGCACACCCCGACCACACTGGCTTCATGAGCGAACTACCAGCAAACATCCCGGTCTACGCAACGGTGCCGACCAGCAAGATCATGCTGGTCGGAAGCATCTACGCTGGCGGAATCAAACTGCCCAGGGACCGCTTCGTACCTCTTCCTTTTTCACGTTCAAGCGAGGACTGCACATCCGTCCTGATCGGTGACCTCCGCGTGACCGCTTACCCGGTGGACCACTCCGCCTATGGGGCTGTTGCATTGTTGGTCGAACACGGCGGCATCCGCCTCCTTTACACCGGGGATTTGCGCTTCCACGGGCGTAAACCGGGAATGCGCCGACGACTCGTTCGAGAATTGCGAGGCAAACTCGACCTGCTGGTAATTGAAGGCACCAATTTCGGTCGAGAAACGAGCGGCCTCACGACCGAAGACGCGGTCGAAGAATTCGCGCTGAAAACGGCCCGAAATGAGAAGTCTCTCGTGATGGTTGCGTTCTCGCCACAAAACCTCGACCGATTTGTTTCCTTCTTTCGCGCTGCCGTGGAAACAGGACGAACATTCGTCTGCGATCATTACATGGCGGCAGTTCTTTATATGCTGAATTTGGCGTCGCTGCCAAAGCCAACCGCGACAGGCCGTTTGCGGGTGTATTTTCCGCGTAAGCGGGCACGGGTTGAAAAATATGAGCGACATTCACGCATAGGCGCCATCACGCTGGATGAGATTTGTGGGGCTCCAGAGCGATTCATGATGTTGGTCCGCCCAGGCATTATCGGCGACTTCAATGGCGAACTGCCGGAGCGAACGCAACTGCTGTTCGGCATGTGGCCAGGCTACCGCGAAAAGCCTGAATGGGAGAAAACGAAGGCGTTGATCGCCAAGTCCAATGGCAGGATTATGGATTGCCACGCGAGCGGCCACGCGAGTCCAGAAGGGCTTTTTGACTTTGTCCAAGAATTGGCTCCGAAACGAATCGCACCGGTGCATACGCTGGCACCGCAGAGCTACGCGAGTCGGTTCCCTCAAATACAAATACTTCGTGAAAGAATGTCTCAATTATGAAAACTGAGAGCCTACGTGTACTACGTCAAAAAACAGTTGCGCGGATTCTAAAGAGTCGCCCGCTTACGAAAATTCAAATAGAGAAGGAATTGCAGGCACTTGCAAAATGCACATGCGCTCGAAAACTCCACCCAAATCCCCTGAGAGGTCAACACATCTTGCGCTTCGATCTCATGACTTGTCTGGACGAGAAGAAGCAATTCGCGCTAGAGACGGTGTTCGAGAAAGAACTGGCAAAAGAGGCTATGGCGGCGGGGGACCGCAAGTGGGCAAATCAGATACCGATTTGGTCGGGAATCTGTGGATCGGGAGACAGGAAAACGAATATAGATATCGGCTATTCACCAGAGGGGGGTAAATTCGCACTTTACGAGCTGAAGGTTCTTCACTCCGATCATCCGCTTTATGCGATCATCGAACTGTTCACCTATGCGCTTGGCTACCTTATCGTCCGGGAACTGGCAGAAAAGAGGAAAGATGAAGATAGAGATTTAATGAGGATTAGAAACCATGACGGCGGCCTCTTGAAAGCGACGTCCATTTTGTGTTCGGTAATTGCACCTGAGAAATTCTATGCGAAAGCTCCTTCCGGTTGCAATAAATTAACCGGAAGCGAATTGGAAACCCTCATAGGCTGCGCTAAGGAGGTTCTGACTGACGTCGCAAAAGAGCGGCTCGGCCACGCTTGCTTGCAGATAGAATTTTCTCTCCTTGCAATGGATATGGATGCTCCCCCTCAACTGCGGTCCGCGACCGATCGGGACAACTGGATAATTAGCCTGAAGAGCAAGAGTCACCTGCGAACACTTCGGTGTTTGGTCCTTAATGCAAAGCCCATCTTTGAGACCAAACGAAAGTAAGGAGTGGAAAGTTGTCTGGACGGTTGCTGTATATTCAACCATATGAAGCTTGATTCATATAACCATAAAATGAAGATCATCGGCGTCGAGGAAGCTCTTCGCCTGAGAACGGACGAATTGGCGGGTTGGAACATTCTGTCTATTTGCGGTCGGATGGAGGCACCATTGAGATTTCGGGGAGCCAAAAGCACAAAAACCCTGCACTTCGACGACGTGGAAGACGATTGCCCGGAAGATGGACAATTCGCCGCGAGACCGGAAGACATCCAGGAGGCCCTCGCATTTGCACGCGAAATTGACGGTGAACCGCTGCTGATCCATTGTGTCGCCGGCATCTCCCGCAGCACCGCCCTCGCCTGGATCATCGTGTACGATAAGGTGAAGGAGGAACCGGATGCTGTTCGCCAGTCGTTTGAAATTGTTCGCAAGTTGCGCTCCATTCTGTCGCCAAATCCCCACGTCTTGAGATTGGGAGTCAAGGCGCTCACCCCAAAAGGGAATCGGAAGAAGACCATCCAGCAATTTCAGGACTGCCTCGCCGAACTCAATTACGCCAGCCCGATTTGAGTTCTGGAAGATGTTGCTAAAATGCTCAAAACCGCACCGATGAGACACCCGAATGAGCAGTGACGTTATCGCCAATGAACTGCAAGTGATAGTGAAGGAGTAGGAGAGCGTGGTTGGGCATTTCCTTGAGGTGGAGGGAAGGAGAAGAGGGATTTCTGACCTCGATATGCGTCCCCGGCGGCCTTTCTCACCGGAAGAAAACCAGCCAGATCATGATTAGCAACGGCAGCATCACGGGCAGGGTCCATTTTATGATGTAACCCAGGAATCCCGGCAGGGCCACTCCCTGCCGTTCGGCAATCGCTTTGACCATGAAATTCGGGCCGTTGCCAATGTAGGTGCATCCGCCAAAAAAAACCGACCCCACACTCAATGCCGTCAACGCCGCCGCCGAATGTCCGCCGGCGAGAATCCGCGCCACATTCTCCGGCTGGCCCAACGTCTGCCCGTGCGCGCCGAGCCAGGCGCTGAAAAAAGCCAGGTAGGCCGGCGCATTGTCCAGCAGGCTTGAGACCGTGCCCGAACCCCAGTAGAAAAGCGCGGGGGATGGGTCTGCGCCCAAGGCCGTCCGGGCGTGGCCTTGCAGCCAGTCCAGCGCCGGCATCATGGTCGCAAAGATTCCCAGAAACAAAACCGCCACTTCGATGAGGGGATGGAAATCAAACTGGTTGGCCTCATGCACCCTTCTCGGGGTGGTGAACCAGGAGGCCGCCGCCGCGCCGAGCATCAGCCCTTCGCGCAGAAAGAGCGGTCTGGGAATAAGAACTGCCGCCAGAATCACCCCCAAGAATGCCAGGTTCCAAAGCCCGTCCACTCCCCATCGTCCAGGCTGGCACAACGCCGGTTCCGCTCTTGTGTTGACAACTTCCGAAAGCGGTACTGCCGCCTCGCGCTTCAGGGCGCTCCGGTAATGCCGGCAATCCACAAAATAAAACACCGCGAGCAAAAAGCCGGTCTCGCAACACCACATCGGCCAGCAATGCTCCGCCACCCACCAAAACGGAACGCCCATCAAGAAGCCGAGAAACAGCGGAGGATTGCCCAGCGGCAAGAGGCATCCGCCCGCGTTGGAAACAAGGAGGATAAAAAAGACGACATGGTGGGCGGCGGCGCGCCGTCCGTTGGTCTGCAGCCAGGGCCGGATCAGCACCAGGGACGCTCCGACTGTTCCCAGGACGTTGGCGAGCAGCGCGCCCGCCAGCAGGAAGAAAACATTGGCCGGCGGCGTCGCGCCGCCTTTGACGGTAATGTGAAGACCGCCGGAGACGACAAACAACGAACCGACCAGGACGATAAACCCCACATATTCGCTGCCCGCCTGGACAACCGACTGCGTGGCCGCACCCGGAAGAATCAGAAGGTAATAGCCCAATATGATCGCGCCCAGAGCCGCCACCATCTTGCCATAATGGCGTTGCCACCAGGCGCGAAAGAGCAACGGTCCCAGCGCCATGCCGGCCAAAAGCAGGCCGAAGGGCAGGATCATCCATGGATTGGTTTCATATCCCATGTGTCAAACCAGCATAACTGATCCTGATCTTAATCCTAATCCTAATCTCACTCGAAAGAAGCAGAGATTAGGATTAAGAGGGGTTGCCCCCAAGACGGAAGCAGGCCCTTACGCGGCGACCTGTTCCAACAGGTTCCGGCTGCGATTGCGGATGCATCGTTGCCGTGCTCCCTGCCGCCGCGCCCAGCGCGCCTTTTCCTCGAACAAGCCCGGAAAGAAAAGAAGCGGGAACGGCGTGAACCAGGCCAGGGCGGCCGCTTCATTGGCGGCACGGCGCAACGGCGCGTAAAGCTCCTCATCCGGCGTCTGCTCGAGCACCTCCCGCAGAAGCCGGGCCTTAAGCCGGTCCAGTTCCGATTCCTGCGTGCCTCGAAACGGCACGGCGGGGGTGGGGGTCACCTCGAAAAAGGTTTCCGGCTCAAACCATGTCTTCATTCTGTCTCTTCTCATAAATTCCTTCAAAAATTGTTCAAATTGCGTACTGCAAAAGCGAAAAACCCACGATTGACTGGCAATCGTGGGTTTTGAAATTGACTTGGTTTCTTTCAAACAAAGAAACCGCCTTCCACGATGCCGGCACCCCAACAGGCGCGCCACATTGAAATGGCTCCGCCCGCGCGATGCGCGTGCTGGCTGCTTTTAACTGAGAACGTCTTATTCATTCACTGCGCTCATTATCACCCATTCCCAATAATTGTCAAGCGTCCCTTCGCAACAAACCAGTGACAATTCGGCGTCAAGACGCTCCAGTGTGAACAACCGGGGGATAAGCCGTGAGCAAAAAAGAATACATTTTGCTCGTGCGGGATCCCCGTTGCTGCCAGTCTTCGCCGATTGCCGCAGACAACTCGAACCGGTGCATTTATGCTGGAGATACGCTCTTTATTGCCATGGTGGATGAAACGAGTGAACGGACATTTCAGGCTTCCCTGGTTCCATCGTTCCAAGAAACTTCACTTCCGATCGCTGCAAACGCTTCGGGAGGCCGTCCCCGACAAATTGCTTCCGATGGGCTACGAGGATGAGTCAGGCTTCCATTATGGACCGGTCGGGTGCCGAATCGCGGATTGCAGACCGGGGACGGACAACTCACCGCCGGCACGGGGCCGTTCCCGTTGGGGCGAACGCGGATCGCCAGGCCGCCCAAGCGCGTGACTTCATCTTCTGAAGATGGGCGAAACGCACTCTCAGGCCCGCGACGACCGCTCGCGTACAAGTAGTCGAAGCCTGCGCGGTGTCGCCCGGTGTGGTCGCGTCTGCGTCGTGCTGCTTACGAAGTCACCCGGGCGGCCCAATCCAGCGGCTTGCGCTGGCCAAGCTTCAGATGAAACTCCACCGGTTTTCCCTCCGGCAAGTGCAGGTCGCAGGTTGCCGTGCCCGGCTGGAGCGTCGTTGCCAGAACGCCGGCGGATGCGGTAATTGTTTCGATCCCATGCCGGGCAACCAGCGTGATGTCTTGCTTTCTCACCGAGGTGATCGTTAGGTCCACCGTCCGCGCCTCCATGTCCCAGGCCAGCTTGTCAATCCTCGCGAAGGTGCGGACAAGCATTCCGTTAATGGAACCCTTGACCAGCGGCGCTGGAAGGGCCGGAAGCACCTCGATGACGCCGGGGCGCGAGTAGGCCAGCATTTCCATGATAATCGCGGGAATTCCGCCATGCGCATCCGCCACAGGTGCGCCATAAGGTTCGCGCGAACACCGGAGCGCGGTGCTGACGTAGCCCTGCTCCAGCAATTGCCGCAGTTGGACGTCCACGATGACGTTGTCTTTGAGCCGCGCCCCAGCCAGTGCGCGATGGCAGCGGGTATAAGCAGGCAAAACTTCGCCCGCGACGGCGGTGGACATGACATCGAAAGTGCGCCTCCGGTCGGCTATCACCGCGGCCCGGGCGAGTTGCGGAGTGCGGTCGGGATCAATTTCGTCACCCGGCCACGCGCCGTAGAGATGAGAAACGTGCCGATGGCTGTAATGCTCCTGCAAGGTGGGCCAGGCCCATTCCTTCAGGGTGCCGTCCAGTTCGACCAGATAGGGCGGCATCTTGGCCAGCATCGCCTTCCATTTCGCCACGCCGTCGGCTTCGATGGCGAGGGTTTCGCAAGCCCGGATCAAATTGGCCAGAACTTCCCGGCACACCGCAATGTCCATGGTGGCATTGACCATCACCGGGCCAGACGGGTCTGTGCTGCCGGGCGTGTTCTCCGGCGAGAAGGATGGCACAAACATGTAGTTCCCATTCTTGTCGGTACCCTCCAGGAAATCCTCGTAGAACAGCGCCAGCTCTTTCAGGCCCGGCACCACGCGCTTGCGGAGGAAATCCTGATCGCCGGTGGCCAGGTAATGGTCCCAGAACGGGCGGTAAGCCAGGCCGCCGGCGGAAATCCAATAGGGCCAGAGGCCTCCAATCGTGGAGCTGTTGGAGTAATAATATTTGACGCCCATTCCTTTGTCCGGCCAAACGGGATACGACGTGCCGCGGAATCCGAAAATATTCTTGGCGTTGGCACGGCAGTCCGGGGCCACGCTCTCGATCCAATTGAAGTAGGCTTCTGTGCTTTCGCGGAGGCCGCCCTGCACGGCGCCGGCCGTTTGCAGCAGGCCGAGTCCCGCTGCCCGCACTTCTTCTCCCGCGCGAGAGTCGCCCTGCGCGGCGGCACCCGTTTGCGGATTGACGGCGAAGTTGACCCTGGCTGCGCTGCCCGGATACTTGCCGCTGGTGAGGATGAACCAATGGCGCCCCATTTCGAATACCTTCTCCAGCAACGCCGGCGAAAAGTCCGGCCTTGACCGCTGGTCGGACAGCAGTTCCTCGACGGACATGCCGTATTGCGAGTCGCCGCCGAAATCCACCGTCACGCGGCCGAGCATTTCCGACTGGACCTTGCGATGACGTTCCAAGAGGGCCGCATAGTCCGGGGCGATTTGTTCGACTGCCTGCTGGAGTGCTCCCACCTTGTCGTCGCTGTAGTCGGGGAAATATTCAATGCGCGTGAGCAGCATCACTGAAGTCGCGTTCGCGATGACCAGAGTGTTTCCGTCCACTTGTGCCGAACCGCCGTTGCGAACGATGCGGGTCACACCGGCGTAGCCGCTGTTGTCCACGGAGGGGTCCAAACGGCAGTTGTAAATCATCGTGGTTGTGACGTTCGCGCCCAACCGCTGTTCGTTGACGTTCCACCCAACCTCCCCGGCTTCGGCGCCCTTTAAGGCTCCCCGGGCGGGGTGGCTGCCGACGGTCATCCCGGTGCTCATGCTCCACTCCGCGAACTTCTGCAAAGAGATTCGGACATTCACCGACTGACCCGTCGGGGCGGTGAGCCATTGAACCACGACGTTGTCAGGCCGGGAAGTGAATGTTTGACGAAGCCAGTCGCCGTGCTCGTCAGTCCCGGCGACCTTTATCTCACTGTTCTCGAAATTGACAGTGCGGAGATAGTTCTTGACCGACGCGGTTTTCGGAAAATCAAGCCGCATTAGAAACGCAGGGATGGTGAGGTGCGGCTCGGTATTCTGCTTGATGGTGCTCTCATTCATGCGCTGGACAGCGAGTGATATGGCGTCGCGGTGATTCCCGTTCATCACCATCTGCCGCACTTGCGGAAGGATGTCCGCGACCTGGGGCGCTTCCAGGGGCCGCTTCCACGGCATGAGCAGGCTTTCGTGGTGGAAAAGGATTTGCTCCGCGTAGGGATCGCCCATCAACTCGATATTCATCGCTCCGTTGCCCGCGGTGAGACACTCGCTGACCAGGTTGCCGGGCGCGATGCTGCAAAAGCCACGCTGCGGCACAATCTTCCGCCTGACCCGTTCCGCCAGCGGCATCGGTAAAATCTCATACGATCTCGCGGGCATCGGCGGCTTGGGCAGGAACGGATCGCCCTGCACGCGGTGAAGATATTCAGCAGGGCGATTGTCGCCCGATGGCGCACTGTTTTTTGTGGAATCGCTTTCGGCCGCGGCGAGCATGGGCGCTATGTTTAGCGAGCCGACCGCACCGACAGCGACTGCGCTTGTTTTAAGGAATTCTCTGCGTTTCATATTTTCCTCGTGTATTGTTTCATTTCTTTTCAGATTATTTGGGGTGGCAGCCTACTTGATGCGAACCGCGACTTCCCCGGCCGAAAGACCATCGGCCTCGGCACGGAGAGTCATCTTGCCGGCCGTGCCCAGCGGGCGCAGAATTGCCAGGGCGCAGCCGTGCCATGCGGTATGTTGCGGCTGGCGAAAACTCTCCATCACGTCGGGCGTGCCGCTGCCGGCGGCGGCCAGTTCGCCGGGACCCGTCAGCTTGAAATGCACCATGTTCGTAGCGTCGGGCACGGGATTGCCGGCCGCATCGGTGATTTCCACCGTCACAAAAGCCAGGTCCTCGCGATCGGCGCGGATGGTGGAGCGGTCAACCGTAAGCTGGATTTTCTTGGCCGGTCCGGCCGTGCGCAGGATTTTAGTGGCAACAATCTTCCCGTTGCTCAATCCGACGGCCTTGAGTTCGCCGGCGGCGTACGGCGCTTCGAAATGCGCGGTCACGCTGCCGCCGCTGATTTGATTGGTGGCGATTGCCTTGCCGTTCAACTCCAGCCGCACCGAGTCGCATCGCGAATAGACATTGATGTGCATCGGCTTGCTTTCATTGCCGGGCCAGGTCCAGCTTGCCAGTTCATCCGGCCATCCCCAGCCACTGACGGTTTCACGGCGGCCTTCGGGAATCGGGCGATGCACGAACATCTCCAGAGGACTAAGCCCCCAAACCACGTCGCGATAATAGGACGCGGGCTTCTTGAACCCGCAGATGTCCAGGTCGCCGCAACCGGAAACGAAATACACCCCGCTCTCGTTGCCAACGCGCGCGGAGCCGGTGCCGGCTTCGCCCAGGTAATCCATGCTGGTCCAGACAAAGTCACCGAGCACCCACGGATCCTTCTCCACGGTGCGCCAGATGCTCGCAATGTCCCGGGGATACGATTCGGTGCCGACGATGATGCGGTTGGGGAATCTCTGGTGGTCCCTTTCGTATTGCCCGACCTGGTAGTTGTAGCCACCGACGTCGAGGAAGGTGAACGCCTTGTCGAGGTCTGACCACGGTTTGCCAGGTCGGTCCCAGTAGCCTTCGATGGCTTCGGTAACAGGGCGGGTGGGGTCCATGCGGCGGACCTCGTCGCTCAATTTTTTGGCGATGACGTAACCGGATTCGTCACCGCGCTCGTTGATTTCGTTGCCGATGCTCCATAGGATGACGGACGGGTGATTGCGGTCGCGCAGAATCATCGAATCCAGGTCGCGCTGCCACCAAGCATCGAAGTATTTGCCATAGTCGTCCGGATTCTTGGCCGCCTCCCAACAGTCAAAGGCCTCGTCCAGCACCAGCACACCGAGCCGGTCGCAGGCATCCAAAAACACCGTCGAGGGTGGATTATGGCTGGTGCGGAGGGCGTTGTAGCCGCAGGCTTTCAACAACGCGACCCGGCGCTCCTCGGCGCGGTCAAATGACTCGGAGCCGAGCGGACCGAGGTCGTGATGCAGGCAGCCGCCACGGAGTTTCACCGAAACGCCGTTGAGTGTGAAACCGTTATCCACGGAGAATTTGATTTCCCGAATGCCAAAGGTCGTCGCGCTTGCGTCCACTTCCTTGCCGCCGGCCAGAACTTGCACGTCGGCCTGGCAGAGGGCCGGAGATTCGGTGGACCAGAGGGGCGGCGACTTGATCTCGAAGGCCAGCGGTATTTCCACGCGACCGCCGGCGCCTGCATGAACATTGGTTTCGCCGGTCTTCAAGGTCTTTCCAGACGGCCCCAGCAGCTTGACACGCAGTGTGAAGACTGTGTCCGAGTTCCGCCCATTGACGATTGTGGTTACCACGTTAACGGCGGCCTTCTGCTTCGTGGCCTGCGGAGTTGTGACATAAACGCCCCACGGCTCGACGCGCAACGGATCGGTCACTTCCAGAACGACGTGGCGGCAGATGCCGGAGCCGGAATACCAACGGCTGTTCCTGCCCTCGTTGCGCACGCGCACGGCAAGAACGTTCTCCTGTCCGGGCGGATTCAGAAACTTCGTCAAATCGTAAGCGAATGCGGTGTAGCCGTAGGGATGATTGCCGAGATGATGGCCGTTGAGCCACATGTCCGAATCCATATAAACGCCGTCGAACCGGATGGCAACGCGCTTGTCGAGAGTCTGTTTGTCGAGCACGAAATGTTTGCGATACCAGCCAGTGCCGCCCAACGTAAAACCGGTGGCACGGCCACCGGGACTTTCCGGAGAGAACGGGCCAGTGACTGGAAAATTTGCGCGTCCCCTGCCGCGAGAGCCGCCGGGAGCGGGAGAATTCGTCGCAGGCATGGCGGCGGACTGGTTCGCGGCTGCCGATGGCAGGTCTTCGATGCTCCAGTCATGAGGCAGATCCACGGTGCGCCATGATGAGTCATTGAACGATGGGGCTTCCGCGCCGGAGGAGTCCGCCTTCAGGAAGCGCCAGCCAAGATCGAAGTTGGTCCCGCGCTCCAATAACGCAGGCGCAGCAGAAAATGCCGTGAAGGACGACACGACGAGCACGCAGGAGGCGGAAATGGTGAGAAGTTTCAGCATAAATCTCGGATCTGATTTATTATTTCGAGAGCGTCACGCGACTCGATTGACCCAATCCAGCGGGTTGCGCTGGCCGAGTTTCAATTGCAAGTCCACCGGTCTGCCTTCTGGCAGACTCAAGTTGTAGGTTGCGGTGCCTGGCGGGTTCGGCGCAGCCAGTCTCAAAGATCCTTTAAGCGCTTCAATCCCATAACGGGCAATCAAAGTGACATCCTGATTTTTCACCGAGGTAATGGTCAGGTCCACGGTCCGCGCTTCCATGTCCCAGGCGAGTTTGTCGAGGCGGGCGAAGGTGCGGAGCAGCATTCCGTTTATTGAGCCTTTCACGAATGATGGGGGAAGAGCCGGAAGCACTTCAATCACACCGGGGCGCGAGTAGGCCAGCATTTCCATCATGATCGTGGGAATCCCCCCCTGCGCATCTGGTGCGCCGCCGGCCCCGGCGTAGGGATCGTGGGAACACCGGAGCGCCGGGCCGACCCAGCCTGTTTCAATCAGTTGCCTCAACTCGCTGTCCACCATGTAGCAGTCCTTGAGCCGCGTCCCTACCAAGGCGCGATGGCAGAGGCCGTGACCGGCCAGCCGCTCCGGAATGCGGTGCCGGTCGGCGATCATCACGGCCTTTGCCAGTTGCGGTGTGCGGTCCGGATCAATTTCGTCGCCGGGCCACGCGCCGTAGAGATGAGAAACATGCCGGTGAACATAACGCTCTCCCAAACTGGGCCAGGCCCATTCCTTCAAGCCGCCGTCCGGTTCGAGCAGGTAGGGCGGCAGCTTGGCCACCATCGCCTTCCATTTCGGCACGCTGTCGGCCTCAATGCCGAGAAGCTCGCAAGCCTCCACCAAATTGCCCAAGACTTCCCGGCACCCCGCGATGTCCATGCTGGCGTTGATCGCCATCATGCACGAAGGGTTCAGGTTGCCCGGACTGTTCTCCGGCGAGAAGGATGGGACGAAGATGTAATTCCCATTCTTGTCGGTTTCCGTCAGGAAATCCTCGTAAAACAGCGCCAGATCCTTGTAAGCCGGCACCACGCGCTTGCGCAGGAAATCCACGTCCCCCGTTACCAGGTAATGGTCCCAGAACGGGCGCACGCACCAGGGTCCGTCGGAAAGCCAGTAGGGATGCGGCCAGGTTTCGCCGGTTTCCGTCGAACCCGCGTGGTCGAACGCAGTTTCGACGCCCCACTCCTTACTTGGCGTGAGGGAATATTTGGTGCCGCGCATGCCGAATATGTTCTTGGCGTTGGCGCGGAAGTCCGTAACCAGGCTCTCCATCCAGTTAAAGTAGGCTTCCTCGCCTTCGCGGTGATACCCCAACGCCATCGGCGCGAGCTGCAGGTTGATGTTCGCGTTGGTCTCGGCCGACATACTGCAATACGTGCCGCTGGTCAGAATGAACCAGTAGCGGCACATTTCGAATAATGCCTCCAGAAAAGCGCCCGAATAGCCCGGGCTGGACCGCTGATCCGACAGAAGCTCCTCGGAAGACCATCCATATTTGGAGGCTCCGCCGAAATCCACGGTCACGCGGTTGAGCATCTCCGACTGGACCTTCCGGGCCTTCTCCAGCAATGCCTCATAGTCCGGAGTGAGATGTTCCAGTGCCTGCCGGGTCGCTTCAACCTTGTCCTCGCTGTAGTCCGGGTAATAGTCAATTCGCGTGAGCAGAATCACGGATGTCGCATTCTCGATCACCAGAGTGTTTCCCTCCATCCGGGCCGCGCCGCCGTCACGGACGACCCGCGTCACGCCGGCGTAGCCCCTGTTGTTGACGGACGGATCCAATCGGCCCTTGTAAATCAGCCGCTGCTCGTTGAAGTCCATCTGGGCGGTGCCTTGCCCGGCTCCTCCTCCGCCGCCCCCTCCGCCGCCGCCGCGCCCCGCTCCTGCGCCGCGCCCCCCTGCGCCGCCGCGCGCGCCGCCGCGCCCGCCCCCTCCTCCCGCCGCCACCGTGATGCGGACATTCACCGACTCTCCTTTGGGGGCGGTGAGCCGTTGGACGACGAGGTTGTCGGGCCGGGAAGTAAAAGTCTGGCGAACCCACTCACCGCGCGCATCCGTCCAATGGGCCTTCACCTCAGTGCTCTCGAAATCAACTGTGCGCAGATAGTCCTTGACCGCCGTGCTTCTCGGAAACTCAAGACGCATCGAGAACCCCGCGCCTCCGCCAAATCCCATTCCACCCGCCTGGCTTGGGGTTTCGTGCCATTTCTGGTAGGCTAATGCCGCGGCTTCGTGGTACTTGCCATCCAGCAACATTTGCCGCACCTGCGGCAAAATATCCGCGATCTTGGGCGGCTCGGCCGGCCTCCGTCGCGGCACATACAGCATTTCATGGCGGAAAGGAATCTGTTCGTTGTAGGGGTCGCACTCCAACTCGATGTTGACGGCTCCAGTGCCAGAGAGCAGAGCGCCGCTGCCGGGCGTCAGACTGCAAAAGCCCCGCTTCGGCACAATCTTCCGCCTGACCCGTTCCGCCAGCGGCATCGGCGCCATCGAAACGGCGACCGGCGCCGGCGGCTTGGGCAGGAACTGATCCGACTGCGCCCAGCGAAGATAGTCCGCGGATCGGTTCTCTCCCGCGCCGGGTGCCGGCGGTTTTGGAGACTCGCTTTCAGCGGCCTGGAGCGATGGAAGAAACTTCAGCGTACCCGCCAGTCCGGCGGTGACCGCGCCCGTTTTAATAAAGTCTCTGCGTTTCATAGTTGCCTTGTTTGGTTGAATTTATTTGATGGAAATCGCAGTGCCGGGAGTATTGTAACCTTCGAGTTTGACCCAGCGGGGCTTGACGCCTTTCGGAACGGTTCCGTGAATCTCGGCCGTTTCGCCGGGAAAGACCGTGATGTAATTGTCGTCGTATTCGATTGGGAGAATTTCGTTCCCATCGCGCGCCGTGGAAATGGTGGCTCGCTCGAAAAAAGCGATGTGCCCGGAAGGATTGTGCAGACGGATGGTTACGTGGCTCTCGTTGCCAATCTTGGTTTGTTTCGCTCCGATTTCGACAGCCACCGGAGGCATGGTATTCAGCGCGGTCATGTCGGCCCATTTTTCCTGCCGCAGCGTCATGACCATATCATTTGCCCGCCTGCCCAGGTCGTCATCTTTCTGGGACTGCCAGTAAGTGTTTTCCACCACGAGATTTCCGTTGTCGTCAAATAATTGACAACGCACGAAGAAAACAGGCGAACTTTGAGGATACCTGGGCAGCACCATTACCTGAGTTGCGCCGTTGAAAGGAACCTCTATGTCGTCCGTGGAACGGTCATCGCGCACCGTGCCATCCAAATCGTAAATGCGCACGCGCACGCGCAGGCCATGAACACCGCCGGGAGTTTGATTGAACACGATGATCCTCGCCTGGCTGTTGGTGCCGGTAGCATAATAATCGAAAACCACCGAGAGCGGACGCAGGCCTTTCTTCGCGCCGTAGTATGAGCCACCGGGACTCAGGTAATAATCAATGAGGTTGCCATAGAACGAAGGCCAGTGGCTGTTCAACATCCAGTAGCCCACCATCTTGTGGGTTGCCCAGCCGGACGCGGCGACATTCTCAAATTGCGCGCGAGTGTTTTCGTAGTGAGCAAGCTGGGCCTTCCGCACAAAGCCTTCGACGTTGGTGGAAGGGCCGTAACGGTTGTTCAAAGCCAGTCGGATGTTGGCGAGCGTGGAATTCCCTCCCCACGCTCCGGCGTGCATGAACCAGGTGTCGTTAATCGGCCAGAGCTTGTCCGCGGGAATGAATTTCTTGAGGCTTTCCAAAGTCGGAATTTGTTCGTTATCGCCCTGCTCGATGGCGGAGCCGAAAGTGGCGGGGTACTTTCCGCTGAACCAGTAACTGGGAGGCCGCCAGCAATACGGACCTTCCATTCGGATGCCATCCCACACCTTGTCGCCATTCGCCCCCCTCGCAAATGAAGAGACCGTATCTACCACGGCGTCTTGCCAATGCAGCTCGGTGAGTATCCGGTGGTATTCCTGACGAACCGGAGCCGGAGGCAGGCCATCGCTTCCGCTTGCCCAGACGAACACCGAGGCATGAGGACGCAGCATCAGAATTTGCGAACGAAGACTTTGCGAAGCCACGCGATGGTCTTCCTCACTCCATTGGCCCCATTTTTCCCACTGGTTGCAACACATCCAGCCGAACATCAGCGGAATGCCCTCCTCGTCGGCGAGTTCCACAATGTGTTCGCTCGAGATTTTCGATTCCCAGCGGAGAAAGTTGATGCCGAGGTCCTTTGCGTAACGCAGGATGTCCGCTTCGCGCTCGGGATCGTAGCGATAGAGCAGGTCCGGAGTGTAGTCGCCGCCGCGGACAAGAAAATCGCGCCCGTTCACCTGCAAGTAGAAATTGCCGCCCTTGCCGATGTCCGGGAACTGTTCGTCGTTGTCCCGGTGCTGCGTGATGCTGCGGATTCCGAAACGAATATGGGCGCTGTCCGAAACCTGTTTGTTTTGCACAAACTCCAGCTCAAGATCGTAAAGTGCCGGATTGCCCATCGTATATGGCCACCACAGGTCCGGATGAGTCACCACCAATTCCCGAAATTGATCCGGCGTAATTTCGACTTCGCGGTCCTCGCCGGCGGAGAGATTGGTGACGGGTTGCTCGAAATGGATCGCCGGCTTGCCCGGCCGCGAAATCGTTCCTTTCAACGTGCCGCTTGCCGGCTTCGGCGACAAATTCCGCAGATTGGCGAGGACCGTGAGCCGGGCGGTGGATTCGGCAAGGGACAGTTGCGAATTCACAAGCGCATGGTTGACTGAAACGCTGCCCGTCACCCGCAAATAAACAGGTTTCCAGACGCCGGAATTGCGATCTGGAACGTAAGAAACGCCAGCCCCTGGATGTCGGCCCTTGTATCCCATGTACTTCCAGTTGATCCAGTCATACCAACTGTCCGCCAACTCCACGCCATTCACGTCCTCAATCAGTTGCTCGGGGGTCACCTTCACGGCGAGCACGTTCCGGGAGCCACGCTTAACCCACTGCATTACATTAAATTCGTGAGCCGCATACATGCCGGCCACTTCCTTGCTGTCCGCGACCCTCTCGCCGTTGAGCCAGATTTCGGCCCGATAGTTGATTCCCGGAAATTCGAGCGTGTAGCATTCGCCCGCGGGCGCCTTGAATGTCGTGCGATACCACCAGTCCTGCTTGTATAAATCCTGGGGCACAGTCAGCATATTCGTTCCGACATACAGGTTGGAATAGACGCCATCCTCCTCAAGAATTTCCAGTACCGTCGCCGGCATTCTGTGAATCACATGCCACTTGGCATCCTTGTAGCCCGCAACAGAAATTGCGGCGCCATCCGACTGCGCTTCCGTCGCGGACGCGAGCTTCCAATTCTCCGCCAGTTCGATCCGGCCTGCATTTCCGGTGGCTGCGAACAACGGGACAGTGGCAATCCCGGCCAACACCAACACCATCAAGATAACACGCAACTTGTTCATGTCTCCGCGCACCAGAGAACCTGCCAGGCCGACAACGACCGGGCTTCGCTTAATAAAATCTCTGCGCTTCATAATTTCCTCGTTTTCGTGGGTTCGCTTTTCACGAGTGAACCACTCCGGGATTCCCCGCGTCAAGCCCGGAGTCGCTCAATCGTTTTCGCTGTTCTTTCCGCAGCCCGTGCGCCATCCTCCACCGTCACAGGAATATGCGACTGATCAGCCGGTTAAACATCGAATCCAACGCCAAAACCTTTGGCGATTATCTGACGTGCCTGGAAATCCGCAATACGGTCGAACCGGAGGCGGACGGACAGTGGGCGGTGTGGGTTTATTCGGAGGATCAACTGGAGGCCGCCAACAAGGCGCTGGCCGACTTCCTGGGAAGCCCCAACGACCCGAAGTTCCGCCGCGCCTCGGCAAAGGCCGGCGCATTGAGGCAGCGCGAGGAGAAGGAGAAAAGCGAGTATGCCAAACGCGTTCTGACGCCGCAGACAATGTGGGGCGGCTTCGCGCTCGGGCCGCTGACCCTGGCGCTGATGGGCATTTGTATCATTGTCGCCTTCATCGGCCTTCCGCCCGCCTCGCCTTACTTGTGGATAAGCATCCAGCCGGGGTTTCTCCGTGAAGTCCAGCGCGGCGAAGTCTGGCGCCTCCTCACCCCGATCTTCATCCACATGGGAATACCCCACATTCTGTTTAACATGCTCTGCCTTAAGGATTTTGGCTCAATGATCGAGGCCCGCCTTGGTAGCGCCAAGTTACTGGTCATGGTGGTGGTCATCGGGGTCGGCTCCAATCTCGGCCAATATATAGTCGCGGGTCCGGACTTTGGCGGGATGTCCGGTGTGCTGTACGGCCTTTTTGGCTTCATCTGGATGCGCGGCCGATTCGATCTCGCTTCCGGCCTGCGCCTCCCCCAGGCCGACATCGTGATGATGGTGGGCTGGTTTTTTCTCTGCCTTTTCCAGATTATTCCACACGTCGCCAACGGCGCGCACGGTTTTGGATTGCTGATCGGAATGGCTTGGGGCGCAACGCCGCCGCTGGTAAAAAAATACTTGAAACTTTGAGGTTCTTGGCCCGCAATAACATTTTATTATTCTATTTATGAGCGAAACATTCCGAAGCGAGAGCGACTCCATGGGGCCGATGCAGGTTCCCGCCAGCGCCTATTATGGCGCGCAGACGGCGCGGGCGGTGGAGAATTTTCCCATCAGCAACCTGCGTTTTCCGCGTTCCTTTATCCGCGCGCTGGGCTTGATCAAGAAGCACGCCGCTCTGACCAACCAGGAATTGGGCGGCTTGCCGCTGCAACTGTCCGGCGTCATTGCCCAGGCAGCGCAGGAAGTGGCCGATGGAAAGTGGGACGGCGAATTCGTGCTGGACATTTTCCAGACCGGCTCCGGCACCTCGACCAACATGAACGCCAATGAGGTCATCGCCAACCGCGCCATCGAGTTGATGGGCGGCAAGCGCGGCGGCAAACAGGTCCATCCCAACGACCACGTCAACCGCGGCCAATCCAGCAACGACGCGATTCCATCGGCCATCCACATCGCCGCGCTGGAGGCGATGGAGCGGCGCCTCATCCCGGCCCTGGCCGCCTTGCGCGAGGCTCTGCAACGCAAGGCGGAGGAATTTCACGGCGTCCTCAAAATTGGCCGCACCCATTTGCAGGACGCCACGCCCATCCGGCTCGGCCAGGAATTTGGTGGTTACGCCTGCCAGGTTGAGCACGGCGTGGCCCGGTTGCGGGCCGCGGAAAACAACCTGGGGGAATTGGCCCTCGGCGGCACCGCCGTGGGCACCGGCATCAACACCCATCCTGAATTTGCCCGCCGCACCATCGCCCGCCTCGCCGCCGAAATGAACCTGCCGTTGCGCGAAGCGGCCGACCACTTCGAGGCCCAGGGCGGACGCGACGCTTTGGTGGAAGCCAGCGGGGCGCTCAAGACGGTGGCCGTGAGCCTAATCAAGATCGCCAACGATATTCGCCTGCTCGGCTCCGGGCCGCGCCTCGGGTTGGGCGAACTGAAATTGCCCGCCACCCAGCCCGGTTCGTCCATCATGCCCGGCAAAGTCAACCCGGTCATGTGCGAGATGGTCCTGCAAGTCTGCGCCCAAGTGCTGGGCAACGACGCCGCCATAACATTCGCCGGCAGCTTTGGCAACTTCGAACTCAATGTCATGATGCCCGTCATGGCGCACAATCTCCTGCAATCCATCGAACTGCTCGCCACCGCCAGCGACGTCTTTGCCCGCCGTTGCGTGGCCGGTTTGGAAGCCGACCGCGAGAAATGCCGCGCCAACCTGGAATTGAGCCTCTCCAACTGCACCGTTCTTGCCCCCGTCATCGGCTACGACAAGGCGGCGAAAATCGCCAAAGTCGCCTTCGAGACCAACCGCACTGTCCGCCAGGTCGCCGAAGAAATCTCCGGTCTGGACAAAGCCCGTCTGAACGACTTGCTCGACCCCGCCAAACAAACCGCCCCCGGCGAGTAGAAGCCTCTTAATCTTAATCATAATCCCCCGGTAGGGCGTCCCGATTCCAAATCGGGAGCCGCCCAAATAATTTCAAATGAAAACCAACGACCTAAAAAAAGCCCTCGCCGCCACCGTCAAAGCCGCGCGCCTGGCGGGCGGATTGATGCGCCGCAATAAAAGCGCTGTCAAAAAAATCAACTTCCAGTCCCGCCACGATATCAAGCTGGAACTGGATGTCCGTTGCCAAAAAATCATCGAAAAAGTACTGCTCGGCGCATTTCCCGAATCGGGGCTGTTGGGCGAGGAAGGCCTGGCGGGACCGGCAGAAGCGCCTTTGCGCTGGGTGGTGGACCCGATAGATGGCACGGTCAACTTCACTTATGGCATCCCTCACGCCGCCGTCTCCATCGCGTTGCAGGAACGGAGCAAAAAGGCGGGCGAGTTCACGACGATCCTCGGCGTGGTCTATGATCCGTTTTGCGAGGAGCTTTGGACCGCGACGAGCGCCGCTCCTGCCCGTCTCAACGGCAAGATCATCCACGCCAGCCGAAGAAAAGAACTTTCCGAAGCCATCGTGTCTATTGGCTTCTCCAAGGACAGCGAAAGTCTGCGGGTCAACCTGCCCGTCTTCAACGCTCTGGTGCCGCGCGTGCTCAAAATGCGCATGATGGGTTCCGCCGCCCTTGCCCTCGTTTTTGTGGCCGGCGGGCGGCTCGACGCCTACATTGAATCCGGCATCCACATCTGGGACATCGCCGCCGGCGGTTTCATCCTCGAGCGCGCCGGAGGCGAGTTCTGGCGCAAGCCGGTTACCGGCGAGCACAAGTATCAAATGCTGGCCAACAACGGCCTCCTGCGCCGCAAAGTGGAGCGCGTGGCGGAAGAGGCCCGGCGCGGAATAGGGGAGGCTTGATTAGGCTTGATTAGGCTTGATTGGGGTTCGTTGGGGGCCTCGGAGATTATGGGGGGCGTCGGGGCGGATGGTTGGGGGTCGAGTTGGAGGCTCGGCGCTATATCTTCAGTCGGGGTTGGCGGGTCGGCGGGGGGCGGCGCAGGGTGGACGGCGTGGACTTTGTGGACTTTGTGGACTTTGTGGACGCGGTTGGAGGGCCGGGCGACGCGGTGGCGGGGATGGTGATGGGGCTTGGTGCGGCGGGGGATGCGGGAGGGCATTTCGCCGTCCTTGCGTATGCCCAGGGCGGCGTCCATTTGACGGCAGACTTCGGCGGCGGACTCAATTTCGGTCTTCCGGGGCGGGGCTTTCTTGACTTGCTCCTCAACGTAACGGTCGAATGCCTCAGGGCTGTCGCCAATGATCTCGCTGTGGAAATGGGCGGGGTCCTGGCACATTTGGATTTCCCGCAGAATGCCGGCCGCGATGGCGGCGCGCGGGCCGCCA
>Ga0302320_10009015_pt1 | contig 21528 bp, 17 predicted proteins | sample Bog_T0_3_FD_202130 | JGI IMG/M metagenome (GOLD analysis project Ga0302320, IMG submission 202130) | Peat permafrost microbial communities from Stordalen Mire near Abisko, Sweden - Bog_T0_3 | ecosystem: Environmental > Terrestrial > Soil > Wetlands > Peat | place: Sweden: Abisko, Stordalen Mire...
ATCTGCCGCGGCTGCCATGGCTCGGGTATGGGGCTTAACGACGGCGAGCCGATCGCGGTGTTTTCCAGCATGCTCTCCACCGCAGCGGATTTTGCCGAACTGCGGCGCCTGCTGCTGGAGATCGCAGCCTCCGGCGTGGTGGCGGCGGTGCTGATGATGGTGGTGATCCGGGTGATTTTCGGGCGCATCGTGAGCCGTCGGTTGTCGGCGATGACCCAGGTGATGGCACACCTGGCGGACGGCGACCGGAGTGTGGAAATACCGGCTCAGCACTATGCCGATGAGCTGGGCGCAATGGCGCGCATGGTCGGGGTGTTCAAGCAGCACGCGATCGAGCATGCGGCGCTGGAAGCGGAGCAGAAGCACCAGGAAGAGCGGTCGATGCAGGAGAAGTATGCATCGCTGGTCGGCATGGCGGAAAAGGTCGAGGCGGCGTCGGAGCAGGCGCTGGAATCGGTTGGCGACCGGACCGCCGCGATGGCGGTCGCGGCGGAGGACATGACGGCCTCGGCGGAGCGGACGGCGGAGGCGGCGCAGGCGGCGGCGACGGCGGCGGGTCACGCGCTGGAGACGGCGCAGAGCGCGGCGCAGGCGGCGGAGGCGCTGGCGGCTTCGGTGCGGGCGGTCGGTGGCCAGGCCAGCCAGTCCAGTACCGCAGCGAGCCGGGCGGTGACGGCGGGCAACGAGACTCGGTCGGCGATCGAGTCGTTGAATGCGGAGGTCGGACGGATCGGGGTGGTGGCCGACATGATCGGCGACATCGCGGCGAAAACCAATCTGCTGGCGCTGAATGCGACGATCGAGGCGGCTCGGGCGGGTGCTGCGGGCAAGGGTTTTGCCGTGGTGGCGTCGGAGGTGAAGCAACTGGCGAACCAGACGGCGCGCTCCACCCAGGAGATTTCGCGGCATATCGGCGAGGTGCGGGCGGCGACCGGATCGTCGGTGGCGGCGGTGTTGCGGATCGAACAGACGATCGGCGAGATGGCGGCGATGGCCGGCTCGATCGCCGCGGCGGTCGAGGAGCAGGGCGCGGCGACGGCGCAGATCGCGCGCAACATCACCGAGACGGCGGCGGCGGCGACGGAGATGACGCGGCGGATCGGCGACGTGTCGGCGGAAGCGGCGCGTACCGGGCAACGCAGCACCCAGGTGCGCGACAACACAACGGCGTTGAACGAGCAGGTGGGGGCGCTGAAGGCGTCGGTGATCCAGGTGGTGCGGACCTCGGCGGCGGACGTGGACCGGCGGATGCACCGGCGTTACCAGGTGGCGCTGGGTTGCGTGCTGACTGTGGCTGGCCAGGGGCAGCAGCGGGTGCGGACGATCGATATCTCGCAGGGTGGGGCTGCGGTGAGCGGGGCTGCGGGGCTGGCGATTGGCGCGACGGGGACACTGACGGTGGATGGGATCGGGATGGCGGTGCCGTTCACGGTGCGGACGTCTGACAAGCGGGGCGTTGGGGTGGCGTTTGAACTAAGCGCGAATGATGGCGTGGCGTTCGCGGAAGAGCTGCAGAGGTTGTGCGGGAAGCTGGCGGCATAGGGCTGCGGGTCGCGGTCAGCGTCCGCGGGCGTTCGGTAGCCGCATGTCAAGATTACGAACTCCGTGCGGAGCCTGCCGTCCGATTGTCCGCCATGGCATGCCGCGGAAATCAACCCTGCCGGCAGAATGGTCAGCGGTTCAGCAAGCCCCGTCCGAGCAAGCTTTGACGCCGTCCATCGCAACAATCGCGGCTTCGATGCGATGCCGCTGCTTTGCCAGAAGGACCCGGACGTCCGCGCTGATGTCCTGGTTCTCCAGAGTTTCAGCGTAACGCGATACGTTCCGCTTCTCGCCGTCGATCAGGCCGGGCACGACACTCGCATCCAGACCTCCGAACAGAGAGCGGACGCGCATAATCGTGCGATGGATGGTGGTCATGAACGAGCCGTTCTGATCAGGCTGGTGGCCCAGGCGAGCAAGCAGGGCAGACAGCTCGTCAGCGTTCGTCGTGTGCAGCGCGATCATGTCTTGAAACAGTGGCGTCATGCCGCGGCCTTCGGCATCGTGGAGTGCCTCCTCGTAGCCGTTACGAGCATCCACGGCATGGGTATGCAGTGTTTTCAGGTCGTCAATCGTATCGGCGGCCATTTGTCGTCTCCGGCGAGATTGCTGTTTCAAGGCCACCCAGCCGTTCTGGGCTGCACGCTGGGCTCGAGTACTGGTCAGGTCTGAGCAAGGGTTTCGATCGGGTTGTCGATCCACACCGATCAGAATTTCCAGGTGTAAACGGGCTGATGCCGCCGAGGTTCCTGACCGCATGGGATCACGACAAGAGTAGGCCACGTGTGTCCTGAATTCATGAAAGATCGCGGGTTCGGTAGCCCGCCGAGGACCAGGTCGTGCGGTTGGCCTGATCACCGCTTTCGGGTGTCTGGAATGGGCAGCGCAAAGCGCCCGCACATCACGTCTGTCGGAACAGGTTTACATGAGCGGGGTGACATTCTTCACCCTCGGCTACGGCGACGTCGTGCCGCACTCGGGCGTGGGGCGGGCGCTGGCGGTGATCGAGGCCGGCACCGGGATTGGTCTGATCGCCGTCGTCATCGGCTATCTGCCGGTGCTTTATCAACTGTTCTCCCGGCGGGAAGCGCATGTCATTCAGCTTGATGCACGCGCCGGCTCTCCGCCGACCGCGACCACCATGCTGAGCCGGCACGCCGAGACAGGCGGCCTTGGCAAGCTGGAGGATCTGCTGCGCGAATGGGAAGTCTGGGGATCGGAACTGCTGGAAAGCCATCTGTCCTATCCGATGCTGGTCTACTATCGCTCCCAGCATGACAACCAGTCGTGGCTGGCCGCGCTGACTGCGGTCATGGACACCTGCGCCCTGATCCTGGTGGGGGTGGACGACCTCAATCCTTTGCAGGCGCGCATGACCTTTGCGATGGCGCGTCAGGTCGTTGTCGAGATTGCGCGATCGTTTCGTGTGAGCCCGTCACGCTACACCGGCGGCGACCGCCTGGCGCATCAGGAGTACGGCCGGATGGTGGCGATCTTAGTGGCGGCCGGCATCGAGTGGAATGAGAGCGTAAATGTCGAGGAAACGCTGGCGGCCTTGCGGGCGACGTATGAGCCGTTGCTCGATGGCTTGGCATCGGCGCTGTTGTTGCCGTTGCCGACATGGATCGCGCGGCAGGATGCAGCCGATCACTGGCGGCGCGGACATCGGGGGTTGATTGCGAGCCGGTTGATCGAGGAATTATCAACCCCAACGACCAGCGAGCCTGCGGATGTGACGGGGCGCAGAATGGCTCAACGTTTGCTGTCTCGGTTGCGGCGCAGGATCTGAAAATCGCATCGGAGCACTGCACCGGTCAGCGATCGGAGGCCAGCCTTGACGCCAGCATCACCATGAACGGCACCACGGCAAGGGCCGTCAGCGCGGCGGCGGCCGTCGCCCAGACCGGCCCGGCAATGTCACCGAGACGCCCATAGAGGATGGGTGCCAGGGCACTCGATCCCAAGGTGCCACTGTAAAACACCGCGAATGCGCGCTCGATCCGGTCGGACGGCACCAGTTCCGGCACGGTGCCGTAAAGCACCGACGACGTGCCGTTGAGCATCACGCCGAGCAGCGGCAGCGCTGCCAGACTGGGGATGAGCGGCAGGGCGAGGACGGCGAGGATCGCAGCCGCGGTTCCGGCCTCGGTGACGACAACGGTAGCCAGAATACCCATGCGTGCACCGAGCCATCCGCAGGCGGCCTTGCCGAGGGCGCCGCCGATGAAGACGAGCGACAAAGCGAGGCCGACCGTGGTCAGCGTGGCGCCTTTGGCGTGCAGCAGGAACGGCAGGAACAGCAGGAAGGCCATGCGCACTGCGCTGTCCAGCGCGCCGATGGTAAGCAGCAGTCCGAAGCCTCGGCGGCTGGCGCGATCGCGCCGGGGCGTTGCCGCGGCGCCTTGGGTGGGCGCCTTATCGCCGACGGGAGGCAGCAGCCATCCGATCAGGATGGCAACGACGACGCCGAGTGCCGCCACGACCCATAGTGCTAGGCGCCAGCGCATGACGGTCAGCAGCACGGAGACTGCCGCCGGCAAGGCGGCTTTGCCGAGGTCGCCGGCGAAATTGTAGGTGCCGAGCGGGCCTCGGGCGCGGGGGCCATAGGCGCGCGAGACGGCCGCGGAGGCGAGCGGGTGCTGGGTGCTGCCGCCGGCGCCGGCCAGCGCCAGCGCGGCGCATAGTCCCAGCAGTCCACCCGACAGGCCGGCCAGGGCGTAGCCGAGGGCGCTCAGCAGGGTGCCGCAGATCAGGACGGAGCGGACGCCGAGGTGGCGGGCGAGATGGCCGACGGGAACTTGCAGGGCGGCGAGGGCGCCGACATAAAGGCCTCGGAGAACCGCCAGGGCGCCATAGCTGAGGGCGAACTGGGCCTGCCAGACCGGCAGCAGCACATAGATCATGTCGGTGAAGCCGTCGTGCAGGGCGTGGGCAAGGCCGGCGATCGCGAGGGTGCGGTGGGCTCTGGCGGTGGCGGCGCGGCTGTTGGCGGCGGAGAAGACGGCAAGCTGGGTCAACTTCGGTGCCTTCCGTGGTGTGGCGGCGGATATCTCACTCTGCACAGATTGGGTGACTGTCATCGTGCCGGCAAACGAGTTATTTTCGGGTTTTGGGTCAGGAAAACTCACGTGGTGGCACGAAGCCAGGGGCAGCGCCGCTTGCTGCCGCCGCTGAATGCGGTGCGGGCGTTCGAGGCTGCGGCGCGCTGCGGCAGCTTCAAGGACGCGGCGGAGGAACTGGGGGTCACGCATGGCGCGATCAGCCGGCAGGTGCATCTGCTGGAGGAATGGCTGGGTGCGCCGGTGCTGTTCCGGCGGTTGGCGCGCGGCGTGGCGTTGACGGACGAGGGCGAGGCGCTGCTGGCCTCGGTGGGCGGGGCGCTGGATGGGATTGCGGCGGCGGCGCGCCAGCACCGGGAGCGGCATGGCGGGAAAGTGGTTCGGCCGCTGCGGGTGAATGCGCTGGCGACGTTCAGCCTGCGCTGGCTGTTGCCGCGGCTGACCCGGTTCCGGGATGCGCATCCCGATATCACGGTGCAACTGACGACGGCGAACGAGCCGGTGGACGCGCTGGCGGAGGCCTATGACGTGGTGATCCGCGGCGGTCCGGACACGTTTCACGGGTTCGTGTCGCGCCTGCTGGTGCATGAGCGGCGGCTGCCGGTGTGCAGCCCGTCGCAGCTGCAACGGCTGCCTCTGGCGACGGTTTCCGACTTGGCGGGGCACACGCTGATCCATGTCTCGACGATGCCGCGGCTTTGGCGGGACTGGCTGACCACGGCCGGGCATGCGGACCTGGCGCCGGCGGGAACGCTGACACTGGATCACTTCTACCTGGCGATCCAGGCGGCGGTGGATGGACTGGGCGTGGCGATGGGACCGACGGCGCTGGTTGGCGACGACCTGGCGGCGGGACGGCTGGTGACACCATTCGCGGAGGTGAGCCTGCCGGCGCGCAGCTATTTCGCCTATCTGCCGCAGAGTGAGCGGACGAATCCCTCGGCCGAGGTGTTCTGCGACTGGCTGGCCGGGCAGGCGCGGCTGCCGGGCGATCGGGTTGGAGCGGGGCAGATCGGCTTTGAGACAAAGGCGTGACTGAATCGGGGTGACGGACTACATGACCGGGCATGGTGACGAAGGTTCATGCTGGCTCCGTGCAGTTCGGCGCCCTGCCCTGGCGGATCGGTCCGGGCGGGACTCGTGAGGTGATGCTGCTGACCTCGCGGGAGACGCATCGGTGGGTGATCCCGAAGGGCTGGCCGATGAAGGGGCGCAAGCCGGCTGAGGTGGCGAAGCAGGAAGCTTTTGAGGAGGCCGGGCTGGTCGGGCAGATCGTGGGGAAGCGGCCGGTGGGCAATTTTCATTACGAGAAGCGGCTGGCAAGGTCCGATGTGCTGTGCCAGGTGCGGGTGTTTCTGTTCCGGGTCGAGCAGCAACTGAATGACTGGCCGGAAAAGAGCCAGCGGGAGACGCGATGGTTTCCGGCCGACGAGGCGGCGGAGCTGGTCGAAGAAGGCGGCCTGGCGGAGATCATCGATCGATTCTCCGGGTCGTATGTGCGGTTCGTGCGGTTTCCAAAATTCCGCGATTGATATGCCGCGCGGGGCGCCGGTTGCCGTGATGCGGGCCAGCGCGTATTTCCGGCGGACCGATGGGGATGGCGTCCCCCGAAACCGCCCCTGAGGGCTGATGACTCCTACCGTGCGTGGCCCTGGCCAACGGTGGGAGTCGTGTTTCCGGCAACTCACCCTGGCTGCTGCCACGCTGAACGCGATGCGGCGGAGGCAGGGGTTTGATGTTTTATCTCTCGATGGCTGCCGGCGGTGCGCTTGGCAGCATGGCGCGTGCCTGGCTGGCGATCGCGGTGGCGCAGATCACCGGGCCGCAGTTTCCCTGGGGCACGATCCTCATCAATGTCGCCGGTTCGTTCATTATCGGCTTTTTCGGCACACTCATCAGCAATGACAGCCGGTTTGCGGTGCCAGGCGATGTCCGCGCCTTTGTGATGATCGGGATCTGCGGCGGGTTCACGACGTTTTCGTCGTTCAGCCTGCAGACGCTTGAACTGGCGCGGGATGGCCGCATGGTGCAAGCTCTCGGCAACATCGGCGTGTCGGTCACGCTTTGCCTGCTGGCGGTCGCTGCGGGGCATTACAGTGCTGCTTCAGTTCATCATCGGGTGCAGGCCCGCGCTGTGACGGGAGGCAATGGCATGGGCGAAGTGGTGGTTGCGGTGTTGAACCGGCCGGGAGACGCCGGTGCGCTGCTGGAGGCCGGCACCCGGCTGCTGGAAATCGGCGGCGGCGGCCGGCTGAAGGCGCTGGCGGTGCGGATGCCGCCGGCGGCGGCGATCCTGCCCTCGGAGGAGGTGTTGACGGCGAGCCGTGAGGCGTCGATCCAGGCGGAGCAGGAGGACTGGGCGGGGCAGTTGCGCGTGGTGGTGGATAGCTGGGCCGGGTTGTCGCAGCAGCGCGGGGTGCGGACCGACTGGGTTGATGTCGAAGGCGATGCCGCGGCGCTGGTCGCGGACCATGGGCGCGCGGCGGACGCGGTGGTGGTGGCGCGGCCGTCTCGGCAGGAAAGTGATCGGATACGCGACTGCATGCACGCGGCGCTGTTCGACACCGGAAGTCCCGTGCTGGTGGTGCCCGCGGGTGGTCCGCGCCGGTTCGGACAGGTGGTGGCGATCGCCTGGAAGGAAGATGAGCGGGCGGTCAAGGCGGTGCGGGCGAGCCTGCCGATCCTGCGTCAGGCGCAGCGTGTGCTGGTGTTGCGGGCCAACCATCCGGTGGCCATGCCGGCGGTGCTGACAGAGCACGATATCGCGGCGGAGATGCATGCGGTGCCGGAGGGTGAGGGTTCGGTGGCGGACCGGGTCCTGGCAGCGGCGCATCGGCTGGGGGCGGATTTGCTGGTGATGGGGGCGTTCGCCCATGGCGAGTGGCGGGAGCGTGTGTTCGGCGGGGTGACGCGGACGATGCTGGCGAAGGCTGATATTCCTTTATTCATGCGGCATTGAGCGGGAGCAGTGGGTCCCCTGCCCTACCTTGGGCGGGTGGTGAGGCGGCGCTCGTAGGCCTGGGCCAGCAATGTGCTGGGGAACAGCAGCGCGAAGTAGATCAGCGCGATGACGGTGTAAACCTCCAACGGGCGGTAGGTGTCGGCGGTGATCAGCGTTCCGTTGTACAGCAGATCCGGCACCGCGATTGTCGAAACCAAGGATGTGTTCTTCAACTGGGTGATCGACTGGTTGACGAAAGGCGGGATCATGCGGCGGACCGCCTGCGGCAGGATCACCTTGCGCATCACATGCCAGCGGCGCAGTCCGAGCGCTCGGGCGGCGTCCCACTGGCCTTGCTCGATGGAGATGATGCCGCCGCGGAAGATCTCGGCGTAGAAGGCGCCGGTGTAGCAGGACAGCGTCATGATGCCGGCGACCACGGCGGGTATCTGGATGCCCAGCAGCACCGGCAGCGCATAGTAGAACCAGACGATCTGCACCAGCAGCGGGGTGCAGCGGAACGCCTCGATAAAGGCGACCAGGGGGATGTTGAGCAGGCGGGAGCGGGACAGCCGGCCGAGGCCGACCAGCAGGCCGATGATCAGGCCGACGAAGATGGTGGCAGCGGTGTAGCCGAGGGTGACCAGCACCCCGCGCTCGAGCAGCGGGATGTAGCGGATCAGGAAGACGAAGTCCCACTGGTAGTGCAAAAAGTGGGACCTTTCCCGTTGTGATTCAGAACGTGAGGGTGGGCGGGACCTGGTCGCGGGTGACGCCGAATTTTGCCAGCCCCTCGAGCATCCATTCGCGCAACTGGCCGGTGCCGCGGTTCATGTCGAGCCAGGCGTCGATCACTTCGCGGAAGCGGGTGTCGGGTTCGCGCTGCAGGCCGAGGCAGCTTGGCAGGGCAACGGTGGGGTTGGACAGCAGGTAATAGGGGCCGAGGGCGGGGTTCTTGCCGACGGTGGACAGACCGAGCAGGGCGGCCTGGATGTGGGCGTCGGCGCGGCCGGATTGCAGCGCGAGTGTGCACTCGTCGCGCGTCTTGAAACCGACGAGGTTGGCTTTCGGGCAGTAGCGGCGGGCAGCGGTCTCGTGCAGGGAGCCGATATCGAAGACGACGGTGAGTTCGGGTTTGTTGAGATCGTCCCAGGTTTTCGGGGCGAGGTCGTGTTTGGCGAGGCAGCCGAACGGGTGGGTGATCATCGGGTGGGTGAAGGCGATGGACAGCGCCCGGGCCGGCGTGGGGTTGAGGGCGAAGGCGATGTCGATCTTGTTGGACTGCAGGTCGAGGACGGAGTTGCCGTAGGTGGATTCGACGTAGGCGAGCTGGGCGTCGAACACTTTCGCGATATCCTGGGCCATCGAGATGCAGGCGCCGGACCACTCGCCGGTGGCCAGGTCCTTCTGGAAATAGGGCAGTTCGCCGGGCAGTGCGGCAATCCGCAAAACCTTGGTGCGGCGGACGCGGTCGAAGGTACTTTCGGGCGCGGTCTGCGCGCGGGCGGAGCCGATGAGCGGAAAGGCGGCCAGGAAACCGGCCGCGGCGGCCATGTTGCGGCGGCTGATCCGGCTGGTGTGCGGACGGGTGGTCATCGGTTTGTTCCTTCTGCTGGCCGATGACCGGGTGTGTAACATGGTGGAACGTTTGGTGGCATAGTAGTCCTGCGCGCGGCGGAGGGTTCATCACATGCAAGCGGTGCGCCGCGCATGGCGGGATAACAGGCTGTGGCCGACTCGGCGGTTCGGCCTATGCACTCCGGGTTCAGGACCGCAGGGAGAGACCGACGCATGATCCGGTTCGTGGCAACGGCTGTGCTGGCGATGCTGGCGCTGCTGGGATGTTCGGCCAATACGCCGGGCGAGCAGCAGAGCCTGGTGGATCGCGCCGCACTGACGGTGGAGGACATGATGACGCAGACGGTGTCGCGCGACCCGCAGGATCTGCTGCGCCGGGCCAAGGCGGCGATGATCTGCCCGCGGATCTTCAAGGCAGGGTTCTTCTTCGGCGGCGAGGGCGGCAACTGCGTGCTACTGGCCAGGGCGGGGAACGGTACGTGGTCGTATCCGGCGTTTTATACGATCGGCAGCGGCAGCTTCGGGTTCCAGTTCGGCATCGAGGACAATCAGTTGTTCATGCTGATCATGACGGAACATGGGCTGAATGCGGTGCTGGACAGCCAGATCAAGCTGGGGGCGAATGCGGGGATCGCGGTGGCGACGCTGGGGGCCGGGATTCAGGGCTCGACGACGACGGCGGTGGGCGCGGATATCGTGGCGTTCGCGGCAAGCCGGGGGCTGTTCGGAGGAGTGGCGCTGGAGGGCAGCGTGATGTCCACCGAGACGTCGTGGGACCAGTCTTATTACGGGCAGCCGTTTGCGGCGCGACAGCTGGTGATCGCGATGCAGGGCAGCAATCCGGGCGCCGATCCTTTGCGTGACGTGCTGACCCGGTATGGGTCGCGGAACCCGGCCTATCCGCCGCAGCCTCCACCGCCGTCGGCGCCGCAGCAGCCGCCGGGTGCGGGATATGCGCCGGCCTATCCGCCGTATCAGCCGCCCCCGCCACCGCCGCAGGGTGGGCGCGGGCCGGTGCAGGAGCAGAATTTGGGTCCGCCGCCTCGGTAGGCTGGGTCCTGTCGAGGCCGGGGCCTGCCCTTCCGCCGGGCGGGCGGTCGCTGTAGGGTCCATAGGTATGGAGCCGTTCTGGAAGACCAAGACGCTGGAGCAGATGAGCCGGGACGAGTGGGAGTCCCTGTGCGATGGCTGCGGGCGCTGCTGTCTGCATAAACTGCGACATGAGGATACCAACGCACTCTCGTTTACCAACGTGGCTTGCCGGCTGCTGGACCTGGAGTCCTGCCGGTGCAGCGACTATTCGCGCCGGCAGCTTCGCGTGCCGGACTGCGTCAGCCTGACACCCGCCGGGTTGACCGAGATCGACTGGCTACCGCCGTCCTGCGCGTATCGCCGGGTGCGTGAAGGCAAGGGGTTGGCCTGGTGGCATCCGCTGGTCTCGGGCGATCCCAATACGGTGCATGAGGCCGGGGTATCGGTGCGTGGGCGGGCGATCAGCGAGCGGCGGGCCGGAGCGCTGGAGGATCACGTGGCGGATTGGCCGGGACGGGCGCCTCGGGCGCGGCGGGCGAAGGATGACGTGGTCAAGGAGGATGCGGGATGCTGAAGAATGCTCTGTACGGTGGGGTCAATGCCGCGGTGCTGACGGCGATGAACGCCGATCTGTCGGTCGATCTGGAGCGGATGGCAGCGCATTGCCGGTGGCTGCTGGCGAACGGCTGCAACGGGCTGGCGGTGCTGGGAACGACCGGGGAGGCGAACAGCCTGGGCATCAGCGAACGCATCGAGGTGCTGGAGGGGCTGGTGCGGCGCGGCATTCCGGCGCCGTTGATGTTGCCGGGGACGGGGACGACGGCGATCACCGACACGGTGCTGCTGACGCGCAAGGCGGCGGAGCTGGGTTGCCGGGGCGCGCTGCTGCTGCCGCCGTTCTACTACAAGAACCCGACGGATGACGGGCTGCTGGCGTATTTCAATGAAGTGATTCAAAGGGTCGGCGGCGACATCAAGCTGTATTTGTACAATTTCCCGCAGCAGTCGGCGATCCCGTTCTCGGTGGGGTTCATCGAACGGCTGCTGGCGGCCAACCCGGGTAAAGTAAAGGGGATCAAGGACAGTTCGGGCAACTATGAGAACAGCCTGTCCTATGCCGAAGCGTTCGCCCGGGACGGATTCGAGGTGTATGTCGGCGACGACCAGTTGCTGAAGCCGTTGCTGGAGAAAAACGGCGCGGGGTGCATCACCGCCGCGTCCAACGTCAATTGCGCGATTGCCGCCGAGGTCTATGCGAACTGGGACAATGACACGGGGGCGGCGGCGCAGACGGTGCTGTCGGCGACGCGCCGAGCGGTGATCTCGGTGCCGATGATCCCGGCGCTGAAGACGCTGGTGGCGCGGAATACCGGGGATGCGCGGTGGCTGAATATCCGCCCGCCGCATCTGAAACTGACCGAGGCGCAGACGGCGTCGCTGTTCGATACGTTCGATGCGAGCGGTATCCGGCTGGCGAAGGCGGCCTGATTGGGGGGCCGGTGCGGTCATGTGTTGAAGGTCTAACGCGAAATCTGGTTGGGACCGCGGAGGACGCGCGTCTGGACGAGGTTCTTTCGGCGCTGACGGCGCGCGATGAGCGCGATGGACCTTTGTCCGGCGCGTTTTCCGCTTTGCAAGACCGTGATGCCGCTTTCCCGCCCGCGTGATGGTCTGACCGGATGATTGCGCCGGCGCACGGTCGCTTCCATGGCTGACATGGCGCTGATGTGGTAGAAAGGCGCATGCAGCCGGGACGTTTCCTTTGAGCGACGCGCCTTACGATGCGGACATCAGTCTGCCGTTTCCGATCGAGTTTCTGATTGCGGACACACCACGTTCGCATCAGTCGAAGAACTATGAGGGAAAGGAACGGTGCAAACTGAAGGTCGCGCTCGCCGCTAAAGATCATGTGAGCACGCTCAGAGACTGGGTGTTCCTGGATGAACGCCCACTGGCCGCGACAATTTTCTACTTTCCGCCAGATAAAATGGGCGGAGACATCGATAACATCGTCAAACTGATTTTGGATGGGATCAAGCATGTCATATATCCCGAGGACAGTGTGATCGAGCGCGTCACGGTGCAGAAGTTCGAGCCTGACATCACCTGGACTTTTCGCGCCCTGACGCCGAAGCTGGAGGAGGCTGCGGAGAGCGAGCCTCCAGTGATCTATATCCGTATCGATGACGACCTTGGCTGGAGGAGTGTCACATGAGTTCGGAAGCGCAGGCTTGCGAACAGAACATTCTGGAGACCTTGCGGCGCACTTTCGAGGCGCAGGGCCTCACCTTCGTGAGAAACCCAGGCGATGACGTGATTCCCTCATTTCTGGGCGGCTATAAGCCAGATGCGATTGCGGTCAACCAGAATGGCGGCGGAATCGTTTTTGAGGTGAAGCAGCGGCGGAGCAACGCAACCGACAAACAACTGGCTGAGATCGCGCAGAAGATCGCACCCCACAAAAACTGGGAATTCCGGGCTGTTTTTACCGGTTCGGCAAGCGACACTTCGCCGAATATTCCAAAACCGACTACAGAACAGATCGATGCAAAAATAAACGAGCTTGCGACGTTGGTCCGGTTACAGCATTATGATGTTGCGCTCGTTGCGGGGTGGGCGATTTTGGAATCGATGGCGCGGTTGGTGATTTCGGACGACGCGCACGGACAATCGAAGGGTTTGACGTCGATCCAGGCCGTTCAAAGCCTGGCTCAGGAGGGATATCTGGAAAACGAGGTGGCGCAGCGTTTGCGCGAAATGGCCGGGCTGCGCGATGCCGTGGTGCATGGAGACCTATCGGCTGAGGTGTCAGCACAGCAGGTTGAAGATTTGCAACGACATCTTCAGACCATTGCCTCCGCCATCTCAGGAGTCAGTTCGAAGGAGGCGGCTGCACCCTAACGCTAAAGCCCGAACAAAACCGCCCCATCCCGAACGGCGCCAGATCAATCGTGCTGGTGCCGCTTGCGATGAACTGGGCGATGGCCTCCCCAACCGCCGCGGCGTGCTTGAACCCGTGGCCAGAGCAGGCGGAGACAGCGAGCACGCGGTCCTGGCCGGGCACCGTGTCGATGATGAAGCCGGAATCCGGGGTCACCGTGTAAAGGCAGACCGCGGACCGGGTCGCCTGCCCGATCACGTCGCGCAGACGGCCACGGACATGGGTTTCGTACATCTCGGCTGTTTCGGCGGGAGACACGGAACGGTCGGTCTGATCGGGGTCGGTCTCGGCTGCGTAGCTCTCGGTGGCGACTTTCAGGTCGGTGCCGCCATGCGGAACCGGGAAGCCGTAGAAGTAGTCCTCCTGTTGCGCGCCGTGCATCCAGATGAACACCGGGAAGCGGTCGGGGGTGAAGGCGGACGGGTCGCGCGGCGGAAACCAGTGCAGCACCTGACGATGGACTTTGGCCAGGTTGCGCAGCTTTGGCATCAGGCCGCCGATCCAAGGACCAGCCGAAACCACGCAGCGTGAGGCCTCGATCGTCCCGCGGTCGGTGGTGATTCGCACGCTGACACCCTGCTGCTCGATCGCCAGGACCCGTTCGCTGGTGCGCAGGGTGGCACCGTGGCGTTGGGCGAGATGAAGCTGGGCCTCGACGCAACGTTCGGGGGCAAGGACGCCGGCGTCCGGCTCGAAATAGCCGAGCTCGTCGCCGACCAGGCGGAACTGGCGGTAGCGGTAGGCGATTTCGGCGGCGTCCAGCACCTCGTGCGCGATACCGGTCCGTTCGGCCACGCCAATGCTGCGACGGACAAAATTGTCCTGTCCGTGATGGCGCAGGTTACTGTCGCGCGGGCCCATGATCAGACCGCCGGTCTGCTGCAACAGGGCGGTGCCGGCGTCGTGCTCGATCTCGCGCCAAAGCGCGTGGGAACGGCGGACCAGCGGGGCGTAGGCATCGCCTTCGCCCACAGCGAGGCGGGTGATGCGGCTCTCGCCGTGTGATGAACCCAGTGTGTGGGGTGGGGCGAAACGGTCGATGCCGGTGGCGCGCAGGCCGCGTTTGGCAAGCTGGTACAGCACGGCGCTGCCGAAGGCGCCGAGGCCGACGACTACAATGTCGGGGGAGCGTGGTGCTGGCTGGGTCATGGGCGATCCATTCGTGCTGTGCCAGTGAAGGCGCCGTTAATCAATCCGCTTCATCACGCTGGTCCTGCCCTTGTATAGTCCGGAAAATCCGCGATGAGCCTTCGTGATATTGCCATAGGTGATCGTAATGTAGCGCTCGCGTGGTTGCCCGAGGCGGCCTCGGGCCGAACCGATCGTTACGGTTGCAATGCCAGAAGCTCGTTGACGGCCCGGTGCGCCTGATCGATCGCGACATCGGTATAAGCGCCGCGGCCGGCATCCGAGTTGGCGATGGTGATCCGGCCGAAGCGGGCCCGCCCGACCACGTTCGGCTGCTCGGCGGGCGGGAGGTCCGGTTCCCATAGCGGGTTGAACTCGGGTGCGTAGCCGTGTGGCCAACGATTGACGGTTATGGCGGTGATGTCGTGTGCCGGGTCGAAGCCGCCACCGGCCAGCGTGCGGGCGAGTTGATCGCGGATGGCGCGCTCGAAGGTCTCGAACGGGGTGGCCAGAAGCTCGGCCCGGCCGGCTTTGTTTTGCTCATGTTCCGGAAGGCCCGGATGGCAGGGTGTCCGCACCATGTGCACCAGGATCGGCCGGTCGGGCGACCGTTCGGCGGTGTACGCGCCAATGTCCACCGCAGGATTCAGCCGGAAATAGGTATGGTAGCCGCCCGGTGCCTTGACTCCGGCGACGCCGAGTTTGTGGAACGCGCGCCAGTTGGACAGGGCCACGCTGGAGTAGACCAGCGGCGTTTTCACCAGCGCGTGCAGCGCCTGTTGTTGCGCCGGCGGCAGTTCCGGGCACAGAAAGGGGATCATCATGTTCCAGCAGGCGAGCACGCAGTCCTTCGCCTGGACCCGGAAGATCTGGCCGCCGCGCATATACGCGACATCGACCCCGGATGCGGCGGCCGCGTCGCCCTGGTTGCGAGCGCGCACCACGGTGCTTGACAACCGGATGCGGACGGGCTGGTCCGGCCGGTCGAGCCGGCTGTAATCCACCGCGGCAGTAACGACGTCGCGGCAGTCGGAGCCGAACAAGGCGGTGGGGATCAGGTTGCGGACCAGGAGTCGGGCGATGCTGGCGTTGCCGTCGGGGAAGTGGAAGGTGTAGGAGCCGCCGTCAGCGTAGCCTGCAGGGGTGAATCCCATGCGGGGTGCCGAACCTGGCTTCAGCTTCAGCCCCTGAAACCCGGAGAGGCCAAAGCCCCAGCAGTCCAGTGCCGACACGGCATCGATGCCGACGCCCCACTCGCCCTGCGTGGCGGTCTGGTAGAACGGGATGACGGCCGGGTCGGCGTTGAGAATGGTCAGCAGGAAGTCGCGGTAGCTGATCCGTGACAGGCGGTCCTTCTTCTGCTCTGACGTCAGCCCCGGCATGGAGTCGGTCTGGCCGGTTTCGATCCGCTCGACGTCGCGGCGTACGGACGGGGACAAGGGCGTGCGCGCGAGGAATTCGTGCCATATGTCGGCGCCGGCTTTCCGGCGGCGCGATGGTGCGCTTGTGACCAGCCGGTCCTGCCCGAACGTTTCCCTGTCGAAAAAGATCGCCTGGGTCAGGCCGAGGCCTGGATAGAGGTCAGGGCGGTCGCAGGCTTCGCTCAGCGCGACCGGGTCCACGCCGAGGGTCCTGAGCAGACCGTCGGCGACGGGGCTGTAGGGGCGCGGGCTGTCGATCTCCAGGGTGCCGCCATTGAGCAGATGCAGCTTGCCGTCGAGGTGGAATTCATTGCGCTTGGCGTGGCCGCCGAAGTCGTCGTGGTTGTCGAGGATCAGGATGGTCGCCTGGGGACGGCGGGCGCGATAGAAATGAGCCGCGGAGAGGCCGCTGATGCCGCCGCCCACGACCACGAGGTCGTAGCGCTCGCCGGTGTCCGCGATCTGTTGGTGGTTCTGCCAGAAGTCGCTGTCGCGGAGGGCGTGGGCGTTTTCGAATGAGCCGGGGTGGCTGCCGCGCAGGCCGTTCAGCGCCGGCGGATCATATCCCGGCTGGTCCTGCGGCCAATTGGAGGGATCTCGCGCCGCAGAGGCCGGCGCATCCCGGAGGCCGGCGCCGACGGCGCCAACCGCTACGGCTGCGCCGTTGAGGAAATCGCGCCGGTTGATCGATCGGTGCATGCCCAACGACCTGTCAGTCCAGTGATCGTCCGCCATGTTGCCTCTGCAGATGGAGCCATGGACGACACAGGGCCGCGTTGCAGGGGTCTCGGTCAAGGGGTTCCGTCAGCGTTGGCGCCAGTGGCCTTGGGTGCCCCACCAGCTCATTCCGCTGCGCTGGATTGTGGTGAATGATGTGTGGCACGCATCCCGCGTACCGAAGCGAGGCCCCATGAAGATACGTATCCTGACCCTCATCTTCCTTACGCTTCCCGCCCTTGCGCTTGCGCAGGCAAGCGGGTCCGCAACGTTGGACGCCATCAAGGCGCGCGGCCAGTTGCTGTGCGGCACCTCGGGGACGATTGCCGGGTTCGCGCTGGCGGACAGCACCGGGGTGATCCGCGGCATCGATGCGGATGCGTGCCGGGCGATTGCGGCGGCGGCGCTGGGGGATGCGGGGAAGGTCAAGTTTGTCGGGTTGACCTCGATGAACCGGTTCACCGCGCTGCAATCGGGCGAGGTGGATGTGCTGGTGCGCAACACCGGCTGGTCGCTGAAACGCGAGGCCAGCCTCGGCCTGCTCTTTGCCTCGGTGAATTACTGGGGCGGATCCGGCTTCCTGGTCAAAACCGCTTCCGGCATCAAGGCGGCCAAGGACCTGCAAGGCGCCTCGATATGCGTGCTGCCGGGAACCAGCACCGAACTGGTGCTGGCCGACTGGGGCCGGTCCCAGCAGATCACCTTCACCCCAGTGCTGATCGACGGCATGGACGCGCTGTTCAAGACGTTCGTGTCGGGCCGCTGCGATGCCCTGATCAGCGACGATTCCCAGGTCGCCGGCCTGCGCTACATGCAGGGCGCCGCGAAAGGCGACTTCACCATCCTGCCCGATCGCCTCGGCAGCGAACCCGCCGGCGTGGTGGTCCGTAAGGGCGACGACAAATGGTTCGACATCGTCCGCTGGGTCGCCTTCGCCCAGATCGAGGCGGAGAACCTGGGCATAACCAGCAAAAATGTCGGCCAGTTCGCCCAGACCACCGACCCCGACACCCGCCGTCTGCTCGGGATCGAGGGCGGCCTCGGCACCGCCTTGGGCCTCGACGATCAGTGGGCCTACCGGATCATCGCCCAGGTCGGCAACTACGGGGAGATGTGGGAGCGCGATCTGACCCCGCTGGGCCTGGAGCGAGGGCAAAACGCGCTGTGGACCAAGGGCGGCCTTGCCTATGCGCCGCCGCTGCGGTGAATGACCCGGTTACGCATGCGCCCGAACGACGGCGGCGACGCCGGGCTGCAACGGCCGCCGCACCAGGACCCAGGTGATCCCGATCGCGGCGACCAGCAACGCCCCGGCGAGCACGAAACTCAAGGTATATTCGTGCGTCGTTGAAATGATGAAGCCGGTCAGCAAAGGCGCCATGAAGCCGAAGACATTGCCGCCGAGAACCACCAGGCCGAACACCGTTCCGGCCGATTTCGGATCGTAAATCATGTCGGACGCCAAGGCGAAATTCAGCGAGTTCGCGCCGATGCCGCAGGCGATCGCGGTGATCACCAGGCACTCCATGACCACGAGGCTGCTGGCGAACGGCACGAACACGATGCATGAGGCGAGCGCCATCAGGACCATCATTAGTTTGCGGCGCACCCCGGTGGAGAGGTCCTTGCCTTTGAGCATGCGGTCGCTGACCGCGCCGACGACGATGCCGCTCAGCATCGAGACCAGGTACGGCAGCATGCCAAGCCAGCCGACCTGCAGAAGTTGCAGGTGGCGCACGTTGGCGAGGTAGGACGGCAGCCAGGTCAGGAACAGATACAGGGAATAGGTCTGGAAGCCCTGGACCAGCAGAAGACCCCACATCGTCGGGCAGCGCAGCAGCATTTTGAGCTGCATTTCATGAATCAGGTCGTCGGTTTCGGGTTCCCGTTGGGTGACGATATGCGTGCGTTCCGTTTCGCTCAGCCACGCGGCTTGTTCAGGTGAGCGATACACCGCCCACCAGACCAGCGTCCATGCCAGCGTCAGCGCGCCCAGAATATAGAACGAGGCGCGCCAGCCGAACGCGCCGATCAGCAACGCGGCGGCGAAGATTCCGGCGGCGGAGCCGGCCGTCGATCCGGCATTGAAAATCGCGACCATGATGCCGCGTTCATTGCGTGGCGCCCATTCGCGGATGATGCGGTTTGCCGCGGGGTAGCTGGAGGATTCGCCGACGCCAAGGAACAGGCGGGCGCCGATGAGGCCGGCGAGGCCGGTGACCATGCCGGTAAGGGTCGAGGCGACGGACCAGACGAACATGCCCGCGGTGATGACGGTTCGGGCGCCCAACCGGTCGATCAACAATCCCATCGGCAGGATGCAGATGATGTAGCTGTAGAAAAAGCAGGAGAAAATGACGCCGAGGATTTCGGGTCCGAAGCCGAACTCCTTGGCGAGGATGGGACCGGCGACCGACAACGCGGTACGGTCGACATAGTTGAACGTGTTGGCTCCGAACAGCAGGAGCGGGATCAGCCAGCGCCGGTCGAACTGCATTGCCTGTTTCCCCCCTGGGCGTGTTCGCCTCTGGGCAACTTTTTTGTCGCCTCGGCGAAAACCGTAGTCCCGGTGGCGAAGGACTGCAAACGCCGACAGGAAGCGGTTGCTGCTGTGCTCTTTGCTATTCCGCCGGCGCGCCCACCGCCGCTTCCGTTATCCCGGCCGGCCGGCGCCGGCCGGCGAACAGCCGGCGGATCACCGCATAGAAGACCGGGGTGAAGATCAGCCCGAAGCCGGTGACGCCCAGCATGCCGGCGAACACGGCGGTGCCGAGGGACTGACGCATCTCGGCGCCGGCGCCGCTGGCGACCACCAGCGGGATGACGCCCAGGACGAAGGCGAACGAGGTCATCAGGATCGGGCGCAGGCGGGTGCGGGCGGCCTGGATCGCGGCCTGGCCTGCGCTGACGCCGGTTTCCTCGGCCTGGCGGGCGAACTCGACGATCAGGATGGCGTTTTTCGCAGCCAGCCCGACCAGCACGACGAAACCGATCTGCGCCAGGATATCGACGTTCAGGCCGCGGATCAGCAGGCCGGTGACCGCGGCCAGCAGGCACATCGGCACGATCAGCACCACCGACAGCGGCAGGGTCCAGCTCTCGTACTGGGCGGCAAGGACGAGGAAGACGAACAGCACCGAGGCGCCGAAGATCAGCAGGGCGGTGTCGCCGGCGGCGCGCTGCTGGTAGGCGAGGTCGGTCCACTCATAGCCGATTCCGGCGGGCAGGCGCTGGGCGGCGAGTTTCTCCATCGCCGTCAAGGCATAACCCGATGAGACCCCCGGCAGCGTGCTGCCCTGCACCTCGGCGGCGGGGAACAGATCGTAGCGCGGCACGCGGTACGGCCCGGTGGTGCTGAAAAGGCGGGCAACGGAGCCGATCGGCACCATCTGCCCGCTCGCGTTGCGGGTTTTCAGCCGCGCGATATCGGCCGGATCGGACCGAAATCGAGCATCGGCCTGGGCGGTGACCTCGTAGGTGCGGCCGAGGTAGTTGAAGTCATTGATGTAGGCGGAGCCGAGGTAGACCTGCATCGCCTCGAACACCTTGTCGGGGGTGACGCCGACTTTCTGAGCCTTCACGCGGTCGATGTCGGCGTAGACGCTGGGGGTACGGGTGCTGAACGGCGTGAAGACGCCGACCAGGCCGGGGGTCTGGTTGGCGGCGGCGGCCATGTCCTGCGCCGCGGCCTCCAGCGCGCGGGGGCCGAGGCCGGCGCGGTCTTCCAGCATCATCTTGAAGCCGCCGGCGGTGCCGATGCCGCTGACCGGGGGCGGCGGAATGGTGATGATGAAGGCGTCCTGAATGGTGGACAGCCGCTGGCGCAGTTCGTTCAGCACGACGTTGACGGTCTGGCCCTTGGCGTGGCGCTGCTCGAACGGCTGCATCGGCACGAAGATGGCGCCGGCGTTCGAAGCGTTGGTGAACGTGGCGCCGTCGAAGCCGGAGAACGGCACGGCGTGCTCGACTCCGGGTGTGCCGAGGATGATGTCGGTCGCCCTGCGCACAACGGCGTCGGTGCGTTCCAGCGAGGCGCCGGGCGGCAACTGGATCACGGTGATCAAGTAGCCAAGGTCCTGGTCGGGGATGAAGCCGGTGGGTGCGCGGTAGAACTGGAAGCCGGTCAGGGCGATCAGGCCGGCATAGACCGCCAGCACCACGGCGCTGAGGCGGATCAGGCGTCCGGTGAGCTTGCCGTAGCGGTCCGACAGCCAGGCAAAAGCGGTGTTGAAGACGTTGAAGAAGGCGATGACGGGACGGGCCAGCAAGCGGGGCCGGGCGTCCGGGTGGGCTTCGTGATGCGGCTTGAACAGCAGGGCGCAGAGAGCCGGGCTGAGCGTCAGCGAAACGAAGCAGGAGATCACCGTGGATGCGGCGATGGTCACTGCGAACTGACGGAAGAACTGGCCGGAGATGCCGCTGATGAAGGCGGAGGGGATGAACACCGCGCACAGCGTCAGGGCGATGGCGATCAGCGCGCCGCCGACCTCATCCATGGTGCGATGGGCGGCCTCGCGCGGGCGCATGCCGGACCGAAGGTTGCGCTCGACGTTTTCGACCACGACGATGGCATCGTCCACCACGATGCCAACCGCCAGCACCAAGCCGAACAGCGACAGGTTGTTCAGTGAGAACCCAAGTGCCGCCAGCACGGAAAACGTCCCGATCAAGGAGATCGGGATGGCAACGATCGGCACGATGGAGGCGCGCCAGGTCTGCAGGAAGACGATCACCACGACGACCACGAGGCCGACAGCTTCGAGGATGGTCTTCACCACCTCATGCACCGACTGGGCGATGAACAGCGTCGTGTCATAGACAATATCGTATTTCAGGCCCTGCGGGAAATCCTTCGACAAACTCTGCATCGTTGCGCGGATAGCCTTTGCGGTGGAGAGCGCGTTGGAGCCGGGCTGCTGGTAAACCAGGATCGGCACGGCATTCAGCCGGTCGAGATAGCCGTTGGCGCCATAGTCCTGGGCACCGAGTTCGACGCGGCCGATGTCGCGGATGCGGGTGATGCGGCCCTGATTGTCTGATTTGACGACGATGTCTTCGAACTGGGTAGGATCGGTCAGGCGCCCGAGGGTCTCGACGTTGAGCTGGAAGGCGCCGGGCGTGGCGACCGGCGGCTGGTTGAGCACGCCGGCGGAGACCTGGACGTTCTGG
>Ga0302320_10009017_pt1 | contig 21527 bp, 18 predicted proteins | sample Bog_T0_3_FD_202130 | JGI IMG/M metagenome (GOLD analysis project Ga0302320, IMG submission 202130) | Peat permafrost microbial communities from Stordalen Mire near Abisko, Sweden - Bog_T0_3 | ecosystem: Environmental > Terrestrial > Soil > Wetlands > Peat | place: Sweden: Abisko, Stordalen Mire...
ACGAGCCCGACCCGAGGCATTTCGCGCTCCTAACCGCCAACCTGAAGGCAAATGGGGTGGAAACCGTGCAGCCCGTCCAGGCCGCAGTCTCCACCAAGGACGGCGAGGCGCAGTTTGTCCGGGTGCTAGGGAACACGACGGGGAGCCACCTGGCCGGGGCCAAGGAGTCCTATGGGGAGCGCGAGTACTTCCCGGTGAAGGTGCTTGCGATCGCGCCGCTCCTTGAATGGGCGACCCTGGCAAAGATCGACGCTGAGGGGCACGAGAAGGACCTCCTCCTGGCGGCCACCCGTGCGGACTTTGATCACCTGGACATCATGGTCGAGGTGGGCAGCCCCGCGAACGCCGAGGCCATCTTCCTGCACCTGACATCCCTGGGAGTGTGCATGTTTCCCCAGAAGCTGGGGTGGCAGCGGGCCCAGCGCGCGGAGGACCTCCCGACCTCGCACCGGGACGGCAGCCTCTTCCTGACCGCCAAGGGCGAAATGCCCTGGAAGTAAACGGTCGGGATTTCCCACCCGCATGGCAGCCCTACTCTTCGCGACCGGCATGTTCCTCCTGGCCCTCGCGGTGCACGGGGTCCTTTGGAGGCTCAGGATCCCGCGCAGCCAGACCCGTGCTCTTCTTCTCATTTTTACCTCTGTTCCCGCATGTGCGGCCATCGCCATGGCCATTACCGGTTTCCCGGGCCCAACGTTTCGCCCTCCGCCGGCCGACCTTCCTGCCATGGGCCTCTTCTACCTGGGCGCGGTCGGCTGCTACCTGATCACGTATGCGGGGGTCGAGGAGGTGAGCCCGTCCCTCCTGGTCATCAGGGCGCTCGAGTCCGCCGGGGAGCGCGGCTTAAGCCGCGGGGAGCTTTCTTCGGTCGTGACGGAGGCGCGCTTCGTGACCCCGCGCATCATAGCCCTGAAGCGGGACCGGGTCATCACGGAGTCCGCGGACGGCAATCGGCTAACGCCCCAGGGTGAGCGGATTGCATCCCTGGCCGGCCTTCTCGCCCGGTGCTTCCAGATTGACGGAGGGGGCTAAGCGCATGATCTCCCTGCACCCCGCGCTGGCCCTGATCCCGCTCCTTGGCCTGGCCGTCGACATCCTCGCACAGGCGCTCCTCTGCCGCCTTCCGTTATCAATTGGCCACGTCCGCCGGCAATTCGTGAGCTTTGGCCTCGGCCTGGCCGCGGCGGCCCTAGCCCTTTTTATTCTGCTGCGGCCCGCCGGGTTGGGCCTCAAGGATAATGCCGGCTACGGCGCCCTCGTGGTCCTTGCCTACCTCTTCCTGGGCTTTTGCTTCTTCAATGTCATCAACCTGAATGTCTCCTCGCTTCGGATCCGCATGATCAGGGAGCTCCATCGGCATCATCCGCAGGCCGTGTCGACCGAGCGGCTGACGGCCCTTTACGGCGTCTCCGAGATGCTGGACGCGCGCCTCGTGAGGCTCGAGCAGGGACGCCAGCTTTACCATTCCTCGGGCCGGTATTTCCTGAGACGCGGCGCCGTGCTGGCGATCGCGCACTTTTTCTCGGGCCTTCGCGGCCTCCTTTTTGGAGAAAGGGCCTAAGCTGAGTGCCTGCCCCGACGCCACCATGCCCCTGGACCTGACCCTTTTCGTGCCGGCGCTCAACGAGGAGCGAAACATCGCGGGCACCCTGGAGGCGATCTCCCGGGTGCTGGCCTCCTGCCCGGGGAAGACGGCGGAAATCCTGGTGGTCGACGACGGAAGCAACGACCGGACGGCGGAAATCGTCGAGGGAATCGCGCGGTCGAATCCCGCGGTGGTCCTCGTCAAAAACCCGAGAAACCTGGGCCTCGGGGCCTCGCTCCAGGTGGCCATCGCGCGCGCAGCGGGCAGGCAGATCCTGATCGTCCCCGGGGACAATGACATGCCCGCTTCCACGCTCCTTGAGCTCCTGCGGTACTCGGACAAGGCCGACATGGTCATGTGCTTTTTCACCAACCGGGAGCTCCGCGGCTGGAGGCGCAACATCCTGTCCACCCTGTTTGGCCTCCTGTACACGACCTGCTTCGACGTGTACCCCCAATACATCAACGGCCCCTGCGTTTACCCCGTAGCGGAGCTGCGTAAGCTGCGCCTTTTCTCGACCCGGTTCAGCATCGTGGCCGAGATCAATGTGAAGCTGCTGCGCCAGGGCGTCACGTTCCTGGAAGTGGCCAGCTACCGGCAGGTCGGCATGAAGGGCAGCACCTCGTTCTCCCTCCGCAACCTCGCGGAAACGGCCACCGTCTTCTGGCGCCTCCTCTACGAGGTCTATTTCGGAAATCCAAAGGCCTATTCCAAGCGGCCTGTCCGGGTGACATTGGGCGATCAGTAAAAACGGTCATCCGGCCATGGACCGACCCTACTGGTCTTGGGTTTCCGTGCCGCCAAGGAAGACCGTCGCCGGGATCATCCTCCTAAGGAACGACCGTGCTGCACTGCTTCAGCTCCGCGACGAAAAGCCCACCATTCAGGATCCAGGGATATGGGTGGTGCCAGGCGGGCACATTGAACCCGGCGAGACGCCTTTGGACGGGGCGTGCCGCGGGCTCAAAGACCGAATTCCTCGAGGTCTCTCGATTTGGAGGTTTATGACCGCGTCAAAAACAAGACCGTTACTTCCCGTCTTGGGAGATTGACAAGGGGGCAGCGGCAGTGCTCCAGCCTCACGATTTTAACTGCTTGATGAATTGCGCCTCGAAGAGTTCATATACTAGGCGGCGTTCCTCAATAAAGAGGGCGGCTATCGAGCCATCGGATTTGTAGGCAAAGACAACCCGGTGCCGACCGATGCGAAGTCGATAGCAGCCAGAAAGACTACCCTCAAGCGAACGAATGTCCCCAAGCTCTTCTTTCAGATCCCGCAAAGCCTTTTTGACGGCGCGGCGAGGTTCTGGGGCCAAGCGACTGCCAAAAGCCGCTACCTGTTCGGCAATATGAACGGTGCGTTTCAATCAGGGATTTGGTCGATGGAGACGAATTTAGTCTTCCCTGCCTCGAATTCAGCAATCGCCTGCATGGCTGCCGGATTACCCATGATCTCTAGCGTTTCCGCAATTGCGCTCATTCGATCGTGCCCAATCACACAGGCCACGGGCTCATCGTGGCGAGTAACTGTAATTACGCCCCCTTTCTCAGCGGCCTTAACAAGCGAAGGGAACGTATCCTGGCCCTTGGATATGCTTACTGTAGTTTTCATGAAATTACCTGTAGTTTTTATCTGATAAGAATCGAGCAAAATAAACCTTGCCGGTCTGGATCGCCTGGCTGTCAGAAATGGGTCGAATCAACCCGTTATATCCAAATACTGTTTTTGTCTGTGACTCCCATGGACGGCGTCCAACAGATCGAATGCCGGGAGGGCCAGGCCTTGGCCTTCAAGGGACGCGCCGAAGCCGACGGTCCTCCCCTGCGGGATTACATGACGCGTCTCTCGGACATGGCCCTTACCTTATATTCAGCCTGCACGTAAGTTGTGGCATAATCCCCTCGCCTTAGCCTAGCATATCTGTTCTTGGAATTCATGGAATTGAGTCACCGAACCCTGTCCCAATCGGGCCCCTATAAGGGCCTGACTCTGGACAAGCTTCCCCAGGATGTCCCGCTGGCGCTTTACCGGCAGATGCTGCGCCTGAGGAGGACCGAGGAAGCATTGCTGGCGGAGTACCACCCTGCCGAGGAGATGCGCTGCCCGATCCATTTCTGCATCGGCCAGGAGGCCATTCCGGCCTCCCTCTCGGCGCTGGTGAAGCCGGATGACTACATGTTCAGCCACCACCGCTCCCACGGCTACTATTTCGCAAAAGGCGCGCCGCTCCGTGAGCTCTTTGCGGAGATCTATGGCAGGGAGACGGGCGCCGACGGCGGGCGAGCGGGATCCCAGGACATTTCCCATTCCGGGAGCCACTTCTACAGCGGCGCCATCCTCGCGGGGGCGGTCAGCATAGCCGTCGGCGCCGCATTCGGCTTCAAGTTCAGGAAGTCATCCCAGATCGCCATCTCGGGATTCGGGGAAGGCGCAACCGACGAGGGTGCCTTCTGGGAGGCGATGAATTACGCCGGAAAGCAGAAATTGCCCATCCTCTTCGTGATCGAGAACAACCGGTATGCCACCTTTTCGGACCAGCTGAAGCGCCAATCCGAGGACAACATCTGCGAGCGCGTGCGGCCGTTCGGCGTCCGGGCGACCCAGATATTCGGAAACGACGCCCCGCTCGCCTACCGCACCCTCTCCGGCGAGATCGCCAAACTTCGCGCGGGCGACGGCCCGGCGCTCGTGGAAGCCTACACCTACCGGTGGAACAGCCATGTGGGGCCCGAGGACGACGGCGCCAACAATTACCGGCCTGCTGCCGAGATCGCGTACTGGAAGGCGAATTGCCCCATCGTGCTCCTCGAGGAGAGGCTACGGGAGTCCGGACTGCTGAGTGGCGCCGAAAAGGACCGGATGGAGGCTGAAATCAAGGCGGAGATAGCCGAGAACTTCCGGTTCGCGAAGGAGAGCCCGTTCCCCAAGGACGTCGACTGGCGGAGGATGAACTATGAGGACGCGAGCCCCATGGCCGACCGGCTGCTGGGGACCGCGAGCCGCGGCGCCTTCGACCATGACCAGGCCGAGGCAAAGCTTGGGCCCTACTAAGGCCCCGCCCCAATGAGCCGCCAATTATCCTACGCAAAGGCCATCCTGGAGGCCACCGACCAGGCCATGGCCCTCTGTCCCGACGTGATCGTGCTGGGACAGCTTGTGGACACGAAATCCGGCATCTTCGGCACCACGACGGGCCTGGTGGACAAGTATGGCGCGGAGCGCGTCCAGGATTTCCCGGTCTCAGAGAACCTGATGACCGCGACGGCGATGGGCGCGTCCCTCACGGGCCTTCGCCCTGTGATCGCCCACCAGCGCCTCGACTTCATGCTGTATTCGCTCGATGCGATCGCCAACTGGCTGGCGCTCTGGCGCTTCAAGTCGAACGGCAAGTCGGCCATGCCCGTCACGATCCGGACGATCGTAGGCAAGGGTTGGGGCCAGGGGCCCCAGCATTCAAAGAGCCTGCACTCCTGGTTCGCCCACCTGCCGGGATTGAGGGTGGCTGTGCCGGCGACGGCCTATGACGCCAAGGGACTCCTGCTCGAGAGCATCTTCAGCGAAACCCCCGCCATCTTTGTCGAGGGCCGCGGCCTGTACTCGATGACGGACGATGTCCCCGAGGAACCATACCGCGTCCGTTTCGGCCAGGCCGTTGTGAGGAGGCCCGGCAAGGACGCCACCCTCATCGCCATAGGCTCCATGGTGCCGATCGCGATGCGCGCCGCCGCAACGCTCGAAAAGGCGGGGATCGACGTGGAGGTCGTGGACCCGAGGACCCTCACGCCGCTCGACAGGCGCACGATCTGCGACTCCGTCTTCAAGACGCGGCGCCTGGTGGTTGCCGATCCGGCATGGCACTCCTTTGGGGCTGCGGGGGAGATCATCACGACGGTGGCCGAGAACCTGGGCGACAAGCTCAAGGCGAAGCCGGTGCGGGTGACGCTCCCGGACAGCCACACGCCAATGAGCATGGCGCTTGAGCCGGAGTATTATCCCGATGACGCCGATATCGTGGAGGCGGTGAGGAAGACCCTCGCCTGAGCCCCTGCCCTCGGCGCGTCCCATGGCCTACATCGAATTCATCGAGGAGGTGCACCGGAGCACCAAGCGCGACTACCTCGCGCGGGTGCAGGCCGGCAACAAGGCTGAGTTTGCCACGCTCGCCAAGAAATTCGACGTCGAGTACTGGGACGGGAGCCGGAACACGGGATATGGAGGCTATCATTACGACGGGCGCTGGCTCGACGTCGCCAGGCGCATGGCCACGCACTACGGGATCAAGGCGGGGGACCGGATCCTGGATGTGGGTTGCGGAAAGGGCTTCCTGCTCTACGAGTTCACGCGCGCCGTGCCCGGGGTCGAGGTGGTCGGGATCGACGTGTCCCGCTATGCGCTGGCGCACGCAAAGGAGGAGGTGAGGCCGTTCCTCGCCGAGGGTCGCGCGGAATCCCTGCCCTACAAGGACCGCAGCTTCGACCTGGTCATCTCCCTCAACACGCTTCACAACCTTCAGTTGCCGGAATTGGAGCTCGCCCTCGGTGAAATCGAAAGGGTCGGGCGAAAGGGCAAGTACATCCTGATGGATGGGTACCGCACGGAAGCGGAGAAGGTGAACCTGCTCTACTGGCAGCTCACGTGCGAGTGCTTCTTCACGCCACGGGAATGGGAGTGGCTCTTCGCAAAGACCGGATACACGGGCGACTTTGGCTGCATCTACTTCACGTGAGGATGCTCCCGTTCCATGACCGCATCCCCGCCGCAAGCCGAGAGCGCCAAACGAACGAGCGCTGTGTCGACCCAGGTTGATCCGAGGCTTCTCCTCGGCCGCCTTCATCCCTAACATCCCCCGATATGTCTCATCCCGATCCCACGACACGCGAGACCCAGTACCAGCGCTCGGTCGACCTCCAGAAGGAGAAGGGGCTGACCGCCCTCGGCCTGATGACGAACCAGGCGTGGCAGGACGACCCCAAGCATCTCCTCTTCACGCTTTCGCGGTACAAATTCGTGGGAAAGATGCTCGCGGAGCGCTCCCATGTGCTTGAGGTCGGTTGCGCCGACGCTTTCGGGACCCGGATCGTCCGCCAGGCCGTGGGGCGCTTGACCGCCACCGATTTCGATCCGGTGTTCGTGGCGGACGTCCAGGCGCGGATGGACCCCAAGTGGGCATTTGAGTGCAAGCTGCATGACATGCTTTCAGGCCCGTTCCCCGGGCCGTTCGACGCCGCCTACGCTCTCGACGTCATTGAGCACATCGCACCCGCGGATGAGGCGAGGTTCCTGCGCAACATCGTGCAGTCGTTGACGCCCCAGGGAGCGTTGATCCTGGGATGCCCCTCCCTCGAGTCTCAGGCCTTCGCCTCGCCCCAGAGCAAGGCGGGGCACGTGAACTGCAAGGATGGGCCCGGCATGCGAAAGCTCCTCAGCCAGCATTTCAGCAATGTCTTTGTCTTCTCCATGAACGACGAGGTGGTGCACACCGGGTACTTCCCCATGGCGCACTATATCCTTGGCCTCGGTTGCGGGCCAATGGGAGCCTGAAACGCACGCTCGCGAAATGCCCCTCGAGACCACAGCAGACGGCGTCATTGAAGAGCTCGACCTCACCATCTTCGTCCCGTGCTACAACGAGGCAGAGCGCATCGAGGGAACGCTCAGCACCATCCGGGATGCCTATGGGGAGCTTGCCTATACCTTTGAAGTGATTGTCGTCGACGACGGATCGACCGACGCGACGGCCGCCGTGGTCGAGCAGTTCCGGGCCAGCCACCCCGGGTTCCCGGTTCGCCTGCACCGCAACGCCAGCAACCTCGGCCTTTCCCGCTCGTTCGTCGAGACGGCGTTCCGGGGAAAGGGCCGCTACTACCGCCTGACCTGCGGCGACAATGTGGAGCCGAAGGAGACCATGCAGGCGCTGGCCCGGAAGATGGGAAGCGCGGACATCGTCCTGCCCTATTATCCGACGTTGCCCGGGAAGAGCGGAGTCCGGCGCCTCATCTCCAAGACCTTCACGTTCCTGGTGAATACGCTCAGCGGCCATTCCATCCGGTACTACAACGGCTGCGCCCTTTACCGCCGCTACCACGTGATGCGCTGGGCCCCGTACAACTACGGTTTCGGATTCCAGGCCGACCTGATTACGATGCTGCTCGAGGAGGGCGCCGACTACATCGAGATCCCGGTCGTCGGGTACCATTTCGAGAAGGCCCGCGGCTCGACACCCCTGAATCTGAGGAACTTCATCTCCACCGGCCACACGCTCTTCGAGATACTGCTGCGGCGCATCCGGCATGTGATGTATGCCAAAAAATGAATCTCCCATGAGCAATCAACGCGGGGCTTCGGCCAGGGGCGACACGGCATCCATGGTGGAGAAGTGGCTATCGTGCCCCATGGGCCACGGAAAGCTCACGGTGACGGAAAGTCGGATCGCCTCCGAGGAGCCAGCCTTCAAGGGCGAGATCGTCGACGATGTCGCGGTCATGACGGGGGCCATCCAGAAGTCGTTCTTCGACGACAAGTTCGAGACGATGCAGAAAGGCCATGAGCGGAAGGGGGAATGGGACTTCTGCTACGCGCAGCAGACGGACCTCCTCGAGAGTTATCTTCGGCCCGGCCAGCTCATCCTTGATGTCGGATGCGGACCCTCCCTCCCCTACTCCAGGCCGGAGGGCGCTGTGGTGCTGGGCCTCGAGCCCTCATTCAACTCGATCCGCGCCAACCGCGACGTCGACCTTCGCGTCAACGGGTCCGCGACGGCGATCCCCCTTCGCGACTCGAGCGTCGACGTGATCGTCTGCTTCTACTCGATACACCACATGGTCGGGCGGACCCTCGGGGAGACCCGGGGCAATGTGGGCCGCGCGTTCAAGGAGTTCGGAAGGGTGCTAAAACCCGAAGGGATCCTCTTTGTTTTCGAGATGACCCCCATTGCGCCCTTCCGGGCCGTCCAGTCGCTCCTATGGAACCTCGTGCGGAGCGCGGCTCCCGGGATGCTCGACATGTATTTCTGGTCCGCGCGCGCGCTCCTGGCCGTCGCGCGGGAGAACCTCCCCGCGGGAGCCGCGCCGGAAAAGCTCATCTTCGGCACCTCGCTTTTTTCGGCTATACCCCCGGTGTTCAACCTTCCATGGTTTAAGATCCCGCGCGGCCTCTATCCCTTGGATGCAAGGCTCTATAAGTGGCGCCTGGCGCCCTTGCGCTCTTAGTCCGATGCCTGGGACCCAAGCCGAGTTCGGCAACGTGACCGTTTGCTCCCAAGGATCCATGGATCCGAGGGCGGCTTCAGCCGTTGCCTGCCGGCCAGCGGCCGCCCGGCTTGCTCCGCACAAAATGGGAGGGCGCTGATGCATCACGGGGACCGACGCCACATCCAACCGACAGATCCGGAGGTGAGCCCGTCACGCGGGTCGGCGTGGCTTGTCGTGGTTCTTTCCTACCTGGGACTCTTTGGCGCCCTGCTTCTGGCCACCAAGGGGCTGCCCTACGCAATCGACAATAACGAGTCGTTCTCAAGCCTGATGCACGCCAGGCACCTCTACGAGGGACATATGGGCGACACGAAGGGCCTGACCGACGAGGTTTCCGCCTGGCATGCCGCTGCGAACCCCTACGTCCATACGCACCAGGGTAATTTCCCACGCCTGTTTGCCTTTGCCCTGTACGTGTTCGGCGCTCGCTCCATCGAGAGCCAAATCGTGCTCACTACGTTTACCGTGGGTCTTGCGGCCCTATGGCTCGCGTTCCGTTTTCTTTGCACGATTGGCCCCCCCCTGTTCGCGGCGGTCGGCTGCCTGATATTGATCACGGACTACGGCCTGTTCGGCCAGTGGCAGGTGGATACCTATAGGGTTTGGTACGGGTTCTTTTTCTTTGGGACACTCTTCTGGGTGAGCCATCTCGACCGATACAGGAAGTGGCCGATGCTCATTTCGGGTGCCATCGCCTTCGCGGCCTTGTTCTACGGGGAGTATGTGTACGCCACGTTCGTTGGCATCACCGCGGGCTGCTATGGCCTCGTCTGCTACGGCCGCAGGTGGCGGCTGCTTCTTCGGTGTTGGCTCTGCATTTTGGTGGGCGGAGCCGCAGCAGCCGGTGTTCTCCTGACTCAGCTTGTCGCCTATATGGGATGGGCGAACGTGAAACGCGACATCGCCTACACCCTGGCCGCGAGGAACATGGCCAGCGACAAGGCGTTCACGGAGCTCGTCGACAAATTCTATAGGGATCATCACATCATATTCTGGAACAATTACTTCGACATCACCAGCTCCCGGACCCTTAAGGCGTTTGTCGCCTCGTTCTTCGAGAAACATCTCCAGTACTACAGCCCATGGATATCCCTTTCCGCGATGGTCATCCTGGCGGGTGCGCTCCTGGGTCTAATGCGCCGGACAACGCCTCAGGACCCGAAACCGAGTGACGCGCGTGGTCGGGTCGCACGCTGGGCCGGTTTCTTCGCCACCCGGGTGCTCCCCGGAATCGTAGTGGCCGCGACTGCAGTCTCGATCATTCGATACCTGAGGCCCCTCTTTGACGATTCGTCCGCAACCTTGTGGACCGCCGCGCTGGGCCTCGATCCGCCGGCCTCGCTCGGGTATCTCAGTTTTGTCATCGCTTCGGCGATCGCCGTGACTCTCGCTGTAGCGGGAACGGCGAGAATGGTCGGGAGCGAGAACAGATTGGCAGGCCTGTTTATCCTCTCCGTGTGCGTCGTCGCTGCGTATGCGGTCGTCTACCGCATCTTCACGGGGTACATTTACTCCGGCTATTTGAACAGGCAGGCCCCGTTTCTGGTCTTCTGGACAGACATCGTGCTTGGCGGAGCCGTGTATGTGGTCATCGAAACCACGCGCCGGGCGTTTGCCGACTCATGGGCCAATGATGCCCCGGGCCTGCTTCCCATTTCCGGCTCAACACTCCTTCTGTTCTTTTTTGCGGCCTGGTTCACGCTTCAGCTGAGCTACCTGGTGGTCGTCCCACCCGACAGCGCCGCGTTTCTCAAGCTTCTTTCGGCGCGCCCTTTCCGCGGCTCCAGCTTCGTCGTCAACAGCTATGCGGCGCCCGAAGCCGAGAAGACCCACGCCTGGGCCTATGCCGAAACCTCCCTATTCTCGGGTCGCGCGCGGCTGCAGCAGGATGGCTTCCAGGTGGAACATGACCGCCAATACCTCTGGTTCGCGGACGCCGAGACGAACAAGGCCTATCTCAAGCCCGACTATGGGCTGATGGTCGACCTCCCCGCTAGCATCTCCGAGGCGCTCAAGGAATTGACCGACCGCCGGTCGCGCGCGGAAACCCCGATTGCATTTCCTACCTCGGGACTAGTCCGGCGGACCCAGGAGCCGCTTGAGCCATTCTTGCAGCACAAGCTGGCCGCCACGGACGGGAGCCGCTACAGCATCATCAAGTTCGACTGGGACTTCCCCCCCTTTTTGAAGCCCGTCGATGCCGCGCTCCTGTCCGCGGCTCAGCTCATGAGCTTCGAGCAGCGGCTTTCCTTCAGCCAGAGCAGCCGGGAGCAGCGCAGCCGCTGGCGGATAGAGATTGAGCCGAGGGATGTCGTGCCTCTTGAACGGCCCGGTCGCGGCCCGGTTCAGCTCGTCGAGGCTTCGGTCGACGGCAAGCCGGTGTTCTCAAGGGAGGCATTCGTGGCGGCGGATTGGCTGCCGGGCCCAGGTCAGGTAACGGGGAGCCCGGGGACCTGGATTGGATTGCCGGGGAGATCGGGGAAAATCAGCGCTGTGGTCGTCGGCAATGCGGTCGCCCTGCGATTCCTGGAGGGGCCTGGAAGAGGGCGCGCCACCGTGCAGGTCAACGACATGGAGCAGACCATTGATTTCGGACAGCCCCGTGTGAGGGAGCGCCTTATTTCGCTGACCGCAGAGCATCCGCGCGACAGGTTCACGGCGATCCCCGCATTCACGCCGGGAATGTACGTGACCACCTCGCTCGCCATGGGATCGGCGGGCCCGGTCGCCGCCGTAGAGTACGTCTATTCCAACCAGGACGGAGTCCCGGAGTCTGGGACCGTGTTCAGGGTTTACCAGGAGGTCTCACCGGAGGTTTGGCGGCTTGCCGACACCCTTACGTTTCTCGGTACCGAAGGCATCCTGGTCCGGCTTGAGGAGTTCAAGGCGAACAATCCGGATACCCTTTCAGAGTACAGCCGAATGCGGTCGCACGGGGAGACCCGCACCTACCTGCAGTGGCTCACGGATCATCTCACCGCTTATCCCAAGGACAGAAACCGGAAGGGAATTCTGGCTGCGGGTGCCGCGCCTTTGGGAACGTCCACGGGCACGGGCATCGAAACGCGTGTGATCCCCCTCCCAGATACCTCCGACGGGCGCCTCCAGATCTCCGTCACCCCCAGCACCCGCACCAAAGCCGGTCCGGAGTATTTCGGACTTCCGTTTGACGCCAGCCGGGCGGAATCGGCGCCCACGGACGGGATATCGCGCGTCGAGGTCGAGGCAAAGAGCAGCCTCGCCCAAAAGGATTTCCCCTACGGGTGGATCCATCTCCGGCTGCGATTCCCCGCGAACCGGGTGCCGCAGGCTGAGCCGATCGTGTCGGCGGGTGTCGAGGAGGCGGGCGACTTCGTCTATGTCGTTTACTCGGACAGCTCCCACATCCGCATCGGGTTTGACCACTGGTTCAAGGGCGGCCCCCTTTCGCCTCCGATTCCCATCGATTACGCCAAGGACCATGACGTCGATATTTCGATGGGCTCCCTTTATCCGCCTGGCGAAGACTTTGTATTTTTTGGAATGAGCCCGAAGTGGGTCGCGTCGCTGAAGGAAACGGTCTGGGTGAAGGTTGACGGCAACCCGGTCATCCAGGCCCCTTCGGAGTTCTGGGACGCCTCGCCGGGCCAGGTTACCATAGGCCGAAACGACATCAAGGGCACGACCTCAAACCCCCGGTTCACCGGCGAGATCATCGAATGCAAGCGAGTCTGGCCGGAACCCCAGTAGCCGCCAGCCGCGCCCGCGGCTGGACCGCGTGCGTTCTCTTCGCGGCCGCGACCTTCTGGTTCTACACGTGGGAGCCCTCCTCCTACCCTCGGCAGTGGTTTAGCGCCCGACCCCAAGGTTTCTACAACGAACTTGCGGACGCATTCCTGGCGGGCCAGGCAAGCCTTTTGCGACAGCCCGACCCGAGGCTCGCTGCCCTCACCAATCCCTACGACCCCGCGCAGAATGCGGCCTACAGGGTGAACGATCTAAGCTATTTCAAGGGGCGCTACTACCTGTACATGGGACCGGCCCCGGCAGTCGACCTCTTCGTCCCCTTTAAGCTCATTACCGGCCGCTATTTGACCGAGAAGGCGGCGTGCTCGCTCCTGGGCGTCATCGGGGCGGTCGCAAGCGCCTCGCTCCTCTATCACCTGTACCGGCGCTGCCTGCCCGGCACCCCGGCGGCCATGCTGGTCATCTCGATGGCGGCACTTGCGCTCGCCGACGGCTACTACGTCGCCATACGCGGCACCCTCCCACAGCAGGTCACGATAGCGCATGCGTACGCGTTCGCCATGCTCTCGCTGTGGGCCGGTGCGCGCGCGCTAACCTCGGAGGCGCATCCGCGCGCGTGGTTTGCCCTCTCAAGCCTATGCCTCGGCATCGCAATCGCCTCGCGCCCGAACTACGTGTTCGCAAGCGCCGCCTTGATCCCGCCGTTCATCTTCTGGTTGAACACCGGGGGTGGCAGACCGGCCTCCAGGGTATGGAGCGGCGCGGCGGCGGTTGCGCTGCCGCTCGCAGGCGTGGTCGCCATGCTCCTCACCTATAACTGGGTTCGATTCGGGCAATTCCTCGAGTTTGGCCCGCGCTACCAGCTCGGTGGCTGGAATCAGCTCGGGCTGTCGAGCACCGGCCTGGGCCACGGCTGGGAGAATGCATGGCGGTACCTCTTTGCCCCGGCATCCTACACCAGGACCTTCCCGTTCGTCACGGCGCCGACCTGGATCGCGGTGAGCGTGCTCCGCCATGTCCCCTGGCTCTGGCTATCGCCGGTTGCCGCCTGGATGATCTTCAGGAAGGGCACCCCGCCTCCCGTTCGCGCGGCCGGGATCTCGGCGCTCATCCTGGCCTCGGCCAACCTGGTGACCCTCGTCTTCCTTCCAAGCGGCAATCCGGCGGCCATACTCACGAGTGCGAACGCGCGCTACCTTCTCGATTTTCAGCCGGGACTCACGCTCTTCGTGGCGCTCGGCATGGTAGCCGCGTGGGAGCCCGGGGCCCTGGGCCGGCGGCCTCTCGGTCGACTCATCGTGCCGGTGGCCGCAGCCCTCGTGGCGTCATCCGCCATCATCGCTCTTTCCCTCGACATAGGGACATTCCCCCCGGAAGCCTCCAGGACCTTGGCCTACGTCCTGGACCTTCCGGCCTACGGGGTGGAGCTCGCGAGGGGATACTCCTATGGACCCATAGCCGCCGACGTCACCTTCCCCGCGGACAGGACCGGGGCCTACGAGCCGCTTCTTTCCACGGGGTCGGAGGCCGCGAGCGACCTGCTCTTCGTCCATTACGTCTCGGCCACGCAGATCCAGCTCGGGTTGGTAAACACGGAAATGCGGGGCCCCGTGAGCGATCCCCTGACGGTGGCCAATGGCGTTCCCCATCACCTGACAGTTAGCATGGGTTCCCTTTACCCGCCGTACGGGCATCCGCGATGGTCAAGCCTATCGGAGCCCCAGGTCTCATACCTTATGCGGAGCCTGCATGTTGAGATCGACGGCCGCGCGGCACTCGACACCACGGCCCATTTCCATCCCTCTTCTCCCGACCAGGTCGAGCTCGGCAGGAATCGGTTCCTGCCCGGCACCAGCAGCGCTTCGTTCTCCGGCAGGATCGCCCAAGCCCACCGCCTGCCGCTGGCGGCCCCGCTTGGTGCCTCGCCGACGGCGGTCGCCTACGGGCCTGTGCGCCTGCGCCTCCGGCTTCCCGACGTGCGCGCCGTGCTCACCCGCGAACCGCTGGTTGTGACGGGCGTCCCCCGCGCCGGCGACATTGTCTTTGTGCAATACCTCGACAAGAACCGCATCCGCCTGGGCGTCGACCATTGGGGAAGCGCCGCCATCGAGTCGGAACCGTTGGCCCTTGGAGCCGGCGGGGAACACACGATTGTGATAGCAATGGGATCGCTCTTTCCGGTGAACAGCGCCGCCTCGCAGGAGCGGCGCATCCAGATCCTCCTTGACGGGGCCAGGGTGCTCGACAGCGACCAGCATACCTACGACTCGTCACCCCATGACGTGTTCTTTGGGATAAACGCCATCGGGGGCTCGACGTGCGGATACGCATTCACCGGGCGCATCTTGAGCGTCGAGCGCGTGGCCGACCGCCCGTAGGAGGCTGCGGGGATCCGCGGCGCTACGCCGCCAGCACGCGACGGGCGATCTCGTCGCCAATGGCCAGCGAGGCGGTGGCGGCGGGGCTTGGCGCATTGAGAACGTGCAGCGCGTTCGGCCGCTCGATGAGCTCAAAATCCTGGACGAGTTCCCCCTTGGGGGTCATTGCCTGCGCCCGCACGCCCGACCCTCCGGGTGCAAGGTCAGCCTCCGTGAGCGACGGCACCAGGCGCTGGAGCGAGGCGCAAAAGAGCCGCTTGCTAAATGACCTGAGCACCTCGTCCCGGCACATGCCCGCGTGCCGAGCCATGAACCGCCAGAGCCCCGCGAAGGTCAGCGCGTCCCAAAGGTCGGCCAGGTTCACGTCGCCCTTGCGGTATCCCTCGCGGGCGGTCGCAAGGATCGCATTGGGACCGGCCTCGACGCCGCCGTGGATCAGGCGCGTGAAATGGACGCCCAGGAACGGGAACGTCGGGTCGGGAACCGGATAGATGAGGTTTCGGACAAGGCCGGCCCGCTCCGGCTTCAGCTTGAAGTATTCGCCGCGGAACGGGACAATCCGGGTGGCGCGCGGCTCTCCCGCCAGGGCGCTCACCCGGTCGCAGTGGAGGCCGGCGCAGTTGATGATAAAGTCCGCGGGATGCTCCTGGGCCCCCGCAACGACCCTCCAGCCCGTCCCGTCCTTTACCAGGCGCTCGACCTTCGAGTTTAGGTGGAGCGAGGCCCCGCCCTTTGCAGCGTCCCCAGCCATCGCGGCAATGACCGCGGCGTAGTCGACGATTCCCTCCTCAGGGACCCGGAGGGCCGCGACCCCGGCGACGTGGGGTTCCACCTCCCTGATCGCCGCACCCTCCAGCCACTCCAGGCCGCTCAGGCCGTTCTGGCGCCCCCGCTCGTGGAGGCTTTTGAGTCGAGGTACTTCGCTCTCGTCCACGGCCACGACGAGCTTCCCGCAGATCTCGTGCGCGATCCCATGGCTCCGGCAAAACTCCGTCATCATCCTGATCCCCTGGACCGCCATCCGGGCCTTCACCGATCCGGGCTTGTAGTAGAGGCCCGCGTGGAGGACCCCGCTGTTGTGGGTGCTCTGGTGCCGTCCAAAGCCCGGCTCCTTCTCAAGGACCGCGAGCTCGACGCCGGGCCGCTGCCGCTGCAGCTGGAGCGCCGTCGCAAGGCCCACGATCCCGCCGCCCATGATGCAGATCCTCATGGCGCGATCAGGGTCCAGGGCCCACCCCAGCCCTTGAGAGGTTCAAGAGCTGTCCCGTGAAGCGCCGTCCGAAGGCCTCCGAGACGGGATTTCGCCCGACGTTCACGTCGCCGGGCGACGCGTCATAGAAATCATAGGAGCCGGCGAGCACCTCCCGCCCGTCGATCTCGACGCGAAGGGTGTGCTTGAGTCGTGCGATCTCGCTTTTATTCATCCCGTCGTAGAAGGGATGGTCGACCGGCGGGTAGAGCGAGCCGATTTCGATCTCCACCGTGTGCTCGGCCCCATAGTCGATGGCAATCGGCGGCTTTGTCAGCGCGCCGCCGTAGCTGGTGTGCTCAAAGCCGACCTGGATATGGGAGTCGTCCGTGTAGTAGAGGTAAATGAAATCCGCCTTGAAGGATACGCCACTCACGACAAGCGGCTCCAATTGGCCTGTCCGGTCCCTCGGGAATCGCAGGCGCAGCTTTAGCGGACCCACCTTCGAGGGCGCCGTCTCGCCAAGCCACGCCGACACATGGTCAAAGGCGTGGGCAAGGCTTCGATAGGCCGAGGGATTGTAGTGCTCGAGCAGGTCGTTGTGCTGGAAACTGACAAAGACATTGAAAGCCACCGTGAAGGCCAGGGCCGAAACCCAGACGACCCTCAGCGCGGCGAGCCTGAGTGCTCCCAAAAAATGCTCCTCGAGCCAGAAAACGCCGATGCAGGCCAGGGGAAGCAGCGACGGGAACACGTCGAGCATGTAGCGGTTCGACGCCCCATTTAGCCGGATAAGAACGAGGAGGTTCAATGCAGAGAGCGCCAGTGCGCCCCGCGAGAAATCGCGCAACGCCTGGATACCCGCCACACCGTCGTCGCGCCAGGCGTGGATCAGCAAAAGGGCCCCAAGATAGAACGGCATGTTGCAAAGTCCGTACATGTCCTCCTCCCCGATGTAGCCGGCAGGCAGGTGGAACCAAGGCATGTGGATCACCTGGAAAAAGGGGAAGTACGCGCTGAACTGCGCGGGGGCTAAAAGGTAGAACCAGAGATTGGCCGGGATGTTGGCGAATGACGTTCCCGCCTGGTGCTGGGGATGCAGGCCGGCGATCATGTAGTACGTGCCAAACTCGAGGGGATTGCCGAACCGGAGCCCGTTGTACAGGAGCACGAATCCCACCAAGACCAGGAATGGAATCCCAACGGCAAAAGCGTCGCCGCACAGGGCCTTCCCGTCCAACTCCCGGGTTCTCCTCCAGCGTCTCCAGATCCCCATGAACGGCACCAAAAGGACGATCGCCCCGAACAGGTAGTTGGGACGCGAGGCAAGGGTGAGCCCAAAGAAAAGCCCGGCCAGGATGAGCCACAGTCGCCTGCGGGGGCCCTCGCCCAGGGCCAAGACGATGCAAAGGAGGGCCGCCATCGCAAAGGCGTAGGCGCTCGAGATCGCGAGCTCGTAATAGACCGGCCTGCGAAGAAGCAGGGGCGCAAGGTTGCCGAACCCGAGGGCCCAAAAGCATGCCCCTGCGACCCATCCGCCCAGCCTTGGAAAATGCCGGCGCCTGAGGACCGCGACGAGCGCGATACTCGCGGCCACCCCGAGCCACGAAAAAACGGCGGCGGCCACGTTCTCGCCCAGATAGGTTCCCGTCGCCGCCTTCCAAGGGGCCAGCAACAGGAGTGCAGGAGCCGCGCCAAAGTAGAGGTAATACCTGCCGTGGTAGTAGCTGACGTCGTGGAAGGTGCTCAGGCCCGCATTCTGAGCGGGATCCCAGGGATCCTGGAGGTTGGCCAGGGCCGGGCTTGGCTTTTCCAGGAAGCTCAGCTGCCCCACCAGGAACCCATCGGCCAAGCGGTTATAGAGATCGTCCTGTTGGAGCTTCGTTGAGTATGGGCTGCCCGCAGAGGTGGCGGTCCACAGATAGAACCACCCCGCGGCCACGAGGACCACGACCGCCCAAACATATTCCACTCGGTGAGCGGACCTCCGCGAACCTGGGGTCGCGGGAACATTCGAGGGTAATTCCATGAAGGCCCTCCAAACCATGCGAATAACCCCCCAAGCGGCGACATCATATTTCGCGCGTTCCGGGCTCCGCACGAGGCAGCAGGCGTCCAGTTCAGGTTGACTCCAACCCCTTATCCGTGTGCATGTTGAAGGGCTAATAATGAGCGTCCCCGGACAACCCCAGCCCATAACAGGCCTAGCCCGCAAAAGGGACCTGTGGTGGCAGTTCACGGTCCGTGCCGTCGAGGCCCGCTACCGCGGCAGCTACCTCGGGATCTTGTGGGCTGTCCTGAACCCGATGCTCATGCTCGTAATCTTCTTCGTGGTCTTCGGCGTGATCTTCGGCGGCCATTTCCGGGACCCCGCGGTCGAGAGCCTTAAGGACTACGCCATGGCGATGTTTCTCGGCCTGATCCTCTTTCAGCTGCTGGCGGACACTCTCGGGGCCTCGCCGCTCCTGGTCACCGGAAATTCAAATCTCGTTAAGAAAGTCGTCTTTCCGCTGGAGGTCCTGCCCCTGGCCCAAATGGGCGGGCTCTGCTTCAACCTGGCAATCGGGCTCGTCCTGGCCCTCGGCGGCTGGGTTGCCATAGGCAACAGCCTGAGTGTTGCGGGGCTCGCCTGGCTGCCTGTCATCCTGATTCCTTTCCTCATGTTCGCCACGGGGCTTGCCTGGCTTCTCGCGGCCCTGGGCGTGTTTTTCCGGGACCTGGCGCAGGCCATGCCGTTCCTTGCCCAGGTGATCATGTACTCGAGCGCCGTGTTCTACCCGGTGAGCCGGATCATGCAGGCCAACCTCTGGTCGATCCTGAAGTGGAACCCCTTCCTTGAGACGGTGGTCCTTTCCCGGGAGGTCGTCCTCTGGGGCATGCCCGTGAACGGGAACCGCCTGCTCTACACATACCTCGCCGGCCTGGCCTCGATGGCCGTAGGCCGCTGGGTCTTCATGAAGCTGCGTCCGGCATTCGCCGACGTGATCTAGAATCGGCACCCAGATCAATGTCCAACGAGCCCCTCATCGAGGCAAAGGGCCTCACCAAGGCCTACCGGATATGGGACCGCCCCTCGTCCCGTCTCGCCGTGCCGATGATCGAGGCCGCATCGGGCCTGTTCCCCATGGGATCGGGCGCACGGAACGCGATCGCCCGGAGGGCCGCCGCCAGGTACCGCGATTTCTATGCCTTGCGCGACGTGAGCTTCTCGATCCGCAGGGGCGAGGCCACCGGCATCATCGGGCGGAACGGCTCGGGCAAGAGCACCCTCCTCCAGCTGATCGCAGGCACCCTGACCCCGACCTTGGGCTCCGTCAGCACCTCAGGACGGGTTTCGGCGCTCCTTGAGCTCGGCAGCGGCTTTAACCCCGAGTTCACCGGCCGCGAGAACGTCTACCTGAACGGGGCCATCTACGGGTTCACGCGGGGAGAGATGGCGACCCGCATGGAGGAGATCACCGCCTTTGCCGACATCGGCGACTTCATCGACCAGCCGGTTAAGACCTACTCCTCGGGAATGATGATGAGGCTCGCTTTCGCAGTAGCGGTTAACGTGCAGCCGGATGTCCTAATCATAGACGAGGCCCTTGCCGTCGGAGATGTCTTCTTTTCCCAGAAATGCTTCCAGAGGATCCGCGAGATCGTCCATCGCGGAGCCACGCTTATTTTCGTGTCCCATGACATGGGGGCGGTCCAGTCGCTCTGCGACCGGGCGCTCCTGCTTAACCAGGGCGCCATGATCTTTGACGGAGCCCCGGAGGATTGCGTCAGCCGGTACTTTAACCTGCACAAGCCCGCCCGCGGGGAAGGAAAGGCCGTGGCCGGGCGCCATCCCGAGGTGAGCCCGGGCCTGAGGAAATCGATCGAGTCCCTCGACGTCCTCGCCTCAGCAAAGTCGAGGCACGGGGACAAGGACCTGGAGCTGGCGGCCGCAGTCGTCGTGGACGGGCATGGTGCGGCGACCTGGGACTTTGAGATGATGCACCGGGCCTCGATCCGCGTCCTTTTCAGGGCAAACGCCGCGATCCTTCGGCCCTCGGCGGGAATCCAGCTCCATGACCGGATGGGAAACCTGGTCTTTGCCGCCGGCACGCCCCAGCTCCGGTTTGCCCTGCCGGCACTCGAGAAGGGCCAGGAGATCGTGCTCGAGTTCCGGCTGGCGCTGAACGTCCAGCCCGGGGCCTACACCCTATCGATCGATGCGGCCGAGTTTGACGAGGAAAACCCCAACGTGGGGGTGTTCTACGACCGGGTCGGGGGACTGGGCCCCTTGAACGTGGGCAACCACGGCGGCGGCACCCTCCCCTTCTACGGGGTGGCCCAGCTGCCGATGGACATCAGCTACCTCTAGGCCATGGGCGCAACAACCGAGCGCTCCTGCTGGTGCGGCCATGGCAGCCTCGAGGCCTATTCCGCGGACTACCGCGTGTGCCGCGCGTGCGGTACCCTGGTCAGCACGGCGCCCCATTCGCCCAAGCTCTACGACCAAAGCTACTGGAAGGAGCGCCAGACCGAGCACCACGGGCTTCCCGACCTAAGGCAGCGGGCCCGGCTCGACCTGCCGGAGCGCTGCACGCACTGGCTCCGTCGCCTCCTCTCATTGAGGCTGCCCCCGGCCCGGGTGCTCGACGTCGGCTGCGCCCACGGGGGTTACGTGGCCATTCTTGGCTGGGCCGGTTACCAGGCCGTGGGGACCGAGATGAGCGCCGAGGTGGCCCACTTCGCAAAGGATACGTTCGGCGTCACCGTGCACACGGGCACCATCGAGAACCTTTCCCTGAAGCCCGGGAGCTTCGACGTCGTGGTTCTCAACGACGTGATCGAGCACCTGCCCGATCCCGTGGGCACCCTCCAACACTGCTCAACGCTGCTTTCCAAGGATGGGTTCTTCGTGGTCCAGACCCCCGAATACAAGGAGCACTTGAAATACGAGGACCTGAAGGCCTCGAACGACCTTTTCCTGAAGCACATGGACCACAACAACGACGAGCATCTCTACCTTTTCAGCCGCCGGGCGGTGGGGGCACTGTTCGGGCGCCTCGGGTTTCCAGAGGTTTCATTTTCAAACCCGGTATACGCCTATGACATGTCTTTTGTCGCCAGCCGGTTAAAGCTCGAGGAGCTGGGAGAAGCGGCCGTCGAATCCGCATTGGAGGACAAGCCTGTTGGCCGGCTGGTCCAGGCGCTCCTCGACAAGGCGTTCGAATCCACCGATCGCTGGTGGGCAATCCAGCGCCTTGAGGCCCAGAATCGATCCGAAAAAAGCGATCTGCGGTAACGGCAATGGACCTCCCCGTGCCTTCTCCTTGAGTCGAAGCAGCAAATTACGGGTAGCTTAAGTAATTTATATTTAATGACATCCCATCCTTTCACCGATAGTCGAGGAGTATGAGTATCG
>Ga0302320_10009018_pt1 | contig 21525 bp, 13 predicted proteins | sample Bog_T0_3_FD_202130 | JGI IMG/M metagenome (GOLD analysis project Ga0302320, IMG submission 202130) | Peat permafrost microbial communities from Stordalen Mire near Abisko, Sweden - Bog_T0_3 | ecosystem: Environmental > Terrestrial > Soil > Wetlands > Peat | place: Sweden: Abisko, Stordalen Mire...
ACCAGTGGAAGAAGAAAATTTGTTCGGTGCCGAATTGTGTGATGGGGTGTCCGGGAGAGCCGTCGAGGGGTTGCAACCAGATGTTATCGATTCCGTTTTCGCGAATGGGGTAGGCGAGCGACTTGCCGTCCGGGGTGAATTGCGGGCCCGCGGAAACGTGGGGATTGATGTCGATGACGCGCGGCGCGGCAAGCGTTGTAACGTCGAAAAGAGCCATTCTTGTGGTGCCCGATCCTGAATCCGAATTTACGAATTCGACAAGGTAGGCGAGAGTTTTGCCGTCGGGAGAAATGCCCATGCCGCGCCCCACCTGGAAAGCCTTGGGGACGGAGGTTGCGGCGACAGGTTCGGCTTTGCCCGGGCCGTCTACCGAACCGTTGATCGACACGCGCCACAGGCGTTGGGTATCGCGAAAAAAGTAAACCCAATTATGGTTCGCAGAGCAGGCGACGGAAGAACTCCAGCCATCGTCCGCGCCATCGGTCAACTGCAAGGGGTGAGAGCCATCGGCGTTTAGGCGCCATAGGCCTGTGGAATTTGTGCCGCCGTGAAAAGCCCAGGGAAAGACGATGTACTGGCCGCAGGCGGTAAGGGCGAGGATTCCGGCGGCGGGATCGCCGGCGAGAACGGTAGGATTTTCCCCGGCAGCATCGGTGCGGACCAGGTGGGTTGCGTCCGATGTGAGTAAATTCCCGTCGGTGCTCCAGTTGAAGAAAAGGACGTGCTCCCCGGCGATGGATAGTGGGGTCGCGGACGGGGACGAACTGCCTTGTCCGGGAAGAATGACAAGATTCTGCACGACTTTTTGCTGCACGGTGGCAAGAGTCTTGCCGTCAGCGGAAAGGGTCAAGGTGGCGTAGCTATTGGTGTCGCGAGAAATCGGGTGGAACTCACCATCGGGAAGCGAAATGTATCCGACCTGGCTGCGGGCAAAGTCTGGACCCTTCGATTGATAGGTAACAAAGAGGCCGTCCCCTTTTGGCGACCACTGCACTGTCGAAATATATCGATCGTTAAACCACAGATCCTCGATTTTGCTGGTATCCAGATCAAACTGGCCGATTCCGCCGAAGTGGCTTTTGGTAACGTAGGGAAAGGCTATTTTTTTGCCGTCGGGCGACCACGCGACCCAGCGGGGCAGGTATTCGAGAGCCTCAATGTGGAGGATTTTTTCATCGCTGCCATCGATCCTGGCGCTGAGCAATCGCCACTTTCCAGTCTCGGGATCGTTGGCACGCATGTAGGCGACGCGGGTGCCGTCGGGAGAAAAACTGAAGGCGCTATCCACGTCGCGAATTACGAGCTGCGGCGTGCCTCCGAGCACCGGCGTGCGATAGACGTTGAAATCACTCTGGATACCGTTTTCGGCTTTGCGGAAATAGACATAATTTCCGTCGGGCGAGAAGGCGACGCTGGGGATCGTTGCAGTGGGCGGAACGATCTGCGTGTCACTGCCGGTAGCGACATTGCGCAGCCAGAGGCTGTTCAGGCCTTTGTCGTCCATTACAGTGAGGAGATATTTTCCGTCGGAGGAGATGGCGGTGACGGCGGCTTTGCTGGAGTTGGTGACTTGCGAGATGGCGAAATTCTGGAAGGGTGCAGGCGCGGCGTGATGGAGGACGGAGTAGACGCCGAATCCAGCCGCAACCAGCACGACGGCTGCGGCGAAGGCGAGGCCGATGACTCCGATTTTGTGTTGTTTGACGGCGGCGACTACGGCTGAGCTGCTGCCGGGTGCGGAGTGCGAAGCGGCACTGGGTGCCGAAATCGCGGCGGCCGCACTGTGAGGGCCGCTTGGGTTTGAAGCGGAGATGGCCTCGGAATTCGAACGACTGGTCGCGGCCGGGCGAGTGGTGTCGGTCTCGCGCTTGAGGCGCTTGAGATCGGCTCGCATGTCGGCGGCGTGCTGGTAGCGGAGATCGCGATCCTTTTCTAGAGCTTTATTGATGATGCGCTCGAGTTCGGCGGGGAGATCGGGATTCATGCGCACGGCGGGGACGGGGGCGGCGTCGAGAATTTCGCGCTGGATGACGCCCGAGCTTTCGCCGCGAAAGGGCAGCAGGCCGGTGGCCATTTCGTAGAGCACAGCTCCGAAAGAAAAGAGATCGGTGCGCGGGTCGAGTTCTTTGGCGCGGACTTGTTCGGGAGACATGTAGGCGACCGTACCGACGGCCATACCGGGGCTGGTGAGATGGGTTTCGATGGTGCCGGTTTCGGTGGCGTCGAAGGCGGCCTTGGATTTCGTCGAGGTGACTTTAGCGAGGCCGAAGTCGAGAACTTTGGCGTGTCCGCGCCTGGTAACGAAGATGTTGGCGGGTTTGATGTCGCGATGCACGATGCCTTCGGAGTGAGCGGCGTCGAGTGCGTCAGAGATTTCGATGGCGAGGCCGAGCAGGGTATCGGTGTCGACGGGCTTACCGCTGATACGGTGTTTGAGAGTAACGCCTTCGAGGAATTCCATGGCGATATAGGCCTGCCCATCCTGCTCGCCGATGTCATAAATCGTGCAGATGTTGGGATGGTTGAGGGCGGATGCGGACTGAGCCTCGCGTTGAAAACGAGCGAGCGCTTGCGGGTCGCGGGCGACTTCTTCGGGCAAAAATTTGAGGGCGACGAAGCGGCGCAGGCGAGTGTCTTCGGCCTTGTAGACAACGCCCATGCCACCGCCTCCGAGCTTTTCGACGATGCGATAGTGGGAGATGTTCTGGCCGATCATCAGGGGCAAAGTTTACGTGGGGAGGGTGGGCAAGTCAACGAAAGTGGCGGGATTGAGAGCTAGGCTCGCGCTTGTTTCTCCAAGGCGAGGAGCCGCTCTTTGCGCTCAATGCCCCACCGATAGCCTCCCAAGGCACCGTCTTCGCGGACCACGCGGTGGCAAGGAATGGCAAGGGCGACAGGATTCGTCGCGCACGCCCTGGCGACGGCACGAGAAGCAGTCGGCATTCCGATCTTCTTGGCCAGCGCGCCGTAGGAGCGAGTTTCACCGCGAGGAATTTTCTGGAGCGTCTCCCAGACTTTTCTTTGGAACGCGGTTGCCCGGATGTCGAGGGGGAGTGCCGGATCAAGTTCGCGTCCCTGTAGCAAGCTGGTCAGGCTGACTCGATATTCGGACATGGCGGCATCATCACGACGGCGCGTGGCGAAGGGAAATTCGCGCATCAATCCTTGTTGAAGCTGGGCTTCGTTGTCGGCGAATTGAATGGAGCATATGCCCTTGTCCGTAGCGGCAATCAACATGCGGCCGAGCGAAGCGGCGCCGGTGTCACGGACGATGGTATAGCGAATCACGGCGGCGATGGCTCCGCGCCGGTATTTTTCAGGCGTCATACCGAGTTGCGTGGCGGTGCGCTCGTAGAGGCGGCTACTGGAGCCGTATCCCGCGGCATAGAGGGCAGTGGTGACATCGTGGCCGGCTTGCAGGTTCTGTTTGACTTGGCGCAAGCGGCAGGCATCGATGTAGGCTTTGGGCGAAACTCCGGCTATAGATTTGAAGGTGCGTTGCAAGTGGAATGGGCTGAGGCGAAATTCTTTCGCCAGTAGAGCGAGGGTCAGGCGGTCTTCCGTCCGTTGCTCGATGTAGCGACAGATGGCGCGAACGAGGGCAGATTGCGGATTTCTGTCAGTGGCCTTGGGACGGCAGCGCAGGCAGGCGCGAAAGCCGGACTGCTCGGCCTGTCGAGCGTCTTCGAAAAAGCGCACGTTTTCCCGGCGCGGACGTCTGGCGGGGCACGAGGGGCGGCAGAAGATTCCCGTGCTGGAGACGGCAAAGACGAAGGCGCCGTCATGGGAGCTGTCGCGGTCGAGTATGGCCTGCCAACGGAAGTTTGCAGGACCTTCTGCAGGGTCTTCCGCAGCCGGGTTAGAGGAATGTTGTGAAGTTCGCTTCATTGCTTCGTCTGAATGTATCGCATTGGTCGCCATGCAGGTAACATAGGTCTGTTCGGATTTGTGAGCTATCCGAATCTTGCGGTCAAACGGATTTTGGACAAAGGCGTTGCAAGAAACGCAGAAACAATGAGAGGACACTCCGATGAAATCGAGTTTGAAATGGAATCGCGCGGTGGTGGGGCTAGCTGTACTGGCGGCTTTGGTTTCGGTTCAGGCAGGTGCACAAGTTCTGGCGGGGGATCAGGTGAAGAAGCTGGCTCCCAGCAACTTTTATTTTGCGGGGCAGAGTGCAGCGGTGCAGGGGCGGAATACGGCCGGTTTGAAAAACACGGGCGGGAAGATTGTGCTGGCGGGGTTGGTGGATACGTCCGGATATTCGACGGCGATCGCGGAAAAATACCAGGGCTTTTTCATTACAGAGACAAAGGTGAGTTTTGCCGGGACGAGTCTTGATCCCGGCCAGTACGGATTCGGTTTCAAGGATGGCAAGTTCACGATCATGAACGTGGCAGCAACGGACTTGTTCTCGGTCCCGAGCCAGAGCGACGATCAGATAAAACATCCGGTGCCTTTGAAATTTGAAAAAGATGGCGATGGATATCGGCTCTATGCAGGCAAGAAGTATGTCGTCATCAAAGTAGATTAGTGGCCGAAGCCAAACGAAACGAGTTCTAGATTAAGCAAGCTTGGGAAACATGGGAGAAATCGAGCAGCTCGGGAGTTGGGACTTAACGGATAGCAATCCGGAGTTGATTTGTGCTCGCGTGGCCAAAATCTTTCATGTTGGAACGACCGAGGTGGCGCTGCTGGAACTGAGTGGAAGCCTGTTGAATTTTCTGTATCCATCTGAGTTGAAAACGGCAGGGGCGATTCCATTGGCGAGTTCATCGGTGGCGGCAAAAACGGCGCGGACGAGACAAGCTGAGCTCTTCAATGGATTTACCGCGGTGAAGCACCATAGCATTTTTGAATTGGTGAAACTGGGCGATACGGGACTCGATGATCAGGTCATTCAAAAGCTCATGTCCGCCGCCGTTCTGGACGCGAACGGAGAAGTGGTTGGGGTAATTCAAGTCTCGCACAAGGCTCCGCGGCCGGACGCGGCGGGCCCCGACTTCACTCCCGCAGACCTGCATAAACTGGAAGCAGTCGGCCGGTTGGTGGGGAAAGTAATGGCTCGGGGCCAGGGGATTGGGCATTCCAGTTTGGGATAGGGCGAGACTCAGCCGGACGGGTATCGCTCTTCTTTTGATCCTTTCCTTTTGTCGTCCGGACTCTTGGTGAGCCACCGAATTTTGCCGCTTTCTCAAGCGACAGTTTGCTCCTCGCACTGCCGTCATCCAATTGAACCTGACTGCGATATTTAGCGTCTAACAGAAATCCTGTGTTTGCGCGCCCACGGATGGCATGGTTGGAGTAGTAAGGTAATCCAGAACTAATCGAGGAGTGTGTCGCTATGCTGGTCTCCGCCCGCGGTTCGAAGATTCGGGTTCGGATGGCGTTTACAAGGGTTGCAACGTATATATGGTGCCTCGGTTTTATCGTTCCGGGCCTTGCCCAACAAAAAGCGCAGTCCGCCGTAACGGGTGGCGAGACGGACTCTCCCGATCAGGCTCGCTCGATTAACGAGAAGGCGAAAGAAATGGGCACGCGTCCGGAAGAGCCGCCTGTGGTTTTGCAACAACTGAATTCGGCGATCGAGCAACTTACGGCTCGAATGTCGCCGGCGGTGGTGCAGATTCTGGTGACAGGCTATGGAGCGGCAGAGGACAGTAGTCGCGGGCAGACGGCGCTGATCTCGCGCGAACATGCGATCGGCTCGGGTGTGATCGTCGATGCCTCTGGTTACATCATCACGAATGCCCATGTGGTGGCGGGAGCGCAGGACATTCATGTGGCGCTGGCGATGCCTTCGGTGGACCATCCGGAGCAGATTGCGCCTGTGGGGAAACAACGGGTGGTGGAGGCGCGCCTGATTGGCATTCATAAGGACACGGATCTTGCGTTGATCAAGATCGAGGAGACGAATTTGCCCACGCTTTCGTTAGGGAGCAGCCGTCCGGTGCATCAGGGGGAGCTGGTGTTTGCGATGGGGAGTCCAGAGGGGCTGGAGAATTCTGTGACGATGGGCGTCGTGAGTTCGGTGGCGCGGCAGGCGGATCCGAATAAGCCCATGGTTTACATACAGACGGATGCCCCGATTAATCCGGGAAATAGCGGTGGGCCGTTGGTGGATGCCGACGGGTACGTGGTGGGGATCAACACCTTTATTTTGTCGGAAGCCGGTGGGAGCGAGGGGCTGGGCTTTGCGATCCCGGCGCGCATCGTGAGTTTCGTCTATGAGAGCCTGCGAAAGTATGGGCATGTGCATCGCATTGAGGTGCAGGCAGGGGCGCAGACGATTACGACCGAACTGGCGAAGGGGTTGGGGCTGGCACAAAATTGGGGAGTGATCATTGATGATGTGACGCCGGGAGGTCCGGCGGATGCGGGTGGCCTGAAGATTGGCGACATTATTTTGAGCGCGGACGGGCACCGCATCGGGACACTACCTGCCTTTACGGCGGCGCTTTATCTGCATCGGTTGGATCAATCGCTGAAACTGGAAGTTTTGCGCGGCACGGAGCGGAAGACGCTTTACATTGCGGCGCTGGAGATGAAAGATCCGATGGATGCTTTACCGGATCTGGTGAATTCACGCGATAACCTGGTGGCTCGGCTGGGAATTCTGGGGCTTGACTTGAACGATCAGTTGCGCAGTTCACTGGGGACGCTGCGTAATCCTTCGGGGGTGATTGTGGTGGCGCGAGTGGCGGAGTTTCGGAGTTCCGTCTCGGGGCTGGAGACGGGAGATATCATCCACAGCCTCAATCAGGCGCCAATCGATTCGTTGGCGACGCTGCGGGAGGCGTTGCGCCAGATCAAGCCGCGGGATCCGGTGGTGTTGCAAGTGGAGCGGGATGGGGGCTATCGGTGGTTGGCGTTTGATATGGAGTAACGGAGTGTCTAATGGACGGTGAAGACTGCGAGAGTTTGAGGAGGCAGCGAGAGATGTATTTGGCCGGTTGAGATTTCGGGAGAGGTGGTTCCGGATTTGCTTCCAAAGATCGGTTGCATCTGGTGAGCGGTTGCCAGGGGCGTGTCTTCCACCGGGATATTGAGGTCGAGGGGCGTCTGGGCGTTGTTGTAGATGACGAGAAGTTTTTCGTCGGGCGATTCGCGCAGGAAAGCGTAGTAGTTGTCGTCCCATCCGATGTGCCACTGTTTGCCAGTGCGCAGGGCGGAGTGATTCTGGCGGAGGGTGAGCAGCGACTGGACGTGGGTGAAGATGTCTTGTTGTTCGGGAGTGCGTCCGGCGGCGGTGAAGGCGTTTCTGGGATCGCCGGGAAAGCCTCCGGGAAAGTCGCGGCGGTTGTCGGGATCGTCGCCACCGGGAAGTCCAATCTCGTCACCGGCATAAATTTGGGGAATTCCGCGGAGGGTTAAGAGCAGCGAAAATGCGGCTTTTAATTTTGCGGGAGAGCTGCCGTCTTCGCTGATGAAGCGGCGGTCGTCGTGATTGCCAAGAAAAGTGACGAGTGTGTCGGGATGGGGATAGAGTTCGTCATGCTGCAAGACCTCGACGAGTTTTTGCATTGACGCACCTTGGATGACGACTTCGCGCAAGGTATTGAAGAGAGGAAAATCGAAGACGGTGGAGAGGCCAGAGTCGATGCCGTCGAACTGTTTCCGTCCGCCTTCAAAGAATGAGGTGATGGTGGAGTCGCGGTCGGCGACTTCGCCGATGTCGAAAACCTGTGGGTAGGTGAGTGGGTACACCTGACGCAGGCGGTCGTGCCACCCGCTCCAGAACTCGCGAGAGGAATAAGGGAAAGTGTCGAGGCGGAAGCCATCGAGCTGCGCAATTTCAGTCCACCACATGGCATTTTGGGCGAGATAGACGGCGAGTTTAGGATCGTCGGGATTCAGGTCGGGGAGCTTGCCGGCGAACCATCCATCGAGAGTGTTGAGATATTCGCGCGGCGACGCGTGGGGATCGACGATTCCATTAAAACTGTAAGAAGGTTGGCGATGATGCGCGGGAGTGCCATGCAGCCAAGTCGGCGTGGGCGGATCGTCGGCCCAGGGATGATGCGGGCCGGTGTGATTGACGACGTAATCGATGAGGACCTTCATGCCCAACTTGTGAGCGTCGGCGACGAGGGACTGATAGTCGGCGAGCGATCCCATGTGATCGTCGAGGGCGTAGAAGTCGACGACGTGATAGCCGTGGTAGTCGGAGCCGGTATTTTTCCAGACGGGTGTAAGCCATAGAGTGGTGACGCCGAGATCGTGAAGGTAGGCGAGGTGGTCACGGATGCCGCGGAGATCGCCACCGTGATAGGCCATCGGATTCGAGCGATCGGCGGGGGTGCTGTTTTGCGGTGAGTCGTTTGAGAGATCGCCGTCGGCGAAACGGTCGGGCATGATCAGGTAGATGACGTCGTCGCGAGAAAACCCTTCAAAGGGGTGACCGGCGTTAGAGCGGGCGAGTAGAGGCAGATCGATCGAGGTTGATCCGGAGAGCGTTTGCAGGTGGAGACGAGCGGTTTCGGGACGCGTAGCGGAAATCTTGAGGTGGACGAAGAGATAGTGTCCGTTGGCGGAGGCGTCGGCCGCGAGGACTTTGACGGCCTTGGTCGTGCTGGTGAGGTGGGCGGAGGAAAGATTTTCTCCGGTGAGAAGGAGGGTGAGTTCGGGAGTGAAGTGGACCCACCAGTTGGGGGGATCGATCTTACGGATGATGGGGGCTTGTGCGTGCGCCCAGGTGGAGAGAGCGAGCGCGAAGACACAGATTGCTCGAAATGCGGGATGCACAAGAACGCTTTTCATGGCGGCGGAGAGAAAGTGGGGAGAGCAGAATGACTGCTCTCCCTTTTAGTTTTTGTGGCTAGAAGCTAATGCGCAGGCCAGCTTGAATTTCGCGTTGGCTGTCGACGCGAATGCTGGTGACGGTACCGAAGGCTCCGCCATCGTTCTCATTTCCGTCGGGTTGATTGAACTGGGGTGTATTGAACAAATTAAAGAAATCGCCGCTAAATTGAACCCTCACACGCTCGGTGACGGCGAAGGTCTTGCTGAGGTTCAAGTCCATTTCTTTCGTGCCGGCGCCGGTAAAGGGATTTCTCGGCGAAGTGCCTGGGGCAACCGGGGTTCCGTTGTTCGTAGCCACTTTTTGAAAGGACGAGGTGTCAAACCAATCGTGGGGGCTGTTGTTTTGATGGAGAGGTCCGACTAAGTTGGGTCGGGTACTCGGACTGTAGCAATAGATACAAGTGACGTCGAAAGGAAAGCCACTCGCAAGGGTGAGGATTGGGCTGAATTGCCAACCTCCCAAGATTGCATTGGTAGCAGCGTTCCAATCGTGACCGAAGCTACGACCTCGGCCAAACGGCAGTTCGTAGATGGCGTTGAACACGAAGCGATTTCTAACGTCGAGATTCGAGTTTGCGCGCTCTTTGGTTTGCCACTGGAAGGGATCGACAACGTTGCCGCCGTAACGAAAATCGCTGTCGAAGCCAGCCTGCGTATCGTCGATGGCATGCGACCAGGTGTAGGCTCCAGTGAATTGAATTCCGTTGGTCAGGTGTCGTTCGAGTTGAGCGTGCAGGCCGTGATAGATGGAATTGCCGCTGGTGTCGTTAACGGGAACGGTCCCCAGCAAAGGGTAGGGCTTCGTGCCGGTATCGTAGGCTGGACGATTGATGTCGTAGAAAGTGGAAAGATGCGAGCCTTTGGTTCCGACATAGGCGAGAGTCAGCGCGGTCTTCGAATCCAACTGCCGCTGGATTTGTAAGTCCCACTCTTGCACGTTGGAGGTCGTATCCTTCGGCAGCCAGCCAGTCAGGCTGACGTTGGCAGGATTGGTCAGATCTACAGGAAGCGTCTGCTTGCTGGGAAAGCCAGTGGCAGTGATGGTGCTGATGATGGGAGCGCCGTTCGGGCCTTGTTGGGCGATGCCACCGAGAGTGAGCAATCCGTTGCCAAAGAAGCCGTTGGCGTAGGAGTACGATGCGCTGCCTCCGAAAGGAGCGTTTTGCGACAACTGCTTGTCAATGCCTTCGCGATCGATGAAGTAGAAGATGCCGTAGCCGCCGCGCAGGGACGTTTTCTGATCTCCGAAAAGATCGTAGGCGAATCCAATGCGAGGCGCGAAATTGTGCTTCGGATTGGTGAGCGTGCTGTCGGAGACTCCGTTCTGACCGGCAAGAATAATCGCGCCGGTGGCGACATCGAAGTTCGCCATGCGATTGTTAACCTCTGTTGGCCAAGTGAAGAGGTCGTAACGAAGGCCGAGGTTGAGGGTTAGACGGTTGTTGACACGATAGTCGTCTTGTCCGTAGAAGCCATTCTCCCAGCTGCGAGTATGGAAAGTGCCACTGGCGGGACCGACCTGATAGCTGTTCATCCAACCGAAGAGCATATCGGATTGCTCGAACCCCGTGGACCACGGCGAACTGGAATTGGCTTGGAAGAAACCCTTGCCAGCGATGGGGTTAAAGAAGTTGACTTGTCGCCAAATGATATTCGCGCCAAATTTAAAAGTGTGCCGTCCGTGCACCCATGAGACATTGTCGGCGAGCTGATAGGTATCTTCGGGGACGAAATAGTCGCCGTAATCTCCGGTATAGGAGATCTGGCTGCCGCTATTACCGATCAGGGCGCCTCCGCCGAGTAGAGGGCTGGTGTTGGCGTTAGGAATTCCGAGATTGGCGGAGAGGGGAATGGCTCCATCGGGCGGTTGGTAGCCGAGGAAGGAGCGAACGTAGCCGAGACGGAATTCGTTGATGACACTAGTTCCGAAGGAGTGGGTTTCGCCGAGAACGATGCTGCGCGGATGCTGGAACTGGAAGCCTGAACCGTAGCCGGCAGGCAAGTTCGGCAACTGCGAGGTGGTGGTGTCGGTATCTTGCCCGTAACTGTAACGGACGAAGATCTGGTCTTTCTGGCCGAGAACGTAATCCAAGCGGGCGTTGAAGTCATTGTATTTCTGAAGTTGGACGCGAGCGGGCTGGAAGTTGTTCTCGAGACAGGAGCCGTCAGTTCCGGTCAGGGCGCAGCGCGGGTCGGTGCCGGAAGCGATGCTGGGCAAGGGGAACGCGTTTAGATAGTTCTGGCCGGCAGGCACGATGCCGAGTGCAGTGTTGAGGTAGTTGTTGCCGGGCACAGGGACTTGGGCGCCAGTGGTTGCGGCTCCTGGGTAATAGAGCTGGAATGGGATCTGCGAAAAGTTTCCGGTGCGCTCGAGTGCCGTCGGGACCGTGATCGCGCCGTCGTTCAGTGGCAATTTCTGGCGGAGAGCCTGATAGTCGCCGAAGATGAACAACTTGTTCTTGAGAAGGGCACCGCCGCCGGCGAATCCGAACTGATTGCGCTGAAATTCGGGCTTAGGCGATCCTGAAAAGTAGTTGGGGCTGGCGTCGGCTGTGCTGTTTCGGATCTGCCAGAATCCAGTGCCGTGCCAGGTGTTGGTCCCAGATTTGTACGTTGTGTTGATGACGGCACCGCCCGCGCGGCCGTATTCGGCGGGGGCGACGCTGGTGTCGACGCGGAATTCCTGAATGGCATCTGTATCGACGAAGAAGACGATGGTGTTGACGAGCGACTCGTTATTGTCGATGCCGTCAAACAGGAAATTGTTCGCCTGCACGCGGAGGCCGTTGGCGGAAATCGCACCACCGCCGCTGGCAGCGTATCGGAAAGTCTCGGCTTGATTGCCTTGACCGGATTGCTGGTTGCCGGGTTGACCGCGAGTAACTCCGGGAGTGAGGGCCGCGAGCTGCGTGAAGTTGCGGCCGTTCAGTGGGAGGTCGGTGATCTGGCGACCGACGATGGTGTCGCTCACGCCGGAGGTTGAGGTGTCGACAATTGGAGTCGCCGCTGTTACTTCAACAGTTTCGCTGGTGGCGCCGGTTGTCAGAGCAATATCAAGGTTCACGACTTGGGCGGTTTGCAGGACGACCTGCTCAGTCGTCGTTTTGAAGTTTGGCGCCTTGACTTGTACGGAGTAAGGGCCGGGATCTAGAGACGGCAGACTGAAAAGCCCCTCGCCGTTACTGTTGACCTGCACGGCGCGATTCGTACCCGCGTTCGTGATGGTCACGGATGCGTTCGGGATCACGGCTCCCTGAGGGTCGACGACTGTGCCTTGGATCGTCCCCGTGCTCGACTGGGCGGACAAAAAAGATGTGAGCGAGATCAAAGCGAAAAGCAGCGCGGCAATTCGGAACCTTGACATACTTGTCTCCTAAAGATCGGGGTGCGCGGCTTACGATGCGGGACCGTTTCAACGGGGCGGCCCGCATGAAACTAAGAATTTCGCCGACGCACGGCGGTTAGGCTTGCAAACTACGGGCAAACCGCGATCGAAGCTACGTTTCACTAGGTCATTAAACGGTTACAGTAGTAAAATGTGGACGTTGCGTTGAGATACGATTCATTGTTACCTCGGTGTTAAATGGCTGTGACACGCACTTTCGCCGCCGGGCCGGAACAGTTCTTCCAACAAATAGATCACATTATTAAAAGTCATAGTTTGCGGGGCTCGGAGTCGCTCTGTAAGCTGCTGCAGTATCTCGCCAAGCAGGCCCTGTATCATCCCGATGCGCCGGTGAAGGAGTATCAGATCGCCACGGAAGTTTACGGGCGATCGGCGGATTTTGATCCGCAGTCGGATTCGACAATTCGGGTACAGGCGGGGCGTCTTCGATTGAAGCTGGCCGAGTACTATGCGGGTGAAGGGGCGGGCGATCCGATCCTGGTGAAGATTCCTAAGGGGAGTTATCACCTGACGTTTGAGGCGCGCGCGGTTGAGCTACTGCAGCCTCAGAGTGTGCCCGCGCGGCAACCGGTGGCATCGGCTGATGCTCCGGCAGCGGCGATTCCCCTGCGTTGGCGAGCGGCTTTCGTCTTGCTGCTAGCGGGATTGATGGCCTCGCTGCTTGCGGTGACTTTGCTGTTAAGCAGGAAGCCGTCCGAGGCCACGACGGTGCCTGCGTCTGTGGCGCGTCCGGCCGCGGGGCCGCTGGCGACGTTTTGGAAACCCTTCGCCACCGGAAGTGAAGAGCCCTGGGTGATCTTCAGCAATGCAGCGTTCGTGGGGCGTCCCGAGACGGGGATGCGGTATTACAAGTCGAGCCAGGATGCGAAGGCGACGGTGTACGACCACTACACGGGAGTGGGTGAGGTGCTGGCGATCCACGCTCTGGACGATGCATTTGGCGCGTTAGGGCGGCGGATTCGGGTGAAGCGCGGGAGCCTGTTCACGCTGGATGACGTCAGGAATAACAATCTGATTTTTGTGGGATCGCCGTCCGAGAATCTCTCGTTGCTGGATATTCCGGGGACGCAGGAATTTGTTTTTCAGAGGGTGGAGTCGGGACCGCGGCAGGGGGATTTGTCGATTGTGAGCAAACATCCGAAGGCGGGAGAGGCTGCCGTGTTTCTGGCGAGCCCGTCCGGGGAACCCTTGACAGAAGACTATGCGGTGGTGGGACTGGTGCCGGGAATTGGGGCGGGGCAGTACGTGATGATTCTGGCAGGTACGACTACCTTCGGAACGCAGGGAGCGGTGGAATTCGTTTGCCGGCAGGATTCGGTGGAGAAGTTGCTACGGGCGATTCCGGGGGTGGGCGGAGTCAGTGGGACGATTAAGCCGTTTGAGGCGCTGGTGCGAGTGAAGATTGCGAGGGGGGTTCCGGTAGGATCGGAGCTGCTAGCGGTGCGGGCGCGGTGAGGTTCAATCGCTGCGGAAAATGGGATTTAAGATTTTGCAGGGAGCGCGCTATTTGGCATAGCAGCTCGCGGTTGCCGGACTTCATATACGTCTTGCACGCGCTGCGTTAGAACTGCGGCCAGGATGAAAAATATGCCGCCTGCCACGACGGCGGCGATGCGATTGTTGTTGAGCAGGTGTCCCATCACCCAGCCGAAGCCGAGTGAAGCGGTGATCTCGGGAATCACGATGAAGAAGTTGAAGATGCCCATATAGACGCCAGTCTTGTCATGGGGCAGGGATCCCGCCAAAATGCAGTAAGGCATCGAGAGCGTGCTGGCCCATGCGATGCCGACTCCGACCATGGAAAATAGGAGCAGATATTTGTCGTGAATTACGGCGACGGAGAGAAGTCCGAGTCCGCCGCAGATGAGGCTGAGGCTATGCGTGAGTTTACGGCCGAACTGCTTGGCGAGGGCTGGGAGGAGGAAGGAAAATCCGAAACAAACGAGGGAGTACATGCCGAAGCAGATACCAGACCACTCGACTCCCGCGGAATATAAGGGCGAACTTGTGTCGGCAGCGCCGAAGACGTTGCGGGCGACGGCAACCGGAAAATAAAGCCACATACAGAACAGGCCAAGCCAAGTGCAAATCTGGACCCAGGCAAGTTGGCGCATGGTGCGGGGCATCTCACGGATGGAGGCGAGAATCTCTTTTGCGCCGGCGGCGATGCCCGAGGCTTCGTTCTTTCTTTGCTGAAATTCGGCGAGGTTGTCGGGTGGATATTCCTTGGTGGTGAAGATGGTCCAGAGCACGGCACCCATGAAGGCGCCCGCGCCAATGTAAAAAGACAAACGCACGGTGAAAGGGATGGTGCCGGGGGCGGTCGATCCGGCGACGTGAAAGACATTTGTCAGTAAGTACGGAAGGGCGGAGGCGATGACGTTGCCGAGTCCGATGAAGAGGCTTTGCATGGCGAAGCCGCGGGTGCGCTGCGATTCAGGGAGCAGGTCGGCGACGAAGGCGCGGAAAGGTTCCATGCTGATGTTGATGCTGGCGTCGAGAATCCAGAGGAGTCCGGCGGCCATCCAGAGGGCGGAGCTGCGCGGCATGAGGATGAGGGCGATGGAACTTAGAATTGCGCCGGCGAGAAAGTAGGGACGGCGCCGGCCGAGCGGTCCCCAGGTGCGGTCGCTGGCGTGGCCGATGATGGGTTGGACGAGTAGTCCGGTGAGCGGAGCCGCGAGCCAGAGGATGGGGATTTGATCGGCGTGGGCACCGAGGTATTCATAGATGGCGCTCATGTTGGCCATCTGCAAGCCCCAGCCGAACTGGATGCCGAGGAATCCGAAACTCATGTTCCAGATTTGCCAGAAGGTGCGCGGGGGCTTTTCCATGGGACTCTCGTTTTCTCGAAACACTAAAGCTTGAACGACTAAGGGCACTAGGGTTCAAGAGGCTTGGGTCAAAGTTCTGTAGAAATCGTTTCTATGTCCACATCAAACTTTCAGCGATCGAACAGCGAAACCAAAGAGCGTAATCGCGTGCTTAAGTCCGCAGTCAATGCGCCAGTCCGGTAACGCCATTTCCAGTTTCCGCTGACGGTTCCGGGAAGATTCATACGAGCATTGGTGCCGAGACCGAAGACGTCTTGCATGGGGACAACGGCGACGTTCGCGACCGAGGCCAGCACGGCGCGAATCATAACCCAGTTTATTTCGGAGTCATCCTGAAAATTGAGGTAAGCGCGGGCGAAGTCATGTTCTTTGCGGACGTCTTCAGCACTGCGAGTGCTGTCGCTGGCGCCGGAGCTGTTCCACCATCCCACGGTGGTGTCGTTGTCGTGACCTCCCGTGTAGGCGGCGAGATCGCGACTGTAATTGTGCGGACGGAAGGATGGGCCTTGAGGATCGTTGCCAAAGGCGAATTGGAGCAGGCTCATGCCGGGAAGTCCGAATTGATGGCGCAAATTTTCGACGGATGGCGTGATGACGCCAAGGTTCTCGGCGACGATGGGGAGCGGACCGAATGCGTTTTGCAGGGCGGCGAGAAAATTTTCGCCGGGACCTTTTATCCAGCGTCCATTCACGGCGGTCGTGTCGGTGCCGGGAACTTCCCAGTAGGATTCGAATCCACGGAAGTGGTCGAGACGCACCATGTCGAAGAGCGAGAGTGAAGCGCGGAAACGTTCGATCCACCATTTATAGCCGTCGGCGGCGAGGAGGTCCCAGCGATAAATGGGATTGCCCCAGAGTTGCCCGGTGGCGCTGAAGTAGTCGGGAGGGACGCCGGAAACGACGGTGGGACGGCCCATTTCGTCGAGATAAAAGAGCTCGGGATGCGACCAGACATCGGCACTGTCGTGGGCAACGTAAATGGGGACATCGCCCATAAGACGAATGTTGCGTTGCTGACAATAGGACTTGAGTTTTTCCCACTGCTGAAAGAACTCGAATTGCCAGAATTTGTAGGCGGCGATTTCTGACTTTAGTTTTGCCGACCATTCGCCGAGAGCCTGCGGAGTGCGCCGGCGAATCTGCGGATCCCAGAGAGTCCACATGACGCCTCCGTGGGCGTCTTTACAGGCCATGAAGAGGGCGTAATCGTCGAGCCATGCGCGCGTGATTTCGCAGAATTGGTCAAAGTCCGGGCGGGATTGGTGGGAGGGCTCGGCGAAAAAATTCGCAGCGGCCCGGCGCAATGCCGGCATTTTAAATTGAATTACCGGACCGAAGTCGACTTCGTCTTGAGGAAAGTTCGGAATTGGCGCCAAGTCGGACTCCCGCAAGAGTTCCTGGTCGCGCAAGCGTTCGAGGCTGAGGAGCATTGGATTTCCCGCGAAGGCGGAGAAGCATTGGTAGGGCGAGTCGGCATATCCGGTGGGATTGATGGGGAGAACTTGCCACAACGTTTGTCCGGAGGCGTGGAGGAAGTCGGCGAACTCGTAAGCACAAGGGCCGAAGTCACCAATCCCAAAGCGTCCGGGCAGGGAGGTGAAGTGGAGCAGAATGCCGCTACAGCGTGGGAACTTCACTTGGCTACAATACGCAGGTTGCGGGGGGAAGGGCAAGGAGAGTCAAGAGCTTCAAGCACAGCGGCCCAAAGAACTCTACGGAAGTGGTAGTGGTCGACACTTCGCGTCGCGAAAATAAACTGCCGTGTGATTAAGAAGCGGCTTCGTCGCTTCTAAAAAAAAATCGGGCGCATTGAAAAAACCCAAAGCCGCCAGACGAGGGATTCCAGCCCTTGGACCCGCTCGGTTCTTAAAAGTCCCCGTCCTTCGCTTCGCTGTAGGACGGGCCACCCAAAGACTTCTACGAAAAGGCTGGTCGGTGTCAGACAGCAACGGTTTCTGACTGTGCCAGTTCGAAGGTGAGGTTCACGGATCGCGCTCCAACAGGGCGAGTTCGATGGCGGACGCCGCGAGGGATGGTGAGCAGTTGGCCGGGATCGAGTTCGAGCGATCCGGTTTCGAATTCGATGGAAAGTCGTCCTTCGAGCACTAGAAATGTCTCGTCGGAGTTGGGATGAAAATGCCAGTGATAGGGCTCTGTCATGGTGGAAATGCGAATGGCGTGGTCATTGACTTTAGCAAGGGGATGATTGTCGTATCCCAAATGAGTCGCAGACTCGGCCTTCAGCGTGATGACCTCGGGAAGGTGTTCGTTCATTTGCATCCTCTTCAATCTTCGCGGTGCAATTTTAGGCGATGGACGGCTGGTTCGCGATTCGCCGTTCGCTGATTTCATGGGACTGGCTGAAAACCACCAAGCTGGTTCAATGGGACCACCGGCGGAGGGTGAAACATCCAGCATAGAGATTTTTTGATCAGCGCTAATGTGGCGTAGATATGTGACTTAGGGGCGGTTCGCGGCCGACGGTTGTGATTGGCAATTGACATGCATTGATGCAGCCATAGCTTTATCGCGAATGAGGGTGGAGATTGTATGAAGTTTAGAGTGATAGCTGCAATTTTAGGGATGATGGTGGCGATTCCAGGCGCTGGCTTCGCGCAGTATTCGGACGGGCAGATGCAGGATCAGACGGCGAAGCCGTCACCGAACATTCCCATGGATGCGCCGATGAATGCGCCAAGCAATCAGAACTCGATGCCACAAGGTCAAATGGACCAGCGTCCGGTGGATCAAGGATCGATGAATCAAGGTTCGATGAATCAGGGGCCCAATGGTCAGGAGCCGATGGGTCAAGGTACGGCGAATTCGGAAGAGACGGAACAGGACATTCAAGGCTCGAATAACAACTCGATGAATCAGGGTCCTGCGACGCAGGGACCGATGGATCCGGGGCCGAACGACGCCAATGCGAATACGAATAACGAACAGACTTACAACACGCCGGCTCCGGAAGAGAAGAATGGGGTGGGACGGATCAGCCTGATCCACGGCGATGTGTCGACGCAGCGCGGCGATTCGAAGGACTGGTCGGCGGCGGCATTGAATGCACCTGTAGTGGCGGGCGATCGTATTTCCACCGGCGACAAAGCGCGCACGGAGTTGGAACTGGACTATGCCAACACGTTGCGACTGGCGGAGCACACGCAGGCGAACCTGACGCAGCTCACGAAGTCACAGGTACAGATTCAGCTCGGGCATGGCATGGCGAACTACACCGTGTACCGGGGCAGCGACGCGGACGCGGAGATTGATACTCCGAATGTGGCGATCAAGACGGAGCGGCGCGAATCGAGCTTTCGAATTCTAGTGACGGCGGACGATCACACGGAAGTTCTGGTGCGCAAAGGCGAGGTTGAGGTTACGACTCCGCAGGGTGGAACGCGGGTCGGGCAAGGGCAGTTCATCACGGTGCAAGGCGCTGGCGGAGACGCGCAGTACAAGATTGGCGAAGCTCCGGCGCGGGATGACTGGGATCAGTGGAATACGGATCGCGACAACATGATCCGCAACTCGGAAGCGCGCAAGCACACGAACGACTATTACGTGGGAACTGAAAATCTCGATGGACACGGGACGTGGTCCGAGGTTCCTGACTACGGTCAAGTGTGGCGTCCGGCGGAACCGGCGGGATGGGCTCCGTATCGCAACGGGCGTTGGGTGTACGAACCGTACTGGGGATGGACATGGGTTTCGTACGATGACTGGGGATGGGCTCCGTATCACTACGGCCGCTGGATGTATGTCGATGGCGGGTGGGGATGGTGGCCGGGACCGGCGTACGGGTATCCGTTTTATCGTCCGATCTGGGCACCGGCGTATGTGTCATTTTTCGGATTTGGTGTGGGTTTCGGTTTCGGCGGCGGATTCGGTTGGCTGCCGCTCGGGCCGGGTGATTTTTTCCATCCTTGGTGGGGACGTTGGGGCGGCGGTTTTGGATACGCGCGGTATGGCGGATTCCACGGCGGCTTTGCTCCGTTGCGGGCCGGTTCGCGATTCTCGAATGTGAATCTCGCGATGCATGATCGGAATTTCCGCGGCGGCACGACGGTTTCGGGCCGAGAGTTTGGCACAGGTCACATGAACGCGCAGGCGATGACGCATGCACAGTTTCAAAATGCGCGCTTCACGACTGGCAGACTGCCGGTAAGTCCGAGCCGTGAGAGCTTCTCAGCGAGCGGAAGGGCGGCGGCGGCTTCGACGACTCGAAATGTGTCGCAGAACCAGCACTTCTTTTCGGCTCGCGGCACAACTGCATCGGCGTCGAACGGAAGGTCGGCGAGCAGCGGTCGCGAAGGTTTCAACAGCACTTCGAACCTGCGTTCGAATAGCGGATCCAATCTTCGTTCAAATAATGGGTCCGAGCACCTCAACCAGAGTGCGGAGCGAAACTCGCAAGAGCGAGGAAATTCTGGCAGTTCGCTGGGATCGCGGCAAGGTGGCAACAGTGGCGGAGGCTGGCAGAGGTTTTCGCCGATGGCGCCGCGTTCGAATTCGGAAGCGAGCCGAACGGGTTCCGCGGGTGGCCGCGAATCGATGGGGAGCCAAAGGACGGGCCGCGAAGGTGGGGGGGAGAGTCGAGGTTCTTATGGAACGTCGCGCGGTTACGGTTCTGAAAGTCGTGGCTATGGTTCCGAGGGACGGGGATACGGAGGGTACTCGCGTCCGCAGCTTAATATGAGGCAGCCGATCGTAACGCCGCGCTCGTATGGCGGAGGTTCCTACGGCGGCGGACGTTCTGCTCCGAGCTACGGTGGTGGACGGCCGAGTTACGGTGGCGGGGGTGGGCATTCAGCGCCGAGTAGTCATGGTGGCGGCGGCGCCTCGCATGGCGGAGGCGGATCCCACGGAGGTGGTGGTGGCAGACATGGGCGGTAACTGGCACGGCCGCGCTGATTCCGCTTCAGCGTAGCGAAGATGTATAGCAACACTCTCCCAGCAGTGGGGCGCGACCAGCGTCCCGCTGCTTTTTTATGCGCGACAGTGAGAGATTGCGTACTTTGGCGTGCGCTACAATCCAGGAGTTGTCGGGGGTAAGAATGAATTCGATCGAAAAGCCGGGTGCGGGGCGGGTTCCGGATTACAAAGAGATGGTTCGGAAGGACTGGACGGGGGCGGCTCCGCTCTGGCAGAAGTGGAATGCGAAGTTCGTGGTGCAAACTCATGCGGCGACCGAACTGGTAGTGCGCGGGGCGGAAGTCCTGCCCGGGATGAAGGTTCTGGATCTGGCGAGCGGAACGGGCGAACCGGCGTTGAGTCTGGCGCGCGCGGTAGGAAAGGACGGTTGCGTGATTGCCACGGACCTGGTCCCGGAAATGCTGGAGTACGCGAGTCGGAACGCGGCTGCTCAGAAACTCGATAACATCGAATTCCAATTCGCCGATGCAGAGGATTTACCTTTTTCAGACGGGGAGTTCGATCGTGTAACCTGCCGTTTTGGCGTCATGTTTTTTCCCAATATTCCGAAAGCGATGGCGGAAATTCGCCGCGTGCTGAAGCCTGGCGGCCGGATTTGCTTTGCGGTATTTGGATCGTTGGAAGAGAATCCACTTTTCTCGACGAGTCTGCAACCGTTTCTGACGAGAGTCAAGATGCCGCCTCCGCCGCCGGATGCGCCGAACATCTTTCGCTTTGCTGATGAGAGCAAACTCGCTGCGGCGCTTTCACTGGCAGGCTTTCAAGATGTGAAAACAAACAAAGAGCGCGTCATCTTTGCGTGGCCGGGTCCAGCGGAAGAGTGCTGGGAGGCAACGCGGGAGCTGGCGGCTCCTTTCAAGAAATTGATGGAAGCCATTCCTTCTGAGCAGGCCGAAGAGGTGACGGGCGAAGTAGTACAGAACGTGCGGCGTTTTCAAGTGCGCGACCAGATTCAGTTGCCAGCGACAGTAATTATTGCGGTCGGAGGGGCGTGATTTGGTGTCGACGGAGCCAGTTCCGATTTTGTAATTTTTCGGACTGGGTCTCAGCGTTCTTCAATCTGACGCACAATCTTATCGATCGCTCCGACTAAGGTAGATAGCCGGACTCGTTCTTGGGCGGAAAGAACGGTCGAAGCGTTAGAAGAGAGCAGAACGTCCTCCATCTCACAGCGCGCCCCAATCAGTTTGGCGATAACGCGGTACTGTTTTCGTTGTTTACCTTCGGGCGTGCGGTAGGGATCCATAAAGGCTGAGTGTAGGGCGCTGTCTTTTTCCATATAAAACTCCTGCGCGTGATGAGGCGAAAGCGAAGTCTTTCTTTCGTGCTTTATGTTTTAGTCTTTAATTTGGTCGTCCGTCGTTTGCTTTGCAGATCTTTCTTATGAAAGCGGGTGGGATCTTTGACTTGGTTGGGCGAGCGATCCAGCCGTCTCCGCACGATCGCCAGCGGTGGATTCGACGCGATTTGCGTCGAAGTGAGATCGCCCGCCGAGTGCTGAAGGTACGCGACTTCGCTTATGTCACATCTACCAGACATTTAATCAGTGTC
>Ga0302320_10009019_pt1 | contig 21524 bp, 16 predicted proteins | sample Bog_T0_3_FD_202130 | JGI IMG/M metagenome (GOLD analysis project Ga0302320, IMG submission 202130) | Peat permafrost microbial communities from Stordalen Mire near Abisko, Sweden - Bog_T0_3 | ecosystem: Environmental > Terrestrial > Soil > Wetlands > Peat | place: Sweden: Abisko, Stordalen Mire...
CCCGAGATCGCTCCGCCCGAAAAGATGATGGAGGTGTCGTAGGGGGGGCTAGCATCGGTTAACGTGACGCTGGCAGGTTGAACTCCGCTGCTAGCGATCGTGATGAAGGTATTCTCGCCGGAGTTGTAAAAAGTTACAGGCGTGCCATTGCTGAAAAAAGTGTTTCCTAACGGGCCACTCCAGTTACGATCGTCAGTAGAAAGGCTCCATACATTGTTCCTCAAACCCGAGTAGGCTAAGGTGGGGCCTGTATCCTGCCCGCGTGCAGTCGCTGATGAGAGTGCCACTCCTAGTGACAGTGCCAATGCTATGATCGAAATACTGCGTGACATAAACGAACCCATGCTTCTTCCTGCTCTCCGCTTCCGTCGCCAAACGTAGCCCAGTAGCGCACCGACCCCAAGCAGGCCCAACGTCGAAGGCTCGGGCACGGCAGAAGCAGCCGCCGAGTTCGTAACCGCTGAGTTAGCCTTCGAAGGATCGAAGATGAACGTGCCACCTGCGCCGATGGTCAAGCTTGTGCCATCGGGCAAAGCGGTACTTGAAGCCGCGATCAGCGTGCCAGCCTCGACAATCGTGCCGCCGGTGTAACTGTCGCTGCCGCTGAGGATCAGCGCGCCGCTGCCGACCTTGTTGAGACTGCCGGTGCCCTTGAGCATGCCGGAGAACGTGGTGTCGGCGTTGTTGTTGCCCACGCTCAGGGCCACGGTGCTAGAGGCCGAGTTGCTCAAGCTGAGCGTGCCGGGGCCGGTCAGTCCACCCAACGTGGCGGCGGTCAAGGATCCGAAGTTCAGGACCCCGCTGCCGCTCGTGTCCAACGTACTGTTTTGTAAGGCCAGAGGACTCGCCAAGGCCAGCGTGCCGCCGCCGATCAGCGTATTGCCGCTGTAGGTGTTGGTTGCGGCCAATGTCAGCGTGCCGCTATCTAGCTTGGTCAGGCTGCCGGGGCCGGAAAGCGAACCGGAGAGCGTCACGGCGTAGCCGGCCGTATCGAACGTAGCGCCTCCGGTCAAGGTCATGGGTTGGCTGGTGGAGAATCCAGATCTCGCCTTAAGTGTCCCGCCGCCGACGTCGAACGTGCCAGCGCCTTGGATGCCGGACACGAGCAGGATTCCTCCGGTGAGGTTATACGTTCCGCTTGCACCAAACGAGAGCATGCTCATCACGATGTTGGTCCCACCCGACTGGTTGAATATTCCCATGCCGGAGGAGCCTATGGACTCGGTGCCTGCGGAGATCACTCCAGAGCCGCTGAGGTTGTAGCTGCCGCTGGATCCCGCGCTGTTGCCCAGAATGAGGCTGCCGGAACCGAGGCTGTTCGTCCCACCCGACTGGTTGAACGTGCCCGTGCCGGAGAAGCCGATGTACTCGTTGTATGCGGAGAGCGAGCCGGCAGTGATGCCCGACAATGAGTCGTTGACAGTGAAACTCCCGTTGCCCAAACTGACGTTGCCGGTCCCGGAAACGGTCAGGCCGCCGTTGAGATTGATCGCGCCGCCATCGGTCGCCGCGATCGTGCCCTGGCAATTCACGAAATCGGCGATGGCGCCGCTGCCGGCAAAGCCCTGTCCGGGCAGAACCGTCAGCGGCGTACCGACGTTGTGCGTCAGGCCCGCGTTCATGTAGCCGCCAAAAGTGGTTACCGGATTGAAGCCCGCCGGCAGGAGCAAGAGCGAGTTCGGACCGATACTCAGCGACATGGAACCGGTATTGATAAGAACGGCCTGAGAGAAGTCGACGATCGAACTGCCGGCGACCGTCAGCACGCCCGTGCTGCCTGTTGGGTCGAAGACACCCAGGTTGGAAAAGCCGTTGACCTGAACCGTGCCGCCACTGAACTGATAGCGGCCCAAGCTGCCGATGCTGAGGTAAGTCACCGAGTTCAAACCACCCGTTTGATTGAACGTGCCCGTGCCGGAGGAACCTATGTACTCGTTGTTCGCGGAGATCGCTCCAGAGCCGCTGAGGCTGTAGCTGCCGCTGGAACCCGAGTTGTTGCCGAGGTAAAGCCCGCCGGCGCCAATAGTGTTCGTTCCACCGGACTGGGTGAACGTGCTCGTGCCGGAGTAGGAGCCTATGTATTCAGTATATGCGGAGAGCGCTCCAGCGCCGCTGAGGTTGTAGCTGCAACGCGAGTAGGTTCCGAGGTAAAGCCCGCCGGTACTGATAGTGTTCGTTCCACCGGACTGAGTGAAGGCACACGCGCCCGAGTAGCCTAAGTACTCCGTGGATGCCAAGATCACTCCGGAGCCGCTAAGGTCGTAGGTGCTGAAACTCGAGTTGTTGCCAAGGTGAAGCGCGCCGGCGCCAATACTGTTCGTTCCACCGGACTGGGTGAACGTGCCCGTGCCGGAGGAGCCCACGTATTCAGTGTTTGCGGAGAGGGCTCCAGAGCCGCTGAGGCTGTAGCTGCCGCTGGAACCCGTGTTGTTGCCAAGGAAAAGATAGTCAACTTTATTCGTTCCTCCGGACTGGGCGAACGTGCCCGTGCCGGAGGAGCCCACGTACTGGTAGTTTGTGGAAAGGCTGCCAGCAGTCATTTGCACGGTTCCGCTTCCCGCGCTGCTGCCCAGCGAAAGCGTGCCGCACGTTTCGCCAGGCTGAGTGACGGTTGCTGTCCCGCCGTTGACGACCCACGCATTGTCGGTGCCGGTCGGGACAAGTTTACCGTTCCAGTTGGCGGCGACCGACCAGTCGCCGGACGAGGTGGACCAGTAGACATCCGCGTGAGCCTGGAGCGATGTCATCAAAACGACGGCGGCGAAGCTTGCGACGGCGATGGCCGACAATCGAGCCGCTCGGGAACAGCTTCTCACGGAAAACTTGGCAAGCATCTGATTTCTCCTCGCAACTCCGAACCTTTCGTAGGCAAGGTTGCGACCGTCAGCAGGTTACTAGGACGAAAGGCTGCACGAACACGCCGTTTTGTACTCGGTCTTCATCGCACATCAAACCGCCAAAACAGGTTCAGTTCGGCGTGGTGTCACAGGAGCCATGGCAAGCTCTTAGTTTATTCCACACGAGCAGGGTTGCAAGTGGCTGGTCGAGAGTTTTCTGACGGAGACGGCATGGAAGCACAAAGTGCATCTTCTGGGGGGGGGGCGGGGTTTGGGCGATTGGTCCCGCAGGGACTATAGCCCTTGGCCTCGGTAAACCGCCGTCGCCAAGCGCAGCCCAGCAGCCCGAGCGCACCGATGCCAAGGAGCACGACGGTCGAAGGCTCTGGAACGGCAGCCGCAGCTGCCGAGTTCGTAACCGCAGACGCAGCCTGCGACGGATCGAAGATCAATACACCGCCTGCGCCGACGGTCAGGCTTGTTCCGTCGAGCAGGGCGGTGTTGAACCGGCGTTGACCACAGCCCCGGGTTGGGTACTCGGTTCGGTTGAAGTTCTATAATAATGCATCACCGATCATCGTTCATATTGGACAAACACGGCATCCAAAGCCAGAATCGCCACCTCTTTCTTGCGCTGCTGGTCCGAATTACTCGAGCTGTTTGCAGCCTGTGCCAGCCAGGCCAGATCCTCAGCAGCGTTCCGGGCGGTTGACGACCGGACGACCTGGTCCGCGGCGGCTGTGCCCGACAGGCCAGCAGAGAAGGGTTTACCCAAGGTACTTGTTTGTAGACCATGGGCCGAAACCTGCAGCGGCAATGCAATTGGTGACGCTGCCACAGTCCTGGGCGATTGAATCGGCAGAGTTTCAGCCGAATCAGAAAACGATTTCGAACTGAGCGTCCCGACACTGCTGGAAGCCAGGGTCGTGGGCGACAACGATAATGGGATTGAGGAAACCCCGTTTGCGGTAACCGGCGGGACAGTTGTCACGCTTGTGTTGCTGGCCGCTACAGTGAGCGATGAATCGAAGATGAAGGTTCCGCCGGCGCCCACGGTCAAGCTGCCGCCGTCCGCCAGCGAGTAGCCGTTGGTCACGATCAGCGTGCCTGCGTTGACAACCGTGCCGCCGCTATAGCTGTTCATGCCGCTCAGAACCAACTCGCCGTCACCGTCCAACGTCAGGCTCTTTGCAAGACCGCTATCGCTAATGTTTCCGCTAACCGTCAAGCTGCCACTAGAACTGACAACCAGGTTGCTGCCCAGGACAATGGGAGCATCGACCCAGTGCTTTCCGCTAATCACCGTCATTGCAGCAGGGCTGCCGCCGTTCGTGCCGGTCAACGTCAACCCAGTGGTACCGGTCCCCTGCAAGATCCAGTAGCTAGCATTGGAGTTACTGAAAATGAGATTGCTGAGCACCGGAGCGGCTCCGTCTAGAGCCACGGCTGCAACGCCGCTCGAGACAATCGGGCCGAAGGTTGCCGTGTCGGTGGCATAGCCCAGTATGCCCGGCGCCCCGGATCGTCCGCCCCCGACCGAGTCCTTCCAGTTGGCGCTGGCTCCCCAGACTCCGGTTGTGGCATTCCATACAGCCTGACCAGAATAGACATTACCCATGATCGAGACGGCCAGCGAGCCCAGCGCATTCGCACCCGGCAACGACTGGTTGTCGCCGGCTGACGCGAAGGTGACCGTATCGCTGAACGCGCCCGACGTGGTGCCGGCGCTGAAAGTGGCCGTGTACGCCTGTGCCGAGCCGGCCGGGATGTAGTACGTCGTCGCCGGGCCATTGCCCAGCGTGCCGCTGCCGATCGTCGGAGCGGAATCGACTTCCAAATCGCTCCGCGTTCCCACCGCGTTGTTCAAACTAACCGTCGCCGAAAGGCCGGTTGCGCCCGCGTGCACCAGGAAGCCGCTGCCGCTCGTCACCTTCACGCTGCCGGCAGCGTGGTCCAAGACGGTCAGCGTTGCGCCGGCGGAAAGATTCTTCGGCGCCGACGCTCCCGGCAAGGTCTGGTCGTCGCCTGCGCTGAGCGAGAACGTCTGGGTCTGCGTTCCCAGCGTGTCGGTGTTCAGGATTGCCGTGTAGATCTGATTGGAACCGGAGGCGACCAGGGCCCCGCCGGTTGGACCGCCTACGCCGGCTCCCAACGAATTGACATCAAGCGCAGCCAGCCCGCTTTGGCCCTGGCCGCCGTTGGACAACTCCAAGACGGCGCCGACGCCTGTTGCGCCGACGATGACCGTCGATGGTTGCGACTGGACCGACAGGCTTGGTGCGGCGTGACCAAGGACGGTCACGATCGCGGTTACCGGGTTGCCACCATTTACGGAACCGCCGATCATTGTGTTGGTGACCGAGCCCACGGTGGGCGTAAGGGTTGCCGTGTCCGGCACGCCGCTGGTAAACGTGCAGACGCCGGAATCGCTGTTCGCCGGGTTTATGCCTGAGCCGGACCGCGAGAGGCCGGTAAGGCTCCCGTTGCCGGCCAGGCTGACCGATAGCCCCGTGTAGTCGAGCGGGACGTTATTGGCCTGCGTGCCCGTATTCTGGATCGTGCTCGTGACCGTGGTTGAACCGCCCTGGATGATGATGGGGTTGGCGGCGGTCGCCACGAGCTGATAGCTGGTTGGGCCATAGACATTGACGGTTTCCGCTGTGCCGGAGGAGTTCAATGTGAGCCTGTAGGGCGTACCGCCTACGGCCAGGGCTTCGCTGGTCGAGTTATTGGGGAACACGAACGTGCCGTTCAGGCCGCTGGAAGCTGAGATTAGCACATACGTCCCGCCGGGCGTTAGGCTGGAGCCCAGCCCGGTAATGCTGATCGTGTTGGTGCCCGACATCGCGGCTGCACCATTATTGACGAGAAGGCCATCCGCCCCTATGCTGCTGAGGTCGAACTTGAGTGTCGCACCGCTGAGGGTCAACGCGGTGCCCACAAAACCTGACTGCTGGTTCAGGCTAAAGATGCCTGCTCCGCCGTCCGTCATGTCGAAGACTGCTCCGGCGTTGAGGTTCAGGGTCGCACCGACTGATCCGACCCCGATGCTACCTGCGACGACGGTCCCATTACCAGCCATGGGGGCGAAAGTTGCGCCGTTGGCTACGCTTATGGCTGTGTTGCCCAAGCTGCCCATCGCCGAGATTCGGAAGGTACCCGCGCCGACGGTCGTGTCGCCCGAACAAGTGTTGGCTCCGCCAATGACCAGAGTGCCGAGCCCGTACTTCTTCAACCCGCCCGAACCGCCAATCCCGCCGCTGATCACAAGCGTGTCTGTCGAATTGGAGACCGTCACGTCGGTCGTGGTGCCAACGGTGACTGGGGCCGTGATTTGATGGCTGCCGCCGCTGACGTTGATTATGGCGTCACCGGGCGTGTTGCTGAGCGTCAGCGTCCCACCAGTGTCTTGAGCCAAGGTGAACGATCCGCCCGTCGTATTGTTGAAGGTTATCTCGCTCAACGTCGGATTGGCTCCGTCAATGGTCACGGTTGCCGCGGAGGAACCGATGAAGTTACCGAAGGTCGCCGTATCGCCTGCGATGCCTGAAATACCTGGAGCCCCTGCGTTAGGACCGCCTGCTTGCGCGTCCTGCCAGTTGCCGTTGGCAGCCCACGAGCCGCCACCAACAAGGTTCCATTGAGCCTTTCCCGAGAAGACCTGGGCGGTATAACTGACCGGCACGTTGATCGGCGATTCGCCTGGAAGGCCCTCACCTGTGGTGGGCAATATGATCGAGCTATTGAACGTGCCCACCGAAGAAAAGACACCATTGAGCGTTCGCATGTCAGTTACCGTACTGGCGTTGAACACCGGATTCGTACCGCCTGTGACGCTGATCCCGTTGGTGTCCGTTTCCGCGTTGTCTACGGTCACTCGCGTAAAGTAGTTATCGCCTCCGCTCGTTGAGAGCATGATGGGCTGGGCTACGGCGGCGCCCACATGAACCGTACCCAGATTCGTCGTAGTCGCCGTCACAATGCGATTATCGGCAACCGTGCCGGTTACACTGATGGACATCGGGCTTTGCGCTTTGCCCTGCCCTGGCCCAGCGCTGCTGGGGCCGTTGCCAGTACCATCGTCGCCGCTGTTCTGTACTTGGACTGTACCGTTATAGGAACCCGTAGCATTTGTCAGGCTGACTGTGACGGTGCCCGATTGTGAAGACGTGATGGCTCCCGGGCCGTTGTTGCTGGCCGAAACCGTAGCCCCGCCGCCGGCCGAAGTGCTGAAGCCGGTTGCGGACGTGCCGCCGGTAAGGCTGATAGTGACATTGGTAGTCGGCACGTTATTGAGCATCACACGGCCTAACGAGACAGAATTGGTTGACACCCCCAAGATTGAATTGGAATTGTTGGTACTCAAGTATACCAGATCGAGCTCGGTCGGATTGTACTTGAGCGCGTAGCCCGAGGGTATGCCGCTTACACTGGAGAAACTGCCGATGTACGACGGGTAGCTCATTAATTCCTGGGTTCCGCCGGCAGTGCCGAAGAGATTTAGTACGCCATTTAGGCTAGCCACACCGGTGCTGGTCAAGAGGTTACCGATGGTGAGATTCAGCGAGCCCAGCGAGCCGACCGTGAGTGAGTTGATCATCTGCGAAGAACCGGTAACGTCCAGTGTGCCACCGTTAATAATGAGATCCGAGCTGTGCGAGAGCGTATTGGCCGCACCCGCCACGAGCGTGCCGTCCGTGACAGCCGTTCCCCCGGTATAGCTGTCGGCGCCTTGCAGCGTCACCGTGCCGCCGCCGGTCTTCAGCAAACCGCCCGCGCCGGTGATCGACCCGGTGACAAGTCCTTTGGCGCCGGCGGCCACATCGAAAGTCAACTGGTGGGCGTTGTTGTCCAGCGGAGCGGTAATCGACAATTGGCCGGCCGACACCTGCACGGTCCCGTCGGAGCCCAACTGGGTTTGCAGGCCAAAAGTGCTGTTGCCCTCGACGCTGGCGATCGCCACGCCGCCGGCGGCATCCAACACGACCGAGTTGCCGGCGAGCGTGAAGCTGCCGTCGGTAGAGATTTCACCCAGCGCGGATCCGTTGCCAAGGTCGTTGTTCATCGTCGCCGGCGTGGAGCTTTGCATGAGCAAGAGGTTGCCCGAAGAGGGCGTACCGGCGGACCAATTCGCCGCGTTGTTCCAATCGCCGCCGGCGGCCGACCCGGCCCAAGAGTCGATGTTCCTGTAATATTGAGGGTTCAGATCGAAGACCAGCTTGCCCGTGCCTTCGGTCGCCACATTGCGGAAGTCGAGGCTGATCGTGTTGAAGTACGGGGTGCCGCTAAAATCGAACGAGCTCATGTCGAACGTCAAACCTGCGGTCAGCAGATCGGCCCCCAGCACGCCGTCGATACCGGGGGCGATATCAAGGACGCCCAGGCCCAGGGGATTGCTGCTGTTCCCTTTCCAAACCAGGTCGGGGCCCTGGTCGGTCGTTAGGCCCAGCGTGTCGATCGCCATCACGGGCACGTTGACGGTTCCGCCCACGCCTTCGATTTGCAGGGTGTCGATAGGATTGGACAGGTTAAGCCCCAGCGAGGAGGCCATCGCGTGCGACAGCATCGACAACTGCGATCCCGTATCGACCACGAAGGAACCGGTCACCGAGACGCCGTGATACGAAATCGTCGCCGTCACAAAATTGACGTCGCCCCAAGTGGGCAAAGGGGCGTCGGCCGGTGAGCCGGCGGGCAAGCCGGCGTGCGGATCGAACTTGACCCGCGTGTCGGTCGACACAGTGAAGCGGTCTCCCGTGGAACTCGGGGGAAGCGTATCGGAAAAGGTCACTCCCAACGCTCCGAAGAGGGTATTCTGGTTCTGCTGCTGGCTTGTGTCGAGCGTCGTAACCCGGTTGATCATGGCCGGCATGCCGAGCACTCCTGGGACCGATGCGCCGAAGGAGAACGTGGTTGAAGTGAGGATGCGCACGTCCTGCGACGTCTGGGGCAGGACGTGCGTTACGCTGTCCGAGCCCGTGAAGTCCACCTCGTAAGGCGAGGACAGATTGTAAGTGGCCGAGCCACCAGCGCCCGAGTCTTTGAACTTGCCGACACTTGTCAGCCCGCTGTCGATCAGCTGCTGAGCAACGGTGCCCACCACGCTGATGTCATTGGCGCCGCTATCGAGCAAGAACAGGTTATTCTGATCTTCGCCCGTCGGGTCTTGGCCATAAGGCCCCAGACTCTGGCCCGCGTCGCTAACTGCCACGGAAACGTGGGGCTGAAACATGTCGTAAGAGGATCCCAATAACTGATTGAACCCCATCGTGTTCAAGTCGGTACCAGGCCCCAGAACGATCTGCGTGCCGCTAAGAAGCATCCGCGATTCCAAAGGCTCCGGCCCAAGCCTCAAGCGGCGTCCTCTTCCCTGCCGGCCGTTTCCTGTGGTCAACCTTCGACGTTTGCTTGCTGCCATAGTATTGCTTTCGCTGCGCCTAGCCCTTGGCCAATGTCCTGCATCGAACCGCCGCTGTAAAGAACAGCGTGGAAATAAGTATCACTGTTGATCAAGGCACCCCTACGACCTGCCCGCGGTCGTTGATGCCGAGGGCGAGACTGTAGTTTCCGTCCGGCAATGTGCCGAGATCAGTCACGGTGTATTGAATTTGGCCCGAGGTGTTTTGGCTGGCCAACACCAAAATCAAAGCGGCCAACGATATAATGAACCTTCTCATCTCAAAACCTTTTCGAGCAACCAAGTCGTGAAACCTACGGCCAAGCCAATCTAGCGTTCCGTCTTTGCTTTCACCACGCGTGCCCGCATCTACGCGGGGTACAGTCCCCAACTTCCGATTCAACGAATTCCAACCGAACAGTCATCAGACACCGGGTATAGCCAGACAATATCCAGCCTGCCGTGTGGAGCAGTCCGTCGATCAGAGCCGATTATTCAGAAGTGCAGTCCGAAGACGTCCACTGGTTACGAATCAGCGACGTGTTGCCTGCGATCTGCCTCCGGGCGTTCAGGACGCCGCTTGGGCCTATACGGTTACTACGGCAGTCGGCAGGTAATCGACGCCGTTCAGCCGATGCAATCGCCGGAAGTTCATTTCCTGCCGACTACCATACCTGGCAGTTTACTCCTCTTGCCTCTATTGTAAATGACCAAACCGGGTGGGATGAGCGTTTTTTCTGCGGAAACCAACCCGATGGGAGGGATAGAACTGCGGAATTGCGAAGGCAGAGAGGGGGTAGTCGGTTGGTTGCGAAGCAATGCCAAGCCGCCCTCCGCTTCGGCTTCGTTTCGTCCGGCAGTGTCTTCAGCGGTAACTTCAGCATCGGACGTATAACGCCGCGACGAAGACCACCGCGCCCCAGCCTTCAATCCATGCCGGCAACGGCCTCGCCCGAGCAGAGCTTTTTCCGCCCCCCAGAACTGCCATTCCAGATCACCCCAGACGCCCAAGCCGATGCCTTGCCCAGGATCTCAACGGCTGCGCCGAAACAGGGCTATGCGATGGGCTTCGCTACGCCGGCTCTCTGGCACGAGCGGAAGCTCGATAGTCCAAGTTGGATAGTCGCCGGGGCGGCATGCAGGGCTCGAAAGGCATCAAGAGCGAGATGGGCTGGGCCTGGCGGCCGAAGATGCCAGGCGGGCTAGGGAAGGCTGCGATCCTGGAAAACCAGCCCAAGGCGGAAGCACGTTGTCTACAATTTATAGACATTCTCGACGACACCCTGGGCGGTTCGCAAGGTTCGGCATGGCCAGGGCCAGAATCGGCGACTCAAACCGACTCCTTGCAAAACGCGTCTGCAACCAGTTGACTGTGAGCCAGCCCTTTCGGCATCATGCCGTAATCGAAGCGGCCATCAGCCGAGAAAGGCTGGGTCCGGGTGTCGTTTCGGGGACTGCGGTGTCGGCCATGAGCGTTTCCCAAAGCCGTGGAGGATCAGGCTCGAGTTCGGGGCAATCGTGCTACCGTCAGATCGGCGCCTGGGCGTATAATTCCATCGTCGAGTGGCATTCAAGCAAGGAGTTCAGACAATGGATATTAAGAAAAGTGGCTCGCAGCCATCAAGCAAAGGACCAGCCGACTGGTTTACCGGCGCGGTGCGCATTGATCCTCTATTCCAGGCAAACGAGCCAGCACGTGCAGTCGGCGCCAGTGTCACGTTCGAGCCTGGCGCTCGGACAGCATGGCACACCCATCCGCTGGGCCAGACCCTGGTGGTAACGGCTGGCTGCGGGCGCGTGCAACGCTGGGGAGGCCCGATTGAGGAAATCCGGCCGGGTGACGTGATCTGGTTCCCGTCGGGTGAAAAGCATTGGCACGGGGCAACGCCAACTACGGCGATAACCCATATTGCCATTCAAGAGCAACTGGACGGCAAGACGGTCGATTGGATGGAACAGGTGAGTGAAGAGCAGTACCGGGGTTGATTTCGGGCCGATTGCCTTTCAAGTACGCGTCCGTCCTTTCGCGCATACGCTGGTTGGGGTCGGGGTATACGCGTATCAGCGACTGGGTGGCGGGATGCGATTGCCGATCGCGCATACCAGTGGCCGGGCTCAAATTGTGCGGGTCCGGCTAGGCGCCGGCGAAGGTGGCAATCCCGGACAAAATATCCGGGATCGGCAGGCCGGCCGAGAACCAAAAGACGGCGGCCAGGACAGCGCCAACGCGAGGTGGCGGCGGCGGAGAAGGGCTGAGGCTGCGTCCAGCCTTTGAAAGGGCATTGCCAAACACCCAAACACCCGTTGACCGACGGTGTCAGGATGCTAGACTGGCGGTTACTCTGGCAAATCCAATCTTTTACTGAGGCGAGGCGAACATGATTGTAACCACCGGAAATGACGTGGCCGGTTACACGATTCAGGCCTACATTGGTATTGTGCGCGGTATCGTGGTGCGGTCGCCGAGCATCTCGCAAGGCGTCCTGGGCGGCTTGAAGCAGATCGTCGGCGGCAACATCGAATCGTATGCCAAAGTCTGCGAGGCGGCGCGTGAGGAAGCCTATGAGCGCATGGTGCAACACGCACAGGAGAAAGGGGCCGACGCCGTGATCGCCATGCGCTACGACGCAACCGAGTTCTCAGAACGTGCAACGGAAGTGCTTGCCTACGGCACGGCCGTGAAGCTCGCCCGCTGACGACGCGCCGTGCAGAGCACCTTCGGTTGGACAGTTCAGGCCAACTCCTTGCAAAATGCGTCTGCACCCAGTTGACGATAAGGCCTCATTTGACTCCGCCCACGTCCTGCCCGCATTTACTTCGACTTTCAGCGGCAGCGTGAAGCCAGCGGGCATGGCCTCCATTTCCGCGACGATGATTTGGCTCGTCTCGTCGACCAGATCGGTGGGCTGTGAAGACCGACAGCCGGCAGCCGAAGTTGCCACCCGGGCCGTCGAAGGCGGCAAGACGGACGGAATAACTGGGATCGGGGGACATTTGACCGATCAATCGATCATGTCGTTGCAGGGGAGACCTGTTGTCGAGCATCCTCTGCCGCGCCGGCGGCATCGAGAAGCGGCTGCACACACCCGCGGACACTGGCCAGCGAAGCGACACCGCTGCCGAAGCCTTTAAGTTCATTGAACCAAAGCTGGTTCCCGTTCGCCGGATCGAGGCAGTACATGTAGCCCATCACGGACACGATTAGGCGATCACCATCGAGCAGCAACGTGACGTATCCGCCGCCCTTTGGGCTCTTCCACTGCCAAATCAGTGAACCGGAGTCGCGGTGCAGAGCGACGACCTGCGAATTGAAACCGACGAAGATCAAGTCGTTCATCATGTTATCTCCTCAGCTGATAGAGTCATGAGTCCACAGCTTATCTTGACTGCGGATCGCATGTCAAGCGTTCGGGGCCACGCTTGATATCGGCCCACGTCCTGCCAGTCTTGATGGCAGCCTTCAGCGGAACCGCGACCCCTGTAGGCCACAGCATCCATGGCCTCTCGCACAATCCGGTGGGTCGCATCGACCCCAGTTCCGGCACTTCCGGGAGCGGTGATGGATTCTGGACCGCAACGAGGCCGAGTGCGACGCAGGCTTCGGAACCGCCGTGGAAAACCCGACGAGGCCTTTATCAACGCGGCGTCCTTGGTATCATAATCCTCTCAAATTGCCGTTCGGAAACCGGAGTACCGAATCGCCGAAGAAACTGTCGTTTCTATTAACGAAGATACAGATACGTCGGGGGGGGGCTGATCGTAATCCAGACCACAATGATTCCAAAACTGGCTGGGCATATCTACACAAGCAGACTCGCGTCTATCCCTTGGCCCTGCCACCACTTCTGCCAGTCCGAAGCGGACCACCCGCTACGGTCTTCCGACTGACCAAGCTTCGCCGCCTCATTGGTCTTCTTGGCTTGATGGGCGTTGTAGAGCAGGTGACCCGGCTGAAGCGGCTGACCAACAGGTGAATACCCGTCAAAACGCGGCATGGCCTTTGCGACGTCGTTCCACGAGCCGGGCAAATCACCCGCATCGCCCGCGCGGAGGAACCAGCAGCGGGCCTTGTGAAAAATGGTCCAGCGGGACTTCATTTGCCAGCTGTCATTCTCCCGCTGACCCCAGGGTTTGCCACGATGGTCGATTTCACCGCGATCCCAGAAGTCCTTAGCGATACGCGCAAACGACTCTGTTGCCGATCGCTTCGTCAGCTCCGCAATCAACTCCAACTGGTGGTCATCCCACTGCACGCGAACCATGCCGCCTTTAACGACCTTACCCCGGTGGTCAAGGAGAATCATTGTCTTCCGCTTCCCTGGATCACCCTGATAGGTGATCGTGGCACCGGGGCACTCCTGACCGTTTTCGTCCAAGATGATGAACCGCCGACCCATGCCGGGGCCCTTGCTGACTTTCATGCCAATGGACTTGCGGTAAGCGAATGCCTCGCGGGTGGTCTCTGCGATGAGATTGCCTTGAAACTCCGCTGACGCCATCATGATCTGGACGATGAACTTGGAGGCTGCCCCGCGCAGGTCGAGGGGTTCGCCGTTTGTGTACTCCAGTATTATGACCCCAACGTTCCGACGGCAGAGTTGCTCTACCACCTCGCAGATATTCACCATTCGGCGACCCAGGCGATTCATCTTGGTGGCGACGATGACATCACCGGCCCGAGCGTTGGCCATGATCCAGCGTCCCACTGAGCGATCAGCAAAGTCGTTTTTCCTGCCGCTTGTGCCAAGAGGCTCGACCAGCGGCACGATGTTTTCGAGCCCAAGAGCCTCGCACTTGCGGCGCATGAGATCCTCTTGCTGGGCGGGCGAAAGCTCCTGCATCAAGGTTGATGCACGGCAGTAAAGATACGTGTTACCCATACTACTTTTCTCCTCTGGATGCCTTGGCCGCAGCCGAATAGGCAGCGGACCTCTCTTGTGCCGTCCACATGCCGTAGATCACGATGCACAGCACCACGATCACGGCCCACAAAACCCCCGTCCCAATGGCAGAGCCTTCGTTGAGGTCACTGGACGATGAACGGCGACTGACTTGGGGCTTGTGGTGACCGAACACTTTCTGATACCGCTCATGCGCTGCGATTGCCTCGCGGAGCCTACGCGACATGCGCGGGGCCTTGGTAGGCATCTCCCCGGCAGAAGGCGGCATGCTTTTTACAACCGGCAATGGTTGCGTTACCTCTGGTGGCTTGCCCGAGCTCTGCGCGAGGATTGCCGGTGGGGGATCGAACGTCTTGACTCTTGTCGTGCCATCAGGACCAATTATCGTGATCGGCTTGCCCTTGGCGGGGCCGAAGAACTTCCCCGGGATGTTGTCGACGAAATTGCCATGTGCATCCGTGAGGTGCCCCTGGCACTGGCAGAGCTGGCCCATGAACACATACGTTGATCCGATCGGTACTTGCTTAGGTGTCGCTCGTGTCATAGTGTCTCCTTCCTCGAATGATAAAGACCGGGAGGCGCACCAGAGGGAGCTACAGCTCTGATGCACCACCATCGTGACCATACGGCATTCCGGTTAGTCCCCAAGGCAGAACCCTCCCTTGTCGATCATGTCTTGCTGGTCTTCAAGGATCTTGCGGAGTGCTTGAAAGAGAGCTGATAGCGTTAAGCCGTCTTTCTGCAACGCCAGCGCGCACAGGTAGTTCGATGCTTCTTCAATGGCGTCCTCGTCTTCTTCGCGGCAGGCTGTAGCCAGACGGTCGTACATGGCGAACAGCCTGATGCGATTGCGCAGATTTCTTGGTGATGGCATGGTGTCACTTTCTGGTTAAGGTCTACGACTGAGGGCCTGGTCCTCGGCCTGCCTTTTCGGGCAAGTCGTGGGCCAGGTGGTTAATTGATTGAATCTCGGCGCGGGTCTTCCCAAGCTGCAAGCTCCGCAGTGATCTGTTCATCGCTCATCCCGCCTCGGCGCAATGCGTTTACCGTACATTTGTGCGGGCTGTAGCCCGTCGCCTCAGCGATCTCGTCGCATGGGCCGACAATCCAGTAGCTTGGTTCTTGCCGCGTTGCCTGGCGATAGTGCATTGCGCCGCCGGATTCTCGCAAGGCGGCAAGGGCTTCGCTGAAGGTGGCGAGTTCCCTGACGAATGGTCCCCAAAAGGCGGAGGTGTTGTCCATTACCCGCTCGTCTTCGTGGAACTGATGAACGATTCCCCGGAACCACCTGGCGAGCTGATCGGCGTTAGACTCCTGGGCCAGGTTAGCCAGGACCGTCTGGGCTTCGGTTACGGCTTCCGGGTCGTGTTCGTCCAGACGCCCGACAAGCTGCTCATGGTAATGGATGATTTTGAGTCGCCTCTGTTCGAGCGGCCCCAAGGGGCGCGGTCTGTCGTCAATCCGCTCCTGGTGCCGGTCGAACTCATTCATAATGCCACGAAACACCGTGGCTAGCTGATCGGCGTCTTCATGCAGCATCACGGCACGCAGGATCATCCTGGCTTGGTGTGCTGCGCGTTCGCCTTCGTCTTCCAGACGCTGGACAAGTCTCTCAAACTTGCGGATTATGGTGAGCCGATTCTCTTGGATCGAGTCCATAGTTGCTCCTTGGTTTGTGGTTACCGGCGTTCTTGTTGTCTTGTCGCGCGGTGCGATCAGCTTCATACGATCACATATAGACGTTTTCTGGGGGACCGACGGAAAAAGCGAAGCTTCACAGTAGCTTTGAAACTCCACAAGTGGGGTACGGTGGTCAGAACAACGTGAGTTGAAGGCTCTCGATCAGCGACAGATGAAGTTCATCCTCGCAATCAGTGGGCAAGGCATGGCCGGCGGCCTCAACCTTCTCACGCAGAGTTTCGTGGCGGTGCGGCGGGCGAAACGTACACCCGTCCCGCCCTTTCTTGGACCTTGGATTGAGCGGCACGACCTCCAGTGTGTTCAGAGGCACGAACGCCAGACCACGGTTCAAGATGTATTCCGTCATGGATCCGGGCAGGCGCATCGTCCGCCGGGGTCTCCGCCAGAGACCGTGAACCTTGCGGTTGTACGGCTCCGCGCGCAACTCCATGTGCATGATCCGCGCCCGCTCCTCGTCACTCAAATTCTCCACCTCTGCTGGTCGCTGGTTCGGGCAGAAGAAGCACGCGGACTTCGGGGGCACCGGCATTCCGGCGTCGGCGATGGCCTGTTTGCAGCGATCCAGCGACCAACCCCAGTCCATCAGCGGGTACTCCCACTGGTAGCGGTTTCCGTCGTTGTTGGGCTTGCCGTTGGGTTTGGTGTACTGACCAGCGTGAACTCGGTCGGCGGCGCGCTTTTGACGGTAGCCTTCGCAGGCTTCAAAGCCGATGAGCTTCAGCACACGCTCACCCCTGGCCCACGCCAGACGGCACTCGGTATTCTGTCGGCACCATCGGTTCTGCGGTTCGACCTTGAACTTGAGGGTGCACGACCCACGGTTGAATGCTGCGCCGGGAAGCGTTGCGTTGGAAAGCATGTTGCCCTCCAGCGTCGTGTACGGGGCTTGACGCGGCGTGTATCGCACAGTAGTCAACTGTGGAAAGCCTACCCGCGCAAGCCAGGTTTGCAGGTACGGGATGAAAGCATAGGTTCCCTGCTTCTCTCCGCCCACGTCGGCGAAGAGGATTGCCGCCGGCCTGATGCCTCGGTCATGCAGGCCGACGAGCATCCCCACGGAGTCGCGCCCCACGCCACAGGCCACGACGACGGTGCGGTTTCTGAGTGTATTCATTGCATCAGAACTCCATTCCGCAGTCGAGGCACCACCACTTTGCGCCGCCGGGGGCGCGGTGATTGGTCTTACACTCCGGGCACGCGGGCGGATCACGTGGAGGCGGATCTTCATTACGACTGCCGTACTCGATACGGCCGGTCCAACCAGAGTTTCTCACAGTACGTTCTCCTCCAGCCAGGCCACTTCGGCGGCAAGGGCTTGGCTCCGCTTGGCGAATCCAGTAAGTACCGGACCGTCCACGGGGGACATATCGGCACTCCACCCTCCCTCGCACGGCTCGACGTGAGACGCGCGAGAAATCGTCGTGCATCCGAGGAACGAGGCGTCGAAGTCCTCGTTGTACACGAACACGGTATCGCCTTGCGGCGTAACGCTGATTTGCATAAGTCACCTTTCTGGTAGGGGAAAAGCACGGGCCTCCGACCATGACTTCCGTGGCATGGCAGGTGGTTCGGGCTCGACTCTACTTCTCAGCCTGCCGACGATTGATTGCCCGGCGAGGCTGATTGACCATCATGCCCTCGATGCTGGCCATGGCAGCGGACAGCTTGGTTGCCACCGCGGCCCGCAGGCCGGCACTGTCCTTCAGTTCGTCGCGGCTGACCGTGCCGCCGAACAGACCAGGGCTCTTCATGGCCTGCTCGGCATCGGCAATGGCCTTGTCCAACTCCTCGCTGGAGTGGATGTTCAGGCGGCGGAACTTCTGGAAGAACTCGGCTAGGTTCTCCACGTTGGCATCGTGCAGCCGCTTGGGCTGGCCATCGTTGATTCCCGCGAGCTTGTCCGTCAAGTCACCGGCCAGCCTGAGAAACTCTCCGCAGAACGCTTCTTCGGCCATGCGGGCGGCTTCGTCGAAACGAGCAGCAATCCGCGCGGACTGCGCCGCGAACAACTCCGGGTGCTCCGAGGCCAGATATTCTGGTGGATCGACGTTGACCGGCTCCCACTCCACGTCGAACAGGCCATGGACGGTATTCGGGTAATCGGCGCGGTCGAAGACCGTTCCCATCTTCCGCTCAGCCGCACGGATGAGACGCTGAAACTCGTTGTCCAACGAATCGACCGCATCGTGCAGGGCATACCGCAGATCGACCATCCGGGACTGGACCTCGCTCCAGCCCTCACGGCGCACGAGCCGCACGCCGTCCTTGGGCCAAGGCAGGGTATGGGACTCCCAATACTCCTTGATCGCCTTCTTGGCATCGGTGACACGCTTCCAGGCTTCGTCCTTGGTGTCGAGCAGCTTCTTGCTGCCGGAAAGCCAGGCCGGGTCGGCGTCGAACCGCTCGGCCATGTCTTTCTTCTGGTCCTTGGTGAGGGCTTTCTTCGTGCCCATCCATGTGAAGCTCAATTCGTAAGCTCCCCACTTGTGCATCAAATGCTGAGCCGCTTCGCTCAGCTTCTCATCGCCAACGGTCACCATGACATTACCTCGATTGGTTCAGGGAGTTCGCAATGGGTTTGAAAGGAATTGCGTTTCCGTACAAGAAGAAGAAACGCCGAAAAGGGGGCCGAGTAGCACTCGACGGCCCGCTTGCCATCCCCTCTGGGCTCCCAGGCCAGGGGGAAAGCAGCCGGGTCGGCTAGTTGACGCTGGGCCTTGTCGTAGGCCCGCGATTGATTGCCCGCCGCGCCGTGGACTGCGCGTTGCGAGTGTAACTGCCCTCGATGCTGGCGTCCTGGCAACCGTGCGTGCTGGCATATTGCCGTAGGGATTCGACCTTCTCCGCGGCGGCTACGGCAATCGGCACGACCATCTTGGCGGCTTGCAATATGGGGACTCGGCGTAGGGCGGCCATTCGGCAACACGACCGGATCTCGGCACCAGTCCAGCCCTCGGCCTCGGGCCGCTCGCCCGACGCGTTGTAGACCCGTTCGTAAATTTCCCAGATGGCCTCGCGCTGGTCCGACGATGGCGTATCGAGGAAATAGACCGCATCAAACCGCTCCGACCTTGCGAACTCCGGGGGAATGCCCTGGATGTTATTGCAGGTGCAGATGACGAATACGTCCGACGTGTGATCGTTAAGCCACGTCAGCAGGCTGCCGAACATGCGGGTGGTGACCCCGCTCGTATCCGTGCCAGTACCGGCCAGCCCTTTTTCAATCTCATCGACGAACAGCACGCAGGGGGCCATCGCATCAACGATCTTCAGGGCTTGCCGGACATTGGCCTCGGTCTCACCGACGTGCTTGTTCATCAGGCTTCCCAAGTCCAAGCAAAGCGTAGGCCGCCCGGTTTCATTGCCCAGGGCCTTGGCGAAGGCACTCTTGCCCGTACCGGGGACGCCAAGCAACATGATGCCCTTGGCCCGCAGATTGTCGCTACGAGGAGCGAGGACGTCCTTGCAGAATGCCTTGACCGCATCCAAGCCGCCCAGATTGGCGAAAGTCTCGCTGCCACGGTGTAACTCCAGTAACCCGGCCTTCTTGAGCATCCCGGATTTCAACTCCCAGACCGTATCGGCCTTGACGCACTTGTCGCGGGCGATGGAGAGGGCAAACGCGCCCTCGGCCTCAAACCGCGTCAGGCCTGCCGCGGCGTCGATGAGTTTGTGAAGCTCCGCCGGGTCCGGGGGCAGATCGCCCTCCTCCGTACCGACTTGCTGTGCGATGGTCAGTAATTGTCCCTGGGTGGGCAGGTCGTGCTCCAAGACCACGAACAGCTTCTCCAGCTCGATCGGAATCCTGACCACGGGTGACAGGACCACGATGAACGTCTTGGTTTGCTTGCCACGCATGATGGCGCGGATGAGACTCTGCTTGAGGACTGGATTTTCGATAAACTGGTGGAGATTGGGCATCACCACGAGAGTGGTAGCCGATCCCTCCAGCGTCAGCGTACTACGAACCGTGGAAATCGGATCGTACTCCGGGTTGGGCTCGTCCACGATAACTTGCCAGCCCTCACCGGCAGCCAATGTCTGAATTTCGGTAATGGCCTCGTCATGCTCGCAGGACTGGATCCAGAGGCCGGAGAAAGCAGCGTCAACGTGTTCCCGCAGCGTATGGGCGAGAGTCATTTAGCACCTCCAGGGGTTAGGGTTTCAGATGAACCACCAGGCTAGCGAAGATCGCTCTACGCTAGCACAGCGGGCCTACTGGACCAACTTGCTCGTCGTCGCGGCCGAGTATGCCTCGGCAGTCGCCTTGTCGGAGAGATTCACACCCAGGGCCTTCTCCAGAGCCTCGCTGGCTGACTTGCAGCCCTGCCCGTTGAATCCCTTGGTTTGCAGGGAAACGCCGCCCTCGGCGTCGATAATGACTTCCATGCTCTTCATGCTGCGCCCTCCAGGGAGATGGTGAGCTTGATCTTGCCCGTGGGCATGGCCGTTTCCGTGACGAGCCGGCCCTGCTTTCGCGCCTCGGCCTTGGTCCTTTCGACGGCGTAGGCTTGGGCAAACTGATTGCCGGTCTTTTCGGACAGGCCGCCGCTACACCAGAAATCCCAGACCGGCAAAAACTTCTGGCCGCGCTTGACCAGGCCAATCTCGTACCTTGCATTCGGAACACGGATGGCGTGGTCGCACTTGCCGAGATCATCGACGGTGATGCCGTCCGGCAATGGATAGTCCCCCATGGACTCGCCGAACCAGGCGTAGGTTTTCTGGCCTTCCATGAAGGCCCAGCCGAGCCGCAGACAGGCCGCGCGGACGGCGACCATATCCTTGATCTCGGTCTTGATCGTAACGAGGTGCGACATAGGCACAGCTCCTTCGATAAAGGGAAAGGGTCAGTCAATCCTGCCCTGAGCGAGCGTCATGCTGGCGCGATGAACCGCGAGCGCCGTGCGGGCACAGGGCAGGGTTGACGGGCCGTTCGTCCTCGAATGAAGCAAAAGACCAGTGCGGGCAGCAGGTCGCCCCAGGAGCTACGTTGGGGCTGCCGCGTCACGGAACCCCTTCCGTCAAGCCCGCACTGGTCTCAGGACATGCTCAGTTGCGTTGTTCCTTGTAGCGGATAACGCATTTCTCCAAGCGATCGAGTGCTAGTCTGGCCGAGAACTCCTCGCTCTCCCAGCCGAACTGCTGATAGCCGACGGGCATGGGCACGTCCTTGCCCACCTCATGCTCCCAGACCGTCGCCAGCCAGCCGTTGACTGAATCTGCGAAGGATTGCCCAGCCGACATGGCAAACTTCAGGCCGAAGCGATGGAGTACGGGCTTGGGCAGGGCCGAGCTATCGTTGCTCGTGGCGAAGACGATCACGCGGTATTTCGCCAGCAGCCGCTCCAGGGCATCCTTGAGGATCACCTGGACCGTCTTGTTCATGTACTCCAACTCCTCCAGGATGAGCACGTGATAGCCCTTGCCCGGAGCGCAGAAGCGGAACGGGCTCGCTGGACCGAAGTAATGTCGAGCCGTCTCGGCATCCAGGTCGGCGGCGCAAAGCGTATACACCGACTCCTGCCAGCCTTCCACGCAGCCCAGATCATTGGCCAGGGCCTGCGCACATGTGGACTTTCCCGTTCCCGTCGCGCCCTCCAGGAGGACGCAACAGGACTTGGGGTTGCGCGCCAGATTCTGCAACTGGCGGACAAGCGGTTGACCAACCACGTCGGCGAGTGACCG
>Ga0302320_10009020_pt1 | contig 21524 bp, 21 predicted proteins | sample Bog_T0_3_FD_202130 | JGI IMG/M metagenome (GOLD analysis project Ga0302320, IMG submission 202130) | Peat permafrost microbial communities from Stordalen Mire near Abisko, Sweden - Bog_T0_3 | ecosystem: Environmental > Terrestrial > Soil > Wetlands > Peat | place: Sweden: Abisko, Stordalen Mire...
GCCGTGAAGGCCACGAAGAGCAACAAGCGAACGAGATTGTTTCGCACCGGGATTCGCGTCAGGATTCGCACCGGCAAACTTGGATGCGAAGCGGACGACGAGCAAGACGAAACCCGACTGGTGGATGCCATCATGGCCGGTTACACCTTTGCCTCGTCGATATTCACCGTCAGCGCACGAATGGCATCGATCAATTGCTGCGGCTCCCCTTTGCGAACAAACTTCGCGGCGTAGGAAGCGAGGTCGGCCGGCATGGACCATACATCGGAGAGCACGATGATGGGTCTGCCGGGATAGCGCGTGTGCACCTCCTGGGCGACCTCGGGAGCGGTCTTCATGGAATTCAAACGGTAGTCGAGAACGACGACGGCAATGTCGTCGTCCGAGGGGAATCCAGGCCCGCTAAATTTCACGAGCACAGGAATGCACCTGAAGCCCGCCTGCTCAAGAATGAGGCCGTAAATCTCCAGGTGCATGGGATCGTCGTCAATGATCAGAACCTTGGGGAGATCTGATTCCATCACGCCTCCGTAGAGATCGTATCGAATAAGCGCGCTCGATAATGCGCGAAAAATGGCTTCCGAATCATGGAGAAGTATAGAGAACTTTCAGTCGTCCAACAAAGAAATTGCGATTTTTTCTGCATGGAGCAACCTAATTTTTTCGGGATGCTTCTTAGGTTTCGAACCCTATTGTGTCCACAGCGAGGAAACGGCTACCGCCTATGGACAATGCAGTGCGTGCGTTCCTGCCGGACGGAGTCCGGAGACACCCTTGGTGTAAATTTCTGCGCCCGGCCTTGGCGGTGGCACTCGTGCTTCCGTTCGCTGGCGAGGCAGTATCCGTCTGCCAGAATGACGCTTCCCTTCCCGCACAATCCACTCGCACAAAGAACCTGAAAGATCTCAGCCTTGAAGAACTGGGCAACATCGAAGTAACAACTTATAACAAGGCGCCGACAGATCTTTGGGAAACACCCGCAGCTGTTTATGTCATTACGAGTGACGACATTCTTCGATCCGGAGCTACGTCGATCGCGGATGCGCTGCGCCTGGCTCCGGGCGTGGAAGTAGGTCGCGTCAGTTCGACGACGTGGGCCGTCGGCATTCGTGGACTGCAGAATAATTTTTCCAAGTCGGTGCTGGTGCTGATCGACGGCAGAAATGTCTATACACCGCTCTTCGCAGGCACGTACTGGGACGTGCAGGACATGCCTCTTGCGAACATCGACCACATTGAAGTGATCCGCGGGCCTGGCGGTACCATTTGGGGACCGAATGCCGCCAATGGCGTGATCAATATCATCACAAGATCCTCGGTCGATACGCATGGGGTTATGGCCGATGCATCGTTCGGAACCGTGCCCCATACCATTGACGATTTGCAGATCGGCGCCGCGGCAGGAAATTTCAACTTCAGAGTGTTCGGGCGTGGATTTGAAAGGGAACACGAGTATCACGAGAGCGGTGCCAGTGAGGACGCATGGCACCAGGAGCGCGTGGGCTTCCGCGCCGATTTGACATCGGGCCCCAATGTCTTTTTTGCGGAAGGCGATGCGTACCGGGGCAATTCGCCGCACCTGATCGGAACCCTTCCTGTCTACGACGAAACCTCGGGCGGCGACATCAATCTGCGGTGGGAGCGCCAGTTGCACGATGGATCGGGCTTTTACCTGCAGGGCTACTTCGACAGGACGCTGCGGGACAAAACGCTGCTTGGCGAGACGCGGAACACGATCGACATTGACTTTATTCAGCATTTTCGAATCGGGGGGAAGCAGACTCTTACCTATGGCGGTGGCTTGCACTGGAGCCCGTTCAAGATTCTTGCCGAATACCCCCAAATTTCACTGGTTCCTTCCACCGGCACAGACCATGTGCATACAGGTTTTATTCAGGATGCCTTCGGATTGGGCCGGGGCCTCAGCCTGACGGTGGGAGCCAAGCTGCAGCACAACAATTACAGTGGATTCGATATTCAACCCTCCGGCCGGCTTCTTTGGGCCATCAAGGATCACGAGTCCGTCTGGCTGGGCATCACCCGCGCAGTAACCACGCCTTCTGACCTTGAAGAAAACTACTCTGTGCAGGAAGCGCTGGCGCCAAAGGAATTCCTTCAACTGGTCGGCAACAAGGATTTCAAATCAGAGGATGTACTAGGATATGAAGCCGGCTATCGAATGATGATGCACGACCGGTTGTTCTTCGATCTCTCTGGATTCTGGAATCAGTACAGCCGGCTGCAGAGTTTCAGCGCGCCGATGCTGTCGACGTCGGGCGGAAACACCTACCTCACGATCCAGTATCAGAACCAGATCTCCGGATCCGCTTCCGGATTTGAAATTGCACCGCAATTGGGGATTGCGCCCTGGTGGCACATCAATACCAGCTACTCGTTCGTGAGTTCGAATTTCAATGCAATCGGCGCCACTTCGAACATCAGCGCGACTGGTTCGGTTTCGACGTACGAGAAATCGAGCCCGAAACATCAGGTAATGTTGCAGTCAAAGATCGATCTTCCCGCGCGCTTTGAATTCGACCAGATGTACCGCTTCGTGAGCGCGCTTCCGGCGCAGAAAGTGGAGGCGTATCAGACGATGGATGTGCACCTCGCCAAGGCGCTGGGCCTGGGGTTTTCAATTACCGCCGTTGGACAGAATCTTTTTCAGCCGCACCACTTTGAGTGGGGAACAGGAGATCCAACGCAAACGCCGTTGGGTATTTATCGCTCGGGCTATGTGGAGCTCAGCTGGCAAGCAAAAGGGCCGAAAAGACCTTAAGCAACTCAGCATGCAAGCGAACGAGCTAACGACGCAGTGAATCCGTCAAGGCAAAAACATCGGGCATCCTCTAGAGGATGCCCGATGTTTTTCTTGCTCACTTGTTTCGCTGCCAATAGCGTCGTAGCTTAGCGCCAGTAGTAATAACCGCCGGTCATGTAGTAGGGGCGGTAATAAACGGGCGGGTATGCATACGGATAGCCGGCGTAGTAGCGGCGTCCATACGGATACCCATAGGGTCCACGCTGATATAGCGAGGGTCCACCAGGGTAGAGGCCTTGTGCCAGACGCGCAGCTTCCTGCGGGCTTACTGGATTCACAGTGATGGGAGCCGTGAGGTGGAACGAAACCTGCGCCTCGGCCGGGATCCAGACCCCGGGGCCCGGTGTGGCCGCAGTCAGAGCCGCGCCGCCTGCCGCGCCTGCGCCTGCACCCACTGCGCAACCGACGCCGCGACCGACCGCGCAACCAATGATGGTGCCAAGTACGGCTCCGCCGACGGTGTTGCCCACCGTTTCACCGGCCTTGTTCGGCCCCTTCACCCTGAACTCGTCGGTCACGAGCGGATAGCTCTGGCCACCCAGGTCAAGTGAAGTTAGGGTGAGACCCAAAACGGCACTGCCACCGAGTTCGCCCGCCTTCTTGCTTTCCGTTACAACACCGTGGAGGGTCGCTCCGCGCGGAATGGCGAGTGCCCCGCCGCTGGTTACATCCGAAAGCAGCGTGAACTGAACGGGCTGGCCGTCTTTGGCTCCTCTGGTCGCTACTCCCTCACTGGTGCGGAGTTGAAGCAGCGTTCCCTCCGGAATGGTGACGGGACCGGTGGCTTGCTGGTAGGCAGGCTGTTGAGGCTGGCCATAACCCTGCTGCGGATTGGGCGCATACTGCGGTCGCCCGGGGGGATAAGGGGGTGGATAGCCACCCTGTGCCTGCTGGGGATACTGTCCCTGCTGTTGCGGATATTGCCCTTGGGGAGGCGGCGGATACTGTCCCTGCTGTTGCGGATACTGGCCCTGCTGCTGGTCCGGGTAAGCCTGGGGTGGCGGGATGGGACCATTGTCTCCCTGGTTGTTGGCCTGCTGCTGAGGCGGGGGCGGCGCCTGGCCTTGATTGGCTTGTCCCGGATCGTCTTGCGGCTGCTGGGCCATTGCTGCTGCATCCTGCGCAGCCTGCGCGTCCTGCGGATTCCCGACCTTCAGGTTATTGTTCACTTTGGTCACGCCGGCTACCTGGCCGGCCAGCGACGCAGCCAGCTTCTTCGATGCGTCCGAAGAAACAGTGCCGGAGAGAGTCACCTGGCTCTCGATCGTTGCCGCCGTGATCAGGTCGTTCTTCAGCGCCTGCGACGCGTCGAGCGCATGCACTACGTCCATCTCGATTTGTCCGTCGGTGCGCTGGCCGGCGTTTGCTGAAGCATCCTGGGCGCGCATAAATGCTGCGCCAAGGACCACGACTGCCGACAAGGCCACGACCTTGAGAATTCTTTTCGAAAAACCCGAAAATTCTGTCCGGTTCATCTTTATTTCTCCCGTAAAACCCAACTACCCGGCTCGCGGAGTTTCTTCCGAGCCCAATACGTTGGATGCGCACCAAACCAGGAAGGACGCGTCTGTTGTTGCCGCCGGTTCAGTGGTTTAGACGGACCGGGGGCTAAGCCGTTACTTGTTGGAACACGGGGTCAGAGAAAAAGTTCCGGAGACCATTGCAGGATCAAAACAAAAGGGGCGCACAGAATGCGCCCCTTTTTGCTTGACTCGATTTCCCGCCCAGGAGGTTCCAGGGCAATTTACGGTCCGACAGGCTGCCGGGGCGTGCGGAAATCCCACGATGCGCCGACGGTAATGCCGTTCGGAGTCAGGTTGCGGGGTCCAAGAACCTGGTGCCATTCCTGGTACTGGTATTCAGCCCGGACAAAAACATGGGGCAGCACTCGGATATCGACGCCGCCGCCAGGGGCGGTGACGAGGTAGGTGTCGTGCGTATAGGGATTGGTGATGGTGCCGTTGTTGGGAAAGTCGAGGCTACCCTGGCCGGCAATGAACTTGCCATATGGCCGGAAACGGTAGTAGTGCGACCACTCGTAAATCACGCCGGCCATGCCCGTGGTCTGGCGGAGCCGGAAGGGCGCGCCGTAGTTCAGATCGCGGGCTTCAATTTCAATGCCGAGGCCGGAGATCTTGGGGGCAACATCCTGCAGGTAGTAGTCGGCCCATGCCGCAATCGCCGACATTCTCGTGCCGGCCGGACCGTAATCGGTGGCGAAATTCGAATAGCCTCCGCCGATGACGAGGGGCAGACCTTGTTGAGAACCTGCATGGGTGACCTGAGCGTGCGCAGGAGCAACCGTGGAAACTGCTAGAACCAAAAGCAGTGCGGAGGGGAAGAGCCAATGAATCAGCTTCGTACGCATAGAGTCTCCTTAGGGAAGAATTACCTCTCCTTTTGGGCTCGAAGCCTTACAGGAGAACCAACAAGAGCGGGATAGACCTATTGGAATCGAAGTGTTGCATGGAAGCAATGCAACCATCGTTCATTGATGTCGGACGGCAGTAATCGAAACTGCTAACCGCGGTACCCAGTCAAATTCCTATTACAGTAACCCGCTGGCTTCCTTTTCAAGGGACGAAAGGAACACGCGTAGAGCTTCAATTCGGACTACAGCCATGTCCTTTGATGATGCTAATCGCAGTTTACCCGGTAAATCCCTTAAGGCAGTGCGCAAAACTGGTAACACAGAAGGAAAATTTTGGTAACGTGTGTCTCGACCGACTTTGGTAAAGGTGCGAATCACTCCGATCGCGCCTAACTGCTCCAGGATGTCCGCATCGCGTATCAGCACCGCCTCGATAATCTCGGGATCGTCCTTCGGTTGATGCGTCCGGATCGCCTCTTCGACATCGTCCAGCTTCTCCCTCGGAAAGCCCCATGCCGGCAATAGCTCGCGGGTACGGGCGACCGTGTACGGCACGTGATCCCAGGCCGCGAGCTCAGCGGGGTCGGAGGGTCGATGGCCAATAAAGACGCCTAGATCGTGCATCCAGGCCGCCGCGAAAAGAATGTCGTCGTCATAGCTCAAGCCCTGCCCGATGCGGCAGGCGAGTGAGTAAAGGCGCGGCTGATGGGTGAACTTGTCCTCAGGCCGCGCCTCGGCGCGAATGTACTCGACAACCGATTGACGCCAGTCCGAATTGGTCATCGTGAGGCTGTGGCACCGGGCCAGTTTGGAGTGATGCGGATGAGGTCAAGGCCGCCGATATCTTCAACTTTGAACGAAGGAGCATTCGCCGGAATGCAGACAACGCCCCTCGCCGGGAGTTCGACTTGTGGAAAATCGGGGCCGATTATGCGGCCCGCGCCCGCCGCAGCGAAGAGATATGTCAGGCAAGCTTCACTCTGCGCTGGCCCGCAAAGTCGCTCTCCGTCGATGCTGCCGGAAACAGGAATACGCTCGACACGGAAATAGTCCGCGTCGATAAGGATGGTGCGATCCGATGCAACGATCGGTTGCACCTTGCCTGCTCGGGTCACAAGCTTGGTGGCCTCGAGAGACTTCTCGATATGCAGTTCGCGGGGACGCCCGTAGTCGTACATGCGATAAGTCAGATCGCAATTCTGTTGCGTTTCAAGCAGCACTGACCCGGCCCAGATGGCGTGCACTGTTCCAGCATCCACAAAAATCAGATCGCCGGCGATCACGGGCAGCATATTCAGGCTCGACTCCAGCGTTCCATCATGAATTTCGCGCTCAATCTGGGCAAGAGTTACCCCAGGCTTCAGCCCGACTGCAACTTCTGCGCCCGGCTTGGCGGCCAGCGCATACCAGCACTCTGTTTTCCCCCGCGGATCTCCGTATTTCTGCGCCATCTTGTCGTCGGGATGAACCTGCACGCTCAGCTTGTCTTCAGGAAAAAGAACCTTGATGAGCAGTGGGGATTGGGGCGTTGGCGCCGCCGTGCCGAGCAGCGCAGCAGAGCACTCCGCGAAGAGCGCATCCAGGCGCTTGCCCGTGTGAGGACCGCTTGCGACCAGGCACATGTCTCCCGTAAGCCACGCCTCCCCGATCGCGTCCTCGCCCGGTTTGACGACGTGATCAAACCACGGACGCAGATCGCGAGAGCCCCACACCCGCTTGTCAAATTTTGGATCAATGCGAAACGGAGCAAGGCGAGTGGAATTGGGGGCTGTCATCAAGTTTGCGGAAATCCTTTTGGGAATTGGGGGATGGTTGGCGGTCGGCCGCATGCGCGGCGGTTCGTCGCTTGCAAGTGTAACTTTACCAGACCGGCAAAATGGAGAACGCCGCCCGCCCCGGATGACCCCGCAATTCGTTGCGCAGAATTCTGGCAAAGAATTTTCTCAATTTCGCGATTGGGTTCCGCTTTGGAGTTTGCTACGCTTTCAACACCATGCAAAACCTGCGCTTGAAGAAGCTTGCGTTCCTTGCGATGCTGGTTGCCGCCTCGGCAGCAACAGCGCAGAACTTTCAGCCTGCCGCCATCGTGTTCAAGGGTGCCGATGACTTTACCAACCAGGAGCTGATGGATGCGGCAGGCCTGAAGCTCGGAATGGCGCTCAGCTCCGACGACGTGAACGCGCACGCCAAACAGCTCATGAGCAGCGGCATGTTTGAGAGCCTCGGCTTCAGAACCGAAGGCGACAAGCTCCTGATTGACCTGGTGCCCATTACCCAGGTCTTTCCCCTCAAGATTGGGAATCTCCCGCTTGAAGATGGGCCGGTGCTCGACAAGCGCCTCCACGACGCCTGCCCGCTTTACCATGGCAAGATCACGGGAGATGGCGGCCTCACCGACGACGTAAAAAAGGCCCTCGAAGCAATGCTTGCCGAACAGAAAATCAAGGCAACGGTTACAGCCACGCCCGTTGCAGAGCCCGGGGCCGCAACCGTGGTGGCCATCAGAATGGACATCGCCACTCCCCCTGTCCTGGTTGGCGACTTCAAGGAAGAAGTGGGCTCGAACACTCTCGATGAAGCGGCCCAGCGGATTCTGACTCAGCAAACCGGTTCGCCCTTCGACACGGAAGGAACTCCCGTCCAGGTGGAGGCGGCGTTGAAGACGCATTATTTCGATCTCGGTTATCTCGAAGCGGACATCCACGCCAGGCCGCGTTTCCCCGCGATCGAAACCGCAACCGCGATCCGGGTGCCGTTCTCGTTGACCCTCTCCACCGGTTCGATGTATCGCCTCGCCGGAATTCAGCTTGCTCCCGACGTTGTAGTTTCACAGGCAGACTTCGACCACCAGTCTCACCTTCACCCCGGCGACATTGCCGATGCCCCGCATGTGCGCTCCAACTGGGACTACGTCCGGCGTCAGTACCACGATCGCGGCATGATGGAGGCCAAGGTCATTCCAACGCCCACTTTCGATAGCGAAAAAGGCACCGTGAGCTACCTTGTCACGGTCGAGCCAGGGCCCGTCTACACCATGGGCAAGCTCTCGCTTGAGAACGTGACGGACGAACTGGAGGCCTCCATGCTGAAGCAATGGAAGATGCCGGCCGGCGCGGTGTTCGACGAAGGCGCGATCATGACGTTCTTTGCCTCGGGAGGAGACGACCCATCGCTCGGTCGGACCTTTGCCTCTGCAAAGTGCACCTACGTGCTCAAGCTGAACGACGACAAAACCGTTGACGTCGTCCTCCGCCTCGATAAAAAAGCCAGCCTCTAGCCTGCGCACCCGTTTGGATGATCGGCCACGCGCCGGATATCCTCTCTTCCATGCCACACTCCGTCATCCTCGACCACATGTTTCAGTTGCCGCTTCCCATTCTCGAGAAGCTGGCGCGACCCGTAATTGTCTACCTGGTTCTGGTGATTTTGCTGCGCATCTTTGGCAAGCGCGAGCTGGCGCAACTGAATCCCTTTGACCTCGTGGTTCTGCTGTCGCTCTCCAACACGGTGCAGAACGCCATCATCGGCGACGACAACTCGGTGACCGGTGGCGTGATTGGTGCGTTCGGCCTGCTCGCCATCAACTGGATTGTCGTTCGGTTGCTCTTCAGCTCCCCCAAGCTGACCAGGGCGCTCGAGGGGCAGGAAACCGTGCTGGTGCGCAACGGGGAAATCGACATGAAGGCCTTGAAGACGGAATCGCTCACCAAGGAAGAACTGGTTGAGGTGATTCACAAACAGGGATTCGAGAGAGTCGACCAGGTGCGCGTCTGCCATCTGGAACCGAACGGAACGTTTTATGTCGAGGGCTTTGAGCCTTCAAGCGACGACAAGCGGCACGGAGAATTGGTCGAGAAGCTGGATGCCCTCGCGCGCGAGCTTGCCGCGCTGAAAGGAACGGCCTGAGTGCAAATCTCGCCCATCATGCACAAACAGGCCGCACTCGCCGCCCTTGTTCTTCTCTGCGCTTTTCCGTCTCTCGCGCAAAAGAAAGTTTCGCCATCGGGTCAATGGAAAGCTGCGCCCAGGGCAATCCGTTTTCAAGGCGCGCCCTTGTTCGCGCAAGACGAATTGCTTGCGGCCGCCGGCCTCAAGCCTGACGCTCGCCTCAGTCCCAGCGAAGTAAAAGCGCACGCAAAACAACTCAGCGATACCGGCTTCTTTGAATTGGTCAAGTTCTCCACGGACAGTAAAGGCCTCTTGTTCACTTTGACGCCCTCGAAAGAGCTCTACCCGCTCCACATCGAAAATCTTCCCCTCAAGCCCGGCAAGGAGCTGGACGAAAAACTGCACGAGCGCTTTTCGCTCTTTCACGGCACGCTGCCCGGCAATGGCTCCGTGGTCGACGGAATCTCCCGGACACTTGAAGAAATACTGGCCGCCATAGGCATCAAGGCAACCGTGGCATCCGCCCTCACCAGCGGACTCGGCCCCAACAAGATCACGGCTCTCAATTTCAGCATTGCTTCTCCGCCCGTAAAAATCGGCGCAATCCAACTCACCGGAGTTTCCCCGGCGATGCAGCCCAAGGCCAGTGTCCTTTCCACCAGCCAGACCGGCAATGCCTTCGACACGGAAAACACTGCGATCGGTCTTCAGCACGCCTTTGAGACTCTCTACCAGGACATGGGCTACGCAGCCGTAAAAGTCGATGTCACCCAGGTCGAGCCTCCCGTTGTCTCCACGCAATCCGTCGATATTCCGTTCGCGGTTGCCATCAACGAAGGAGGAATCTACAAGCTCGGTTCCATCAACTATCCCGCCGACGCTCTCGTTCCGCGCGCCGAAGTACAGAAGGCTCTCGCCAAGTATCCCGCCGGTTCGGGAAGGCCGCTCGATCAATTTCTGCTGGCCACCAGCGACGCCTATCATGCGCGCGGCTATCTCGATTGCTCCGTCGTCTCCCGACCCGCCTTCAGCGAGGCCACGCACATTGTGAACTACGGCATCGAGATCGCTCCCGGCACGCAGTACCGCATGGGCACCGTTCAGTTCGATGGCGCTCCCGAGCCGATGATCGTGAAACTCAAGAACGCCTGGAAGCTCGCGCCCGGTGCGGTCTTCGATGAAAGCTACGTCTCGGGTTTCCCGGCGCGCGCACAAAAGCAGGACAAGTCACTCGCCAAATGGATGCAGACCGTCCTCACCAACAACGACGAAACGCCAGACTCCGCCACGCACCAGGTCAACTGCACCTTCCACTTCACCAAGCCCGTGCAGAGCGCGCACTAACGCGGCAACGGCCCTGCAAGCGGATTGCTCAAGCGTTCGCTAAGCCACCGTCCCATCTGCAGGAACGGCGCCTCTATCCATCGGTAAAATGCCCACGACAATGCAAGGTCCGCGGGAAGACAGAGGACGAAGATCGCCAGTAGGGGCAACCTTCCATAGAGAAGATGAATGAAGGCGAACATCACCATGAAGTGGAGCAGATAGAGACTGTACGACATCTTCCCTAGCGAGTGGATCGGGGACCAGTGCAGCACGCGCTTGAGGCGTTGTGAGTTAAGGCAGAGAACAATCAATCCCGCCGAACCGCACGCCGTAAACCAGTCGGGAAGGTCATCTCCCCCGGTAGCGGCCACTTTGCGCATCAGGTGTAGAAACAGAAACCCGCCGAACCAATAGAGCATCAGCGAGAGGCCGGCCATCGCGATTTTCTTCTTGCGGGAAAGACGAAGAAACGCTGCCGAGATGCGATCTCTCTGCCACGCAAGAACGATGCCAACAACGAACAGGGACACGCAGTGGAGAGTATCGAAAACAAGATCGTCGGCGACATCTGAATGGAGAAGATAACTTGCTGCTATGGCAGCCGCTGAGACGCACGCAGCCATCCACAGCGCTCGTGCCGGCCTCATCTTCAGAACCAATGCGCACAAAAGCGGGAAGACGAGCGAGATGCGCATCTCCAGTACCAGCGTCCAGAATGGCGGGTTCAACGTATCGGTATCGTAATGTCCAAGGAACAGTATGTGTTGCCCTAAGTTTTGCCAATCGACGGGCACTGGCCAGATCGTTCCAAAATAGTTTGACCGCGTCGGATCTCCATGCAGAAAGATGTTGCCGAGAACCGCGAGGCTCAAGGCAACAAGGTAAGGAAAATAAATTCGAAAAATCCGGCGGAGGACAAAAACAGAATAGGCCTGTGGACGCCCATCCACGGCCGGAAGGGAGCACAAATCCACTGAGAACAAAAAACAGAATCACCGCTTCGCGCCCCGCGGAAACAGGCAGCAACAAAAAGGTGATGAAGTCACTTTCTCGATGGGCGGCGACAGGAAAGGTTTCTGCCAGCCACGTCAACAAAAAATGATGGAACACGACAGTCAACGCGGCAAGACCGCGCAGGGAGTCGAGTTCAGCGAATCGCTTTGTCGAGTGCCCGGCCAACGTCGAGCTACTCCCACTCAATCGTGCCAGGCGGCTTTGAAGTAATGTCGTAAACCACGCGGTTGATGCCGCGCACTTCGTTCACGATCCGGCTGGAGATGCGCTTCAGCACGTCGTACGGCAGCGGCGTCCAATCGGCGGTCATGCCGTCTTCCGAATGCACCGCGCGCACGGCTGCTGTATACGCGTACGTCCGCTGATCGCCCATCACGCCAACGCTCATCACCGGCAGCAGAACCGCAAAGCTCTGCCAGATCTTCGAGTAGAGTCCCGCTGCCTTGATCTCCGCCACGACAATCTCGTCGGCTTCCTGCAGCAGCGCAACACGCTCAGGCGTCACTTCGCCAAGGATACGGACAGCAAGGCCCGGACCAGGGAACGGCTGCCTGCCGAGCACATCTTCCGGCATGCCCAGGTCGCGCCCAATGCGCCGCACTTCGTCTTTGAACAAATCGCGCAAAGGCTCAATCAGCTTGAGCTTCATGCGCTCCGGCAACCCGCCCACATTGTGATGGCTCTTGATCGTCTGGCTCGGCCCCTTCACGCTGCTTGACTCGATCACATCGGGATAGAGCGTTCCCTGCACCAGCCAGTCCACGCCGCCCGTTTCCTTGGCGATGCGCGTGGCTTCGTCGTCAAACACCGCGATGAACTCTGCGCCAATCCGTTTTCTTTTTGTCTCGGGATCGGTAATCCCCGCGAGTTGATCCAGGAAGCGCCGGCTCGCATCGACAGCCACAATGTTGAGCCCAAGCTTGTCGCGGAGATTCTTCTGCACGCTGCCGAATTCGTTCTTGCGCAGTACGCCGTTGTTCACAAAGATGCACGTGAGCTGGTCGCCAATGGCCTTGTGCACCAGCACCGCCGCCACGGAAGAATCAACGCCCCCGGAAAGCCCGCAGATCACGTGTCCCTTGCCCACCTTCTCGCGGATCTGCGCGACAGTCGTCTCGATAAAATGTGCCGGGGTCCAGTCGCCTGCCGCCTTGCAAATGTTGAATAAAAAATTCCGAATCAATTGCGGCCCGAGCGGCGTGTGGTGCACCTCGGGATGGAACTGCACCGCCCAGATGCGGCTCTCAGGATTGGCAATGCCGGCAAGCGCGTTCGAAGTAACAGCAGTGCGATGGAAGCCGGGAGGCAAAGCGGCAGCCTCGTCGCCATGGCTCATCCAGACAGCGAGCGTCGGCGGCAGCCCGTCAAAAAGCTGGTTGTCGATATCTTCAATATCCACCTGCGCGTGCCCGTACTCCCGCTTCGGCGCAGACAGCACCTTGCCGCCAAGGTGGTGAACGATGAAGTGAAGTCCATAACAGATGCCGAGGATGGGCACGCCAAGGGCAAGCAGTGTGGGGTCAGCGTTGGGCGCATCGGTGTCGTATACCGACGAAGGTCCGCCGGAGAGGATGAGACCGAGAGGCTTGAGTGCGCGGACCTCCGCAATCGGCACCGTGCAAGGCAAAACGACGCAGAAGACATTTTGCTCGCGGATGCGGCGTGCTATGAGCTGGGTGTACTGCGATCCGAAGTCGAGGATGACAATTGTTTGGGTGTCCACAGTTCAGTTTTGCAGGGTGACGCGCGGAGTGGCAAGTGGGATAACCTCAGCCGGACATGGGAAGCCGGTAAGGGATATGCGCAGTCCCGCATCGTCAAAGATTTTTGTTGACAGATTCATTATGTGCGCACTAACTTACCGTTAGTGGACACTTACCTACAAGCCGGGCTCGACGCTTTGGGAGACGCGACCCGCATGGCCATCTTCCAGAAGCTCGCGGATGGCCCTGTAGCCGTCAACGAACTGGCAAGAACCATGCCGGTCAGTCGCCCCGCTGTCTCGCAACACCTGCGTGTGCTCAAAGAGGCGGGGCTCGTGTTTGACAGCAAGGCCGGCACGCGGAGGCTCTACCAGTTGAATCCTGAGGGCGTGGCGCGGCTGCGGGCCCACTTCGACCAGATGTGGACCCAGGCGATGGGCGCGTTTCAGAAAGCCGCGGAGAAAGAACCTGAGAAAGGAAAACATGGCAAACACAGCGGAAGAAACAGCCGTACGTAAAAGCATCCGGGTGCAGGCGCAAGTGGAGCGTGCCTTCAGTGTCTTCGTGGAACAGATGGAGACCTGGTGGCCTGCGACGCATCACATCGCCAAAACACCCTTCGAAGCCATTTTTGTCGAACCGCGCGTGGGCGGCCGCTGGTATGAGCGCAACGCATCGGGCGAGCAGTGCGACTGGGGCAAGGTTCTGGCGTGGGATCCGCCGCATCGGGTCGCGTTCTCCTGGCACGTGGGGCCGGGACACGACCAGCCAGATTGGGTATGCAATCCGGACCCGGCCATGGCAAGCGAAGTCGAAATCCGCTTCACCTCCGAGGCGCCGGGGACGACGCTGGTGGAGCTTGAGCACAGCAAACTGGAGCGCCACGGCGAAGGATGGCAGCAATTGCGCGCGGTGTTTGACAGTCCTGGCGCGTGGTCCGGCATTCTCGCCATTTATGCCAAGGCGGTGGAAGGAGACCGCGCATGAACAAGCCTGTAGTTTTTCTGCGCATCGCGTCGGTGCTCACCTTCATTCACGCCGTGCTGCACACCATCGGCGGGGTCTTCGGCAAGGTGAATCCGGGACCGGCCGCCGTGGCCGTGGCGGCCATGAAGGCCAACCAGATTCTGGTCATGGGCAGCCTGCGCAGCTTTTGGGACTTCTACTTCGGTCTCGGCCTGGCCTTGTCCATCTCCATGACGGCCGAATCGATCCTCATGTGGCAGCTCGCTTCCCTTGCCAAAACGGAGGCGAGACGTCTGCGCCCAATGATGATCACGTTCCTGGTCGCTTATGTGGTCATCGCCATCAACTCCAACCTGCATTTCTTCGTCGCGCCGGTCGTCGTGGAGATTCTCATCGCACTGTGCTTTGTATTTGCCATCGCGACGACAAAATCTCAGGCCGCCGCATAGCAGAAGTCCATGGCGGAGCTGCAGCTAAGGCAGCTTTGCAGTCTCCGCCACAGGATTCCAGTGATCTGCCCCGGCAAGAAACACCGTGGGCATGTACTGTCGCGCCTCGGCCTTAGTGAGCTGATGCGACCAGGGCACGCGCGCTTGGGGGTTCGCTCCGGGACCGCTGCTCTCGTATTCCCCGTAGTAAGCTCGCGGCTCGCCGGGAGTGTTGCCCCAGGCGTTCCACCCCTCGGAAACAATGTTGCCAGGCAGCTCCGTGTGGATATAGACGACGCGCGAGTAGGGACGCCAGGGCCGGCCCAGGCTGATGGCGCCTTGCGGCGAAACGTCCCTGCTTGAGCCGGGCGGAATGGGAATGTCTTCCATCCCGCTATTCACCCTGCTGTTCAAAATCACGTAGCCCGTCGTTTGCCGGGGATCGGTGCGCGACTGGGCCGTCAGCCAGCCACGACCGTTGGCGTGAATTTCAGAGTGGTCAAACACTGCGGTGGCATTGCCAAAGATGAAGTCGACGCCGCCCTCGATGTACGAATCCACGTAGTACTGGCGGCCGTAGTCAGCGAACAGCGTGTCCTGGTGGCCTAGGAACCGGCAGTTTTTGAAGATTGCTCGATCGGCGCGGACTGCGGCGGCAACGGCTTGTCCGGTGTTGCCGGCGGTGTTCTCGAAAGTTAAGTTGTCGGCTTCAAATCCATCTGCGTTGATTTCCACCGTCTCCGTAAAGAAAGTACCTCCGGCCTGTTTCGCGTTGAGGCTATTGGTGATGACGACGTCCGAAGGAGATTTGCCCATCCCCACCAGCGTGATGTTGGTGTGGTTCTGGGTCACGATCACCCGCTCGTGATACACGCCAGGCGCAATCTCGATGAAGACCCTCCCCGGACGGCCGTCAGGCCGCTTCCCCGCAAAGGGATGGTGGTCCATCGCCATCTGGATTGTTGGGAATTCGCTCGTCGCCTCGATTCCGGTCTTCACATCGGGCGAGACCCGAACGTAGACATCCTGGGCGCAGCAAGCAACAGCAACTGTGAGCAAAGTCACGGCGAGCAGCGAACGAGCGGGCATACTCTCCATTTTGCTCTCCAGGAAAGCGTTGCTCAATGAGGAACCTGTTTCGAGTGCATCAAAGGGAGACCCAAGCCTTCGGGCATCTCATAGACACTGACGGGTAATCAAAGGGTAAGTTACTGTTTCGGCGAAATCGAGCACTTACTGACCAGTGCAAATTACACAGTAAGGCGGATTGTGAGAAAAGCCGAAACGCAACATTCTTGCTTCAGGGCGTGTTCACACTGTCAGAACAACGGGGGAACGGTGTGAATACGCCTGACAGATTCGATTTGGAGACCGGGAAAATGAATGCAGGCACGCAAACCTACGTTGACAATATTTTGGCCTCACGGCCCAGTGCCGGTCAGGAACCGTCGACCGGAGCCACGATCGATTACAACGAGCAGGTACAGAAAGCAATCGAAGGGTTTCGCGCGGCGGACGCTCTGCTGGCGGAGTGGGAAGCGAAGAGGGCGCCGCAGCTGATCGCCAAATAACTTTCGAGTTTCAAAGGAATTTCACGTCGGGCTAACCGGGAAGCGCACAAAAAGGCGCCATCGGTCAGCCCGCTTTTTTTAGCTCTACTGCTTGTAAACAACTCCCGCTTTCATCACGAACTTCACGTCCTGCAGCGTGCGAATGTCCTCGAGCGGACTCTTTTCAACGGCGATAAGGTCGGCCCATTTGCCCGGCGCCAGCGTGCCCGTCTTGCTCGTCCACCCCATAAGGTCCGCTGCGTTGATGGTTGCCGTTTGCAATGCCGCCAGCGGAGTCATCCCCATCTGGTTCACGTAGACGTCGAGTTCGTGCGCGTTCAGGCCATGCGGATACACAGCGGCATCCGTGCCCAGTGCGATTTTTACGCCGGCCTGGATGGCTCGCTTGATGTTGCCCTTGGCAACTGCGATGGTATCCACCATCTTCTGGTGATAAATCGGCGGCAGATGGCCGCTCTGGAGCATCCAGTCTTCCAGGTAGAGCGTGGGCACCAGGTAAGTGCCATGCTGCTTCATCGCGGCAATGCCTTCGTCGGTAATGTAGCTGCCGTGTTCGATCGAGTCGACGCCTGCTTCTGTTGCCCACAGAATTCCCTGCTCACCATGCGCGTGCGCGGCAACCTTGCGGCCCAGCCGATGCGCATCGGCGACGATGGCCTGCATTTCCTCCAGCGTGAACTGCGCGGCGTTGGGGTCATCGCCCTTCGAGAGCACGCCGCCCGTGGCGCAAATTTTTATTAGATCTGCCCCGTACTTGATGTTCTGTCTGACCATGTGCTGCACGGCCGGAATGCCGTCGGCTACGCCATCGCCAACCGCGTGATATTGAACGGGCAGCAGATTCTCGTCGCAGTGGCCGCCCGTGATGCCGATGAGCGGCCCACTCACCTGCATGTGCGGCCCCGCCACCTGGCCGGCATTGATGGCGTCGCGCAGATCCACATCCACAAAGCCGTCGGCGCCCACATTGCGGACGGTGGTAAAGCCCGCCATCAGCGTAGTCCGCGCGTTTACGACGCCGTTGATGGCTTCCTTCGCCGAGGTCGATGTGACTTCAAGGAACGGGTCGAAGTCGGGATTCATGGTCAGGTGCGTATGTACGTCGATCAGGCCCGGCAGCACCGTGAGACCAGAGAGATCGACGATCTTGTCCGTGGACTGCGCCTGCACAGAGGACGTGGGCGCAATCGACTGAATCGTGTCGCCGACCACCACGATGGTCTGCGCATCGAGGACCTTTCCAGTCTTGACGTCGACGATGTGACCAGCGCGAACAAGGGTACGCGCAGCCGGTGCGGTCGGTTGCGCTAAGAGTGAGGTTGAAGCGAGAACGAGGGCTAGGGCAAATGTCGATCGGAACATGCGTGCGCCTCCTGAAAGGTTGAAGGGAAGTGTAGCAAAGGCATCTTCAGGAGGCGCGACTCACGCAGATTGTTTTTCTAGGCCCACTTTTTGCCGAGTGCATCCAGGTCGGCCGCGCCCAGTTCCTGCGGAGTCATGGCGATCCGGAACTCGACTTGAGCGTTGAGTGTTAGAAACCACGGTTCGGCCAGCCTGGGAATGTCGGAAGCGCTGTTTACGTCCACCACCACGATGCCACCGCGTTTACCATCCCGCTCGCTCATCCAAACGTGTTCGGGTTTCGCGTCTTCGAGAATCGCCCTCATTTTTGCCCCGATGGTCCCGTTCTTAACGAGTGTGTTGAATGGTTCGATCGGAAACTCCAAAAGCATAATCATGCGCATGTGAAACCTCCAGGCGCCTGTCTTTCGCGTCACTTCTACGAACGGCGCGGCCCGAGCATAGCACGCTGCAGATTGTGCTGACTTCAAAGAAATGCCCGCCCAATCCACTGCGACACGAATAACGGTGGAAAAGGCCTGCCCGCAATACGCTGCAGGCAAGCGCGACACATTCCCCGCGTGATACGCTTTTCAACAACACAGCTTGCACCAAACTGCTGTCGCAAATCCGTCCCGGCCAGCGTTCAGGGGTAGTTTCCAAGCCCACAATCGGCCGGTTGACTGTATTCCCAAGAGGACATTCGATGAGGCTACACCGCGTTCTTTCGATGGTTATTGTTGCGGGCACAATGCTCGCCCTCACACAAGCCGCACAAGGCGAGGACCAGAAACCAGCAGCTCCGCCCGAGAGCAGGAGCCTGGATCTCACCGCGATCGACAAGACCGCCGATCCTTGTACCGACTTCTACCAGTACGCCTGCGGCAACTGGAACAAGAGCAATCCCATACCTTCCGACCAGGTTCGCTGGGCGCGCTCGTTCACCGTGGTCAACGAGCGGAACCGCTATCTCCTCTGGAAGGAACTCGACGCCGCAGCCAAAGATCCAAAGACGCCTCTCCAAAAGCAGTTCGGAGATTTTTACGCCTCGTGCATGAATACAGACGTGGTAGAGAAGAAGGGCCTCACCCCGATTGAGCCGGCCTTCAAGGCCATTGCCGGATTGGCGGAGACAAAACAACTGGCAACACTGGTGAGCGGGCTCGAAAACCATGGAACGCCGTACGGCTTGTTCAACTTTGGCGTAGGCGTGGACGAAAAGGACGCGACCAAACAGATTGCAGAAGTGTTCCAGGGCGGACTGTCGTTGCCGGACCGCGACTACTACATCGTGGACTCGGCGCACTTCAAGGAGATCAGGGCGCAGTTCGTGGAGCACATGAAGAAGATGTTTGCGCTGGCCGGAGATACACCGGAGCAGGCAGCCAACGAAGCGGCGGCCGTGCTGGAGATTGAAACCGCGATGGCGAAGGCGGCGACCAGCCGGACTGAATTGCGGCAGCCGGAGAATCGCTACCACATTTATACGGTGGTGGATTTTGAGAAGCTCGATCCGCAATTTGACTGGGGCACGTATTTCTCTTCGATCGGGATTGGGCACTTTGACACGCTGAACGTGGCGACACCGAACTTCTTCAAGACGCTCGACGGGCTGATCGCCGGCGAGCCCGTGGCGGCATGGAAGAGCTACCTCCGCTGGCACGTGCTCCACGGCCAGGCAGAGAACCTTCCGAAGGCATTTTTCGACGAGAACTTTAACTTCTTTTCAAAAACGCTGGCCGGGCAGGAAGTGCCGGAAGCGCGCTGGAAGCAGTGTTCGAGCATGACCGACGATGCGCTGGGCGAGGCGGTGGGCCAGGATTGGGTGAAGGAATACTTTCCGCCCCAGGCCAAGGCGAGCATGGACAAGCTGGTGGCGGCCCTGGAAAAGTCACTGGGCGACGATATCAAAACGCTGCCCTGGATGAGCGACGACACCAAAAAGGCGGCCGAAGAAAAGCTGGCGCTGATTCGCAACAAGATTGGCTACCCGGAGAAATGGCGCGACTACTCGAGCGTTATCGTGAACCGCAACGACCTCATTGAGAACGAGCACCACGCGGCGGTGTACGAGAACCGCTACCAGCTTGCCAAGCTCGGCAAGCCGGTCGACGAGAAGGAATGGGGCATGACGCCGCCCACGGTCAATGCCTACTACTCGCCTTCGTTTAACGACATCAACTTCCCGGCGGGAATTCTGCAGCCTCCCTTTTTCGACTTCAAGATCGATCCCGCGGTCAATTTTGGCGGCATCGGCGTGGTCATTGGCCACGAGATGACCCACGGATTCGACGACCAGGGATCGAAATTCGACGGCCACGGCAACCTGCGGGAGTGGCAGACGGCCGAAGACCGCAAGAACTTTACGGCTCGCACAGAATGCGTGGCCAACGAGTACAGCGGCTTTGAGGCTGCTCCGGCAGTGGGCGATGCGGCGGCGGTGCACCTGAACGGCCACCTGACCCTCGGCGAGAACACCGCGGACAACGGCGGCTTGCGGATCGCCTTTATGGCCCTTCAGGACACCCTGGCTGCCGAAGGCAAAACCCTGAGCGAGAAGATCGACGGCTTTACTGAGGCGCAGCGCTACTTCCTCGGCTTTGCGCAGGTCTGGTGCCAGAACCAGACCGATGCAGAATCCCGTCGGCGTGCCCTGATCGACCCGCACTCGCCCGGCAACTGGCGCGTCAACGGCTCCGTGCAGAATTTTGACGAATTCGGAAAGGCGTTTGGCTGCACAAAGGGCCAGCCGATGGTTCCGGTCAACTCCTGCCGCGTCTGGTAGGACGGCGAATTTCGGGGCGGCCTGAAGACCGCCCGGACCGCCCCAAGCCCGAACGCGTTTTTTGCTCTCGGGGTGACGTTTGGCGGAGAGCAGACGTCAAAACCTAGACCGTCTCACAAACTGGATGCAACAGGGCTGCGGAGAGCCATGGTTGCGTCTGTCGATTGGGGAACTCCACAGAAACAGGCTTATTTCCCGAGAGTTTGGGCGAAACTAGGCACAACCTGCCCTCGGCTTTTACAATGCATCAGGGACCCGTCCCAACCCAGCTCTGCTGTGGAACTAGCAAACTTGGCGGCGCACGCCGAACCAGGATGAAGGAATCGCATGAAGTTCACGAAATTCGGCAAGGCACTTCTGATGAGCGCCCTCTCAGCTGGCGTTATTCTTTGCGTTACGTCTTGCGTTCGTAGTTATACGGTCGGATATATCTATGTCACCGGCACGGTGACCGCCCAGGCCAACGGCAGTGGTATTGTCAGCGGCTACAAGATCGACCACAATACGGGATTCCTCACCCCGATCAACGGTTTGCCGGTCTCTTCCGGCGGCGCGAACCCGAACCGCGCGGTCCTGATCACAGGCAGCCGTTTTATGTATGTTCTCAACACGGGCACCAACGCCCAGGGTGGAGCGACCTGCACGACGGCCAATCCCTGCCAGAACTCGAATATTACCGAGTTCGCAGTGGGTGGCAATGGCATCCTCACGCCGCAGGAAACGTTCTACACCCAGGGAATCAACCCCTTCCGCATGATCGCGGATAGCTCGGGGAACTACCTCCTCGTGCTCGATCACGACTCGCCAAACAACTCCACCTGCAAGCTGGCGCTGGGCTCTTCGGCCACCACTTGCGGCGACGTCACGGTCTTCCAGATCAACCAGACAACTGGACGCCTTACGCTTGTGGTCAACGCGCAGGTGACTGGGTCGAGCGGTACCGGCCTCACGTACTTCCCTGTTCCGGCCAACCCCATCGACTTCGTGTTCGCCTCCGGATACATCTTGACGGTGAGCGGTACGCCCGCCACCGGCGATACGGTGTTTCCCTATGTGTACGGGGGCTCAAACGGGCAGTTGACGCTTGGTCAGAACAGCTCGCAGCCGCTCGGCGCCTCGCAGGCAACGGCGATCGTAGACGCCGGCGGCGTCCTTTACGTGCTGGACAACGAGCCGGTCACCATTACCTCGACGAGTTCCCCCTTTGCTGCCGGAACCTATCCGAGCCAGATCATTCCCTTCACGGTGGGCAACAATGGCGCGTTGCAGGCGCAAACCGGCGGTGTGATTCCTGATGCGGCGACCCAAGT
>Ga0302320_10009025_pt1 | contig 21519 bp, 26 predicted proteins | sample Bog_T0_3_FD_202130 | JGI IMG/M metagenome (GOLD analysis project Ga0302320, IMG submission 202130) | Peat permafrost microbial communities from Stordalen Mire near Abisko, Sweden - Bog_T0_3 | ecosystem: Environmental > Terrestrial > Soil > Wetlands > Peat | place: Sweden: Abisko, Stordalen Mire...
AAGTGACTTAAGTTATTAATTATAATATGCGATTCGTTTTTGTTTCGCCGCAAAGTTGCCCCCTCGTTGCCCCCAAATTGTTTGGTCTCACGGGTACAATTCCCGGATGGCGCTTAGATCGTGCAGGACTCGCGTTCGAGTGGCAGGTGCCACGACCTCGTATCCGATTCAGATGGAGAGAGGTTATGACTCGGAACTGAACTCCGAAGTGTGTTGCCACGAAGCGTATTCATTGACTCGTTGAGAGTTCTGGATTTCCCTGATCTCCCGTTCCAATCCATCAAGCCTGCCCAGAGCGATATCTATTGCTGGCGCTCCCTTGTCCCGAACTCTCTTGGCACGAGATAGAGCCTGTTCTGCGATACGGCTCACCTCGTGGAGCAGCCTGCGGATATCGACCTCCAGTCGATTGCGGCTTTCCTCAATTCGGTTAAGAATGTCGTTTTGTACCCGTGAACTATTGACCTCAAACAGCCATTCGAGAAACCACCTAGCGTCCTTGTCAATGTAGCGGCGCAGCCCGAGAAGGCCAAGGCACACGTCACCGAGACGGCGCACTGGTGATGATGGCTGCGCAATCTGGATAAAGTCTCGAAACCGGAACTCGGAGCGAACTCGAAAGCCCGTATCTTGGTCGAGGGCGTTCAGCATTCGCGCCAGTTCAGGGATTCCGGCTTCCACCAGCCTTGTCAGAAACTCGTTGCCCATTTGCGTGAAGCGCTTAGCAACCGCACGGTACTGTTTTTCTCCTTCCTCCGATTCGGTTTGCAACCACGGGACGACATCGCGACGCGAGATATTTTGTGCCTGATGCATCAGGTAGCGACGATGCACAGAGCCGAGCGAACGAGGAGCAGAGTGCATGAAGTTCTCAAATTCCTCTCTGGCCTTGGGCAACGCCTCTGCCAGGAATGCTTTGCGGCGGTCAAGAAAGTAATCGGAGAGTCGATGCTGCTCACCCATCAGCAAGTAACCGAGATCCCGCATCGAGCGTTCGGCTTCAGCGATGGTTTGTTTCATCGTTACTATACGTTGCTCGGACTCTTCAATTGGGCGTATTAAAGCCTCGCGGTCTTCGAGGACGATGGCCAGCAACTCCTCGCTAAAGCGTTGAATGCCACGCTCACCAGCGGCTTGAATGAGCTCGCGTCCAGAGTTTTGCACCAGTTCTTCGAGAGTCTGAACCAGTTTGCTCCAGTCGCGCTCAGGGCCGCGCTTTTCAAGCCGCTCTACCGCACTTACTTCAAAGACTAACTCCGATGGACGGTCTAACCGCTTCTGCAGCAGGCGCTGGGTGAAGGCGACAGCTGCAGCCCGTTCAGCGTCCGAAGCCTTGTCTGCCTTGTTGAGCACAACAATGAGGTGGCTGACATGTTTGGTGACGGATTCGGCCAGCGCCAGTTCTTCGCCAGCCAGCGGAGGGTCGGAACCCGTCACCACCAATGCAGCGTCAATGTGGGGGATAAATGCCTGCGTGGTCGCCGTGTTTCCGGAAAACACCGATCCGAGACCAGGCGTGTCCACTAGGCACATACCGGTCGCCAGGAGTGGACTGGGGACGAAGACCTCGGCGCCCACAACTCCCTTGACGTTCTCCGGGTTGTGCTCCTCCGAGACGTATAGCTCCAACTCAGACAATGCAATCTCCAGCCATCGACCGTCTGTGGCACGAATCCGCGCGCGCTTGGCGCTACCATAGCGGATGACCGTGGGTACTGCAGTCACAGGAACAAAGCCGGTCGGCAGGACCGACTCGCCGATCAATGCGCCGATCAACGTGGATTTTCCCCGCTTGAACTGACCAACACACGCAACGAAAAAACGTCCTTCCGAGAGTCGCGCGGCAAGTTCGGTCGCCTCGCTGGAGACATGGTCACTGCCAAGTTTGGCCGCCACCTCGGCGAGTTCAAGCAGTAAGCTTGCGCCGTCGCCGCATTGGGCTAAGCCGAAATGTGTATCGTGTGACACGTGAATCTCCGGTGCGGACCACGGGGTTTCCTACTCAAAGTGCGTTTTCACGCGCCCACTCCAAAAGAAAGTCGATATAGAGTGGCGACCATTTAATGTGGTCCTCGTTGCGATACTTCGGGTGCTTCGCCATGGCAATCATTCTCAGGATCGCTCCGGGATTACCCTCGCTAGACTTCACCATGCTGTCGAGAACACTGTTCAGATTCTCTCCGGACAACTGCTGCTGTCCGCAGAGTTCGAGAGCAAATGTCTTTGCCGTTTCGGAGTCGAAGTTCCTGATCGCCAACCGTTCGCTTCGATCCGGCAGTAATGGCGACACAGAACCGGCGTCTTCCATGTGCGCGGATCGAGCGACGGCTATGACCGGCGTTGCACAGGAAAGCATGAACTCGCCGATCAATGCCCCCAGTGCGGGAGAGGGACGATTCAAGTAATCGAGGACAACCAGATAGTTTTCCGCGCGCAGTACAGATGACACAATCCCTTTCAGTGAAACGAAGGACTTTCCAGCGAGCCCATCGAGTCCTCCTTTACAGAGGCGCAGGAGCGTTGCATCGTGTCTCTTGGCGAGTAATTCAGCCAAGCAGCGACACACTGCCTGTGGGCTCGACGAAGCAGGACAATAGAGCACATAGCCGAAGTCGGGAATGACCTGTTGGAGCAGAAGAGTTTTGCCCACGCCAGACGGCCCATAAACAAGCGTAGACTTCCCGCTCGCTATACGCTTTCGCAATAGCTCCAACTCATCCGCCCTGCCGAAAATTTGCACCGCAGCCTCACTGTTCACTTCAGGTTCTCGCCGTCCTGATGCGTGTATTTAATAACCTCCACGTCCGACATAGCGATCAGACCTTCGGAGACCATCTGGTCCAAGACCGGCAAAAGTGTTTGAACCTTTGCTTCCGTATCGATCACCTGTACGAGAATCGGAGAGTCCCCGGCGGAAAAACGGAAAGCATGTGGACGCCGAATCAAGGTGCTGGCTCCATAGCCTTCGATGCCCCGAAAAACCGTCGCTCCCGCGATGTCCAATTCACGACACTTCTCAACGATCGCTTCATACAAGGGACGGCCATTCCATTTATCGTCTTCGCCGAAGTGAATACGAAGCATCTTCGCCTGGCCCATGAGCTTCATTTGCGCACCTCTCTGCGACGCTCGTCCTTAATGGAATCATGCGTGTACTTGATGATTTCGACGTCCGACATTGCCACTAGGCCCTGCTTCATCATCTGGTCTAGGACCGGGAAAAATCCTCGAAGTTTCTCTTCGGTGTCAACCACGGAAAGTAGGAGAGGAGCATCGTTCGAGAAGCTAAGAGCGCTGTCCTTGTGCATCCGGCGATTTGCCCCATAACCAAGGATGCCGCGATATACCGTCACTCCTGCGATGTCGTTGGCTCGTAGGCTCTCGACTAACGCTTCGTGTAAGGGCTTTCCGTTCCACTTATCGTGTTCGCCAATCAAGATCCGCATCATCTTGGCCTTGCCCTCCGTCTTGATTGCTGGCGGTTCAGGTGCATGACCGTGCTTGAGGCTCTGGGGCGTCACAATCGTAGTATCGTGTATTTCGAAGAAGCCGGTGCCAACCATATCTGCGAGCTTTGGAAGAACTGCTTCGACCTTCTCCGGGCTTTCGATGAACTCGACCTTGATCGGCATCTTGTCCGCTAAATCCACCAGCCGAGTTGTGTGGAGCTTGTGGTCAGCGCCGAAGCCGGCAACTCCGCGGGTCACGGTAGCATCAGAAATCCCTCGGTAGAACAGCAACTCCAGAATGGCCGCATACACAGGGGTGCCGTGATACTGCTCGCCCTCCATCACATAGACCGACACTTTCTTGGCTGGTCCAGTCGTAAGCAAGAGATCCTCCTATCTCGTTAGTCCGCGCTGCGCCACCAGGAATTCGGCAGCTCGCCCCAGAACGCCGCCCCCGGCGTGCTCGCCGTTTCGCGCCTTGGCGGCGAACGACTCTAGTAGTTCTTCGAGTTGCTGTTGATTGTTCCTCATTACTTTCGCGACGATCCGTGCGTGTTCCTCGGAGACCATGTCCTGAAGAGACGCTCCGTGAAAGTGGCAAAGTGTTCCGTGCTGTTCTAACCATTGAGCAAACCTGGTGCGACGCATCTCGGTAGCCAGCTCCCGCAGCCGAGTGACTTCATGCTCTCGAATCGCCGAGCACAGGCCGCAACCGGGCCCCTTGCGCGACTCTTCGCGCCCTACTCCTTTCAGCATGGCAAGAAAGATCTCCGCAACAGAGTGTGCAGGAGCCGAAGCTGCGATCGCCCAAGCGTGATAGTTGCAGACGTTCGCCACATCGTCCGGGTGCAGATGCTCGATCAGTTCATTCTGAAATGCACGCACCAGCGAACAAATGGGGCACACGCCCTTCGCGAGCGCATTGAGGACTGTGCTACCCGATGTAATGTTAGACGTATTCATCACAATGCCCGCCCTGCCACTACTCCCAACCACACCGCTGCGAAGCCGACAATCACGCTCAGACTCACGTTCGCAAAGGCCATCAGTATCTGTCCGTCTTGCACGGTGCGCAAGGTTTCATATTCAAACGTTGAGAATGTCGTGTAAGCGCCGATGAACCCTATCGGAATCAGGTATCTCCAGTTGGGGCTCAGATCGAACCTTTGGGCCAGCATAGTCAAGATCAAACCGATCAGGAAAGATCCGGAGATGTTGATCACGAACGTCCCGTATGGGAATCGACTCCCCATTCGGTTGCCGATATAGCTACCGAGAGCGAAGCGTGCGATTGCGCCAATGAAGCCGCCGATTCCGACCATCCAGTACTTAATCAAAGCGCTTTGTTCTCCCGTCGCCGGCTGCGCCGTTCGTGGACGACAGTGATTTTCGAGCTTGCAGCCGACTGCTCTGGTTCTCGGTTGTTCAAGACGCAACAGTGCAGCTCCTGCGCAGTCGCCATGAGGTTCGTCATAATCTGCTCCAGATCATTGGCACCAGCAGTTGAAAGGGGGCCGTATCCTCCCATCCTCTTCGGGCTGAGCTCTTCGATAGCAATCTCGATAAAGGTAAGAGACGTATGGATTGCATGCGATGACGTTATCTTTGGCGGTTCGATCTCAATTGACTGACTTGCAAGCACTGACATGAGTTGCGCCCGGAAGCGGGCAATATGCATCTCAATTGTTTTCTGTTCCTCCGGGCAAACATCATGAATGTACTTCGGGAAAACGGAGTTTGTTTTCCTCGTGTCCAGTGCAATTTCGATGTCCTTCAGCAGGCCATCCATATGCCTGCAAGCGTTGTGGAGGTTGCGCTGCTGCGCATGGTTCAGCGACGGTGTTGCACGACTCTTTGGGTCTGCGCTCATAACGGCAACCCCATGGAGAAGATGAGCGCCGAGCGATCCTTCAAGGGCGAGTGAGCAGGTCCGCCTCGCGAGATGGACCCGCTACTCCGGTGCTCTCCGACAAGGAATCCAGAGAGACCCTTCAGCGTCGCCATGTTCCGCAACTTCATCCCTACCTCATCACCGGCTGGTCCCATTTCGCGTACGCGGAGTGGCCGGCATACTTCGCTTTGCTACCAAGCTCCTGCTCGATTTCCAGCAGACGGTTGTATTTTGCGACCCGCTCTCCTCGACAAACTGACCCGGTCTTGAGCTGTCCGAGTCCTAGTGCCACTGTTAAGTCCGCGATCGTGGTGTCATCGGTCTCTCCTGATCGGTGGGAGACCACGCACGTGTATGAGTGTGCCCGACCAGCAAGAATTCGGCGTCAACAAGTTCGAGTTCCTTCGGCCACAGGTCTGATTCCTCGGGGCAATAGCCATACAGCGGATTGGAGGGAATCGCGTGACAGAGATAGAACCTTCGATCATCTCGTTCAAGCATCTGTGTCAAAGGAAGGTCGCGTAGGTAGGTGGTCGCCGCGCCGTCAAGATTAGCTTTCGAATATCGCATCGTTGCATCCGCCATCTCAGCGTATCGTGGTGTACACCGCGGATCGACATCGAATCCGACGGCGTGATCGTGATTGCCGCGAATGATCGTGTCACTATGGGACCGAACGAAGCTGACCACATCTGCCGGCATCGGACCGTAATTCACCAAGTCGCCGAGTACCCAAAGCTCATCGCCCATCTCTGGGAGCGCAGAGAGTGCGTCGAAGTTGCTGTGCAAATCGGATATAACGACAATCTTCATAGCTCCCCCACCCTTACTTCTACTTCATGACCATCACTGGACAATTCGCAAACCGGATCACGCGCTCGGATACTGACCCAAGAATTAACTTCTCAAACAGAGAAGTCCCTTTGCGCCCCACGATGATCAGTTCAGCGTGAATGACCTCAGCCTGGTGGATCAGGTGTTCCGCCGGATGCCCAACCTCAATCAGCGTTTCAAGGTGAACTTCCGCCGACTTGGCTCGCTCCCGGACCTTGATAAAGCCGTCACTAAAATGTTCCCTAGCGTCATCAAGCACCGCGTCGACCTCAACACGCGTCGCAGGTTCGGGCGGCCGTGCCACTGCCAGAACCAATATCTCGGCATCTGTACACTGCGCGAGATCAATCGCTACATCCACTGCTCTTTCCGAAGCTTCTGAGCCATCGTAGCCGACCAGAATCTTTCGGAAATGTGCGGTATTCCGTCTTCCTTCCATAGAGCTTTCTCCTAATCAGTTCCAACCGGCGCATCGGATGCCCTATGCGCAATGGCCTGCGTTTCCGCTTCTTTCTTATGCGCTAGCAAATGCCTCGGCATGAAGAATGCATTCGCGATCACGGTCGGCACTACCGCGCTGCCAATAACCGTCGCGACCAAATGAGAGTATTGGGCCTCGTCGATGATGCCGTGATTCAACCCGAACAAGGCAGAGATGGTGCCAAATGTGAGCCCTGTGGACATCATGAGTGTGTAGTACAAGCCTTCTTCGCGCTGGTACTTGAACGCCCGCACCGTGGGAAAAAGCCCAATAACCTTGGAGAGCATCTTTGCGAAGAACAGAGCAACAAAGATCATGGGCGCAGCAATTAACGCAGGGACAGAGACGAACGATCCTGCACGAATGAAGTAGAAGGGCGTCAGCAGGCCAAAGGTCAGCGTTCGAAGGCGCCGGATCAGCGAGTGATCCTTGCCGACTGTTCCGGCCAGCACCATACCTATCATGTATGCAGGCAGAACAGCTTCACTGCCTGCCCAAGCCGCCAATCCTCCCATCGCGAAGAGCAGGAACAAGATGTACTTTGCCTCCAGTTCCGACACGCGTCCTCCATAACGGCGGAAGAACCTCGGGGTGAGAAACGGCAGCACCGCGAATACGACAATGGATACGGCAATAAATATGAGGGTTAGGTAAGTGAATGGAGAGAAGATCAGCCCGAGTGCGATCACGGTGCCCAGATCATTTACAAAACACGCGGCGAGAATCGCCTTGCCGAAATCAGTGGTGTTAAAGCCGAGTTCGAGCATTACCGCGTAGACAACAGCTACGGACGTCGTGCTGAGAGCAACGCCAGCAAGCCAGCTTGAGCGGACGCTCCAGTGCAAAAGAAAATGTGCAACTGCCGTGCAGCCAAGGAATGGCCCAATAAAGCCAACCAGCCCGACTATCAGCGCTTCCTTCCACTTCGTCTTGAAGATTGCTGGGTCAAGCTCAGCGCCTGCGAGAAACGTAAGGACGATCGCACCTGTGCCCGCGAGAAAACCAATCCAGTTGGTTTTTGCACCAAGGCCGCCATGAATTCCAATCACGGCACCGATAATCAACTGCGCAACCGTGCCGACAACAATCTCGGACAATGCAGTCGAGATTCTGAACCAGATCGCCAATAACGTAGCGATCAAAGCCAGTCCCACCCAAAGGGCAGCAAGTACCCACACGTTCTCCATAGAACGCGACTCCTTTAAGTTTGATGGATCGTTGCCGGGGACATGACTCCGCGACAAGAATCCTTGTCAGGAGTCATCATCTGTCCCGGCTATGGATGGGACAGCAGTTAAGGGTGAACTCCTTCACCCGAGGGGAGAAGTAATACTCCGAGAACCGATTGCGTGTCAAGTTAGGTTGTGAGTAGGTCGGATACTGCTTCTCCGGTGTCCATGAAAAATCGGCGGTGGCCAACAATGCCTTGCTGGCTACCGCCAAAACTACATATGCATGGACGTAGGGGTTTAGAAATCGCAGCCCCCCTCCGAGCCGCATCCGCTCCGTGGTAATCAGGACGGGCGCTTGCTCGACACTTTCGAATCGCGGTTAAGGCGACTACCTCCCGCGCTTCATCTATCGACACATTCTGATTTATGAAATTGCCGCCGGGGCATGACCCCGCGACAAATCTTGTCAGGAGTCATCATCTATCCCGGCTATTGGAGGGACAGCGGTTAAGGGTGAACTCCGTCACCCGAATGCAGAGTTTGTAAACCATGGCACCACGGAGTGTCAAGCAAGTCTTCACTCCCCCCGGGGCCAGGATGGGCAGCCGCTCAGAGGTAATCGCGCGCATTGAAATCGAGTTCCACCTTCGGTGTGAAGTGACGGAGCAGATCGCGGAAGCTTAGACCGCTACCAGCAGACTTCGACCTGCGGTAGATGAGACCGTGACGAAAACCGTGCAGTAGTAACAAGTGCATCGGATATGTCACATGGCCGAAACGCAGAAGCCCTGCGGGTTCGGAAGCCATGAGATGCATCCCCGAAGCGATTTCCCCGCCGAGAAAACGCTGCCGCGAAGCCGACGACCAATGGCCGCTGCCACAACCGATTCAGGTCTGACGTCACACAGTAGTGCTACCGATTGACGCTATGGAATAACGGCGGGATTTCGGAAACGAGCAGATTGACTGGCAGCGCTACCGGCTACGATCGGGTGTGTCTAGGTGATTGTAATGATTGATTTATTCGCCTTTCATTCGCTTCAAGTTGCCCCACCTGTTGCCCCCACGCATTTCCGTGTCATCGGTGCACTTCTGGGTGCCCGCCATCGGCTCCGAAAAGACCATAGAATTTGTTCTAAATCGGCTGCGGACCGCATGAAAGGTCAACTGTTTTGATCTTTCATGAATTGAGTGAGGCAGACTGCAATCCTTTGCGATAACCTCGAATCGCACGATAACACTTGAAAAGTTAGGGTGCGAGTTTAGGTTTAATAGCTGCGATCAGCCAGCGGAGTTGCACGGCAATACCCCCGCTCTGCGATCCTAAAGTGAGCACAAGACCGGCATGGCGTCACCAGCCACGCAGTTCGTTCTTTCGATCCAGCACCGACTTAGGTTTGTCGCGAACGATGGATCTAGACGTGCAGCCTGGCTTTTAGCCCACTCGATCCACGCGCGGCGCCTTGGCTGTTCCTCCGCCGGGCGACGAAGACGCCCAATCTGTGTATGCTGCTGTAAATCGACGAATTCTCTCTGCCTCCTCCCAGTTCCCCACGCATGCGAGAGTTCCGCGGCACATTGCAAGCCGACGCATTCGCTGACCAACCGTCGACGATCCTAACTTCCGAGAAGCCGGTTTCGAGGGAACTTGAACAATCCTAAGCTGAGCCGGTGTGACCGGGTTTGGAATTCGTGCCTGATCAAAAGAGAAGCACAGAATGGCGATTCAACTTAATGAGGAATAACCTTGGCACGACCGATCATTCGTGGCAGTCTTACTCAGACTCTGAATGCAACTCACTGTTGGCCAGCAGCGTCGCAGGGAAAATAACCTCAAATGTCAGGCATTCCGCCCAGAGACAATGTATGCGGGTTTAGGATACAGTGTCGATGCGAAGGCGGCAATGAAGAGGCAACCTGAATTGTGAAGCCCGAGGGAAATCCGTAATCCCTATACCAGTGCCGTTAGTGGGGCTGGGAGGAAGTGTTTTCCGGTCCGCGTCCGCTGCTCTCGGCGGGAACCGACAAGGGCTGCGCACACTCATCACATTTTGCTATAACGCGGAAGACACCAAACTGGTGGCCGCTGCGCAACGCGCATACTCAAAGGCATATATGGGAAAGATTACTTGTCTGATTCCTTACGAAGAAATCTCGCACGTTATCGAAAGTACATTTGCTGAGATCAATGACGGCAACTGGGAATTGGAGATTGTTCTAGCCGCGGGAGTGCAGTGCATAGCGGAAAGGCACTTCGTGACAGACGTGATTCTCGCCCGCGGCGCAACGGCAGCCGCGCTTAAGCAAATGCCAATCAGCGCGCCAGTGATCGACTTTTCGGTGAGCGGCTACGACACGATGCGCGCCATTCAATCGTGCCAAAAACAATTCGGCAAGAAAAGGATCGGCGTGGTCGGCTCGCACGACATGGTCTACGGCGCTAAGAGTATCGAAGAGCTGATGGATGTTCAAGTAGAGGTAGTCGAGGTCAAAGACGAAACGGATGCTGAACCAAACATTAAGAAACTGATGAGCCGCGGTATCGATACGATTATCGGGGGGGTGATGTCGACGCTCATCGCCCGCCGCCTCGGGCTGAATGCAGTCTTTATCGAAACTGGACGGGAAGCAGTTTACCAGGCATTAATTGAGGCCAAGAGAGTTGTTCAGGTACGAAGAAAAGAACAAGAGCGGAGTGAACAGTTCCGGGCTATTCTCAACTACTCGAGCGTGGGAATCATCGCAATTAACGCATTCGGGGTGATCAGTTTGGTGAATACTGATGCTGAAAAGCTACTCGGGATTCGCAACTCGGCCATTGGTTGCGATATTGATCGGGCGCTCCCCGAGCTAGGCCTGAAGGCTGTACTGAGCTCCGGAGAACGGGATTCCCAGGAGGTAAAGACGGTCAATGGTCTGCAACTGGCGATCAACAAGGTTCCGATCATCGTCGATGAAAAGACTGTTGGCGCCGTCGCTACCTTTCAACCGACGAGCACAATTCAGGAGCTGGAACGGAAAATCCGTAGAAAGCTGCATTGCCATGGTTTGGTCGCAAAGTCGACTTTCGGCGATGTCGTTGGGGACAGTCCAGTTCTCAAGCATGCCATCGCCACCGCGCGCGAATTCAGTAAGGTTTTTTCCAATGTTCTGATCAGCGGCGAAACCGGGACGGGTAAGGAACTATTCGCACAAAGCATCCACAACGCAAGCAGTCGGGCTAAAGGGCCATTCGTCGCAATTAACTGCGCGGCTTTGCCAGAAAGCCTTCTCGAAAGTGAATTGTTCGGTTACACCGACGGAGCATTCACCGGTGCGACCCGCGGCGGAAAGATGGGCCTGTTCGAATTGGCTCACCATGGAACCATTCTGCTCGACGAAATATCGGAGATGTCACCAACACTTCAGGGCCGCCTCCTGAGGGTCTTGCAAGAACGAGAGATCATGCGATTGGGCGATGACCGGGTTGTGCCTATCGATGTGCGAATCATTGCCGCTACCAACCGGGTTCTCGACAAGATGATCGAGAAGGGGACTTTTCGGGATGACTTGTACTATCGGCTAGATACTTTAAGGCTAGCCCTTGCTCCGCTGCGCGAGCGGCAGGAGGACATAATGCCGCTAGTAAGACATTTTCTCGGAGCGTGTTGTTTACGGTCTGGCAAACCACCTCTCGATATATCCCGTTCGGCCGAGGCACTACTTATCAGCTATTCCTGGCCTGGTAACGTGAGAGAACTGCGTAATGTTTTAGAACGTCTGGTGGTTTTGAGCAAAAGTGAAGTGATTTCCGACTTTGATGTCAGCGCAGTATTGCCAAAGAGCACCGAGATAAGTTCACGTCCTTCAACAGAGGCCCTGGCGGGAAAAAGCATCCTGAGAGGGAGCAATGTAGCGCAGTCAGGCGACTTCAATCGAGAGGTTCTGCTCGGGGTGCTGGAACGTACGGACTTTCACTACGGTCGGGCGGCGGCCATGCTCGGGATTAGTCGAACTACCCTGTGGCGAAAATTAAAGCAGCATGATTTGCCGGCATTAAACGGAACAATTGAAACAATTGAAACAATTGAAACAATTTAGGTGCAGGAAGACGCTGGGACTGTGTACTTCCCCGGGTCGATCTTTGCTTCCAGCTGGCATCAGCTAAGCAGTTGCATGTTGTTTCCGCGCGCTTTTATTGCTTCTCTCGCCCCACGATCAATTCGCTCCCTGGTTTCGCTCAAGTCCAACGTTTATAACGAGTTTCGTTCACGCTAATTGGACAATTCTCTCAAGGTATTTGCGTTTCCTGCAGATTTAGCAGGCCTCCCTTGCGGTGCAAATTCCCAATCCGAGTTTTCTGGTATGAAAATTGCATTCATATGGTTATCCCTAATAACAGAGGAGTTCGGAATGAGTATCAAAACGCAAGCCGCGTTACTGAAAGGTCCCTACGATATAGGGCTTATTGAGCGCGAACTGGTTGCCGGAGACGATGAAGTAATCGTACGCAACCACATTATCGGCATCTGTGGTTCAGATAAGAATTTCTATAAGGGGCAGCTTCCACCGAAAACGGCGGAATTCCGCCAAGATCCCAAGTTCCCCTTTTATCTTGGACATGAGAGCGGTGGGACAGTGGTCGAGGTGGGGGCGAAGGTACGTGAGTTCCAGCCGGGAGATACCGTTATGTGCTTTGGCTGGAACAACAACTACGCCCAATACTTCAAGGCAAAAGTGTGGGAGTTGCAAGCTATTCCGGCAGGATTAGATATGGATACCGGCAGTCTGGGCGAGCCGATCTCGTGCGCCATGTATTCCGGCCTGACGACGGGAACCAATCTAGGAGACACGGTTGTTGTAATGGGAGCCGGATTTGCCGGCCAAATTATTGCACAATGCGCGAAAAAACAAGGGGCCGCGCAGGTTGTGGTCGTTGATATCGAAGAAGGGAAACTTGGCGTCGCCCGCCGGTTGGGAGCGGACATTACGGTTAATAGCGCTAAAGAAGATGTAGTCGCCCGGGTCAAGGAGATCACGGGCGGAATTGGCGCCGACGTTGTTGTCGAAGCAGCCGGCTCGGAATCTTCTTTCAACGCCGCTTCTGAGCTGGTAAGACACAACGGCATCTTCGTTTTCTATAGCTGGGTAACATCCCCGATAAAGCTGAATATCAGTCGCTGGCACGATGACGGCCTAGAGTTCCGTAATACCTGTCTTGTCCATCATACCCGCCAACAGCGCGAGGTTTGGACGCCATGGGCGCTGCGTCCGGTCCGCAAAGGGCTCATCGATACCAAGTCTTTGGTTACGCATCGGTTCAGGCTCGATCAAATCAAAGAGGCCTTCGAGGTCGCCGTTCACGACGAGACTGCTATCAAAGTCGTCTTGGAGCCGTAGCCGATTGTCAGGGAGGAATTGCCGTGAAGGTTGACGATACTAAGTGCATTGGGTGTGGACGGTGCCGGCCTTATTGCACGATGGACGCAATCGCCTACGCTCGCAACGCGGTGGGCAAACCGTGCGCCCGCGTTGATGAAGATGAGTGCGTCGATTGTGGTGTCTGCTATCGAGCTCAGGTCTGCCCCGCGCAAGCGCTGTACGAACCCTCGCCTGTGTGGCCTCGTTCCGTGCGTGGAACCTTCAGCAATCCGCTGGTGGAGCACAAGGAAACGCGCGTACCCGGACGCGGTACGGAAGAGATGAAAACGACCGATGTGACCGGACGTTATAAATCCGGAGAAGCGGGGATGGCAGTCGAGATGGGGCGTCCTGGAATAGGCGCGCGCTTTTACGACATCGAGAAAGTCGCCGGAGCACTCGCAAAACGCGGCTTCGTTTTTGAAGAGAAAAATCCCATCACTGGACTTATGTCCGACAAGCACACCGGCAAGATGAAAGAGGATGTGCTGAATGAGAAGGTGCTTTCGGCAATTATCGAAATGACCGTTCCTCTGGAACGAATCAGCGAGGTGATTGCGGCGGTGAAAGAAGTCTCGACGCAAATCTCCACCGTTTGCAGCTTTGATCTGACCTGTAAGGTCGAGTCGGATGGAATGATCCCAGCGTTTGAGATAGCTCGAAAAGCGGGTCTGAAACTCACCCTTAATGGGAAGACGAACCTGGGGTTGGGCCGGCCATTGTTTGTTGAGAAGGTGCGTCCATGAGCCATACATTACACCGGCGAGGAGTGCCGGGATTCACCAACGATTTTATTCTGTTCGCCATGTCGGCCAAAGGCGTCAACGAGGTCGGCGCACACGCGAAACTCAAGCGGTTTCTGGAAATCATTCGTGATTTCAAACCGGTAAATATTGGCGATATGAAGACAGGCAATCGCTTCATCGCCTTACCTGACTACATTGTGAACAACGCTCAGGACACTTCTATCGTTCACGGCGTCTTCGATTCCCGCGAAAATCTGATCAAGGCGTTAAAAGCGGTAAAGGAAGCAGACTTGGGAGTATCGGTCATCGTTTCAGGATTGCTTCACGATGTCTCTGAGTGTTGCAGCGCTGCGGAAATTAAGCCGCATACCTGCGAAACGTCCTTAGGCATTTGGGGACAAACCAAGAGACTTCCTGACGAAGACATTCTGCGGGTCACCACGATGTGTGGTCACGGTCAGGTCTCCTTTAACCTGGTCACAAAAATAATCGAGGACGTGAAAACAGGAAAGCGGACTCTTCAACAGGGTGCGGAGGAGCTTGCCAAGCCGTGCCAGTGCGGCGTGTTTAACCCTGCGCGCGCCGTGGCTTTGCTGCAAGAAATCTGCTGTCTCTGGGGCGTACGGACCGCATGAATTGGCTCGCGGGAGGAAGATGATGGATAGGATCTGGGTAGACAAAGATAAATGTTTAGGCTGCAAGTCGTGTGAACTTGCCTGTGCTGTCGAACGGGATTCAGTGTCAAAGGCCCTGATCTCCGCGGTTGCAGAGACGCCAAAACCTATTGCGCGGGTCGGCGTTTTCGGTCCGACGGGAAACAGTTTTCCGATACAGTGCCGCCATTGTCAGGAGGCGGCATGCCTAACTGCGTGTCCCTCGGGAGCAATGCAGCGCGATCCGGCGCAGGGCACCGTGTATGTTGACCAAAACAAGTGTCGCGGGTGCTGGATGTGCGTTATGTCCTGCCCTTTTGGAGCCATAACTCCTTCGTCGGCTTTCAAGGTTGCTCTGAAGTGTGACGCCTGCATTGATCGGGAGGAGCGCTCCTGTGTGGCTGCATGCCCGACTGGCGCACTGAGCTTTGGAAACGAGGCAAGCTATAACGCAGTGCTTGCCGCAAGACGTGAACGCTTTGCAGCCTATGCCGGAAGCTTGGGAACGGCGAAAGAAGCAGTACGCCTAGATTACGCTGGAAGGGATTAGTCATCATGAGAGAAGTACATAAGAAGTCAGTTGACCCGGCTGTAAATCAACTATTAATGACCGCTTACAAGAACAAGATTGATGTAGCGTGGGACCGCGCCGATGCAATGCAGCCTCAATGCGGGTTCGGCCGCCTGTCATTATGTTGTACCGATTGCCACGAAGGACCGTGCCGGGTAAATCCCTTTGGCAGTGATGACGAGGCAACAATCTGTGGACGTGACAAGCATGATCTGGTTGCAGCGTCCTTCCTGAAGAGAGTGGCCGCGGGAACGGCAGCGTTGGTCCGCTTAGCCGACGATTTTGGAGCGAACGTCGCGAAAGAAGATTTTCTCACGGTAACTCAGGGTGATGCGATGGCCGGACGCGCCAATTTCGTGGAACGACTGACAAAGTATGGCAGAACCTCAGTCGCGGCTCTTGCAGCAATTCGCCTCGCAAAAACCAACTCCACCGATGCTGGGCCGCAAACCGCGGAAGTGAATTTCGGTGTTCTGAAGACGGGCGCCGCAAACGTGGTTGTGTATGGTCACGTTGCTCCGGAGACCGTCGAGGCCCTGGCGTCCGTGGCCGGCCAGAACGAAGTGAATCTGGTCGCGATGTGCGGAAACGAAGGAAGTGGCAGTCTAAAACTGCCTGTCCTGACGAACTACAACTCGCAGGAGCTCGCATTACTAACGAAGGCAGTTGACCTCCTTGTTGTCGGTGAACAGTGCGTCCTACCAGCTGTGTTCCCCTTGGCGGCCAAGCTTGGTGTTCCGGTTGTACAGGCTACCGGCTTGAACAGAGCAGCCCACGTGAAGGAATGGATCGCTACTGCTCGCGAACACTTCGCCTCTCGCTCCACGGATATTCTCGATATACCCGCACTAAAACAGGAATTTCAAACAAACTATACCTGCGCAAACACAGTGGAGTTACTGAAGACAATCGTCCGTGAATATAAGGCCGGCACAGTTCGCGGTATCGTGTATCTAGGTGGCTGTGGCAACATCGCAGTGACGCAGGATGCACATTTAATAAAGCTGGCCACCAATCTCACGGAGCAGGGATATGTGGTGTTCACTGCCGGTTGTGCTGGTACCTCATTGGCCAAAGCCAGCTTGTGCAGTCCTGTCAGGATTCCCGCGCGGTTGCAGTCGGTTCTTCCCACTGGCACCCCTGCCGTGCTTCACATGGGGTCATGCCACGATGCTTCCAATTTTATAGAGATGGTGCAAACCATTGCTGACAGTGGCATCCCAATCAAGGCTGTGATTCCAGAAATAGCCCACGACAAAGTCCTGGCAACAGCCGTGGCGTTCGCAGCAAATGGCGTCGCAGTGTATTTCACCGACGAGCCACTATTTGCCGATCAAGTCATACCCGGAATGCTAACCGAGGCATTCAAGGACACCATAGGTGGCGCAATTCTCCCCTTGAATCAATTGGAAGCTTAGTGGCAACACATAGGGTCAGTTGCTGATAGCAGGTAACTGACAGAGGTCATTTTATGTATATAGTTGTCGGCCAGGGTGCGGCAGGCGTATCGGCTGCGGCCAAGCTGCGCGAGGTTGATCCATTGACGCCGGTGACGATCATCACTGGCGAAAGAGATTACTTCTATAGCCGTATCGATCTTCCAGACATTGTTGGAGGAAAGCATAAGAGCGGCGATTCTCTTATATACGGCAGCGAGTATTTTGCCGAACACGATATTACTTGCAGGATGGGGGAGACTGTAACGGACATCATTCCCGCCGACATGGCAGTGACACTGGCCTCCGGTGAACGATTAACCTACAAAAGGTTGCTACTGGCTACCGGCTCATTACCTGCAGTTCCTTCCTTACCCGGCGTTCACTATGCAGGTATTCACACTCTCTGGACTCTTCAGCAGGCACGTGAAATCGTTGCAGAGCTTCCGGTAACCCGGCATGCCGTTGTTATAGGAGCCGGCCTGATCGGCTTGAAGACGGCGCTGGCTATAGCTTCTCGGGGCATCAAGGTCACGGTCATCGAGTCACTGTCGAGGCTGCTTCCCAGGCAACTCGACGAAACTGGCTCGCAATTATTGACGGACAAGGTGATGGCAATGGGTGCCGAGTTACTGCTGAACACCTCTGTTAAGGCGTTTAGCGCTACCGGGGGCCGGGTAAGTGGTGTACAGGTTCCTGGCCTATTGATTGATTGCGACCTCGTTGTCATTGCCGTTGGTACAAAGCCGAATACAGAGTTGGCCGCAAGGTGCGGGATCAAGCTAAATCGGGGAATAGTCGTAGACGAGTTCATGCGTACATCGGATCAGCATATTTATGCTGCCGGCGACGTTTGTGAAGTCATGGACATTCTTAGCGGAAGAGCAACAGTGCCGGCGATTTGGCCCGTCGCAGTGGAGCAGGGTGCGATTGCTGGAGTCAATATGACCGGAGGCAAACTTGCTTACGTTGGCAGTCTGGCAAAGAACTCAGTCGAGATCGCGGGGTTGCCGATTGTCTCAGTGGGCGATATCGAAGAGAAGCCCGGCGACGACGTGTTTCATCCGAGAGGACCCGGGTATAAGAAGATTGTGATCAGAGATGGCAAGGTGCGAGGCGTTCTGTTCATAGGTGACATCCGGCAGGTCGGAGTTATAGCTAGCCTGGTTGATCGCCAAATGTCGGCTCCTTGGGAAAGGATGCCGACAAGGGGCGTAAACGTCCCAGAGTTGCTGGCTTTATAGCAAGCGTTATAGCCAGCCGTGAAAACAAACGATCAACGACAGGCGTCCCCCCAAGTGCTTGGTTTGGACAGTTTTCGAGGGAGACTGCTGGAGGTTACTTCAGTGGAAAAGAATACGCACACCAGGTATTGGGTACTATTCGTTATATGCCTGCTCTATTTCATTACTTACGTAGATCGGGTCAACATATCCGTAGCGGCCCCGCTAATATCCAAGGACTTCCACCTTACTAAAATGCAACTCGGAGTTGTTTTTGCCACCTTCTCCTGGTCGTACTTCATGTTTCAAATCCCAACCGGGATATTGGGCGATAAGTTCGGACCGAGAAAGGTATTGGCCGGAATTGTTGTGCTCTGGTCAATCGTTGATATCATTACTGGTCTCAGTTGGAGTTTTGTTTCGTTGATTGTATTGCGCTTTTTGTTCGGAATGGCGGAAGCAGGCGCCTTCCCGAATGCTACCCGAGCATTCTCTCATTGGATTCCTGCTACCGAACGCGGTTTTGCTCAAGGTCTGAGCCATGGCTTTTCACGACTGGGGGGTGCCGTCACGCCGCTGTTGGTGGTTGTAATTGTTGCTTACTTTCACAGCTGGCGGCCAGTATTTTTCATGACGGCGGGTGTCGCTCTTACATGGGCATTGTTTTGGTTTGTGTGGTATAGGAACAAGCCTACGGAATACAGAGACAGATGGGGCGGTATCAGTCAAACTGAAATCGATATAATCGAACAAGGTAGGTCACGTAAACAGAGTGCCAAGCTCGCTGTTGGCAAACTGCTAAAAAGCAAAAACATGTGGCTGCTCTGTTTGGGGTACTTCTGCTATAACTACACCTTATGGATTTTCCTGACTTGGTTGCCGACTTATCTGGTTACCGCACGTGGTTTTACCATCGTGAAAATGGGCATCTTCGCAAGCATGCCTCTGTTTGCCGGTACCGTTGGGGATACCTTTGGCGGTTGGCTGTCAGATAGAATTTGGGTACGCACAAAGAACGGCAAGCTCGCCCGGCGCTCCGTAGCAATGGGTGGATTCATCATCGCAGCTGCCTGCATGATTCCGGGAGCGATGACCCACTCGCAGTATCTTTCGGTATTCTTTCTTGCCTGTGCTCTGTTCGGCTTGGAAATGTCTGTCGGCGTGTTCTGGGCAACAACCTTGGATATCGGGCACGAGTATGCCGGTACAGTTTCCGGAACAATGAATTGCGTCGGCAACATGGGATCCATGGTCACGCCGCTCGTGTTTGGATTCATCGTGCAACGCACAGGTTCTTGGATGTATCCCTTTTTGGTTGCGAGTGGAGTGCTGGTAGTGGGCATTGTACTTTGGGCGTGGATTAATCCTGAATTGTCCGTAGCTGAAGAGCTACACTTGAATGACACGGCTGTCACTCCGGAAGAACAGCTGAGCTTGGCCACCCACGCCTAGCTTTATTTCGCCGCGTTGAATGGAGGGCGGGTGACAAGGTGAGTACGACGGAATGATTTGAGTAGACTCAATAGACCAGCTCGGTATTCTATCCGAATATCGAGCCGGAGCATCATTAGCGCGGTTGCCTAGATTCGTACGCTGACGGCCACTCTCAAGCTAGAGTTGAATATCTTCTGCGAAGCCAAAAGAACAGGCGCAAAGGGTATTGTGCTTGCTTCTGGAAGCACTTCGCATGGGGGAACAGTACACAGAACCACGATCGCGAATGCCCTGCGGTCCCGAAGTCTCGATGTGGGAGGTTAGAAGCTGCGATCGCACTTGCGTCGGATTCCGAGTGGATGACGGGCTACACGTCAGTTACTACTTGTGTACCACCCACGCGGCTGTGGCGCGGAGGCAGTGCTGGCATCGCGACAGTAGGGTAGAACAACAATCTAAATATCGGAGTTATTCTGCTCGTTACAGCTTCTTCCCGGATTACTCCCCGGAATCGACAAGTATCCACAAATCAGAATCATTTCCAAGGGTTTTGTCCGCCTACAACGAATGGCAAACAGCGAATGCCTAATTACCCTCACGCGGGAATCGCAACCGTCACAGTGAGCCAAGCAGATTGGCGGAGCCCACGCCTACGCACTGTCCTTGATGTTTTTCATCACCTTGCAAACCATGGCTCGGGAGATGCGATGTGCGCTCGCGACTTCGCTCAGACTGCGTCCTGCCTGACGGTCACGAACGATTGCATGGCGGTCAATGTTCGCTGGAGGACGACCGATTCGAACGCCCTCCAGCTTGGCGCGTCGGAGCCCGGACTTCACCCGCTCGACGATTAAATTTCTTTCGAGCTCGGCTATTGCTCCGATGATTCGCCAGCAACTGAAGGAGATTCCGGATGACCTTCGAAGGCTCGGCCAGTTACTCCGAGCCGAACCAACACTGGTCTGAAGCGTGGTATATACGGGCTGGTCGCGGTAAATATCAGAGCAGAGAGCACTTTCTAGACTATCTGCCCCTTCGGAGATTGGATCCCATACCCTAACGTACATTGCACCGCCATTATCAATTTCGCGTTGCGGATAACCGTCTCTCAGTAGAGTCTCCCCGAGTGGTTCGCCCGCATACGCGGGCTTGTATGGTTTTGGAAACCCATATCGCCACCCCTATGGCGGATCGTACACCTTCATATAATTCTCGGGCCTCCCAGCGCATCGCCTAGGAACTCAGGCATGGTATAACTCCTCGCGACGAGCCTCCTGCTGTGCAAGTGGGCCGCGCCCACTTGACATTTAATCCCACTTGAGAATATTGTGCCATATATGCTTACCGTGATCAAAAACGAAGATTTCACATTGGTTGCAGAATTTGCCCAACCCGATTCCAAGAAACGCTTGTCGCTTGGAGAAGTAATCAGGGAACGTGCATACAACGTGTACCGGAATGCCCTAGGCCAGATCATCCTCGATCCAGTGAAGGCCGTGCCGATCTCTGAAGCCTGGCTTTATGAGAACGAGCAAGCCCTCGCCAGCGTGAGACAAGGCCTGAAGGAATCCAAAGAGGGGAAGAGCGTCTATCGCGGATCGTTTGCCATGCACGCCAAAGAATAGTGCAGCGGAAACTCAAATTCACGCCCACAGCGGACAATCAATACACTGCCCTCGAAAAAGCACAAGTTGCGACCTTTAAGCAGGTGCAGAAGGCTCTCGGCTATTTGGAAGTAAACCCCGAGCATCCGAGCCTAAGCACACATGAATTCACTTCGCTGACCGGCGCAAATGGCGAGAAAGTGTTCGAGGCATATGCTCAAAACAACACCCCAGGTGCATATCGGATTTTTTGGCATTACGGCCCCGACGAGGTCGCAGGAAAGAAGCGGATTCCGGTAATCACCGTCATCGCTATCACACCTCATCCCTGAAAGAAGAAAGCGCAAGCGCGGTCTGACGCACGACCAGCGCTTTCCCCTCAAATAATTCAGAAAGTGACATTCAGGTCTTCCAGTGTACACCGTCTTTACGCATGATGAAGGACATTATCATGCGTAAAACCGTTTTGATTCTTCGCCGGCTGCACAAGAAGTACCAGAGGCTCATGGCGGCAGGCAAAGATCAGAGAAAAATCGTTACCGCCGTGGGGCGTGAGTTGCTGGGCTTTATCTGGGCCATCGGTCGCGCTACGGAAACCCGCTGCCGTCAACAGTCAGCGATGACG